>Ga0182741_1000649_pt1 | contig 50121 bp, 49 predicted proteins | sample eDN5th37CBELigOP_FD_128874 | JGI IMG/M metagenome (GOLD analysis project Ga0182741, IMG submission 128874) | Enriched Organic Plus compost microbial communities from Emeryville, California, USA - eDNA 5th pass 37_C BE-Lig OP (version 2) (version 2) ... | reverse complement strand
TCCTCGGGGTTTTATTTTGGTCGCGCGGGCGACGGCTCCGCTGCGCTCCGCCTGCCCGTCGCTCCTGGACGCCAAGGAGATGCAGGGTGTTCCGGACAAGTTCGAGAAATTCTTCTCCCCAAAGCCCGGCCAAGGTTCCTAGGCGTCCTCGGGGTTTTATTTTGGTCGCGCGGGCGACGGCTCATCGCGGCCCCGTCATGCGCCTTGCGCGGGGCGGATAGTCCGCTGCGGCCGGCAACATCGCAAAGGGTTGAATCTGCGGGACTATTGGCAGATTCTAAAATAAACCGCAATTTCAATAGTTTGGCCCTTTTTTCTTCCGTACCCTGCAAATTTGTGATAGGCTGCGCCTCATCAAAATCACGCAGGAGCCTCGCTGCCGGACCCCCACGGCGGCCCGTGCTTCTTTTCGCATGAGCAGGATTGGAAATGACCGCCACCAAAGCCCATCCCAAGGCCGCCCCCGCCCTCGCCAAGAAGGTCCCGGCCAACTCCAACAAGAAGCATGAGTTCAAGACCAACGACCATGTGGTCTATCCGACCCATGGCGTCGGCAAGGTCGCCGGCATCGAGGAGCAGGAAGTCGCGGGCTACAAGCTCGAGCTTTTCATCATCGAGTTCGAGAAGGACAAGATGACCCTGCGCGTGCCCGTGGCCAAGGCCAAGTCGGTGGGCATGCGCAAGCTCTCCTCGCCGGAGATCGTGGGCAACGCCCTCAACACGCTGAAGGGCCGCGCCCGCATCAAGCGCACCATGTGGTCGCGCCGCGCCCAGGAATACGAAGCCAAGATCGACTCGGGCGACCTGGTCTCGATCGCCGAGGTGGTGCGCGACCTGCACCGCGCCGGCGGCCAGCCCGAGCAGTCCTATTCCGAGCGCCAGCTTTACGAGAAGGCCCTGGCCCGCATGGCCCGCGAGGTCGCCGCCGTCGAGAAGACCGACGAGACCACCGCGATCAAGCGCGTCGAAGGCATGCTGACGAAAAAGGCGGCTTAAGAATTAAGAGACAGCGATTCCTCTATCGCGCGAAAAGCCCGGCGGCGACGCCGGGTTTTTTGTTGCCCCCTCCGCCCTTCGCACGTGACGGCGCCCAAGAAGATTTTGGGCGCCTGCGTGCTGCGGGCACCTCCCCCTTTGAACGCGCTTCGCGCAAAGGGGAGAGGCGGGCCTGTGCTTGACCGCGTTCAATCCAGCACTTCGATCTGCGCCCGGCTGGCAATGGCGATCTGCGGCCGGCCGTCCGCCTGCTGCACCACGCCGCGCACGCGCACGGCGCGGCCTTCCAGCGACAGGGGATCGAAGCCGTCGCGCCGGAAGCCGCGGCGGTCGTCACCCGCCACCACCAGGCGCAGGCCGCTCCTGCCATCGGCGCCGAAGTCCAGCAGGATGCGGCCGTCGCGCTCGGACACGCGGCCGATGCGGCCCTCGATCAATTGGAAGCTGCCCAGATCGGCGCGCCAGTCATCGCGGTCGCCACGCACCCGATAGGCATGGTCGGCCCAGATGCCCCGCCCGGCGGCGCGCGCGGCCGCTTCGAAGCGGTAAAGCGCGCCGGCGCATTCGCTGCGGTCGGGCGCGATCGCCACCCGCGCCAGGCCCTGCTCCAAGAGCGCCTGCTGCAGCCACAGCGCCGGGGTGAAGCCCTGCACCCGCACCCGGTCATAGCGGTCCTGCTTGGGCGGCACGGCGGTGCCCGTCACCGGCCCCTCCCGGGTCAGCGACAGCAGCGTGGCGCGGGCCTGATCGGCATGGCGGCGGGCGGCCCTGTCGGCCTCGCCCATAGGCAGGCGGATGCCTTCCAGCAGCATGGCGCGGCCGTCCGACAGGATCATGGCCCCATTCTGCTCCACCCGGACGATGCGGGCCCCGGCGATCTCGACGGGCCCGGCGCAGGAGGGAATGGTTGCGGCGGCGGCGGGGCTCGCCCACAGTGCGGCCGCAACCAGCCCGTGAGCGATCTGCATCCCGTTGCGGCGTCTGCGCATTAGCCCTCTATGCCCGCCTTCCGGCCGGGCGGTCAAACCCAACCCCAGCCAGAGTTAACCCCGTCATGGACATCCAGGCCTTCCAGTTGCCGCCCGCCGCCAACCTGCCCACCGAGGTCAAGGACGTGCTGCCCGCGCTCACAGTGATGCTGATCAACGGCGCGCTCGATTTCCTGGCAGCGGTGCTGATCCTGATCGCGGGCTGGACGGTGGCGAGCTGGCTCAGCCGCTGGCTGCGCCAGGCCATGGCCGGGCTGCGCATCGACCCCACGCTGAAGCCGCTGATCGCCAACATGGTGCGCTACACCATCCTGGGCATCACCATCGTGGCGATGATGGGCCAGTTCGGCATCCAGACCACCTCGCTGATCGCGCTGGTGGGCGCGGCGGGCCTGGCGGTGGGCCTGGCGCTGCAGGGCACGCTCTCCAACGTCGCCTCGGGCGTGCTGCTGCTGATCCTGCGCCCCTTCCGCGCCGAGGACCGCATCAAGGTCAACGACGTGACCGGCAAGGCGGAGGAGATCGGCCTCTTCCGCACCATCCTCACCACCGATGACGGTATCTATGTCTCCATCCCCAATGCCAGCATCTTCACCAGCACCATCACCAACTTCACCCGCCGGCGCTGGCGGCGCGCCGATTTTACCCTAGAGATCGACCATAACGAGGACATCGCCGCGGCGCAGAAGCTGGTGATGCAGGTGCTGGCGGACGATCCCAAGGTGCTGGAGGCCCCCGCCCCGGTGGTGGAAGTGGCGGCCCTGAACGGCATCGCCACGACGCTGTCGGTGCAGGCCTGGCTGGCGAACAAGGATTTCGGTCCCGCCGCCTCCGAGCTGCGGCGCAAGATCCGCCAGGCGCTGAACGAGGCCGGCATGCGCCCGCCCGTGCCGCTGGTGGCGGCGCCCACCCAGACCGCGCAGCGCCCGGCGGCTGACAGTCCGGCGCCGCAAGGCTAAACAGGGCGCATGGACGTTTCCGCCACGCCCTTGCGGCGCGCAAGCCCCGACAGCATCGCCGACGCGGCGCGCCTTCTGGCGCGCGGGCGGCTGGTCGCCTTCCCCACCGAGACGGTCTATGGCCTGGGCGCCGACGCCACCCAGGGCGAGGCGGTGGCCGCCATCTTCGCCGCCAAGGGCCGTCCGCGCTTCAATCCGCTGATCGTGCATGTGACGGGCCTGGAAGCGGCGTGCGCGCAGGGCGTGTTCAACCCGCCGGCGGAGACCCTGGCCGCGGCCTTCTGGCCCGGCCCCCTCACCCTGGTGCTGCCGCGCCGCGCCGGCGCCACCGTGTCGCTGCTGGTGAGCGCGGGGCTGGACAGCGTGGCGCTGCGCGCGCCGTCGCATCCGGTTGCACAGGCGCTGCTGCAGGCGGTGGGCCGTCCCCTTGCCGCGCCCTCCGCCAACATTTCCGGCCGCATCACCGCGACCAGCGCCGGGCATGTGGCGCAGGAGTTGGGTGGACGGGTGGACCTGATCCTGGATGGCGGCGCCGCGCCCCTGGGGCTGGAATCCACCGTGATCGGCTTCGAGGACGGACAGGCGGTGCTGCTGCGCCCCGGCGCCATCGCGCGCGAAGCGATCGAAAGGATCACCGGGCCGCTGGCGGCGGCGGGCGGCGCGATCCGCGCACCCGGCCAGCTCGAAAGTCACTATGCCCCTGCGGCGCGGTTGCGCCTGAACGCCACGAAGGCCGAGACGGGCGAGGCGCTGCTGGGATTCGGCGCGGTGGAAGACGCCTGGCTGAACCTCAGCCCGCGCGGCGACCTGACGGAAGCGGCGGCCAACCTCTTCTCCATGCTGCGCGACATGGATGAACAGGTGAGCGCCATCGCCGTCTCGCCCATCCCCGAGACGGGGCTGGGCGAGGCGATCAACGACCGCCTGCGCCGGGCGGCGGCGCCGCGGCCGGCCTGATCAGATTTCGCGGGCGCGGCCCTCGATGATCACCACGCGCTCCTGCGCCGGATGCGCGGCCAGCGCCAGGATCAGCGCCACGATCCAGCCGATCACCGTCCAGCCCAGGAAGAAGTTGATCACCGCCACCCCCAGCGCCGAAGGCGTGCGGCGCGTCACCGCGATCATGGTGGGCAGCCAGTAGAAGAAGAACAGGATGGCCAGGAACGTCAGCATTTCCACAAAACCCCTTCTGCGGGATGGCGACATCCCTTATATCGGCATCGCTATCATGCTTTGCAAGGGAGCGCCAGGGCGAACAGGCGCGATTTCCGTCAGGCCGCCTCGGGCATCGCCGGTTCCACCAGCGGCGGGGCGGCGGCGGTGGCGGCGCGGTTGGAGCGGGCGCTGATCACGGCGGTGACGAAGGTGGCGGCATAGGGCAGGCTCTGCACCCCCAGCATCACCATCCACAGGGTCACGGCCGGGTCCATCAGGCCGCGGTCGAAGATCATGGAGATCATGGCCACCAGCAGCAGCGCCAGCAGCGCCGTCTCCTGCCAGATCACCCGCAGCACCTGGCTGAAGCGGGCACTGTCCTCGCATTTGGGGGTGCGCAGGAAGGGCTTGCCGGAGGTGACCAGCCCCGACCACATCGCCTTGCCCACCGTATGGGTCAGCGCCATGCCCGCCACCGAGGCATAGAGCGCGCCCTTGACGCCGGAGCGCACCTTGGGCGGATAGAGCAGCAGCGTCTTGAAGAGCTTGGTGGCGAAGAGCGCCATCGCCGCCGCCGACAGCGCGGGCATAGGCACGTCCACATAGGCCGGCATCACCCACATCAGCAGCGTCCAGACGATGGCGGTCAGCGTCACCACCATGCCCAAGCCGTCGGAGATCCAGGGCAGCCAGCCCGAAAGAAACTGGTAGCGCTGCTGCCAGGACAGGCCCGACTTCCCCAGGAAGATGTCCCCCGCATGCTTCTTCAGCATCTGCATGGCGCCATAGGTCCAGCGGTAGCGCTGGGACATGAAGGCTTCCAGCGTGTCCGGCTCCAGTCCCTTGCCCATGCTCTGCGGGATATAGACCGCGTCATAGCCCGCCTCGAACAGCTTGAGGCCCAGCTCGGTGTCCTCGGTGATGCACCATTCGCTCCAGCCATCCACCTCCTCCAGCGCCCGCTTGGCGACGATGGTCATGGTGCCGTGCTGGATGATGGCGTTGTTCTCGTTGCGCTCCACCATGCCGATATGGAAGAAGCCGCGATACTCCTCATAGGCCATCTGCTTGAAGAGATTCTCGCCGCCGTCGCGGTAGTCCTGCGGCCCCTGCACCAGCGCCACGGACGGGTCGGCGAAATAGGGCATGGCGCGGCGCAGCCAGAAGGGCTCGACCTGGTAATCGCTGTCGATCACCGCGATATGGGTGGCGGCGGGATCGGTCAGCGCCAGGGCGCGGTTGAGCGCCCCCGCCTTGAAGCCCTTCATCTGCTCGAAATGGAAGAAGCGGAAGCGCGGGGTCTCGCAGAGCGCGTTGAGCTGGCGGCAATGCGCCTCCACCGGCCGCCACACCTCCGGGTACGGGGTATTGTTGTCCAGGACGATCACCTCGAAATTGTCATAGTCCAGGCGGGAGAGCGCGTTCAGCGTCCCGATCACCATCTGCGGCGGTTCGTTATAGGTCGGCACATGGATCGAGACGCGGGGGCTCGATTGTGGCACCGCCGCGATCACCGCGCGCCGCTCCACCCGCCACATGCTGGCGGCCAGCTCTATGCCCTCGGTGAGGATGATGGCGCAGGCCAGCAGCACCAGGGGCGACATGACGATCATCGCCACGATGTCGGTGGAGCCGATATATTGCAGCGCCGTGGCGTCGATCAGCGCCAGAAGGCCGGTGGAGATCAGGACGATCAGCGCCGCCATCACCAGATAGCCCGCCTGGCGCACGCGCGGCATGCGTCCCAGCACCAGAAGGCCCAGCGACAGGCCCAGCACCGCGCCGAACAGGGCATAGCCCCGCCAGGCCGGGAAGGTGCGCAGCATGCCGGTGAAGGGGAACTTGGCGCTGCCGTTGGCGTCGAACATGCCCCAATAGGCGCCGACCGCCCCCTCGCCCCGGTTCTTCCAGGGCTGGTCATAGGCCTCCATGATGTAATAGTCCCAGCCCTTCTCCATCGCATGCTGGACGAAGGCGCGCACGAACCAGGCCTGGTTGGCCACGCTGGCCTCGGCATGGCCGCGCGTGCGCCCTTCCGAGGGCCAGCCCGCCTCGCCCACCACCACGGTCTTGTCGGGGAAGGCTTCCTGGATGTTGTCGAAGAAGGTCTCGGTCGCCTTGATGCTGCCGGTGATGTCGGCATTCTCCCAATAGGGCAGCAGATGGACGAAGATCATGTCCACATGCTCGGCGATCTCCGGCACCAGGAGCCAGGTGGACCAGGGTTCGGCGGTCGTCACCTTGATGCGCGCGGGCAGCGCGTCGCGCACGCGGCGGATATATGCGTTGAGCTGGTCGGGCGAGACATAGCCGAAGAGCTGCGTCTCGTTGCCCACCACCACCCGGTCCACCGTGCGGCGGTTGGCCAGCGCGGTGCGGATGGCGAGGTCGATCTCCTTGTCGTTCTCCGCCAGGTTGGGGCTGATCCAGATGCCCAGCGTCACGGTCATGCCGTAGCGGCGCGCGACCTGGGGCACCTTGTCCATGCCGCCCGCCACGGTATAGGTGCGGATGCGGCCGGTGACGCGCGAAAGCTGGGCCAGGTCGCGGTCGATATGCGCAACCGGCACGTCCTTCATCTGCCGCTCTGAGAACATGCGGCTGGGACTGTAGGCGACGCCGCGCACCTGCCCGTCCCAGTCGGGGGCGCTGACCATGTTGTCGCGGCTCGCCCAGAACAGGACGCTCGCCCCCACCACCAGCAAGAGCGCGATGGCGATGCGCAGCTCGCCGCCGCCCAGGGGCAGCAGCGCGCGCAGGCGCCGGGGCAGCGGGGGTTCGCTCATCGCCCGGGCTGTTCACCCGGCTGTGGGACATAGCCCGGCTCGCCGGGCCTGGGCGGCGGCTTGGCCGAGAGCAGCCGCATGTCGAAGACCAGCGTCTGGTTGGGCGGCACGGGCCCCCGCCCGCGCGTGCCATAGCCCAGATTGGCGGGGATCCAGACCTGCCAGTGATCGCCCTCGCGCATCAGTTGCAGCACCTCGACCCAGCCCTGCACCAGGCCTGAGGTGGTGACGTTGAAGCTGGCGGGCAGGCCGGGCGAGGTGCCGTCGAACACCTCGCCGTTGATCAGCGAGCCGGTGTAATAGACCTCCACCGTGTCCTGGAGGCCGGGATGGCGGCCGAAGCCGTTGCGGATGATCTTGTACTGAAGGCCGCTGGGGCGGCGGACCACGCCGGGCTTCTTGGCGTTCTCGGCCAGGAAGCGGGCATTGGCCTCCAGGCTGAGCGCCGGGTCGGTGGAGGGCGCCGGGGCGGGCGGCGTCCCCGACGGGGTTTGGGCCAGGGCGGGCGCGGCCAGCATGACGAGACCCAGAAATCCGGCGAAAAACCGTGCTATCGGCATGAAAGAACCCTTATGGCGTGACCATATCCCTGCCCATGGCGGGGCCATAGCCTGCCCGGGGAAGGAACGCCAGTTTTTTGGCGATTTTGTGCCGCTTCAGACCTGCTTCAACAGGTTCCAGACCAGATTGACCAGCACGGCAAGGCCGAAGATGGCCACCAGGAAGCCGCAGATGCGGTTGATGGCCAGAATCCGGCTGGTGTCGATTCGGGCATGGAACAGGCCGATGATCGTGGTCAGGACCAGCCACCATCCGGCCGATCCGGCCACCACCCCCAGCACGATGAAGCTGGTGTCGGCGAAATCGCCGGGGCCGCCCGCTAGACTCCCCAGGCCCGCGAACATGCCGGTGAAGAAAAGCAGCGTCGCCGGATTGGTGACGGTGAGCGCGAAGGTCGAGGCGATGGCCGCCACCAGGCTGGACCCGGCGCGGTCCTTCTCGGCCTTGATCGGGCAGTCGCTGGGATCGTCGGGCGGCACGCCCGCCTTCACCGAATGATAGCCCATGACAACCATCATGATGCCGCCGATCAGCTCGATGGCGACGGAATAGCCCTGGATCAGTTGCGCCGCCCAGGTCAGGCCATAGCCGGTGACGGCGGCAAAGACACCGTCGCCCAGCGCCCCGCCCAGCCCGGAGACGAAACCGTGCACCGGCCCGAACACGAAGGTACGCCGGATGCAGATCAGGTTGACGGGCCCCACCGGGACCGCCGCGATCAGTCCCATGCCCACGCCCGAAAGTATCAGCCAGAGATAGTCCATGTGTCCCTGTATGACGGACGGGGCAAGCCACCCCAAGAAAGCGGCCGGGTCAATCTTGACATTTTAAAACCCTCTCCACTTTTGGCGCGGGCGCGCAAAGGAGGAGCGGGGGCCGGTTAAGGTGTGGGAACCAGGGTTTCGCCGAAGCGCACCGGCGCGCCCGAGGCCGCGATCACGGCCGCGAAATCGCGCATCGCCACGCGCCCGCGCAGGACCGCCGCCACCGGCCAGCCCTGGGTCTTCATACCGTCGAAGGGCGTCCAGCCGCAGCGCGAGGCGATCCAGCCATTGGTGATCTCGCGCGTCAGCTTGAGATCGACGATGGTGAAGTCGGCATCATAGCCGCGCGCGATGCGGCCCTTGCCCGCGATGTTGAAGATGCGCTGCGGCCCGGCGCTGGTGAGGTCCACGAACCGCTCCAGCGTCAGGTTGCCCTTGTTGACATGGTCCAGCAGGATCGTCGCCAGCGTCTGCACGCCGGGCATGCCGGACGGCGTGTCGGGATATTCCTTGTCCTTCTCCTCGCGCGTGTGCGGCGCATGGTCGGAGCCGATCACGTCGATCACCCCTTCGCGCACCGCCTCCCACAGCGCCAGGCGGTGGCTCTCGTCGCGGATGGGCGGGTTCATCTGCGCATAGGTGCCCAGGCGCTCATAGCATTCGGGCGCCGACAGCGTCAGATGCTGCGGCGTGGTCTCGGCGGTGGCGATATCCTTGGCGGCGGCCAGCAGCGGAATCTCGTCGCCCGTGGTGACATGCAGCACATGCAGCCGCCGCCCCGCCGCGCGCGCCAGGCGCAGCACCCGCTCGGTGGAGAGGCGCGCCGCTTCGGCATCGCGCCAGACCGGATGGGTGACGGGCTTGCCGGTCTCCGCATATCTCTTGCGCGCGATCAGCCGGTCTTCGTCTTCCGAATGGACGGCGACGCGGCGGCGCCCCGATTTGAGCGCAGCGAGAATGTCCGCTTCCTTGCTCAGGAGCAGCGTGCCGGTGGAGGAGCCCAGGAACGCCTTGATGCCGCAGACACCGGGGAGCGATTCCAGCCGCGGCAGGTCGGCGATGTTCTGCGGCGTCGCGCCCGCATAGAAGGCATAGTCGCAATGCGCCCGGCCCTTGGCCCGCGCCAGCTTGTCGGCGATGGCCGCTTCGCTGGTGGTGGGCGGATTGGTGTTGGGCATCTCGAAGATGGTGGTGACGCCGCCCAGGATGGCGGCCAGGGTTCCCGTCTCCAGGTCTTCCTTGTGCTCATTGCCCGGCTCGCGGAAATGCACCTGGGTGTCCATCACGCCGGGCAGGACATGCAGGCCCCTGGCCTCGAAGATTTCGGCCGCCTTGGCATGGGGGAAACTGCCGATGGCGGCGATACGGCCCGCCACGACGCCGATATCGGCCTCGGCGATGCCATTGGGCGTGGCGGCAATGCCCCCACGGATCAGAAGGTCGAAATTCTGGGTCATGGAGGGCTGAGTAGCCCCGCTTGGCTTTCGGGGCAAGCCGCATTACCTCAAAGGGCCATGCAACCCTGCCGCCTGGACGACCGTGCCGTGATCAGCCTGACCGGGCCGGAGGCGCGCGGCTTCCTGCAGAATCTCGTCACCAACGATCTGGACCGGCTGGAGCCGGGGCGCGGGCTTTATGCCGCCCTGCTCAGCCCCCAGGGCAAGATCGGCTTCGACTTTTTCGTGGTCGAGGGCGAAGGCGGCCTCTTGCTGGACGTGGCGGCGGCCGCGCGCGAGGCGCTGCTGAAGAAGCTGAAGCTCTACCGCCTGCGGGCGCAGGTGGAGATCGCGGCGCGCGAGGAACTCGGCGTCTATGCCGCGCTGACTGGCGATGCGGTGCGCCGGGCGGTGAGCTTCCGCGACCCCCGCCATGACGGCCTGCCCGCGCGCAGCATCGGCGCGGTGGCCGAGATGCCGGCGGATCTGCCCGGCACGGCGGACTATCACGAAGCGCGGCTGGCGCTGGCCGTGCCGGAAGGCGGCGATTTCGGCTTCGAGAAAATCTTCGCCCTGGATGGCGGGCTGGACGAGCTCCATGCCATCTCCTTCACCAAGGGCTGCTATGTCGGCCAGGAGCTGACGGCGCGGATGAAGCACCGCGCCACCAGCCGCAAGCGCCCCCTGCTGGCGATGGGCGACGCCCCCCTGCCCCCGCCCGGCACGGCGGTGGCGCGGGAAGGCGACATCGGCGAGGTCATCGCCACCTATGGGGACCGCGGCTTCGCGTCGGTGCGGCTGGACAAATGGACCCCGGACCGGCCCGCCAGGGCGGACGATGTGACACTGAGACTGATCAAACCGGCATGGTTGGAACGATGACGCAGAAGCGGCGCTGCTGGTGGCCGGGGGAAGACCCGCTCTATCAGTCCTATCACGACGAGGAATGGGGCGTGCCGGAATACGATTCCCGCGCGCTCTATGAAAAGCTGGTGCTGGACGGCTTCCAGGCGGGGCTGTCCTGGATCACGATTTTGCGCAAGCGCGAGAATTTCCGCAAAGCCTTCCACGATTTCGATCCGGAGCGGATCGCCCGCTATGGCGCGAAGGATGTGGACCGGCTGCTGGCCAATGCGGGCATCATCCGCAGCCGCGCCAAGATCGAGGCCGCGATCAAGGGCGCGCGGCTGTGGCTGGAGATCGAAGAGAAGCAGCCCGGCGGCTTCGCCGAGCTGATCTGGAAGCATGTGGACGGCAAGCCCGTCATCAACCGCTTCAGGGACAAGACCGACATTCCCGCCCAGACCGCAATGAGCCTGGGCCTGTCGAAGGAGCTCAAGCAGCGCGGCTTCAATTTCTGCGGGCCGGTGATCGTCTATGCCTTCGCGCAGGCTGTGGGCATGGTCAACGACCATCTCACAAGCTGCTTCCGCCATGGCGAATGCGTCCGGCTGGCAAAGACAGGCCGCGGCGCATCCGGCGTATGATTCCCCGCCCGGCGGGCTACGGCATGGAACCGCCCCGGAACTACCCCGCGCCGATTGTGGATTTGGCGGCGGGGCGGGTGCGGGCGCTGGCCGCCTTCCGGGCGTTGCCGCGCGGCTGAAGGCCCCGTAAGTTCCTCCCCAAGAGCTTCCGCGCATGTCCATTCCGGCCCCATGATCCATCCCGACGTCATCGCCGCCATCGGCAACACGCCCCTGATCCGCCTCAAGCGCGCCTCCGAGGCGACCGGCTGCGAAATCCTGGGCAAGGCCGAGTTCCTCAATCCCGGCCAGTCGGTGAAGGACCGCGCCGCGCTCTTCATCATCCAGGACGCCATCCGGCGCGGGGCGCTCAAGCCCGGCGGCACCATCGTCGAGGGCACGGCGGGCAACACCGGCATCGGCCTGGCCACCGTCGCCAACGCCATGGGCTTCAAGACCGTCATCGTCATCCCCGACACCCAGAGCCAGGAGAAGAAGGACGCGCTGCGCCTTCTGGGCGCGGAGCTGATCGAGGTGCCCGCGGTTCCCTACAAGGACCCCAACAATTACGTGAAGCTGTCGGGCCGCCTGGCCGAGCAACTGGCGAAGACCGAGAAGAACGGCGCCGTCTGGGCCAACCAGTTCGACAATGTCGCCAACCGCCAGGCCCATATCGAAGGCACCGCGCCGGAAATCTGGCGCGACACGGGCGGGAAGATCGACGGCTTCACCTGCGCCGTCGGCACCGGCGGCACGCTGGCGGGCGTTGCCATCGGCCTGAAGGAAAAGAACCCCAATATCCGCATCGCCGCCGCCGATCCCCTGGGGGCGGCGATCTATAGCTGGATCAAGACCGGCAGGCTGGAGACGCAGGGATCCTCCATCACCGAAGGCATCGGCCAGGGCCGCGTCACCGGCAATCTGGAAGGTGCGCCCATTGACGACGCCTATGCGATCCCCGACGAGGAAGCCCTGCCCCTCATCTTCGACCTTCTGATGCATGAGGGCCTGTGCATGGGCGGCTCCACCGGCATCAATGTGGCGGGCGCGATCCGCATGGCGCAGGAGATGGGTCCGGGCCACACCATCGTCACCGTGCTCTGCGACTACGGCAACCGCTACCAGTCCAAGCTGTTCAATCCCAACTTCCTGCGCGACAAGGGCCTGCCGGTGCCGCCCTGGCTGGCGGCGCGGCCCAATCCGCCGCCGGTGCCCTTCGAACGATGAACCCGCTCGTCTCCACCGACTGGCTGGCGGCGCACCTCACCGAGGTGCGGGTGGTGGACGCCTCCTGGTACATGCCGGACGAGAAGCGCGAACCGGCCAAGGAGTTCCTGGCTGCGCACATCCCCGGCGCGGTCTTCTTCGACATCGACGGCATCGCCGATCACGCCGCCGGTCTGCCGCACATGATGCCGCCGGCGGACGATTTCGCGGCGGCGATGCGGACGCTGGGCATCAACAGCGGCGACACCATCGTGGTGGCCTATGACGGCAGCGGCATCTTCTCCGCCCCGCGCGTCCGGTGGGCGCTGCGCCGGATGGGGCACGAGACCGTCTTCGTGCTGGATGGCGGCTTTCCCAAATGGCGGCGCGAAGGCCGTCCCGTCGAAAGCGGCGCGGCCACGCCCATACCGGGCAACTTCACCGCCCGCCCCGTCGCCGCGCTGGCGCGCGATTACGACGCGGTGCTGAAGCATGTGAAGAACAGGGATGCGCAAATCCTCGACGCCCGTTCCTCGAGCCGCTTCACCGGCGAGGAGAAGGAGCCGCGGCCCGGCCTCAAATCGGGCCACATGCCCGGCGCGGTCAATATCCACTGGCGCAGCCTGCTGACCGAAGCGGGCACGCTCAAAAGCGATGACGAACTGCGCGCCCTCTTCACCCGGAAAGGCGTGGACATGCGCGCGCCCATCGTCACCACCTGCGGCTCGGGCATCAGCGCCGCCATCCTGATGCTGGCGCTGGAGAAGCTCGGCGCGGCGAATGTGGCGCTTTATGACGGCTCCTGGGCGGAATGGGGCGGACGTGACGATGCCCCGGTGGCGACAGGATGAGCGCGGGAAGCAAACGCCGCGTCCCCATGACCGTCACCTTCTTCGAGATGACGGCAAAGCCCTCCGCCCTGCCCCCGCCCCAGCCCAAGGGCCGCCACGCCATCCTGAAGGCGGAAAAGCCCGCGCCGCATTTCTACCGCTATCTCTACGACACGATCGGCGGGCCTTATCTGTGGGTGGACCGCAAGAAGATCACGCCCGAGGCGCTGACCGAAATCCTCCACCACCCGCAGAACGCGCTCTATGTGCTCTATGTCGAGGGCTGCCCCGCCGGCATGTCCGAGATCGACTTGCGCAAGGAGGGCGCGGCAAACATCGCCTATTTCGGCCTGATGCCGGAATTCATCGGCCGGGGGCTGGGCTATTACTTCCTCTACCATACCTGCCAGAACGCCTGGGCCTATCCCATCGGCCGCCTGACCATCAACACCTGCACCCTGGACCATCCGCGGGCGCTGCCGCTCTACCAGCGGATGGGCTTCCAGGCCTATGCGCGGGAAGAGCGATTTGTCGAATTGCCCTGAATCTGCAACAAAACCGGCTGTGCACTGAGGGGGTCCTGCGATGAGCATCATCGTCCTGGTCGGCATCGTCATCACGGTGGCCACGGGCATCCCCGTCTGGCTACAGATGCGGAACCATCCGCGCGGCCTGAAGGTGCTGTTCTTCGCCGAGATGTGGGAGCGCTTCTCCTTCTACGGCATGCGCGGGCTGCTGATCTTCTACCTCACCCGCCATTTCCTGCTCGACGATGTCGCCGCCAACGGCCAGTACGGCGCCTATACCGCGCTGGTCTATCTGATGCCGCTGATCGGCGGCGTGCTGGCCGACCGCTATCTGGGCACGCGCAAGGCCATCGTCTTCGGCGCGGTGCTGCTGGTGATCGGCCACGGCCTGATGGCGGCGGAAGGCGACCCGGCCCGGCAATATCTGGTCCATGAGGACACGCGCTATGAGGTGGTGACGGGCAGCCCGCCGCAATTGCTGGTGGACGGCACCGCCTATGCCTATGCCCCCGCGCCGGGCGGCGGCATCGCCATCGAGGGCCTGCCCGCGGACGCCGCCCTGCCGCAGACCCTGGCGGCGGGCAGCTATGAGACGGTGGAGGAGCGCAATCCCTTCTTCTTCGGCCTCTTCTATCTGGCGCTGGCCTTCATCGTGATGGGCGTGGGCTTCCTCAAGCCCAACATCTCCACCATCGTCGGCCAGCTCTATCCGCAGGACGATCCGCGCCGCGATCCGGGCTTCACGCTCTACTATTACGGCATCAATCTGGGCGCCTTCTGGGCCTCGGTGCTGTGCGGGCTGCTGGGCGAAAGCGTGGGCTGGTGGGCGGGCTTCGGCCTTGCGGGGCTGGGCATGCTGGCGGGCCTGATCGTCTTCGTGCGCGGCCGTCCGGCGCTGGAAGGCCATGGCGAGCCGCCCGAGCCCGCCCGGCTGGCCCAGCCGATGCTGGGGCCCCTGACGCGCGAGCACCTGATCTATCTGGGCGGGCTGATCGGCGTCGCCTTCACCTGGGCGCTGGTGCAGCGCAACGAAGCGGTGGGCCTGCTGCTCACCATCGGCTCCATCCTGGCGCTGGGCTATGTCGGATGGTACATCGCCGCGCGCTGCGACGCGCGCGCCCGCGCCGACATGATCCTGGCGCTGATTCTGGTGGCGGGCGCGGTGGTCTTCTTCACCCTGTTCGAGCAGGCCGGGTCCTCCATGAACCTGTTCGCCGACCGCAACACCCAGCTTCCCGAAGGCTTCACCGCCGCCCAGACTCAGTCCTTCAATGCGGGCTTCATCCTGATCTTCGCTCCCATCTTCGCCATCGCCTGGACCTGGCTCGGCAGGCGCAACCTCGACCCCGATCCGGTGGTGAAGTTCGGGCTGGGCCTGTTGCAGGTGGGGCTGGGCTTTCTGGTGCTGGTGTGGGCCGCGGGCACCGCCGACGCCGATTACCGCATGCCGCTGGTCTTCCTGGCGCTGGCCTATCTGCTGCACACCACGGGCGAGCTTTGCCTCTCGCCGGTCGGCCTGTCGCAGATCACCCGGCTCTCCGTGCCCGCCCTGGTCTCGACCATGATGGCGATCTGGTTCCTGTCGTCGAGCTGGGCGCAGTATCTGGGCGCCTTCATCGCCCAGCAGGCGGGGACCGAGACCATCGGCGGGCGGGTGGTGGACCCGCGCGCGGCGCTGGAGACCTCGCTCTCGGTCTTCAACGCCATCGGCTGGTTCGGCGTGGGCTGCGGCGTCTTCTTCTTCCTGCTGAGCCTCTTCTTCCGGCGGCGGACCGCCTAGATGGCCAGGAAGGGAAAGCCCGACACCCTCGCCGTCTCGCTGGGCCGCAAGAGCGCCGAGCATCATGGCGCGGTCAACACGCCGGTCTATCGCGCCTCGACCATCCTCTATCCCGATTACGCCTCGCTGAGCGGGCCGGGGCCCGAATACACCTATGGGCGGCGCGGCACGCCCACCACCCGCAGCTTCGAGGAAGCGATCAATGCACTGGAAGGGGCGGCGCGCACCGTCACCGTGCCGTCGGGCCTCAACGCCATCGCCACCGCCATCCTCTCGGTCTGCAACGCGGGCGACCATCTGCTGGTGGCTGACAATGTGTACGGTCCCACCCGCACCTTCTGCGACCGCACCCTGTCGCGCTTCGGCGTGACGGTGGATTATTACGCGCCGGGCACGGACATCGGCACGCTGCTCAAACCCAACACACGCGCCGTCTTCTGCGAGAGTCCCGGCTCCCTCACCTTCGAGATCGAGGACATTCCGGCGCTGGCGCAAAAGGCCCATGCCCATGGCGCCTCGGTGCTGATGGACAATACCTGGGCAACGCCGATCTTCTTCCAGCCGCTGCGCCATGGCGTGGACCTCTCCATCCAGGCGGCGACCAAATATATCGGCGGCCATGCCGATGTGATGCTGGGCTATGTCAGCGCCAATGACAGCCACGCCCAGCACCTTTACGAGACGCATGGCAATATGGGCCTCTATGCCAGCGGCGACGATTGTTTCCTGGGCCTGCGCGGCCTGCGCACCCTGCCGGTGCGGCTGGCGCGCCACCAGGAGACGGGGCTGAAACTGGCGCGCTGGCTCCAGGGGCGGCCCGAGATCGCGCGCGTGCTGCATCCGGCGCTTCAATCCGATCCCGGCCATGGCCTGTGGCAGCGCGATTTCTCCGGCGCCTGCGGCCTGTTCGGCGTCGTCCTCAAGCCCGCGCCGCAGGCCGCCATCGCCGCCATGGTGGATGGCCTGGCGCATTTCGGGCGGGGCTGGTCCTGGGGCGGGTTTGAAAGTCTGATCGTCCCGGCCCATATCAGGCGCACGGCGCGGCCCTTCCCGGCGGAAGGGCCGGTCCTTCGCATCCATGCGGGCCTGGAAGATGCGGACGACTTGATCGCCGACCTGGAACAGGGCCTGGAAAGACTAAGACGCGCCATATGAGCGAGACACTGACCCACGACGCCTTCCTCAAGGCGGTGAAGTTCGATGAGCGCGGCCTGGTGCCGGCCATCGCCCAGAGCGCCGCCACCGGCGAGGTGCTGATGATGGCCTGGATGAGCCGCGAAACCCTGGCCATGACCCTGTCCTCGGGCCGCGTCACCTACTGGTCGCGCGCGCGCCAGCAGCCCTGGACCAAGGGCGAGACCTCCGGCCATCACCAGCACCTGGTTGCGGCCCTGCTGGACTGCGACGGCGACACCATCCTGCTCAAGGTGGATCAACTGGGACCGGCCTGCCACACCGGCGCGCCGAGTTGCTTCTTCCGCCGCGCGGACTGAACCGCCGATGGCGCCAGGCGCGTTAAGGCCCTATCCTGACGGCGTGTGCTGAGCTGGCTTTGCGATGGCCGACCTGAAACTGCCCCCGCTGGCGGTGCCGGACCCTTCCTCGGGCCTGGCCCGCAAATTCATGACCGCGGTGATCGCCGCGGTGGTGGTGGGCGGGCTTTACCTGGGCCAGCCGGTGCTGATGCCGCTGGCGCTGGCGGTGCTGGCTTCCTTCGCGCTCGCCCCGCTGGTGGCGATGCTCAGGCGGCTGCATCTGGGCCATATCCCCGCCGTGCTGGTGACCATGGCCTTCGCGGTGGTGATCCTGGTCAGCGTCGGCCTGTTCATGGGCACCCAGTTCGCGCGCCTGGCGGCGCAGCTTCCCAGTTACCAGACCAACCTTTCCGCCAAGATCCAGTCGGTGGTGGGCAGCGCGGTCAACAACGACACGCTCGCGCGCCTGCGCCAGACCGCCAGCAACCTCGCCCGCCAGGTCAGCGGCGACCGCCCGCGCCCGCTGCCGCTGGACACCGCCAACGCCCCGATGGAGCCGGTGCCGGTGATCATCGAGCGCGAGGGCCTGGCGCCGCTCGAGATGGCGCAGACCCTGGCGGGGCCGCTGCTGGAGCCCCTGGCGCTGATCGCGCTGGTGCTGGTCTTTGTCGGCTTCATCCTGTTCCAGAAGGACGATCTGCGCGACCGCATCGTGCGGCTGGCCGGATCGGGCGACCTGCAGCGCACCACCATCGCGCTGGACGAGGCGGCGTCGCGCCTGTCGCGCTATCTCTTCCTGCAGACCTGCGTCAATGCCAGCTTCGGGCTTCTGATCGGCGGCGGCCTCTGGCTGATCGGCATTCCCAATTCGGGCCTGTGGGCGCTGATGGCGATGCTGTTCCGCTTCGTGCCTTATGTCGGCGTGCCCATCGCCTTCCTCTTCCCCGCCGCCCTGGCGCTGGCGGTGGACCCGGGCTGGACGATGCTGATCTGGGTGGTGGTGCTGTTCGTGACGCTGGACATCATCGTGGGCCAGTTGGTCGAGCCGGTTCTCTATGGCCGCAGCATGGGCCTTTCCGCCGTGGCGGTGGTGGTGGCGGCGGTGTTCTGGACCTGGCTGTGGGGGCCGGTGGGGCTTCTGCTCTCCACCCCGCTCACCATGTGCTTCGTGGTGCTGTCGCGCAACGTGGACAGTTTGAAGTTCGTCGAGGTGATGCTGGGCGACCGCCCGCCGCTGACGCTGGAGCAGAGCCTCTATCTGCGCATGCTGGGGAACGACCCGGACGAGGCCGCCGACGAGGCCGAGCATTTCCTGCGCCACAATTCGGTCACGGCCTATTATGACGAGGTGGCGGCGCGCGCCCTGATGCTGGCCCAGTCCGACGTCAATCGCGGCGTGCTGGACGAGCGGCGCCAGGACCATATCCGCGACGCCGTCAAAGGCCTAGTGGACAGCCTGTCGAACCGCAAGGGCGAGGAACGGGAGCCGCCCCTGCCCTTGCCGGAAAGCTGGCGCGACCGGCCGGTGCTGTGCGTCGCCGGACGCGGGCCGCTGGACGAGGCGGCGGGCATTCTGGTCACCGACATGCTGGCCAAATACGGCCTGGGGGCGCGGCTGGTCACGTCGGACGAGACTTCGGCGGCGCGGATCGGCGAGCTGGACACCGACGGCGTGCGGCTGATCTGCGTCTCCTATCTGGAGCCGGGCACCTTCAAGAATGCCCGCTATCAGGTGCGCCGCCTGCGCAAGGCCATTCCCGGCGTGCCGGTGATCGCCCTGTTCTGGGGCCTGTCGGACGACAATTCCCGCTATCTCGACAGCATCGAGGCGACGGAATCCGACATCGTCACCACCGGCCTGAAAGAGACGCTGCGCCATATCATGGCCTTCGCCCGCCGGGCCGACAGCGTGGCGCGCGCGGCGCAGTAAGGACGGCGTTGTGGCGCAAGCGCCGCTGTCTCAACGTCCAACACGCAGATGCGGTCTTATGGCGCAAACGCCACTGGACGCCCGGCCAGCCTAGCCCGATTTATCGGGGATGGGCGACACGTTCATCATTTCCGGCCTCAAGGAGAAGCGCGCGGCGGTAGCCGGGCGGATTGTCGATCTGCGCCGCGAGGCTGACAGGCTGCAAGCCGACCTGGCGGCGGTGGACGCCGTGCTACGGCTCTATGAGGTGGACCCGTCAGAGATTCCAACCAAGGGCCGGATGCCTGTCAGGAGCGTCTATTTTGGCCGTGGCGAGATTACCCGGAGGTGCCGCGATATGCTCCGAGAGCGGGGTACGATCAAGGCGGAGGACGTGGCCGTGGTGGCGATGCAGGAAAAGGGCATGGACCCGGAGAACCGCCGGATGCGGACCGACTTCACTAAGCGGATATTGGTTTCCCTGCACGACTTGCGGAAGGCTGGCGTTGTCCTGAAAGCCGGCCACGGTCGCGGAGTGACTTGGCGGCTCAAGGAGGCGGATGGCCTTACGCGCTCTTAACCCAGCGCGGGTCGATGAATACGCCCTTTTCGCAGAGAGCACCGTGATTGGAGAAGGGAAACAGAAATTCCATCTGGTCGCGGTCTTTGGCGCCTTGGCGACGAGGGCCGGACGGAACTGGGCGCGGAAGCGTCGGAAGCTTCGGGTAGACCTGATCCAGCAAATCTTGAATCGTGGCGATCTGAATGCGCGGTAAACGTCCGTGGGCAGATTTCTCTACAAAGCCAAGCCCGGTCGCATCCGCTTTCATCGCGCGAGTAGGCTCAGAAAGGGTAACGAGAATGCCCATCTCTGCCTTTTCGCGCTCAACGACGCCGGCCAGTTCCCTTACCCAGGTTGGCGATGGATTGTCGCCTCCCTTAACGGAGACAATGATACGCCCCATGCCGTATGGTCCGTTGGCATAGAAGATGTTGGCGTCAATTCCGCGATCTGCCCCCTTCTTGGATTCATAGGTCTGAACGCCCAAAAGCCAAGAAGCCCACCACTGAAATTGGTACTTGTCGCGCCGCGCCAATTCGTGCGCCCCGGCAATATCGGTGGGGCGCCCGACAACTTTGAACTTCGAGTCGGTGTATTTGCTCAAGCGACTTTCGGTCAACGAAACCGCATAGTGGGTAACGTCAATCCCGATCCACTCCCTCTTTAAGCGCTGTGCGGCTTCAACCGTTGTGCCACAGCCGCAGAAGGGATCGAGGACAACATCGCCCTCATTGGATGACGCCTTGATAATACGCTCAAGCAAGGAGAGCGGCTTTTGCGTCGGATATTCTAGCCTTTCCTCTGATTGCGACTGGACCGGCTTTATATCAGTCCAGACATCGGTAGCCGGCACGCCCTCTTGTTCGTCAAGATATCGCTTCAGCCGAGGAACTGTGCCCGGCTTGGCCTGCACCACTATTCCCTTTTTGTATGCTTCTTCCATGCGATCCCTGGTCCAGCGCCACACGCGCTTAACACCCAGAAATTCGTAGGTAAGATTGGGGCGGTTTTTGTTGGGGTTGAGCAGATTGTCCAACTGATAGCGGCGGCCGGTGCCGGGCTCGACATAGCGATAGAACTTTTCCACATACTGAGGGTCATATTCGAGATAGACCGGATTCCAGGTCCAATCCTCCGATTTTGTGTACCGGAGAATGACATCATGGCTGCGGGCAAAGCGAGTAAACGCCAGTCCTTTCGGCGTTGTACGCTGCCAGATGATTTCATTGCCGAACTGTTTGTGGCCGAAAATCGCATCGAGAATGAGTTTGAGGTAATGGCTCGCGGTCGGGTCGCAATGAAGATATAGCGTCCCGGTCGGGCGCAGCGCACTATGCAAATGAATAAGCCGGGCCGCCATCATACAGAGGTAGGCCATCATGGCGGAATCGCCCAGCCATGACCGAAGTGACTCCATGATGAGCGAAAGGTTGCCGCCGTTCCGGATGACGTCATCGTATGAGAGAGCCGCAGCCTCGCCCCATCGCCACGTATCTTGAAATGCCTCGGCTTGCGCTTCGGAAAGCGTTCCTCTTTCGCCAAACAGGACATTGTAGTTGGCGTTGGAATTGAAGGGCGGGTCCAGATAGATGAGATCGACGCTCTCATCCTTTATGTGCTGTTTCAGAACTTCAAGGTTGTCGCCGAAATAGAGCTTATTCATCAGTAGCCCCGCACCGAATAATGCGAGAGCCAGAGAATCACAGATAAAAAATTTCCGATGCCCGCAGTAATGCAGATAAACGCATCGAAAGTGATGGTATTTGCACATGAGGCTACGCGCTCTTTATGTGCCGCTGCCAATAGCCGCCGAAATCAACCGAAGGCTTCACCGCAGCGTTCTTCCTGCAATGCCTGGAAGCCATTGGAGCGAAGGAGATTCGTCTCTAGCCGAGATAGGCTTGGATCAAGAGAAACTCTTTAGGCTGCATATCGCCGTTTTCATCTTCTTCGCGGGTCAGCAGAATATCGCCGGTAATTTCATTTTTCCCGAAAATCGCCTCCGGCTTCACGGTCTTTTCCAGATGCATCGGGATTCTCTCATCCGAGACGCTAGGTATGTGCCCGGCCCATCCCGTCTTTTTCCGGTCCTTATCCATCGCGTGAAGAATGATGCGGACATTCCGATAGAATTGAGAATCCTTTTTAGGCGCTTCCTCATCGGGATTGCCTTCGTATGGCAATCCCGCCGCCGCCTGGGCTTGGGAGACGGTCTCGGGCTCAATCAGCACCGTGCCCTGACTGCTAATGGACGCGCGCGGCTGGGCGCGCGTCGGCGCGAAGACCTTTTGAGAAGCCAAAACCAAGCCCCGATGCTGGCGACCGGTAAACAGCACCATAAGAGCGCCTAGGATGCGCTCTGCGGCAACGCCGGTCAGCTCTGCCGCTCGTCTCAGCAGTGTCGCCCGCGTCTGCTCAATGGGGGATTTGTCCTTGCCAGGGAAAAGGGCGTCAAACGCCTTCCAAATGCCGTGTATGGCAATCAAGGCGACAAGCACAGTGATGATAGTGTCGTACCTATCGCTCACCTGTATCCCCGTTAACTGCTCGAATAACTGCGGCACTTCCTTCTCCAAGTCTTCCTGATAAGCCAAGACCAGGGCGTACGCGAATAGTTCTTTGAGAGGACTCTCTTGCGAGAGGTTCACCACAGATATGCGCTTTGCCTCTATTCACAAGCCTGGGACGATTGCGGCCAGCAGATCGGTGGTATGCCTCAGCAGCTTGGCATTCGCTTCCAAAGACTTGATGAGGTCTTCGACGGCGACCGGCTCGGTCACGTCGTACTGAATGCCGTGCCAAAGGGTCACGTCCATGCGCCTGCCCCCATTTCCCCGGGGAAAGGCTATCGGACTTTGGAACTTTTGGGGAAGCCGCCGAATCTGGCCTTTTCAGGCCATTCCGGCTGCTCCAGTGGCGTTTGCGCCATAAGACCGCGCAGATGGCGACCCCGGTTGGATTCGAACCAACGACCACCGGCTTAGAAGGCAGGTGCTCTATCCAGCTGAGCTACGGAGTCTCAGCCGGAACTTAGGGCAAAAACCGGAAAAATAAACCCTCCATGGCCGGGCCGGTCATAGAGAGCGGTTGGAGCAGCCGCTCCTAGTACCGGTAGCTGAGCTGCACGCCGGTCATGCGCGGCGGCAGCGGGATGCATTGCAGCACGCCCGAGGTGTTGGGCACGCCGAAGGTGCCGTTGGGGGCGGAGTTCAGCACCCCGGTATATTCCGGCAGGCAGGCTTCGTTGTTGGTGGCGTTGTTCATGAAGACCGCCAGGCCCACGCCCGGACGCAGGAAGTCCTCGAACTCCAGCCTGAGATTCAGCATGCCATAGGCGGAGGTGCGCTGGCTGGGGTGATAGTTGCGCATGTCGGCCAGGGTGCGGCCCTGCCAGTAATAATGGGCATGGAAGCGCGCCGCGCCGGTGGGAAGACCGAAAAGGTCGCGGCCCATGTCGAAGGACAGGAACTGGCTGGTCTGCCAGGCGGGCAGCGGGATCGGCGTGCCCGACAGGTTGGTGACGCCGCTGGGCTGCAGATAGCCGGGCGGCACCAGGAAGGTGTAGTCGGTGAAGCGCGCATCGGTGTAGCTGCCATTGCTGCGGAAGGTCAGCCAGTCGTTGAGCAGGAAGGTCAAGTCCCACTCCGCCCCCCAGATGCGGGCGGCGCGGGCGTTCAGCGTGATGTTGTCGTTGAAGGTGCCGATGCAGGAGCCGGCATTGAACGCGGCCTGGGTGCAGGGACCGCCGCCGGGGCCGGTCGCCAGCGAGACATTGGGCACGCTCTGCTGCACCTGGATGTTGTTATAGACGGTCTGGTAGACGGCGAGGTTGGAGCGCACCGGTATCTCGCCCAGCGCGAAATCGGACTTGAGGCCGAGCTCATAGTCCATCACCTCCTCGGGCGCCGCCACCTGGGCGGCGATGTTGATGGATTGCGGATTGATCGCGCCGGAACGGTAGCCGGTGCGCACCGTGGCATAGGCCATCGTGCCGTCCCACAGGTCATGGTCCAGCGACACCGTCCAGGTCGGCTTGGTGTAGCTGCGCGCCGTGTCCACGTTGCACTGGCTGAGCGGCAGAAGCACGCCATTGGCGTTGGTCATGGCGCAGGCGACCGTCCGCCCCGCATAGCTGATGCCTTCATAGGTGACGGGCGTGGGATCGAACATGCCCGTGGCGCCGTTGCCCGTCTGGGCGTTCGCCAGCGCCTGGGTCGAGGGCGTGCGGATGGTGCGCGTCTCCATATGCGCGAAACGCTCGTCATGGGTCAGGCGCACGCCGCCGGTCAGGCGGGTGCCGTCCCAGATGTGATAGGTGGCCTGCGCATAGGCGGCATAGGAGGTGTTCTCCATGTCATTGTTGCGCGAGTCGGTAACGGTGAGCTGCCGCCCCTGCACCGCCGTGGGCGCCGACCCGGCATTGGGCAGGAAGAGATAGAGCAGCCCACCGTCATCGGGGCTGCGTTCGGTGAAATAGAACAGGCCCGCCGTCCATTGCAGGACGCCGCCGAAGCCGGTGCCGTTGAAGGTCAGCTCCGACTGCCAGGATTCGTAGTTGGGGAAATTGAACTCATAGGTGTTCATCACGAAGGGCTGGCCGCGGCTGATCGCCTGGCCGGTATTGTCCCAGGTGCGATAGGCCCCCATCAGGCGCATGTCCACGCCGTCAAAGGCATGGTCCAGCGTCGCCGACCAGGTCTGGTAATGGCCGGCATTCAGGTTGCTGATCGCCTGCTCGGTGCTCCAGAAGCCGTAAGCCTGCTGGCGCGCCACCGAATTGAGCATGGTGTTGTAAGTGGCGGGCGATGGGTTGGGGTTGCTGACGCCCGCGGCGGTGGCGGTCAGATACTGGGGCGCGATGGGATGGCCCAAAAGGTCGATGAAGCTGACGCCCGGCGTGTTGTTGCTGGGACAGGTGCCCGGAATGTTGCAGATCGAGGCGCGGCCCAGCGACGGCACCGTGCCCACGAAGGTGCCCAGGCTGTGATAGGTGACGCCGGTATTGTGCTCGGCGGCGATGTCGGCGCGCAGCACCAGCTTGGTGTCGTCGTCCGGCTGCCATTTGAGCGAGAACAGGCCCGCCATCTTGTTGCTGCCCATCGCGGCCTGGTTGTTGCGCATGCCGCTGGCGGGGTCCTGGAAATAATTGGCGATATAGCCCTTCTGGTTCTCCAGGTTGAAGGCGGCGCGGAAGGAGAAATCGTCCGTGAGCGGAATATTGACCACGCCTTGCAGACCGGCGCGGCCGTAATCGCCCCCGGTGGCGCGCAGATAGCCTTCATATTCGCTGCCCGGCTCGCGGCTGCGATAGAGCACCGCGCCGCCGGTGGTGTTGCGGCCCACCAGCGTGCCCTGCGGGCCCTTCAGCACCTGGACATTCTCCAGGTCGAACAACGCCCCGGTCAGGCCGACGGCGCGGGCATAATAGACGCCGTCTTTATAGACAGCCGAGGCGGTGTCGAAGGCCAGGCCCGAATTGCCGCCGCCCGACGGCGCGTCGAAATTGCGCTGGCCGCGGATGGTGATGTTGAGCGTATCCTGGCGGAAGCTGGTGGGCGCGATCTGCAGCGACGGCGCCGAATAGCGCAAATCCTCGATGGTGCGGATGTTGAGGCGGTCGAGGTCGGCCTGGCTGTAGGCGGTGATGGAGATGGGGACCACCTGCTGGTCCTCGACCCGCTTGCGGGCGTCCACCAGGATGGTCTCGATGCGCTCGTCGATCACCTGCCCCTGGGCGGCCCCGCCCAGGACCAGAAGCAGCGGCAGAGCCGAACTGCCGAGCCAGCGCGCGCGAAAAAGACCCATGCGAAACTCCCCTTATGGCGGGGCGCCGGGATCGCGCGGGCCGCCTTGCGGGAGGGCTGTAGCCAATTTTCGCAAGGCCCCACAATAGGTTGGGGCAAAGGAATTTTTCCCGGCCCAGGGCGGCCGCGCGGTCAGTGCGACCAGGGGATGCGGCGGTCGAAGCGGAAATTGTCGGCGTAGGATTTCGGCTTCTGGCTGGGAAGGTGCGGCTCATACACCTGATAGGGGATGCCGTGGCGCTCCGCATAGGCGACCGCCTCCTCCGCCGTATCGAACTCCAGGGTGATCTGCTGGTGCATGTCGCGCGAGCTGGTCCAGCCCATCAGCGGGTCCACCGTCTTGGGCAGTTCCGGCTCATATTCCAGCAGCCATTGCTTGGTGCGGGCCTTGCCGGACTGCATGGCGTTCTTGGCGGGGCGATAGATACGGGCGCGCATGTCGTTCCTCACTTACGCGGGTGTGGCCGGCCTGCCAGCCGGAGCCGCCTCGCGGGCGAAGGCTGGTCGGGGCGACTGGATTCGAACCAACGACCCCTAGCTCCCAAAGCTAGTGCTCTACCAGGCTGAGCTACACCCCGTCCGGCCCGGCTTACACGCTGCGCGGGAAGGGTTCAAGCTACTCCATGAACCGGCCGGTAAACAGGTAATTCCAGTACTTTCCGGTCAGGGTGAAGAGGCCGGTGGCGGTGTTGTAGGCGATGCCGTTGAGGACGAAATTGCTCTCCCCGTCGATCCGCGCCAGCTCGGCGGCGGACATGCGGGCGCGCAAGGGGGAAAGGTCGGCCACCGCCAGCACGCAACCGCTCTCAGGCGAGACTTTCACGATCCGCCAGGTGGTGAAGATGTTGGCGAAGACCGCGCCCTTCACATATTCCAGCTCGTTGAGGCCATAGATGCTGCCCCCGGGCGCGCGCACCTGCACCGATCCGGTGGTGGCGAAGTCGGACGGGCGGTGAAAGAAAAGCCGGTCGCTGCCGTCGCTGACGATCAGGCGGCTTCCGTCATGGGTGATGCCCCAGCCCTCGCGCGGATTGCGGAACTCGCGCAGCACCCGGCCCTGAAGGTCGCGCTGGAAGACGCGGCCCTCGCGATAAGTGAGCTGCCAGATGCGGCCGTTCAGGATGGTCAGCCCTTCGCCGAAATAGGCATTGCCGCCGTCCTGCAGGGTCGTCACCGCCCCGGTCTTCGGGTCGATGCGCTGCACCCGCGAGGTGCCGACGACATTGCCGCTGCTCTCATAGAGGACGCCGTCCCGGTATTCGAGGCCCTGGGTGAAGGCGGGGGCCGAGCGGCGCACCTGCTCCGTCACCTCGAAGCGCATCGGCCGGGGCGCCGGACAGGCGGGCTGCGCCAGGGCGCAGGCGGCGGGGAAAACGCAGAGGAAGGCGGCGACAAGACGAATGCGCATGGCGCCGGACTATTCCCGGCGCCCCGCGGAAAAGCAAATGACCCGCTTTACAGGTTCAGTGATCCAGGACGGTAATCTCGGCCACCATTTCGCCCTTGGGCCCGTCGCCCACCCGCACCCGGACGCGCTGGGATTCGTGCAGCTCGCGCACCTGGCAGCGGCGCAGCGTCTCCATATGCACGAAGATGTCGGGCGTGCCCGGCCCGCGCGAGATGAAGCCATAGCCCTTGGAGCGGTCGAACCATTTCACCGTGCCCTCGAAGGCGGGGCCGCGCGGGTTGACGAAATTGCGCACCGGCCGCTCGGCGGGCGGCGGCATCAGATGGGCGGTGCCGTTGTCCAGCTCCAGGAGCCGGACCGCCTGCAGCCCCTTGGGGCCGCGGGCGATCTCGCAGGTGACGCTGGCCCCCTCCAGCACCTGGCGGAAGCCGGATTCCCGCACGCAGGTCTGGTGCAGCAGGACATCCCCGCCCGCCTCCACCGTGACGAAGCCATAGCCCTTGTGACTGTCGAACCATTTGACGAAACCGCTGACGGTTTGCGGTCCCTCGCCCGCCCGCGCCAGCGCGGACGGCCTTTCCCCCTGTACGGATGGCATTCCTGTTTGCTCCATTGATCCGCAAAGCGGACTCCCCTGACTGGAATCGTGCCATGCGAGGGACCACCTCGCGCTCCCCTGTTTGGGGGGGAAGCAACCAGGGGATGCAGCCGCCCCCTTTCGAGCAGGCCGGGTGGAAGACACCATTGCCCCGGACGGAAGCGGCGATTTTCTTTTTTGACGCAAATGACGCAAACTGCCCGGATTGACAGGATTTGCGACAAATCCTTGTTTGCGCTGGAAAAGCCGGGGCCGCACACTTGAAGCCCATGACCAAGGACGAGTCCAAGCCGCACATCCTCCTGGTCGAGGACGCCCGGGACATCCGCGAGCCATTGGCGCGCTATCTGCGCGAGCATGGCTATCGCGCGACCACGGCGCCCGACGCCGCCACCGCCCGCAAGGTGATGAAGGGCGCCGCCATAGACCTGGTGGTGCTGGACATCATGATGCCGGGCGAGGACGGGCTGTCGCTGTGCCGCTCCCTGCGCGAGACCTCCCAGATTCCGGTCGTGCTCCTGACGGCGCGCGGCGAGGAGGTGGACCGCATCATCGGCCTTGAGATGGGCGCGGACGACTATATCTCCAAGCCCTTCTCGCCGCGCGAGCTGGTGGCGCGCATCGCCGCCGTGCTGCGCCGGACCCATGCCCTGCCGCCGCGCCAGACCCCGCCCGGCTCGCAGCGGGTTCGCTTCGGCGACTGGACGCTGGACACCGGCCAGCGGGAGCTGATCGGCGCCGACGGGGTGGCGCTGCCGCTTTCCTCCAGCGAGTTCCGCCTGCTGACCGCGCTTCTGGAGCGGCCGCGGATCGCGCTGACCCGCAACCAGCTTCTGGACCTCACCAAGGGCCGCGACGCCGACCTGTTCGACCGCTCGATCGACAACCATGTGAGCCGCCTGCGCAAGAAGATCGAGCCCGACCCCAAGAATCCCCGCTACATCAAGACGGTCTGGGGCGGCGGCTACATCTTCGCCATGGACCCGGAGTACGCCTGATGCGGTTCCGTTTCTGGCCCAAGACCCTGGCCTTCCAGCTCATCGCCGTCACCGCCGCCGCCGTGATCGTCTCGAACCTGGCGGTGGGCATCTATTTCGAGCATGCGCGGCTGGCGCAGTTCGACAGCTTCCTCAGCGACCGCATGATCGACCGCACCACAGCGGTCGCCACCACCATGCGCGAAATCCCGCCCCAGTCGCGCGCCGTGGTGATGCGCACCATGGGCACAGGCAACTGGCGCTTCAGCCAGCTCGCCGGGCCGGTCCCCAGCCGCGCCATGACGGAGGAGGAAACCAATTTCGCCCGCCGGGTGATCGAGGGCCTGCCCGCCGAATATCCCAACCGCAACAATGTCACCGTGGTCGCCCATGTGGACCCGCACAGCCTGCCGCGGGAGCTGCGGCCGCGCCATGTCCCCCAGGGCAGCGACGCGGTGCAGATCTTCCTGCCCATAGACGGGGGGACCACCCTGAGCGCGCTCTTCATCCGGCCGCGGAGCGGCGGCCTGCCGGACGAGATGCTGATCGCCACCGGCGTCACCATCCTCTGCGTCTCGCTGATCGCCGCCTTCATGGCCCGGCGCATCGTGCGGCCGCTCTCCGAACTGACCAAGGCCGCCTCGGTGGGCGCCACCGCCGCCGGCGAGGTGCCGCGCGTGCCCGAAACCGGTCCGGAGGATGTGCGCGCCGCGGCCTCCGCCTTCAACACCATGACCGAGAAGGTCTCCAGCACCCTGGAAAGCCAGCGTCATCTTCTGTCGGCGGTGGGCCATGACCTGCGCACCCCCATAACCGCCATGCGCATCAATCTGGAATTCGTCGAGGATGACGATCTGCGCCGGGGCCTCTTGCGCAACCTGGACGAGCTACAGGCCCTGACCGAGCAGGTGCTGTCGGCGGCGCGCGGCGCGGGCGGCGAGGCCAAGCGCCAGGTGGACCTGTCGGCGCTGGTGGAAAGCCTCTGCACCGACCTGGACGAGATGGGCGAGCCGGTGAAGTGGGACCTGCCCAGCCCCGCCCCCATCAACTGCCGCCCCAACGAGATCCGCCGCGCCGTGCGCAATCTGGTGGAGAATGCCGTTGCCTATGGCGGCGAGGCTGATGTGCGGATCAAGGATGCTCCCGGCGGCTATGAGATTCTGGTTGAGGATCGCGGCCCCGGCATCCCGGAAGAGGACCAGAAGCGGGTGTTCGAGCCTTTCGTGCGGCTGGAAAGCTCGCGCAACCTGGAGACCGGCGGCACCGGGCTGGGGCTGACCCTGGTCAAGGCCATCGCCGAGGGCCATGGCGGCGACGTGGTGCTGGAGAACCGACCCGAAGGCGGCCTGCGCGCCCGCATGCGCCTGCCGCGCACCACGGTCCCGGCCTGAGCCTGAGGCCGGGAATCTGCCTGTCTTTTCCGTAGCTTTTCGCGTATCGCTCAGATCATGAGTGAAGTCTCCGACCCCATCTACAGCAAGGCGCTGCTGCGCCTGGCCGCCGACGCGGCGGGAGCCGGGCACCTGCCCGCCCCCGACGCCGCGGCCAGCGCCGCCAACCCCGCCTGCGGCGACCGGGTGACGATGGAAGTGGCGCTTGCGGACGGGCGCATCGCGGCCCTGGCGCACGATACCCATGGCTGCCTGCTCACCCAGGCCTCGGCGGCGATCCTGGGCGAAGCCGGAATCGGGCTGGACCGCGCGGCGCTGGCTGAGCTGGAGGCGGGCGTGCGGGCGATGCTGAAGGACGGCGCCGCGCCGCCCCTGCCCGCCTATGGCGCCTTCGACGGCGCGGCCAGCCACCCGGGCCGGCATGTCTGCGTGCTGCTGCCGCTCCAGGCGCTGCGCGCGGCGCTAGAGCCTGCCGAACCAGGCGGCGCGGGGTCCTAGCGTCAGGCCATAGGGCGAGAAGGTGCTGCGGCCGCAGCCCCAGCCCAGCGGCTCGGCCCGCGCCAGAAGCGGATCGGTGAAACGGTGCGGTTCCGGCCCCAGGTTGAAGACGCAGAGCAGCGTTTCACCCGCGCCTTCGCGGGTGAAGACGATCAGCGGCAAGGGCGCGTCCAGCAGGGTTTGCGTTCCTTCCCTGAGCGTCGGGCTCCTTCGCCGCGCCGCCAGCAGCGACCGCGCATAGGCCAGTGTGGACTGGGGATCGGCCTCCTGCGCCGTGACGCTCAGCGCCGCATGGGCCGCCCCCAGCGGCAGCCAGGGCGTGCCGGTGGTGAAACCCATGTTCGGCTGCGCAGAGTCCCAGGGCATCGGGGTGCGGCAGCCGTCGCGCCCCCGGAACAGCGGATAATAGAGATCGCCCACCGGATCGCGGAGCTGGTCGCGGCGCAGCGCCACCTCCGGCAGGCCCAGCTCCTCGCCCTGATAGAGCAGGACGGTGCCGCGCAGCGCCAGAAGCAGCGCCAGATAGAGCTTGGCGGTGGCCGGATCGGCCTCTTTCGTTTCACCAAAGCGCGTGACGGTGCGGATCACGTCATGGTTGGAGAAGGAGATGCAGGGCCAGTGGTCCGGATATCGCGCCAGGGTTTCCAGATGGGCGCGCACCGCCGCTGCGTCCGTGGCCAGCAGCAGGGCGAAATTGTAGCCCGCATGCAGTCCTTTGCCCGGCGGCAGGTAGCAGCCGGAACGCTCGAACTCTTCAGAAAATTCGCCAAAGACGAATTTCTCGCCCCCCTCCGCCCTTCGCATCGCAAGCGATGCTACGGGCACCTCCCCCTCATGCGCTTCGCGCTGGGGGGAGGCTGGACTGCGCGCGCTGCTGTTGAATCGCTCGACCCGCCGCCGCACCAGATCGAGCAGCGTGCGGTTCTCTTCCAGGTTGGAATCGTGGAGATGCCGCTGCATGTTGGCCGCCGCCGACCAGGCATGGGCGTCGCGCTCGGCCGCCGGGACGGGCGGATTGTCGGTGAGCGCCGCGTCATGCAGGAAGGCGTTGGCGACATCCAGGCGGAAGCCGTCCACGCCGCGCGCAAGCCAGGTATCGAGCACGGACAGCACGGCCTCCCGCGCCTCGGGATTCTGCCAGTTCAGCTTGGGCTGCTGGCGCAGGAACTTGTGGTGGTAATATTGCCGCCGCGCCGGCTGATAGGACCAGGCCGGGCCGCCGAAGACCGACAGCCAGTTGTTGGGCGCGGTGCCGTCGTCCCTGGGATCGGCCCAGACATACCAATCCTTTTTTGGCCAGTCGCGCTTGGCCGCATCGCCGTCGCGGCTGGCAGCGAACCAGGGATGCTCGTCGGAGGTGTGCGCCAGGACTTCGTCGAGGATGATCTTCAGCCCGCGGGCATGGGCGGCGGTCAGCAGTGCGTCGAAATCCTCCAGCGTGCCGTAGTCGGGCTGGACGCCGTCATAGTCCGAAACGTCATAGCCCCAGTCGCGGTTGGGCGAAGGATGCAGCGGTGACAGCCAGATCGCATCCACCCCCAGCGCGGCGATGTAATCCAGCTTCGACAGCAGCCCCGGCAGGTCACCCTGCCCGTCGCCATCGGAATCGCAGAAGCTGCGGATATAGACCTGGTAGATGGAAGCGCCCTTCCACCAGGCCATCGGTCACACCTCTTTGGCGGTCGTGATCACGCGGGAGACCAGGCCGTATTTCACGGCATCCTCCGCGCCCATCCAGAAATTGCGTTCGGTGTCGGCGACGACCTTCTCGTAAGGCTGGCCGGTCTCGACCGAGATTTCGCGGATCAGGCGGGCGCGCATCTTGATGATCTCTTCCGCCTCGATGCTGATGTCCGAGGCCTGGCCGCGCACCCCGCCCAGGGGCTGGTGCAGCAGGAAGCGGGTGAAGGGCAGGCAGAAGCGGTTTTCCTTCTTCGCGCCCAGGAAGATGTGCGCGCCCGCGCTCGCCACCCAGCCGGTGCCGATCATCTTAACCCGGTTGCCGACGAAGCGGACCATGTCATGGATGGTGTCGCCCGACTCCACATGGCCGCCCGGCGAGTTGACGATGACGCGGATATCGCCCTCGCTCTCGGCATAGGCCAGGAGCTGGGCCGAGACGCGCTCGGCCATCTTCATGTCCACCTCGCCGAAGATCAGCACGGTGCGCGACTTGAACAGCGCCTTGGCGATTTCGGAGGATTGCGGCTCCGGGGCTTTCTTGTCTTCTTTTTCGTCGGCTTCTTCGTCGGCGCGGAACACGGCAACTCCGGAAAAATGGGGGATTCGGGGGACAGTCTAGCGATAGTTAGGGTGCGGGCAACCCGGCTACAAGCCCTTGAAGCGGCGAAAAGATCGTGCCGTCCTGCCGCCTGGCGAGGCCTATTGCGTGCGCAGGCTATAGGGCTTCACATTGCCGCAATCGGCCTTCACCCACTGGCCGCGGAAACGGGTGGTGACGTCGGTCGCGCGCCCGCCGGTCGAACCCTTGAAGCTGTAGAAGCCCGAATAGCGCTCATTGCCGTCATAGGTCACTTGGATGGTGCCGGTGCCCTTCATGTTGCCCTTGCAGACCATGCTGGCGGTCATGGCGTTGGCGGTGCGCTTGACCACTTTCGTGTCGCAGCCGGTGGCGGCGGGATCGGGATGCGGCGGGCGGTCGGAATCCACCTCCGCCTGGCTCATGCACATCTGCACCGTGACGGGCTGGGCGGCGGGCAGGCTCTGGCCCGCCTTCTTCATCGCCGCCACCGTTTCGGGCGGCAGCGCGATCTCGGTGGTGGAGGTGACGTTCCACAGCCCCGCCTTGCCCTGCTTGGCGAAGGCAGGCGCGGCGGCCAGCACGGTCAGCGCCAATGCGCCCAGCCAGAATTTGCGAACGGTCATGACGGCCTCCTGAGACGGAACAAGTTTGCACCCGGCCGCGCCCGCGCGCCAGTGGCCGGAAACCGGAAAATCGCGCCAGGGGAAATGCCGCGTTAAGTCCCGGCCCGGGCGAGGCCGTCCAGGATCAGATTCTTGGCCTCGGCGGCGTCGCCCCAGCGCAGGATCTTCACCCACTTGCCGGGCTCCAGGTCCTTATAGTGGGCGAAGAAATGCTCGATCTGCTTCAGGGTGATTTCCGGCAGGTCGCTGTAGTTGGAGATGCCGTCGAAACGCGCCGAGATATGGGCGGAGGGCACCGCCACGATCTTCTCGTCGCTGCCGGCATTGTCCTCCATCAGGAGCACGCCCACCGGGCGCACGCTGATCACCGCGCCGGGGGCGATGGCGCGGGTGTTGGCGATCAGCACATCCACCGGATCGCCGTCGCCCGACAGGGTATGGGGCACGAAGCCGTAATTGCCCGGATAGCGCATGGAGGTATAGAGGAAACGGTCCACCACCAGCGTGCCCGCCGCCTTGTCCATCTCATACTTGATGGGTTCGCCGCCGATCGGCACCTCCACGATGACATTCACGTCATGGGGAACATCCCGCCCGGCGGAAATCTGGTCGATGCGCATCTGGGCACTCTTGGCGGATTTCGCGGGGGTGGTAAGTTCTGTGCTGCAGTGCGTCAAGCCAAAACACGCCAGGAGCCGTCATGCAAACGAAAGCCTATGCCGTCCAGTCCGCCACCGCGCCTTTCGGGCCGCTTGCCATCGAGCGGCGCGGACCGGGACCGGAGGATGTGGCGATCGAGATTCTGTTCTGCGGCGTCTGCCATTCCGACCTGCACACGGCGCGCAGCGAATGGCCCGGCACGCAGTATCCCTGCGTTCCGGGGCACGAGATCGTCGGCAGGGTGACGGCGGTCGGCAGCCGGGTGACGAAGTTCAAGCCCGGCCAGCTCGTGGGCGTGGGCTGCATGGTGGATTCCTGCCGCACCTGCCCCTCCTGCCAGGACGGGCTGGAGCAATATTGCGAAGGCCCGGTCGGCTTCACCGGCACCTATAACGGCCCTGTGGGCGGCGGCGAAAATACCTATGGCGGCTATTCCGCCGCCATCACCGTGGACCAGCATTTCGTGCTGGCGATCGGCCATGCGGAGAAGGACCTGGCCGCGGTCGCGCCCCTGCTCTGCGCCGGGATCACCACCTGGTCGCCGCTGCGCCACTGGAAGGCGGGGCCGGGCAAGAAGGTGGGCATTGTCGGCATCGGCGGGCTGGGCCATATGGGCATCAAGCTCTCCCACGCATTGGGTGCGCGCACCGTCGGCTTCACCACCTCCCCCGGCAAGGTGGCCGAGATCAAGCGCCTGGGCGCCGATGAAGTCGTCATCTCCAGGGACACCGCGCAGATGGCGGCGCATGCGGGCAGCTTCGACCTGATCGTCAACACGGTGGCGGCGCCGCACAACCTGGATGCCTATACCAACCTGCTTAAGCGCGACGGCGCCATGGTGCTGGTGGGCGTGCCGTCCGAGCCGCATCCCTCGCCGTCCGTCTTCCCCCTGATCTTCCGGCGCCGCAGCATCGCGGGGTCCTTGATCGGCGGCATCCCGGAGACGCAGGAGATGCTGGATTTCTGCGCCCAGAAGAACATCGTCGCCGATGTCGAGATCATCCGCATGCAGGAGATTGAGACGGCCTATGAGCGGATGCTGAAAAGCGATGTGAAGTACCGCTTCTCCATCGACATGGCCTCGCTCAAGGCATGAGCGGCGAGCATGGGGTCCTGCTGACCACGCTGCCGGACCGGGCGGGGGCGCAGGCGATGGCGCGCCTTCTGGTGGAGGAGAAGCTGGCGGCCTGCGTCCAGCTTCTGCCCATCGAGAGCTTCTACCGCTGGGAGGGCAAGGTGCAGAACGAAGGCGAGGTGCTGCTGCTGATCAAGACGCGCACCGCCCTGTTCGACACGGCGATGGCCCGCATCAAGGCGGCGCATCCCTATACGGTGCCCGAGATCGTGTGCTGGCCCTTCAGCGCCGGACATCCACCCTATCTGGACTGGATCGGCGAAAACACTCTGCCCGCCGCATGACCGATCCGCAGATCATCGCGCTGGCGGTTCTGGCCGGGACGGTCGGCCTGCTGGTCTGGGGCCGCCTGCGCTCCGACGTGGTGGCGCTTTCGGGGGCGGCGCTGCTACTGGTCACCGGAGTCATCCGCCCGGTGGAAGTGGAAAGCGCTTTCGCCAGTCCCGCCATCATCGCCATGGCGTCGCTCTTCATCATCACCCACGCGATGGAGGTGACGGGCCTGCTGGGCTGGTTAATCCGCCAAGCCGTGCGCCTGTGCAAGCGGCTGGGGGCGCTGGGCATCTGGATCGTGATCCTGCTGTTCGGCGGCTTGGGCAGCTTCATCAACAACACGCCCATCGTGGTGCTGGGCGCGCCGGTGGTGCGCGACGTGGCGCAATCGCTGGGCCTGTCGTCCAAGCGCTTCCTCATGCCGCTGTCCTATGTCACCGTGCTGGGCGGCTGCTGCACCCTGATCGGCACCTCCACCAACCTGATCGTGAACGACATGGCGCGGGCCGCGGGCCAACCCGCTTTCTCCATGTTCGAGATCACACCGGTCGGGGTCACGGTGGCGATGGCCGGTGCCGTCTATCTCTTCCTTTATGGCGACCGGAAACTGGCCTCCCTGCCCGACCGCACCGAAGACGAAAAGCCGCCCGCGCACACCACCGACGCCGATGACGTAAACCCAGCCCTGTTCCCCGCCGACCGGCCCTTGCGGCCGTTGGAAGGACTGGCCTCGCTCCTGGCCTTCGTGGCGGTGGTCACCGCAGCGGCGCTGGGCTGGGCGCCCATCGCAGCCTCCGCCTTCGCGGGCGCAGTGCTGCTGATCCTGCTGGGCGTCATCCGGGCCGAGGAAGCCTATCGCGGCCTGAAGCCGGAAGTCTTGCTGCTGATAGCAGGTATGGTGGTGATCGGCCTGGCGCTGGAAAGCACGGGCCTGGCCTCCACCGTGACCAACAGCCTGATCGCGGGCGTGGGCTCGGTGGGGCCGGTGCTGGCGCTGATCCTGCTCTATTGCGGCACCATGGTGCTGACGGAGATCCTCTCCAACGCCGCCGTTGCCGTGCTGGCAACGCCCTTGGCGGTGGCGCTGGCCGAAAGCCTCGGCGTGGACCCGCGCCCCTTCCTGGTGGCGGTGATGATGGCTGGAAGCGCCGCCTTCGCCACGCCCTTCGGCTACCAGACGAATGTGCTGGTCTATGAGATGGGCCGCTACCGCTACATGGACTTCGTCCGGGTCGGCCTGCCGCTCAACATGGTCACCTGCGCGGCGGCGATCCCGGCGATCCTGATCTTCTTCCCGCTTTGAGCCGGACACGCCTACTGCATCATGGCGGGGCCGGAGCGCGCCTCCACGCTCTGGAAGATGGTGTCGAGCAGTTCGGGATTGCCGGTAAAGATCTGCTTGGGCGGCTTGGCCCGCGACAGCATCTGCCGGTAGATCATGTCGGCCTGGTTCATGTTGAGCGCCAGCCCCGCCATATATTGCAGCCGCATGTCGTAATCGTGGTTGATCTGCGCGTCCTTGAGCCAGTCGGCCAGGTCGCGGTCGTTGCCCGCATAGGTCGAGAACAGCGTCATGGCCGAGGGGATCGCCCCGCTCCGCAGCGACTCCAACGCCGGGGCATAGGCCGGGCTGGCCAGCTTGGCGTTGATCGCGTCCAGGTCGATCTTCTGGTCGGGGTCCTTCTGGCCCACCAGCACCACGTCATAGCCCTGGCCGCCATTGTTGTTGGCGAAGACCATGCCGCCGGGGAAGACCTCGAAGAAGGTGGCGATCTGGCTCTTCACCGAAGCCTCGTCGCTCTCATAGAGCGGCACCCACTGGGTGACGATGCCGCCCGGATTGAGCCGCGCCTTCACCATCTCGAAATAGTCGCGCGAATAGAGCGCCGCGCTGCCCTTGACGAAGGGATGGATGGGGTCCGAGGTGATGATGTCGAACGTCTCGGTCGCGGTGCGCATGAAATGGCGGCCATCGTCATAGATGACCTGGGCGCGCTTGTCCTCGGCGACGCGGTAATTCTCCTCGCCGAACCATTCGGTGGTAGTGGGCGGGATCAAAGGCTCCAGCTCGACGATCGCGATGCGCTCGACGCTGGGATAGCGGGTGAAGCTTCCCGCGGTGACACCCGCGCCGAAGCCCACGATCAGCACCGATTTCGGATTCCTGTGCATCAAGGCCGGGATATGGCCCAGCATGCGCTGGAGGCGCATGTCCATGCCGAGGCTGGAGGCCTCGACCTTGCCCGAGACATGGAATTGCCGCGCTCCGTTGGCGTTCCAGCGGGTGATGGCGATGGAGGAATTGCGCCCCTCGCCCGTGTAGAGCACGGTCGAATAGCCCAGCTCGCTCGCCATGCGGCGGCCATAGGCGATCAGCTCGCCCGGCACCGGCGCGATGCGCCAGCCGAACCAGGCCAGCGCGCACAAGGCCAGGGTCAGCACCATCGAGCGGCCCCAGCGGTCTTCCTTGAGCAGCGGCGGCAGCAGCATCACCAGCGCGCCCAGCACGGTCACGGCCAGCAGCAGCCGCTGGCTCGTCACCGTGCCCAGCACCGGCACCAGCACCAGGCTCACCACCAGCGCGCCTGCGATGGCGCCCAGCGTGTTGGCGGCATAGACTCCGCCCACGGTGCGACCCGGATCGCGCCCGGCGCGCGCCGCGCCGAAGGCCAGCGGGAAGGCCGCGCCCCAGGCGATCAGGGGCGGCAGCATCGCCCAGAGCGAGCGCACCAGATCGATCTGGAAGGTAAAGCGCGGCCCAGGCGAGAGCAGCGGATCGACCGGCCAGTAAGGCAGGCTGTAGGAAATGGCCCAGGCCGTCCAGCAGATGCCCAGCGCCGCGAAGATCAGGCACCAGCCCAGCGCCAGGCGCGGCTGCACCCGCGCCACGATCATGGCGCCCAGCGCCGTGCCCAAGGCCAGCCCCGCCAGGAAGACGCCCAGGATGATGGAGAAGGCATAGACGGTGGCGCCGTACATCAGGCTCATCAGCCGGGTCCAGACGATCTGCGCCCCCAGCGCCGAGGCGCCGGAACAGGCGATGGCGATCAAGACCGGCCAGTCGCGCCGGCCCTCCTCGCCCGCATGCTCGGACGGGGCCGACACCTGCTCCGCGCTTTCGCCGCGCGCCAAGAGGAAGGACAGCGCCGCCACGGCCAGGTTCAGGCCCGCCGCCACGAAGGTGGCGACATAGATGTCGTGGACGCGCATCAGGTAGAAACCGGCGAACAGGCTGCCCAGCACCGCGCCCACCGTGTTGGCGCCATAGAGCAGGCCCCACCAGGAGGCGTTGCGGCTGTCGCCCTTGGCCCAGCGCACGATGGCGGGCAGCGAGGCGCCCATCAGGATGGTGGGCGGCAGCAGCGCGATGGCCGAGACGATGGCGCGCAGCACCATGCCGGGCGCACCGCTTTGCGCGCCCGCGACATAGAGCGCGTCCACCAGCGGGATCAGCACCAGTTGCAGCAAGCCGAAGGCGGCGATGCCCGCCTCGATCACGGCATAGACCAGGATGGGATGCATCCGCGTGCGCGGCAGGACGCGCGGCAGCGCATAGGAGCCGATGCAGAGGCCGCCCATGAAGGTAGCCAGCAGGATGCCCAGCGACACGGCGGTGGAGCCGATCGCCAGTTGCAGCATCTGGTACCAGACGATCTCATAGATCAGCGCCGCGGCGCCCGAGCCGGCGAAAAGGATGAGCAGCAGAAGACGCTGCAGGTCGAGGCCGGATTCGGTGCTGGCAGGACTGGACATGACTCTCCCTCGCGCTCCTCGAACCGGGAGCTTCATGGCCGTTCCTTAGCACAGGGATGGCGGCGAGATATGGCCGCCGCCCGCGCCTTGAGACGGAATTTTACAAATGCCGCCCGATGGCCGGCCGCGACGACCGGCACAGGAGCGATTCGTTGACATTAACCATTTGGCGGCGTTATTAATAATTTATTAACCATGCTTTTGGCCGTGGACCGGAAAACCGGAGGCGCGAAAGCTGGCGGGTGATGGCGGGGTGTCGTCCAGGGGAGCGGAAAACCGTTCGAAAGGATGACACCCATGCGCACACCGCCTCTCTTCGCCGCCGCCACCATCCCGGTCCTGCCCATTTCGCCTTCCGCCCGCATCCATGCGCTGAACACCGAGCATGGCGACCTCGATGCCGCCATCGCGGCCCTGGCGCTCAGCGGCAATGCCGACGACCTCACCCTCACCCGCCTGAAGAAGCGCAAGCTGCAGATCAAGGACGAGATCGCGTCCCTGCTGTCGGCGGCGATCGGCGACGGAGTGGCGCAGGCATCCTAGCTTCGCAGCGCAGCTGTAACCGATTTCAATCTCGCCGCGGTCTTGTGCGGTCCGCGCGTCCCTGCCTACCATCGCGCATAAAGAGATGGGGGAGCGGCCATGGTGATGCGCATCCTGCTGGCGTTGCTGGCGACTGCCGCTTTGGGCGCGATCCCCGCACAGGCGCAAACACCGCCCAAGAAAATCCTCTTCCTGGCCGGACCCAAGGAGCATGGCCCGCCCGGCCGCCATGAATATGAGCGCGACCTGCGCGAGCTGGCCTGGTCGCTGGAGAACGCCACCAACCTGAAAGGTCTGCGCACCGAGGTGATCGTGGGCCGCCCGCCGCGCGACCTGAAAGTGTATGAGGACGCCGCCGCCATCGTCATCGAGGGCAATGGCGACTGGCTGCGCCAGGAGACCGGGATGCTCTTCCCGCAGGCGCAGGACACCGACGGGCGCACCTATGACGCCGAGACCACCGCCTGGCTCAAGAGCCTCGACACGCTCATCAAGCAGAAGCAGATCGGCGTCGCCATGTTCCACTACACCATGTGGAACGACAATTGGGCGGGGCGGCGCTATATCCTGGACTGGCTGGGCGGGCTCTGGATTCCTTACGCCTCGCACAATGTGGTGGACACCTGGCGGGTGACGCCGCGCGCGGTGAAGCATCCCATCCTCAACGGCGTCGGGCCTTTCAGCATGCGGGAGGAGATGTATGCCCGCTATTTCCTCTTCACCAATCCGCGCCGCACCGAGCTTCTGGACGGTATGCCGACAAATCCCGCGCTGGGCGGCCCCGATCCGGTGGCCTGGGCCTATGAGCGGCCCGATGGCGGGCGCGGCTTCGTCTGGGGCGGCGCCGATTTCCACGACAACCTCCACACCATCGCCGATTACCGCCGCTTCCTGATGAACGGCATCGCCTGGCTGGCGAAGCTGGAGGTGCCGGCGGAGGGCGTCCAGGCGCCGCCACAGGCCGCCGATCCGCCCTTCCCGCCCGCGCAAGGCCGTGGCGGACGGGGCGGGCGCGGGCCTGTGCCGAATAGCCCTGCGCCCAATCCGTGACACAAACGGCTCATGCCAGATCGGCCATCTCGTAGAGCGGCCGTATCTCGATCTCGCTCGGCCCCGGCATGGGATTGGGGCAGCGCTTCACCCAGGCGACCGCCTCCTCCATGTCCTTGACCTCCCAGAGCCAGAATCCGGCCACCAGCTCGCGGGGATGGGCGAATGGCCCGTCGATCACCGTGCGGCCCGAGCCATCGAACGCGACCCGCTTGCCCGCCGAGGATGGCTTGAGACCGGCGGCCTCGCGCAGGATTCCGGCCTGGCGCAGTTCCTCATTGAACCGGCCCATCGCTTCCATCATCGCCGCCTCCTCGGCGGTACGGGAAAAGCCCTTCTCGCTGTCCTCGGTCGCCTTCACCAGCACCATCACGCGCATCGTCCGTCTCCTTGCTGCCTGACACAGGAACGACGAACGGGGCATCCGGAAACCGACAGGCTCTTGGAAGAGAGATTGCGCAGGCTTTCCAGCGTATCGGGCTAGTAACCGCCTTCGCTGCCATGAGCGGACCAGCGCCAGTCCCAGTAACGGTTCAGGTTCGCCGGAACCGCGGCCTGAGGATTGCGGTTCGAGATGCTGGACGGATCGAACAGACCGACACGCGGCTGGCCGGGGCTGGAAGCGCAGGCCGACAGCAGCCCGGCGAGGCAGACGGAAAGCAGAACAACCTGGATGGTTTTCATGGCCTTTCCCTCCCGAAGGATGGACACCTTGGCACGACCCAGATCAAACCGCGTCGGGGCCGCTCCCAGGATCGCCGCTGCGCCGGGATTGGGGCAAGAGGCCTGCGATTGCTTGCCGGGCGCTCCTGGCGCTCAGCTTTCCAAGTTCGCTTCGCGAGCGGAGAAAATGGCGCGCCCTAGGGGAGTCGAACCCCTCTTACAAGATTGAAAATCTTGGGTCCTAACCGATAGACGAAGGGCGCGGCCGGAAGGGCCAGGGCTATAGACGCTGGCTGCCCCCCGATCAAGGCCCGCCGGTTTCCCCGGCGGCGCGGCAATCCGTCCCCATCGCGGCTCACCCTGCCCGCCTGTTCCACGGCATCACGGCCAGGAGATGCGCCAGGCCGCAAAAGCCGGTCGCTCCGGCGAAGGTGAGCCCGGCGCCGAAAACGGCAACCAGCAGCAGGAAGGCGGGGCTGACCCAATAGGACAGCGCCGCCGCAGCCAGAAGGCCCGCGCCGATGGCGAGTTGCACCTGCCGGTCCAGCGGCAGCGCGCCGCCCCCGCCCTGCACCGGCAGGCCGGCTGCGGCCCAGGCTTCGATGCCGCCGGACAGATTGTAGATTTCCAGCCCCGGATTCTCCCGCAACAGCTTCTGGCAGGCGGAATTGCCGCGCCCGCCCTTATGGCAATGGATCACCAGCTTGCGCCCGGCCAGCTCGGGCAGGCGCTGGTCCGCCACCTGGCCCAGGGGCACCAGCCGCGCCCCGGCGATGCGGCGGGCGGCATGCTCGGCCGGCTCGCGCACATCCACCAGCACGGCCTCGCCCGCCTTCAGCCAGCGGTCCAGGGTGGCGGCGTCAATGATCGGAATGGTCATGGCATCCTCATTTCATTAGGAATTGCTAATTCTTCGCACCCGGCCCGCAATAAATGAGATAGAGGGTGGAGATCAGCGCCCGCACCTCCATGCTGCACAGCCGGTACACCATGGCCTGCCCCTGGCGCTCGGCAGCGACCAGCCCCGCCTCCCGCATCCGCATCAGATGCTGCGAAACGGCGCTTTGCGACAGACCCGCGATTTCCGACAATTCTCCCACCGTTTGTCCGTCTTCCATCAGACTGCACAGGATGCGCAGGCGGGCCGCGTTGGCGAGCTGCTTGAGCAGCGCCTCGGCGCGGGCGGCGCTGCGGGCCAGGTCGGCGGCGGGGGTGTTCCTGCTGCGTCTCATGGCTTGAATATATTAGAATCATCTAATATATCAAGTCCCCGAAACGGAGGCCGTCATGAAAGACTATCCCGAGATCACCAGGGCCATTTCCGCCAACCTGAAGACGCTGCGCCGCGGCATTCCCGAGACCATGCAGGGCTTCTCCGCCCTGGCGCAGGCCGCGACCAAGACCCAGGCGCTGGACAAGAAGACCAAGGAACTGATCGCGCTGGCCATCGGCGTCGCCACGCGCTGCGACGGCTGCATCGGCTTCCACAGCGAGGCGCTGGTCCGGCTGGGCGCCACCCGCGCCGAGGTGGAAGAGGCGCTGGGCATGGCGATCTATATGGGCGGCGGGCCGTCGCTGATGTATGCCGCCGACGCCATCGGCGCCTTCGAGCAGTTCCTGGCGAAGGCCGAGGCCGCCTGAAAGCGGGACACGCCTAGGCGGTCGCCGCCGCGGCATCCTCGATCTGGAGCTGGATGCGAACCTGCCCGTTCCAGTCGTCGCGCTTGAGCCGCCCGGCGGCATGGACGGCCTGGCCGCGCGCCGCCAGCAGCCCCTCGCCCAACGGCGTGCCCACCGCCCGGAAGGCGATGGCCTGGAGCGCCGCCCCGCCGCCGCGCAGACGCAGGCGGATGTGATCCTTGCCCACCACATCGGCGAAGGCCACTTCCAGGTCGGGGAAGGCCAGCAGCGGCTCCGGGTTGCCCGCGCCGAAGGGACCCGCCAGGGCGATCTCCTCCAGAAGCTGCGGCCCCGCCCCGGCGGGCGAGGCCACCGTGTCCAGCTCCAGGGTCGCGGCGGCCGCCAGGGCAGCGGATTCGCCTTCAAACGCTGTCTCAAGAAACGCCTGGAAGCCCTTGAGCTGGCTGGTATCCAGCGAAAATCCCGCTGCCATGGCATGACCGCCGCCGGACTCGATCACCCCCGCCTCGACCGCCGCCCGGACAGCGCTGCCAACATCTATCCCGGGGATGGAGCGGGCGCTGCCACGGCCCATGCCGCCCTCGAACCCCGCGACGAAGCTGGGCTTGCCGAAGCGTTCCTTCAGCCGCCCGGCGACGATGCCGACCACACCCGGATGCCAGCCCTCGCCCGCCGCCAGGATGAAGGGCGCGTTGGCCTGGGAAGCGGCGGCGGCCAGCGCCTCCTCCACGATGCGTTTCTCGATCGCCTGGCGCTCGCGATTGTGCAGGTCGAGCTGCAGGGCGAACTCGGCCGCGGCGGCCTCGTCGCGGCAGCAGAGCAGGTCAGCCCCCAGGCCGGAGCGCCCCACCCGGCCCCCGGCATTGATGCGCGGCCCGAAGACGAAGCCCAGATGATAGGGCGTGAAAGGCGCGCCCGTCCGGGCCACCTCGGCCAGCGCCTTCAGGCCCGGGCGCTGCCCCAGCCGCGCCAGCCCCTGGCGGACGAAGGCGCGGTTGAGGCCGGTGAGCGGGACCACGTCACAGACCGTCGCCAGCCCCACCAGGTCGAGCGCCAGGCGCAAATCCGGCTCGGGCACACCGCGCCGCTCATAGAAGCCGGTCTCGCGCAGATGCCGGTTGAGCGCCACCAGGAACAGGAAACAGACGCCTGCGGCGCAGAGATGGCCCAGGCCCGAACGGTCCTCCGGCTGGTTGGGATTGACATGCGCCAGCGCGGGCGGGGCGTGATCGACGCGGTGGTGATCCAGCACCACCACGTCCAGGCCCTGCGCCCGCGCCGCTTCCAGCGCCGCCGTGGCGGCGGCGCCGCAATCCACGGTGACGACCAGCTTCACCCCCTCGCCCGCCAGCACCGTCATGGCGGCGGGCGACGGGCCATAGCCCTCGGTCATGCGGTCGGGGATGTAGAGGCGCGGCGGCGCACCGGACGCCGACAGAAAATCCGCCAGCAGCGCCGAGGAGGCCGAGCCGTCTACGTCATAATCGCCGAAGACGGCGATCTTCTCGCCCGTCTCCAGCGCCTCGGTGACGCGCATCACCGCCCTGTCCATGTCCTTGAGCACCAGGGGATCGGGCAGCAGGCTTTTCAGCGAAGGATTGAGATAGTCCCAGACCTCGGCCTCGCCCACGCCGCGCGCCGCCAGCAGCCGTGCCAGCGACGGCGAAATCTGGTGCGCGCGGGCCAGCGCCGACGCCGCTTCCTCGTCCACCGGCTTGAACTGCCAGCGCCGCCCGCTGAACGACCGGGCGACGCCGAACGCCGCCGGGGCGGGGGCCAGCATGGTCAGGCCGCCTCCATCGGGATCATGCAGGGCCTGGCGCGCACCTTGTCGGACTTGGCGATGGCAGCCAGCGCCTTCTCCACCGCGCTCTGCGCCGCCTCATGGGTGATCATCACGATGGCCACGCCCTCGCCCGGATTGCGGCCGCGCTGGATCATGCTTTCGATGGAGACGCCCGCCTCGGACAGGCTGCCGGCGATGGAGGCCAGCACGCCCGGCACGTCCAGCACCTCGAAGCGCAGATACCAGGGCGAGACGCCCGCGCCCGCGGGCGCCGGTTTCAGCGCCGCGAGCTGCGCCGCCGGGCGGCCGAAGGCGGGGCGGAAGGCACCCGCCGCCGCCTCCACGATGTCGGAGATCACCGCCGAGGCGGTGGGCGCCTCGCCCGCGCCGCGGCCGGAGAAGAAGAAGGGTCCCGCCGCGCCTGCATCCACCATCACGCCATTCTGCGCCCCGTCGACATTGGCGAGCGGCGAGCGCGCCCGCACCATCGAGGGCGAAACCTTCTGCTCCACCCCGTCTTCGGTGCGCCGGGCCACGCCCAGAAGCTTGATGCGATAGCCGAACTCCGAGGCGAAATGGATGTCGGCGGCGGTGATGTGCTCGATCCCCTCCACCGTCATGCTGGACAAGTCGGGCGCGGTGCCGAACACCAGGCTGGCCAGGAGCGCCAGCTTGTGCGCGGTGTCGCCGCCGCCCACGTCCAGGGTGGGATCGGCCTCGGCATAGCCCAGCCGCTGCGCCTCCTTCAGGACCTGGGCGAAGCCCGCGCCGGTGGCTTCCATCTCGGTGAGGATATAGTTGCACGTGCCGTTGAGGATGCCCTTCACCGCCTGCACTTCGTAAGCCACCAGGCTCTCGCGCAGCGTCTTGACGATGGGGATGCCGCCCGCCACCGCCGCCTCGAACTTGAGCGCCACGTCCTTCTCTTCGGCCAGTTCGGCCAGGGCGCGGCCATGCTTGGCCAGCAGCGCCTTGTTGGCCGTCACCACATGCTTGCCGTTGCGGAGCGCGGTTTCGACCAGCATGCGGGCCACGCCCTCCTCGCCGCCGATCAGCTCCACCACCAGGTCGGCCTCGCCCGCCGCCAGCGCCAGCGGATCGGCGGTGAAATTCTTCACCTCGAAGCCGCGCGCCTTGCTGGCGTCGCGCGCCGAGACGGCGATCACCTCCAGCCTGCGCCCGGCGCGGGTGGAAAGGTCATCGCCCCGCGCGGCCAGCGCCTTGGCGACGCCGCCGCCCACCGTGCCCAAGCCGGCAATGGCGATCCGGAAAGGCTTCATTTGGCGGAGGCCAGGTCGGCGGGCGCCTTGTTGCTGCCCCGGGCCAGGAACTTCTTCACATTGCGCGCGGCCTGGCGGATGCGCTGCTCATTCTCCACCAGCGCGACGCGGACATAGCCCTCGCCATATTCGCCGAAGCCGATGCCCGGCGAGACCGCCACCTGGGCATGGATCAGAAGGTCCTTGGCGAACTCCATCGAGCCCAGCTCCCGGTAGCGCTCCGGCACCGGCGCCCAGGCGAACATCGAGGCCGCGGGCGCCGGAATCTCCCAGCCCGCCTGCGCCATGCTCTTCACCAGCACGTCGCGGCGCGACTTGTAGACGGCGCGGATCTCGTCCACCACGCTCTGCGGCCCGTTGAGGGCGGCGGCGGCGGCGACCTGGATGGGCGTGAAGGCGCCATAGTCCAGATAGGATTTGATGCGCGCCAGCGCCCCCACCAGCTTCTCATTACCCGCGGCGAAGCCCATGCGCCAGCCCGGCATGGAGAAAGTCTTGGACAGGGACTGGAACTCGATGGCGATGTCCTTGGCGCCTTCGACCTGAAGAATGGAAGGCGGCGGATTGCCGTCGTCGAAATAGATGTCGGCATAGGCGAGATCGGACAGGACCCAGATCTCGTGCTTCTTCGCGAATTTGATGACCTCTTTGTAGAAGTCGAGGCCCACCACCTGCGCCGTCGGGTTGGAAGGATAGTTCACCACCATCGCCAGCGGCGAAGGCACCGAATGGCGCGTCGCCGTGCCGATCTTGGAGAGATATTCCTCCGGGCTGGTGGCGGGGACATGCCGGATGGCCGCGCCCGCCAGGATGAAGCCGAAGGCGTGGATGGGATAGGCCGGGTTGGGCACCAGCACCACATCGCCCGGGGCGGTGATCGCCATGGCGAGATTGGCGAAGCCTTCCTTGGAGCCCAGGGCCGCGATCACCTCGGTGTCGGGATTGAGGTCCACGCCGAAGCGGCGCTTGTAATAGGCGACATGGGCCTTGCGCAGGCCCTTGATGCCGCGGCTGGCCGAATAGCGGTGGGCGCGCGGGTCGCGCGCCGTCTCGCAGAGCTTGTCCACGATGAAGCCGGGCGTGGGCATGTCGGGATTGCCCATGCCGAAATCGATGATGTCCTCGCCCCGCTGGCGGGCCTGGGCCTTGAGGCGGTTCACTTCCTCGAAGATATAGGGCGGCAACCGCTTAATGCGGTAGAAATCGGTCTGCATGGGTCGGGTCCTGAACGCACGCCAGAATCGGGGATTCACCCCGTCTGCGCAATCCTTATTCCCTTAAAATGCGGCGTTTTCAGGCAGGACTTTCATTCGCTTGCCGCAAGGCCGGCCGCGGAGCGACTCAGCTCTGCAGATAAATCTCGGCGCGCCGGTTGCCTTCCTCGCCCCGGGGCATGGATTCGTAATAGATGGGCTGGCTGTCGCCCACCGCGTCGATCTGGAGCTGGCTGGCCGGGACGCCCTGGTTCATCAGTTCCCGCGCCACCGCGTTGGCCCGCTGTTGCGACTTGGCGAAGATGACTTCCAGGTGGCGCTCCACCGGCATGTTGGGCGTGCGGCTGGAGGCATGGCCCACCACCCGGATGCGGCCGTTGCCGCCCGCCGCCTTGAAGGCGGCCACGACGCTGCGGATCTGGGTCCGGGCGGCGGCATTCAGGACGGTGCCGTCGCCGGGGAAATAGACCACGGCGGCGGGCGGGATGCCGCCATTGCGGGCGGCGATGGCGGCAATGGCCGAATTGGGCGCGGCCTGCGGGTTGGACAGCACCGCGCCGCCCGCGCCCGGCACGGCGGCGGGACCGGCGGTGCCGGAGGCGGCGGCGGTCTGGCGATAGCGCGTCAGGATAGGGGCGGAGACGAAATTGCTGACGCTGGGATCGAGCGGCGGCGCGGAGGACGGCTTGAAGCCCAGGGCCGCGTCGGAGACGACCGGCGCCGGCATGATGGTGCTGCGGATCGCGCCGGCCGGGGGCACGGCGGGAACCGCGGGCTGGGCGCCCGGCGGCAGGGCGGCGGTCTGGGCCGGTGCGGGCGCCGACGCAGCGGGGGCGGCGTTGCCCGCCACCGGGATCGGGGCGGAAGCCACCGGCGCAGGCGCAGGCGCGACCGGTGCGGGGGCGGTGGCCGCGGGCGGGGCGCTGGTCGGCGGCGGCGCCGACGCGGGCGCCGTGGTGGGCGGCGCGCTCAGGGCCTGGGCCACCTGCGGGCTCATCGGCGCGGCGGGCGCAGGCGGCGGCGCCGCCGGCTCGGTGCCCGCGCGCAGGGCGTCGGCGCTGTACTGGGCCTGGGCCCCGGCGGCGTTCAAGGCGCTGACGGTGTCGCGCTCGGTGTCCGGCACCTGCGGCGCGGACGGAATGCCCGCCAGGTCGGGCGTCACCGAGGCGGTGTCGCTGAGCGCGGCATCGTCCGACAGCAGCCCCGTGGGGTCGAGGTCGGCGATGGTCTGGCAGCCGGTGAGCAGAACGGCCACCGCCGCGATCACGCCAAGCCGCGCCAACGGACGCGCAAAAGAAGTCGTCATGCCTAGATTCCCGACGTCAATGTCCCGGCTGCCACGCCATCACCCGCGCCCGGAGGCTCCGGGCGCCGACCATTCAGGGATATACCCCGGCCCCGGCCTTCGCGCCAGCGCGGGGTGGCGAAGAATACCCAGCAAGTTGCGGTATTTGCGGGGGCGATCGGCGGAAAGCGCGGCTTGCGAGGGACCCGTGCCCCGCTTAACAGTTGGCATTGCACCATGCCGACCCGGACCAAAGCCGAATCGAAGGCCGCCGCCAGCGCCAAATCCGCGGGCGCGGCGCCGTCCGGTCCGGCGGACGAATCGAATCCGCCCCCGCCGCCCAGCCCGGAGACTCTGGCCCGCAACCTGATCCGCGCGGGTCTGCGCGCCCAGGAGATCGCCGCCCGGAATTTCCGCCAGATGGCGGAGCGGCCGTTCCAGGGACCGCTCGATCCCCTGAACATCTCCGGCGCCGTCACCGCCCTCACCCGCGCCATGGCGCAGAACCGCGAGACGGTGGCCGAAGCGCAGAAGGCATGGGTTCGCGACGTCACGCTGCTGTGGGAGACCACCGCCCTCAGGCTGCTGGGCGGCGAGGCCAAGCCCCTGGTGGAGCCGCCGCCCGGCGACCGGCGCTTCCGCGCCGAGGAATGGCGCAGCAACGAGATTTTCGATTTCCTCAAGCAATCCTATCTCCTCACCGCCAATTCGATGCAGGAGACGGTGGGCCGCCTGTCGGGGATGAGCGAACAGGAGCGCCGCCGCGCCCTCTTCTTCACCCGCCAGTTCGTGGATGCCTTCGCCCCCACCAATTTCCCCTTCACCAACCCGGAAGTGCTGAAGGCCACCATCGCCAGCAATGGCGAGAATCTGCTCAAGGGCTTGGAGAACCTCGCCGCCGACCTTTCGCGCGCGCCGGGCGAGTTCACCATCCGCCAGTCGGCCGACAGCTTCATCGTCGGCAAGAACATCGCCACCACGCCCGGCAAGGTGGTGTTCCGCAACGACCTGATCGAGCTGATCCAGTATGCGCCCGCGACGGAGACGGTCCATGCGCGGCCGCTGCTGATCTTCCCGCCCTGGATCAACAAATTCTACATCCTCGATCTCCGCCCGGAGAACAGCTTCGTCCGCTGGCTGGTGGGGCGCGGCTATACCGTGTTCCTGGTCTCCTGGGTCAATCCCGACGCCTCGGCGGCCGGGAAGGATTTCGAAGACTACATGCAGGAGGGCATCTTCGCCGCGCTGGCGGCGGTGGAGAAGGCGACGGGCGTGCGCGATCCCAACTGCGTCGGCTATTGCATCGGCGGCACGTTGCTGGCGATGACGCTGGCCTATATGGCCAAGAAGAAGGACGCCAGGTTTGGAAGTGGGCGTATCCACTCGGCCACCTTCTGGGCGGCGCAGACCGATTTCTCGGAAGCCGGCGATCTGCTGGTCTTCGTGGACGACGCCCAGCTCGAAGCCCTGCAGAAGCAGATGGAGCTGGCGGGTGGGGTGCTGCGCGGCTCCAAGATGGCCGGCGCCTTCAACATGCTGCGCGCCAATGACTTGATCTGGTCCTTCGTGATCAACAATTACATGCTGGGCAAGGAGGCCGCGCCCTTCGACCTGCTCTATTGGAACAGCGACACCACCCGCATGCCGTCGCGGCTGCACCTCTCCTACCTGCGCAACTGCTATCGCGACAATGCCCTGGCGAAGGGGCAGATGGAACTGGATGGGGTCAAGCTCGACCTGTCGAAGGTGACGGTGCCGGTCTATCTGCAATCGGCGCGCGAGGATCACATCGCCCCGGCGCGCTCGGTCTACAAGTCGGTGCATCTGTTCGGCGGGCCGTCGCGCTTCATCCTGGCGGGATCGGGCCATATCGCG
>Ga0182741_1000647_pt1 | contig 50208 bp, 65 predicted proteins | sample eDN5th37CBELigOP_FD_128874 | JGI IMG/M metagenome (GOLD analysis project Ga0182741, IMG submission 128874) | Enriched Organic Plus compost microbial communities from Emeryville, California, USA - eDNA 5th pass 37_C BE-Lig OP (version 2) (version 2) ... | reverse complement strand
TGTCGCCGGTGTCGCCCACGTAGATGCACGAGCCCTTCCCGCACGGGCCGACCGAGATCGACTCCCAATCCACGTTGCGGGCGCTCGCGAGCCGGAGGCGTCCCAGCTCCTTCCCCTCGGCCGAGAGGGCGAAGAGGATGGCGTCCGTGTCGTCGTTCATCGTCCAGTAGGTCCCCGGCTCGCGCACGCTCGCCGCGAGCCCGGAGCTCTCGTCCAGATCCGGCGCCGACACCTCACCGATGTCGGTGAACTGGAGCGGCTCGGCGCGAGCCGACTGCGCGGCCGACGTGCCGGCCGAGTCGATCGCCGCCTCCTCGGTGCGTCCGCAGGCGGCCAGGAGCAGCGCCGCGCCGAGCCAGAGGGAGAGACCGCGCTTCATATGGAAGGTGCGGAGAGGAGCCGGAGTGGTTGGACGGAGCATCTGGGGAGAACGCGTGTCGGCGGGCGGGAGCGGCCGATCGGCGCCCCCGGGGCAAGATACCGTCGGGACCACGCCGACGGCGAGATGCGCGGCGGGGCCGCCGACGCGTTCTTCCCCGGTGGCGCGCCCGCCCGGACGGGTGAGGATTGCAGCGCCCCACCTGGGGTCCGAACGCTTTTCGCCAACCCCGTGTCCAATGGGCACACGTGACGATATCGACGGCCAGAACCCTCACGACCCATGACCGCGTGGACGAGCCGGAGCTGATCCAGCGCGTCCTCGCCGGTGACCGGCACGCCGCGCGCGCGCTCTACGACGCGCAGGCGCCCCGCGTCTACCGGCTCGTCCACCGGCTGTGTGGCGACGAGGACATCGCGCAGGACCTGACGCAGGACACGTTCATCAAGGCGTTCGCCCAGCTCGGAAACTTCCGGGGCGAGTCGGCGCTCTCGACCTGGCTGCATCGCATCGCGGTCACGGTCACGATGAACGGGATGCGGAAGGTCAAGCGGTTCCGGGAGCGGGAGACCGACATCGACCTGGAGCTCGCGATGCCGGCCGGTGCCGGCGACGGCGATCACGTGGACGTCCGGACGCGGGTGGCGGCGGCGATCGACGCCCTCCCCGAGATCTATCGGACGACGCTCATCATGCACGACATCGAGGGATACACGCACATGGAGATCGCGGAGACACTGGGGGTCGCGGAGGGGACGTGCAAGAGCCGCCTCTCGCACGCCCGCGCGCAGCTCCGGCGCGTGCTCGCCCCGCTGGTCCAGGAGGAAGCATGACCAGACCCGACGATCGCGAGCCGGGACTCGAGCCACGGTTGGACCTCTCGACGAGCTCGGAGGAGGTCGCGCTCGACCGACAGCTCGATGCAGTCCTGCAGGAGTTGCGGCAGAGCTACCGCGTTCCCCGCTCGGCGCCCCCCCTCGACGCCATGTGGTCGGCGATCGAGGAGACGCTCCCGGCCGGGGCGCAGGCGGAGGTGGTGCCGCTGCGCGCCGTCGCGGGGGCGGCTCGCGGACGCCGGCTGGGGCGCGTCGCGCCCTGGATCGGCATGGCGGCGACGCTGCTCGTCGGCATCGGGATCGGGCGCGTCACGGCCCGGTCGGTGACGGAGCGCCCGGTGACGTCGAGCCCCGGGAGCCCGCTCGCCTCGAACGAGAGGCCGGTGACGCCGGCGCCCGGCACTCCGGAGCGGAGCGACCCAGCCGTCGTCGCCCCGCCGCGGCGGCTCGCGAGCGACGGAGCCGCGCGGCGGCCGGCCGCCCAGCAGGTCGTCGCCACGGCGGCCGGCGTCGTTCACGCCGACACCGACGCCGGTGCCGACGAGCCGTACGGCGCCGAGGCGCCCACGTCCACGAACCGCTATCTCGGCCAGACCACCGCGCTCATCGTCTCCCTCGCGAACGATGCGCCGCGACCGGGCGAGGACGCGCGCTTCGCGCAGCGGGCGCGCGAGCTCCTCGTCACGACGCGGCTGATGATGGATGCCCCGTCCACGGACGAGAAGTCGCGGTCGCTGCTCGAAGACCTCGAGCTCGTGCTCACGCAGATCGTGCGCATGCAGGGCGAGCAGGGGAAGCAGGAGCTGCGGTTGATCCGCGAGGCGCTCGAGCAGCGCGACCTGCTGCCGCGCCTCTATTCCGCCGTCGCCGAGAGCACCGACGACTGACGACATAGATGCCGACCGAACCAATCCAGGGAACCCACCCATGAAGCCTCATATCCGCCTCCGCATCGCACTCGCGCTGCTCGCCGGCTCGGCGTTCGCCGGCGCCGAGGCACAGCAGACCCCCCGCGCGCCGATCCCACCACGCGCCACGGAGCCCCCGGCGCCCCGTGCTCCGAAGGTCCCCGTTCGGGAGATCCCCCCCGACGGGTGGCAGGCGCCGGCGGCGGTCGCCCCGGTGACGCCGCTCGAGCCGATTCCCGACGATCAGCTGTCGATCACCGTCCCGGCGGTCGCCGCGGCCCCCGCGGCCCCCGCGGTGCCGCTCGTGGGGACGTGGTCCGAGCAGGCGACGCCGCGCCCGGACGTCGCGCGCTGGGACGTCGCATCCAGGAAAGCCGTCTCGCTCCGCAACGTCGAGCCGGGTGCCTCGTGGGCGCCCGCCGACACCGCCGATTCGCTGTATCGCGCGGGGCGCGACGCGCTCAACCGATCGGAGTATCGCGTCGCGGCCCGCCTCTTCCGCGAGCTGCGCGACAAGCACCCGCGCTCGCAGTACGTCGCGGAAGCGTCCTACTGGGAAGCGTTCTCGCTCTATCGCATCGGCACCAACGAGGATCTGCGCACCGCGCTCGACGTGCTGGCGCAGACGCGCAACGCGAGATTCGCCAAGGAGTCGATGCAGGCCGACGTGGTGACCCTCGCCGCGCGCATCCAGGGTGCGCTGGCGCGCCGGGGCGACCCGCGAGCGCGCGCGTACATCGACTCGCTCGCGAAGGCCGGCGCCGCCTGCGACCGCGAGGAGCTCGAGGTCCGCACGGAAGCGCTGAGCGCCCTCGCGCAGATGGACGAGCAGTCGGCGGGGCCCGCGCTCCGGCGGGTGCTGGCGAATCGCGACGCGTGCACGGCGGCGCTGCGCCGGCGTGCCGTCTATCTCCTCGTCCGCAACAACACCGACTCGAGCACGGTCGCCACGCTGGTGGGCGTGGCGCAGACCGACCCCGAGCTCGACGTGCGGGTGGAAGCGGTCAATGCGCTCTCGCGGCTCGCCGGCACCTTGGCCGGCCGCAGCGCCAGCGCCGCGCTGCAGGAGCTCCTGCAGAGCACGCGGGACGAGCGCGTGCAGGTCGCCGTCGTGCGGTCGCTCGCGAACCTCAACGATTGGTCGACGCTGCGCGCCTTCGTCGAGCGCACCGACCCGACGACGCTGACGCTCCGCGTCGCCGCGCTCTCGGGGATCAGCCGCGAGCGCAGCACGCCCGAGGATGCGGCCTGGCTGCGCGCGCTGTACGCGCGCAGCACCGAGCCGGCGATGAAGGAAGCGGTGGCGAGCGCCATCGGCCGCATCGGCGGCGAGGCGAACGAGGAGTGGCTGATCACGCTCGCGGGCAACGCCGCGGAGCCGGTCCGCGTGCGGGCCACCGCGATCTCGCGGCTCAGCCGCTCGACGAACGTGACGGCGGCCGACCTCGCGAAGATCTACGACGCGGCGAGCGAGCGACAGGTGCGCGAGCAGGTGCTCCGCGCGCTCGCCGAGCGGAAGGAGCCGGAAGCGCTGGACAAGCTCATCGAGGTCGTGAGAACCGGCACCGATCCGGTCCTCCGCAGCCGGGCGATCAACCATCTCACCCGGTTCAAGAGCGATCCGCGCGTCCAGAAGCTGTTCGAGGACCTCATCGGGCACTGACCATGCGACTCTCCGTCCTCACCGTCGCCCTCGTGGCGAGCGCGGCCCCCGCCGCCGCCCAGTCGCTCGCGGCGCGCGTCGCGAGCGCTCCCGAAGGTCGCGTGCAGTTCTCCTTCGCCGCCCGTGAGTCGGTCTGCGGCAACGGGCGCACCTTCATCAGCATCGGCAGCAACACCTACATCGGCTCGTACACGAGGGGGGGCGAGGGGACGGCGCAGGATCGCTGCGAGCCCGGACCGATCCGCGTCGTGCTGGAACGCGCCGACGGCTCGGTGATCGGGGTCGAGACGTACGTCGGACCGCTCCCGTCGCCGCAGGCCGGCGTCACCGATCTCGGGCGCGTGCGGACGCGCGACGCCGCCGAGTATCTCCTCTCGCTCGCGTCGAAGCTCGACGGCCGGCCGGGGCGCGACGCGATCCTGCCCGCGTCCATCGCCGACAGCGCCGACGTCGCGCCGGGGCTGCTCGCGATCGCCCGCGATCGGGACCGGCCGCGCGACACGCGACGCTCGGCGCTCTCCTGGCTCGCGCGCGTGTCCGGGGAGCCGGCATCGTCGCGGCGCGCCGCCGACGCGATGGTCGGGATCGCGCGCGACGGTGCCGAGCACGCCGCCGTGCGCCAGCAGGGGCTCGCGACGCTCGCCCGGCTCGAGAACGGCGCCGGCGTCCCGGCGCTGATCGCCCTCTCGCGTCAGGCGGGAGACGATGCGTGGCTCGCGAAGGAGGCGATGGACGCGCTGGCCCGTTCCGGCGACCCGCGCGCCCGCGAGCATCTGCGCAGCGTCGTCCAGCGTGCCGACGCGCCGGAGCCGGTGCTGGCGGTCGCGATCCGCGGCCTCTCGCGCGAGTACGCGACGGCACGCGACGCCGCGCTGCTCCGCGAGATCTATCCGAAGCTACAGGGGGAGCGGACGCGCCAGAGCGTGCTGACCTCGATCGCCGAGATGGGGGGCACGGAGAACGCGCGCTGGCTCCTCACGGTGGCGCGAAGCATGGCGGAGAAGCAGTCGGTGCGCCGGCAGGCGCTGAGCGCCGCTTCCCGCGCCGGCATCACGGCGGCCGAGCTCGTGCGACTCTACGCCGATGCCGACCAGGAGCTGCGCGAGCTGCTGCTCGCCCGCTACGCCGAGAGCGGCGAGCGCGTCGCGATCGACCGGCTGATGGCGGTCGCGCGCAGCGACGAGGACCGCACGCTGCGCCGTCGCGCGATCCAGCATCTCTCGCGCGTGGACGATCCGCGCGCGAAGGCGCTGCTCCAGGAGCTGGCCGCCAGGCAGTAGTTCGGCTCGCCCCGCACGCAGCCGCGTCGCTCACCGGCGCGGCTGCGTCGCAGCGGCGGGCGCGCCCGGCACGTTCGCGCATGCGCCGCGCAGCGCGTCCGCGTGCGCGCGCACGATCCGCAGTCCGCGCGCGCGGGTCGGATTCCAGAGCCGCCAGTCGCTCCAGGCGCGCCCGTCCCCATCCTCCCCGAGGCGATTCAGCAGGCGTGTGGCCGCGTCGCACCGGAGACTCGCCGACGCCGAGTCGATCGCCGGCGCGCGCAGCACCGCGGGGACCACGATCGACGTCGCGCTCGGCCCCAGCGACGCGAGATGCGTCAGATCCACCGGCCGCTCGCCGGCGGTCGTGGCGACGATCGGACGACGCTCGAGATTGTAGCTGGCGACCAGCCGGTCGGGACGGATCGCGTGCAGCACCAGCAGCGTCGCCAGCGCGGACACCGTCACCCCCGCGGCGAAGAGGCGCGGGCGGTCGCGCAGCATGGTGAAGGCGAGCCACGCGAGCACGGCGACGATCCAGAGCATGAACGCCGTCGCGTACAGGCGATCGAGGCTCAGCCCGTAGAAGCGCACGTAGAGCGCCATGCGCGAGAGCGCGCTCGCCACGACCACCGCGAGGAGCGCCAGCAGGAGGCGGCCGAGACGGCGGAAGCGGCGGCGTGCGCGCACGTCGTCGCGCGGCGCGAGGAGATCCACCCCGAGCAGCAGCGGGATCGTCAGCACGGCGACCCACACCAGCTCGAAGAAGCCGCGTCGCGCATATTCGGCGTAGCCAAGCCCCGTCGTCGCGCGCACGACCGCTTCCCCGCCGAACATCCATCGCAGCTGCACGGCGACGAACAGGGCGAACAGGGCACTCACCGCGCCGAGCGCGGAACCGATCTCGATCGCGCCGAGCGACGGGAGCTGCAGCGGCCGCGGCGGCCGCGCCTGCGGCTGCTGGAGGACGAGGCTGCGCAGCCACCCAGCCGAGATCCAGGCGAAGAATCCGCCGATCAGCAGGTGCGAGAGGACGCGCTCGGCGTCGATCGGCGGCAGGGAGAGCAGCGCCGCGAACATCGGGTCGGCGCTGCGGAGCAGCGCGCCGAAGACGAGGAGGAGGGGGAGCGTGAGCAGCGTCGCCCGGATCGCCGTGCGGGCGCCGCGCCCGGAGCTTGGCGCGACGGTGGACCAGTCGGCGTCGTGCAGCACCAGGGGGACGATGCCGACCGCCGCGTTGCCCACCGCTCGCGCCCCGCCCGTGACGAGATCGCTCACGTGGGCGAGCCGCAGCGTCGCCACCGGGATCACGGTGAGCGTGATCCCCGCCAGGATCAGGCATCCCAGCGTCGCGAGCACGTCGAGCGCCGACAGGAGCCCGGCGGCATCCAGGGCGTGGACGATCGCGAAGCCGAGCGCGGCGAGCAGCCAGAGCATCGGTTCGCGCGCGATGCCGCCGTACCGTCGCCGGCTCTCGGCGACGAGCACGGCGACGAGGAACGCGACCCAGACGGGAAAGGCGATCCCTCCGAGCCCTTCGTGCAGGAGCGCGGACGCGGCGACGCCGAGGAGGATGGCGTCGCGCAGGAGCCGTCGGGCGACCGGCCCCGTCATGCGGGGCGCGACCTCCAGCGCCCTGGCGGCGACGGACTCGGGTTGCGGGTAGGGACGTGCCATAGGACTCCTGGCGAGCTGTGCGTACTTTGCATTGCAAAGTACTTGCCGTCAAGCCCGCCCCTCCAGCCCCGCTTCAGGTCGTGCGCGCGCCGAGCACGATCCGCGCGGCCTCCACCCCCTGCCACTGCGCCTCCTCGAACAGGGAGAGCCCGCTGGCGTCGGAGTGCGCGCGGATCACCCGGCCGCCCCAGCGGTCGCCGGCGGCGCGCCGCGCCGGCGACGCGCGCGCAGCGAGGAACCCCGGCGTCGGCCGGACCATCGCGTGGCCGAGCCGCATGACGTCCACCCGCTCGACGCACTCGCGGATGTCCGGATGCGCGCGCGCGAGGTCGGCGAGGATCCAGTCCACCCACTCCGTCCACGAGCGCCGCAGCAGCAGGCGCCGCCCCTCCGACGGCGACAGGTCGGCGAGCGCGTGGTAGAAGGTCCAGACTGCGCGCCCGGCGTGCGTCGCCAGCGACTGGTGGTTCGCGATCACGTACCCGAGCGACGGCGAGTCGTAGATCACGTTGTCCCACGACGGCTCGGCCCCGCGCCGCTCGCGCGGCGGGCGCCGCAGCACGAGGTTCGCCGTGAGCCAGGGCGAGTGGACGCGCGGTCGCGCCGGCGGCGGCGCTCCGAGCAGCCGTGTCGCGACGAACTCCGGCACGGCGAGGATGACCTGCTCCGCGACGTACGCCGTGTCGCCGGCGAGCACGCGCACGCCCCCCGCCGTCCGCTCGACGCGATGCGCCGGCGTGCCGGTGACGACGCGTGGACCGAGGCGCTCGAGCAGTGCGCGCACGACGAAGCCGTTCCCCTCGGGCCAGGTGAGCGGCCCCTCCTCTCCCGGCGGACGCGACGCGAAATAGTGGATCCCCGCCCACGCCGACGTGTCGCGGGCGAGAGCGCCGTAGTCGTCGCGGCAGGCGTAGTCCACGTACCAGCGCAGCGCGGGCGAGCGGAAGCCCTCCCGGTCGAGCCACGCCGACATGCTCTCGCGATCGAGCTGCGCGGTGCGCCGCAGCGGCGCCTCGCCCACGGACCAGGTGGGGACGGCGAAGGCGCCGGTCGCGCGCAGCTCCCCCATCCGGTCGTGGAAGCGCTGCAGCTCGTCGCGCTCCCACTGCGGCAGCGCGAGCGCGGGCTCGACGTCGGGGTGCCACTCGCCGTGCATCAGCAATCGCTCGCGCGGCGCGTGGACCAGGTGCCGCTCGTCCCATGCGCCGTCCGTCCACACGCCGAGCTCCTCGAGCAGCGTGCGGACGAGCGTCGCCTCCGGGCCCGGCACGGGGATGTAGTGGGCGCCCCACGGAAATCGGGAGACGTCGTTCTCCCCCCAGCGCGCGTTCCCGCCCGCCTGCCGCTCCAGCTCGAGCACCGTGAAGTCGTCGAGACCGTGGCGCCGGAGCCACCAGCCGGCGGAGAGCCCCGCGATCCCGGCGCCGACGATGACGACCGGCGTGCGGACCGTCCTGCGCGTCGCCGGCGGCTCCGCGCCGTCGCGCAGCCGGTGCCCCACCGCCCCGCCGTCGTCCACGAAACCGCCGGCGATCGCGGGCGGCGCCTTGCGCGTGAGCCCGACGAGCGCCGGCGCCGCGAGCGGTGCGACCAGGAGGGCGACCGCCGCTCGGCGCGAGAGCGTCACCGTCGCCGGCGCGCGATCGGCCCCCTCCGCGTTCGCGGGACGACGCACGCGCGCGTCGCCGGCATCATCGCCCGCCGCGCTCACCGATTGTACTTCTCCCACTCCTCCCCGTAATACCGCACCAGCACCTGCGTATTCAGCCGGTTCGGTTCGGCGGGGACGCGGCTCATGTCGGCGGGAAAGTCGAAGAGCGGCGGGATCGCCGCGACGGTGAGGAAGCGGAGCCCGTCGGGGAGCGTCGTGGGCGGGACGTAGCCGTCGCGCCCTGCGAGCACGTACCCCCACTCGCCGAACGACGGGACGTAGACGTGGTACGGCCAGGTGGTGAACCCCGCCTGCCGCAGCGTGGCGTCGATGCTCCAGTAGGCGGTGCGCGCGAAGAGCGGCGAGGTGCTCTGCACCGCGATCAGCCCGCCCGGCGCGAGATGACGCGCCAGCAGGCGATAGAAGGCGGTCGTGTAGAGCTTCCCCACCCCGTAATTGTTGGGATCCGGGAAGTCGACGACGACGAAGTCGTACGTCCCTCGGTTCTCGTCGAGCCAGACGAAGGCGTCGGCGTTCACCACCGTGACGCGCGGCGACTGCAGCGCCCCGCGATTGAGCGCGACCAGCGTCGGATGCGTCGAGAAGAGGCGCGTCATCTCCGGGTCGAGATCGACGAGCGTCACCGTGCGCACGCCGGGGTAGCGCAGGATCTCGCGCACGGCGAGGCCGTCGCCCCCGCCGAGCACCAACACGCGCTCCGCGGCGGGAAGCGCGGCGAGCCCGGGATGCACGAGCGCCTCGTGATAGCGGTACTCGTCGCGGGCGCTGAACTGCAGGTGGCCGTTGAGCCAGAGCCGCAGGTCGTCCTTCCAGGCGGTGAGCACGATGCGCTGGTACTTCGAGCTGCGCGCGAGCACGACCTCGTCGCTGTAGATCGCGTCCTCCGCCGCGTTCGTGAGCGCCTGGCCGCGCACGAGCCCGACGACGAGCGGCACCAGCACCATCCCCGACGCCACGCGGAGCGCCCGCGGGCGCGGCAGCAGCGGCGCGAAGAGCCAGGTGGACCAGAGCGCGACGAGCGCGTTCACGAGCCCGAACAGCATCGCCGCGCGCACGAGCCCCAGGCGCGGGACGAGGAGGAGCGGAAAGGCGAGCGAGGCCGCGAGCGCGCCGAGGTAGTCGAAGGTCAGCACGTTCGCGACGACGTCCTTGAAGCCGTACCGCCCGCGCAGCACGCGCATGAGCAGCGGGATCTCGAGCCCCACGAGCACGCCCACGACGAACACCAGCGCGTAGAGGACGAGCCGGAAGGCGTCGGTGTAGGCGAAGGCGAGGAAGAGGGCCGCCGAGGAGAAGCCGCCGACGACGGCGACCATCAGCTCGATCATCACGAACCGCTCGACGAGCCCGCGCGTGACGTAGCGCGAGAGCCAGCTCCCGACGCCCATCGCGAACAGGTAGGTGCCGATCACCGTCGAGAACTGCAGGACGCTGTCGCCGAGCAGGTAGCTCGCGAGCGCGCTCGCGACGAGCTCGTACACCAGCCCCGCCGCCGCGATGAGGAGCACCGACAGGAAATACGGCACGCTGGACGACCGCCCCATCCTGTCCTCGGCCGAGGGCCGAGGGCCGGTGGCCGATGGCCGATCCATCATGTCACTGCGGCCGCGATGATGATCGCCAGCGCGATCGCGATCCCGGCCATCAGCACGGCGAGCGCCGTGTTCTGATCCTCGAGGATCTCCTTCCAGAAGGTGCCCGGCGTGATCTTCTCGAAGAGCCAGAAGCCGAGGAGGAAGAGCCCGATGCCGATCGCGGCGAAGACGACGGCGGCGACGACGTTCGACAGGAGATGCTGCCAGGCGATCGGTTCCATGTCACTTGCCTCCACGGTAGCGTCGCGAGCCGCCGACGTAGTAGTAGTGCGGGCGATAGCTGCCCGGATTGTCGCGCAGCGTGCGGGGATTGGTGCGCGCCTCGCGAGCGCTCGAGAATCCCCACCCGCGCCATTCGGCGAAGCCGTACGCGCCCAGCACGAGGAGCACGTAGAGCAGGTACACGGCCGGTCGCGTCATGCGTCGTCTCCGTCGTCGTCGTCCTCGTCGTCGCTCCCCCCGGACGTGATCGCGTAGTCGCTCTGCTGCCAGCGCGACTGCTCGAACGACCACGCGCGCAGGAGCGGCCAGAGCGACGGGAGCACGACGAGTCCGAAGGCGAGCAGCCAGTAGCCGGGGCGCGGCACGTCGCGCCGCACCCGCACGCTGTAGCGGATCGGGCGCACGGAGGCCTGGTCGGCGACGGGGTTGGCCTGCGCCTCCCCCTCCGGCCGGATGCGCAGGTAGTAGCGCCCCGACGGGACGCTCGGCAGCACGACGCGATCGTGCTCCGATCCCTCGCGCCACGACTCGCCGTCCTCGACGCCGTGGTAGTAGGCGAGCTCGCGGCCGACGTCCCAGATCGCCCCCGTCTCCGCGTTCACCAGTCCGACCTCCACGAACAGCGCGTTGTTGTCGACGTCCGCGTGCAGCTCGATCGCGGCGTTCGAGGTGCGGCCGCGCAGCTCGAACGGGTCGGTGACGAAGGCGGCCGTGTCGCCGGTCGCGCGTCCGTACTCGTACTCGCGGGCGAACACCTGCTCGTTGCGCGCCGTCGCGCAGCGCGCGACGCCGAGTCCCATCAACAGCAGCGCGGCGAGCTTCGCCACGCGCCAGACGCCGCGCGCCCGCTCGCGATGCGGATTCGGCTGATTGGCGAAGACACCCACCGGCGCGCGCGGCGTGCCGCGCAGCGAGAAGGCGCGCCACACCGCGTCGGCGGGGAGGTACGTCCCGAGCGAGTAGGTGGTCTCCTCCGCCGTCGATTCCTGCGACAGGAGGCGCGGCGGCGCGATGAAGTCGCGCGTCGTGACCTCGTCGCCCACGCGCACCTCCCAGGGGAACTCCCCCACCACGTAGGTGGTGCGCGCCGCCGCGGTCTGAAAGTGCCGGAACGGGTCGGGGCCCAGCCGGGCCACGGGGCGCGCCGACTCCGCGATCGCCGGCACGGTGCGCAGCGTCTCGACGTCGTTCCAGTGGCCGTCGTACTCGGTGAGGTAGCGATGGCCGCGATAGGGGTTGAACAGGAGGTACTCGCGCCACGAGTAGTCCTCGCCGTCCACCGTGATCGTGCGCTGCTGGAACGCCACGACCTCCCACGGCTGCCCGTGCAGCGTGCCGCGCGTGCCGAGCGGGATCGCGGGCTCCACGCGCAGCCGCTGCGCGGCCTGCTGGAGGATGCGCAGGTTCGGATCGCGCGCGTCGAGCACGGCGCCGCAGCGCGCGCACGCGACGTTCTGCGTGTGGGCCCCGGCGCGCAGCTCGATCGCCGCTCCGCACGACGGGCAGTTGAAGCCGCGCACGAGACGGACGACCGTCATGCGATGCACCCGTGCCGACGCGCAGTCATCGCGCGGGCCATCCCGGACGCGCGCTCATCGCGCGGGCCATCCCTCGAATTCGCGCACGTGCCGCAGCCCGAGCGCGTCCCACCCCACGTACTCGCCCACGAAGAGCAGCGGCGGCGACTCGCTGAAGTCGATCGTGCCGAAGCGCCCCTGGTCGTCCACGAGGTCCACGAAGCTCACCTCGCGCTTGTCCCAGTACTCGAACGGGAGCTCGCCCTCGACGCCGCGGTAGCGCGCACGCGTCCGCGCCTTCACGAGCAGCGTCGCCCGCCCCGCGCGCACCGCCGTCCCCGGTCGCAGCTGCTCGATCGGAGGGAGCGGCGCGTCGGGGACGGCCTCGCGCGACACCGCGTACTCGAGCTGGGCGTCGCTCAGCCAGAGCGAGCCTCCTCCACTCGTCACGCAGTACCACTCGTTCCATCCGCCCCGCTCGTACTCGTACACGATGCGGCCGACGACCACGAACTCCTCGCGCCCGTAGCGCCCCTCGGTGCCGAGCTGGATCGGCGACGCGGTGTCGGGGAGGTCGGAGACGACGCCCACCCGCTGGAGATCCAGGTCGTGACGGACGAGGATCGAGCGGCAGTACGGACAGGTCGTCTGGACGGCGCTCGACCAGCGGAAGGTGATCGTCGCGCCGCAGTTGGGACAGCTGGCGGAGCGCGCGCTCATGCGATGGACACGCTCAGACGTCGGGGGAAGGACCGTAGTCGCGCACGACGCGCCGCACGCGGCACGCGGCCGCGCCCACGTGCGCCTGCAGCAGCTGCTCGCACGGCCAGTCGGGGCGCGGACGGCAGCAGAAGAGGTTGAGGCAGAGCGAGCCGTGCTCGGGAAAGGTGTGCACGGTGAGATGCGACTCCGCGAGCACGAGCGCCCCGGTGATCCCGCCGGGCGACGGGAAGCGATGCCACTGCGCGGGCGCGACCGGGCGGAGGGCGAGCAATCGGACGACCTCGTCGAACAGGGCGCCGAGCGTGAGCGGATCGCGGAGCGCCTCGGGCGCGCAGCCGGTCGCATCCACGATCCACTCCACCCCCGCCGTCGCGCGGACCGCCGCCGTCCGCTCGCCCGGCTCCACCGCCTCGCCGGCCGACGCGCTCACGATTGCGCCGTACCGCACTCCGAGCAGAACTTCGCCGTGCGCACGATCTTCGCGCCGCAGTTCGAGCAGAACTTCGTCTCGGCCGAGGGTTGCCCGCCGCCGGCCGTCGGCTGGGAGGACGACATCGCGTCGGCCATCGCCTTCCCCATCGCCATGCCGGCGCCGAGCCCCGCGCCGAGCCCCGCACCGCCCCCTTCGTTCGCGGCGGCGATCGGCAGTGACTGGGCCGCCTGGAATTGCGCGTACTGCCGCATGTCGCCGACCATGTTCATCCCGATCCGCTCGTCGAGGCGCTTCTGCAGCTCCTCCGGCAGCGAGAGGTTCTCGACCACGAACGACTGGAGCGCGAGCCCGAGCTCCGCGAAGGTCGGCGCGAGCAGCTCGCGCATGCGCTCCGACAGCTCGTGCAGGTTCGCCGCCATGTCCACGAACGGGATCCCGCTCTCGGCGAACGCGTCCGACACGCGGCCGACGATGGTGTTGCGAAGGTGTCCCTCGAGATCGGCGACGGTGTACACCTCCCGCGTCCCGCTCACCCGCTGGTGGAAGAGCAGCGGATTCTCGACCTGGTAGGCGTAGATCCCGAAGCCGCGCAGCCGCACCATCCCGAAATCCTTGTCGCGGATCGTGATCGGCTGCTGCGTCCCCCAGCGCTGGTTCGTCTGGAGCCGCGTGGAGAAGAAGTAGACGTCGCTCTTGAACGGCGACTGGAACGCCTTGTCCCAGTGTTGCAGGTTCGTGAGGATCGGCAGCGTGCGCGTCTCGAGCGTGTGGAGCCCGGGGCCGAAGGCGTCGGCGACCTTCCCCTCGTTCACGAACAGCGCCATCTGCGACTCGCGCACGGTGAGCTGCGCGCCGTACTGGATCTCCATGTCCTGCATCGGGAACCGGTACGCCAGCACGCCATCGTCCGCCTCGGTCCAGTGGATGACGTCGACGAACTGCTTGCGGAAGAATTCGCGGAGCGACATGCGCTGCTCTCGGTGACGAGTCGAGGTGATGATACGAGAGTGGGCGCGCAGGGGCCAGGGCTGAAACCGGGCGTCCGGTGCCGCCGTATCCACCGTCGAACCGATCCCCCCCAACGATGCGCGCCTCCCTTCTCCTTCCCTCGCTCCGCGTCGGGACCTGCCTCGGCGCTGCGGCGCTCCTCTCGACGGCCCCGTCGCTCCTGCACGCCCAGCGCGACGACCAGTCGCGCGTGCGTCACGGCATCGCGATCGGCGACGTGCCGCGCGTGAAGGGCGTTCGCCTCAACTTCCGCGACCGCCACCTCGAGCGCGTGGACGGAGTGAACGTCACGATCTGGACGCCCCACGATCCGATGCGCGGCGACGTGCACGGCATCGCGCTCGGCCTCCCGGCGACCGGCGCGGGGAACATCGAGGGCGCCGCCATCGGCATCTTCGGCGCCGGCGCCACCGGCCGCATCGACGGACTCGGCCTCGGGCTGGCCGGCCTCGGGTCGGGCGATGGGATGCAGGGGCTCATGCTCGGCGGCATCGGGATCGGCAGCGGCGGCCGGCTGGAGGGGGTGAGCATCGGCGGCATCGGCGTCGGCGCGGGCGGCGGGATGCGGGGCATCTCGATCGGCGGCATCGGGGTCGGAGCGGGCGACGACGTGAGCGGACTGACCCTCGGCGGGATCGGCGTGGGCTCGGGCGGCGATCTGTGGGGGATCCAGGTCGCCGGGATCGGACTCGGCTCCGGGGGCGACCTCACCGGCCTCACCGTCGGTGGCATCGGCGCCGGGGGCGGCGGCGACGTGACGGGGATCACCATCGCCGGCATCGGCGTCGGCGCGGGGGGGCGGATGAAGGGGATCCAGCTCGCCGGGATCGGCATCGGCGGCGGCGGCGGGATGACGGGACTCCAGGTCGCCGGTGTGGGGATCGGCTCGGGCGGGCGGCTCAAGGGCATCAGCATCGCCGGGGTCGGCGTGGGCGCGCCGCGCATCGAGGGGTTCGTCGCCGCTGCCGCCGCCGGCGGTCGAGAGGTGACGGGCGTCGTCCTCGCGCCGGTGTTCTTCCGCATCGAGGACGACGGCGAGCTGCACGGCGCCGCGCTCAGCGCGTACAACCGCATCCGCGGCACGCAGCGCGGCGTGACGATCGGAATCGTGAACTACGCTCGCCGCCTCGATGGCGTGCAGTTCGGGCTCGTCAACATCGTGCGCGAGAACCCCGACGGCCGGCGCGTGCTGCCGCTGGTGAACTGGGGGCGGTGACGTGGTTTGACGGCCGGGCCGTCATCCCGAGCGCAGGCGAGGGCGCTGCTGCTTGACAGCGTGACAGAGGTAAGAGAACGGCGTCGTCGGGAGGGGACTCCTCTGACGACGCCGTTTCTCACTCCTGTCAAGCTGTCAAGCTGTGAATCTGCCGTTCACAGTCCTCCCAGCAGGTCGTCGATCCGCTTCTGCTTCGCGTCGATCCCGAAGCCGCCGAGCACGCTGGCCACGAGATCGGCGGCTTCGGTGACGGCGTCGTCGGGGTGCTTGCGGTTCTCGGCGAAGCGCAGGATCACGCCGAGCGGGATCGGCACCATCGCCTGCGCCGGCGAACCGTCCGGGGACGATTCGTCCTCGTAGGTCGAAGGCAGCTCGAACGACGGCGCCGAGGGGACGCTCGCGCGCCACGGCTCGTCCGGCTCGTCGCGCTCGTGCTCACGCGCCCACCGCTCCACGAGCGAGGCGGGGATCAGCGCCGAGAGCAGCCCGCGGAGCCCACCGCCCTCCTCGTGCACCGACGCCATGATGTGGCGCGGCTCGGCGAAGAGGTTCGAGTCGACGAGCGACTCCACGATCTCCCTGGGGAGCGAGTTCACCGCGATCGGACGCGTGGGCGCCCCATCGCCGTCGATGAAGGTGGCGAAGGCGCTCTCGTCCTCGCCGACCTCCTCGCGCTCGATGATCTCGAGGCGCAGCGGCACCGGGAGCGGGGTCACGACGCGAATCTCGATCGCCCCCTCCGGCGTCCCCTCGTGCTCCAGCGACTCCTCGTCGTCGTCCTCGTCCTCGGGGCGCCAGCCCCGCGGCTCGTCGTCGTTCCAATCGGCCATGGCTGTCAGGCTCGCAACTCCTCGGCCGCGCTCCCCTGCGGGAGGGCGTCGAGGGGGGTGAGTTCGGGAAGCAGGTCGCCTCGCGCGGCGCCGAGCTCGACGAAGCGGCGGGCCGACACCAGCACGCGCCGCTCGATCGAGGAGACGGAGCGGTTGTAGGCGCTCACCGCGCGACCGAGGTGGACGCCGACGTCGGCGACGTGCGCGCTCGCGACGCGCAGCCGCTCGTAGAGCTCGCGCCCGAGCGCCGCCACCTGCGCCGCCTCCTCGGCCACGCGCTCCTGGCGCCAGCCGAACGCCACCGCCTTGAGCAGCGCGATCAGGGTCGTGGGCGTCGCGACGATCACGCGCTGTGCCACCGCCTGCTCGACGAGCGCGGGCTCGCTCTCGAGCGCCGCGGCGAAGAAGGCCTCCCCGGGGAGGAAGAGAATCACGAACTCCGGGCTGCTCTCGAACTGTTCCCAGTACGCCTTGCGCGAGAGCGACTCGACGTGTCGGCGGAGCTGGGCGGCATGCCGCTCGAGCAGCGTGCGACGCTCCCCCTCGTCCTCGCACGCGCTCGCCTCGAGGAAGGCGTCGAGCGGCACCTTCGCGTCCACGACGATCGTGCGCCCCGCCGGAAGGCGGACGACCAGATCGGGGCGGAGCGACGCGTCGGGACCGTGCACCGTGCGCTGCGTCTCGAAATCGCAATGCTCGAGCATGCCGGCGAGCTCGCAGACGCGACGCAGCTGCACCTCCCCCCACGACCCGCGCACGTTGGCGCTGCGCAGCGCCCGGGCGAGCGTCGCCGTCTCGCGCCGCACGCCGTCGCTCGCCCGGGCGAGCTGCTCGAGCCGCTCGTGCAGCGCGGCGAAGGAGCGCGTCCGATCCTTCTCGATCGCCTGCAGCGCCGAGTCGTAGCGCGCGAGCCCGTCGCGCACCGGCGCGAGCAGCGACTCGATGGAGGCGGTGCGCCGTTCGTGCTCCGCGCTCGCGAGCCGCAGGAAGCTCTCCGCGTTGCCGCGCAGCGCGTCGCCGGCGAGCGCCTGGAACGACTCGCGGAGCTGCGCTTCGGCGCGCGCAGCCGCCTCCACGCGCGCATCGCCCTCCGCACGAGCCTGCGCCAGCGCGGCGGCGTTGAGTCGGCGGGCGACGAGCATCGCGATCAGCGCGCCGAGCGCCCCGCCGAGCAGCACGCCGGCGAGGAGATGGGCGATGGCGGCAGCGGACATGCGAGGAGGCGCGGCGCGGCGAACGTCGGGATCAGCGGCCGCCGCCGATCTCGCGCATTGCCTCGCGGCGCACCTGGCGCATGATGCGATCGAGATCCTGCTCCGCGCGCAGACGCTCGTCCGCCGACCAGGTGGAGGCATTGGAGGTCGCGCGGATCTGCGACAGCATCTCGTCCACGAGCATGCGCAGCGCGAGGCGCTTGCGCTGGTCGCGGTCGGCGGCGGGGGAGATGGGCTGGTCTGGCACGGGGGACGTCATCGTGTCGACACGCTCGAGCAGGAGGCAGCGACAATCATGACGCGGCGGGCGCGGCCGCGCCATAGCCAGTTCGCGCTCAGCGCTTCCCCTTCGCCCGACGCTGCGCCGCCGCGGTCAGGTCGGGACGCACGAGCAGCAGGAGCGGAGTCCGTCCGGCGAGACGTCCGTTGACCTCGACGTCGAACATGTAGCGCCCCTCGCTCTCGAACTGGATCGTGAGGTTGAGCACCTGATCGAGATCGACGGGCGCGTTCGCCGGCACGTCGAGGGTGAACGGCGCGGCCACGACGCTCGTCATCTCGGTGCCGTCCTGGCGCCGGATGCGCAGCGTCAACTGTTGCTCCACCCGGTCGTCCTCCGGCTCGGCGACGAGCCGCAGGACGAGCCGCACGGCGACGCGGCCCGGGAGGGATTCGACGGCGATCGCGTTGTGCGCGCCGGTGATACTGAGCTTGCCGTCCTTGCCCTGGCGGGCGTCGTCGGCGAACGTCGCGATGGTGAGCAGCATGGTCGCGAAAGCTAATCCGTCCGGGGCGAGGAGGCGCCCGCTCAGCGCTTCGCGTAGACGCTCGTCTTGCCGTCCGACTGGAAGAGCACGACGTCGTAGGGATCCTTCATCCCGCCGACCTCCATTCCGGGCGAGCCGGCAGGCATCCCCGGCACGGCGAGTCCGGCCGCGCGCGGCTTCTCGCGCAGCAGCTTGGACACGAGGTCGAGCGGCACGTGCCCTTCGATCGCGTAGCCGCCGACGACGGCCGTGTGGCACGACCAGAGCGATTCGGGGACGCCCAGCGTGCGCTTGGTCGGCGTCACGTCGGGCGTGTCCTTCACCACGACGGTGAACCCGGCCCCCTTCGCGCGCTCGACCCACTGGTGGCAGCAGCCGCACGTGGGGCTCTTGTAGACCGTCATCGTGACCGGCGCGGCCATCGCGGCGGCGGCGCGCCCGAGCGGCGAGACGAGGAGCACCGCGCCCGCGCCGACGACCGCTCCCAGCCACTCGCGCCGCGTCACCGCAGCGGTGTTCTCCTGCGTCCTGGTCATGATTCCATCCTCCGGGATCGTCATCGACGGCCCGTGTGCCGCCGGCCGCTCCGCAGGTTCATGCCGCCGCGCAGGATGAAGAAGAGCGCGAAGGCGAGGTCCAACCACACCGAGCTCGTGATCGGACCACGGCGCAGCACGAAGGCGCTGACGAGCAGCCAGGCGCCGAGCGCGACCATGATGACGCCGAGCACGAGAGCGATCGAACCACGAGCGGAGCGGAGCATGGACGAAAAGTCGCCTCGGGCGCAGCTCTTGCCAACCCGGACCGCTCGAGGTCTCGCCATGGCGGCGCGGCCGATGACCGGGGAGGCGTCTCGATGGGTACTTGGCGTTCGGTCGGCCTCGCGGCCACGCTCGCCGCGGCGCTGGGGTGCGGGGTCGCGGAGGCGCAGCGTCCACTCCGCGACGTGGGGACCGACGTCAGACACTTCGGAGAGGACGTCCTGTGGGTGTGGAGCTCGCCGGTGCGCGGCGATCAGAAAGGATGGATCGCCGCCGCGCTGACCGGTGTCGGGTTCGCGGCGCTGCTCCCGTTCGACGAACGAATCGACCACTGGGTCGCGAAGGACTCGAGCCGTGGCCTCTTCCGCGCCCTCCGTCCGGTGCGCAAGGGCGGCTCGCTGTACGGCGGCAGCTTCCTCGCGCCGATCGCCGGCGCCGCCTACGTCGCGGGGATCGCGTTCGACCAGCCGGACGTACGGGACGCGATCGCCGGCTGCGGGAGCGCCTGGGTCGCGAACAGCTACGCGCGGAAGTTCACCACGTATCGGCTGGCCGGGCGGGCACGGCCGACCGCGGAACGCGGGAACGACGTGTGGCTCGGGCCCGGCTACGCCGACGCCGTCCCGGAGGACAGCGCGTGGCACTATCGCTCCTTCCCCGGGGGGCACGTCGCGAACGTCGTCGCCTGCGCCTCGTTCTTCGGCCACCGCTTCGAGTGGGGGCTCGTCGAACCGGCGCTGTACGCCTTCGCCACCGCCGTGGGGCTCGGCCGCTTCCCCGATCGCGCGCACTGGGCGTCCGACCAGGTGGTCGGCGCGGTCTTCGGCTTCGCGGTCGGCAAGGCCATCGCCGATCGACAGCTCGAGCGACGGCGCAAGGCGTCGCGCGAGGCGACGTCCGCGACGCAGGTCGGGGCGCTGCGCGTGCCGACGGCGAACCTGTTCGCGGACCAGGACGGGACCGCGATGAAGATCGGCTGGGAGATCCGGTTCTAGGGGCTGCGCCCTTCGGCGGCCAGCCGGCTGCCGCTCTCCTTCAGCTCCTCGCGCACGCTCGCGAGGAGGCTGCGCCAGTGGCGTGCCGCGACGAGGCGATCGCGCTCGGTGAGCCGCGTCGCGAGCCGCTCGAGCAGCGTGACGTCGTTCCAGGTGAAGCGTGGCAATGCGTCGCTCTTGCCGTCGCGGCGCTCGGCGAGGAGCATCGCATCGACCTTGCGCGAGAGCGCTTCGGCCTCGGTGAAGAAGTCATCGTCGAAACCGAGATCCGCGAGCTCGCTCGACGCGGAACGCAGCAAGGTCACATCGTCCTGCACGAAGAGACGGTGCGCGCGCAATCAGCCCTCCCGGGGACACGTGCGAAGTCACGTCGCGAACTGCGGCGCCAATCATGACGACGAAGCGCCCGGCGCACCAGACCATGCGGTCGGATCGCGCCGGGCGCTCGGGACGGGCGGGCGGGACGGCGGCCGTTCAGAGCTTCTCGACCGAGGTGTGCAGGGTATCCTCTCCCTCGTCGCCCGCCTCGAACTCCGAGACGTCCTCGAACTCCGAGCTCTGCGCCGTCGCGACCTTGCGCGGACGCCCCGCCTTGCGCGGCCGTCCCCCCTTCGGGCCGCCCGCTTCCGAGGCGAGCAGGGCCAGGTACTCGCGACGCGCCTCGGCGATCAGCTCCTGGTCGGCGCTCGCGCCGCGCCGCGCCTTCTCCGCGCGATACCACTCCTGCGCGGTCCGCGACGAGCGATGTCCCGCCTGTCCGCCGCGCGGCGCCGGATGCGCCGGCTCGCTCGGCGGGGTGTGCGCATGCTCCTGCGCATTCGGGCGGGTCCGTCGAACCCCGCGCTTGATCCTGGTGGTGGACGGTGGATCACTCGCTCGCCGCGACATCACGATCTCCTGCTCACGTCGATTCTCGGAATTGGGCAATCGCCGTGCACGCGGAGGTGTGGCGACCGGACACGACCGAATGTCGCAGGTCAGGTGCGCGCCGACAACACCTCGCCGATGATCGGCAGCGCTCCGCGCAGCTCCTCGGCGGTGCCGATGGAGACGCGCAGGTGCGTGTCGAGCGGCGGGAAGGGTCGGCCGACCAGCACGCCGCGCGTCCGCAGCGCCTCCTGCACCGGCTTCACCGCGCGGCCGATGTCCACGAGGACGAAGTTGGCGTGCGAGGGAGTGACGGTGTACCCTGCCTTCCGGAAGAACGTCGTCGCCAGCTCCCGCCCGTCACGGTTGAGCGCGCGCTCACGGTCGAGCTCCGACGCGCCGGCCGTCAGTGCGGCGAGCGCCGCCGCTCCACCGAGCTGATTGATGCCGTTCGCGAGCCGGTGTCGCTGCATCGCGGCGATCGCATCCTTGTGCCCGATCGCGTAGCCCACGCGCAGCCCGGCGAGACCGAATGCCTTGGAGAGCGTGCGCACCACCACCACGCGGGGCGTCGCGAGCGCGAGCGGCCGCGCGCTCGCGTAGTCGGGGTGCTCGCAGTACTCGTGATACGCCTCGTCCACGACGACCGTCGCCTCGCTCGTGCGCACGACGCGCTCGACGAAGTCGCGCACCGCTGCCGCGCCGTGTACGGTGCCGGTCGGATTGTTGGGGTTGCAGAGGAACACGACCCCGGCGCCGGTGGCCGCGGCAGCCATCGCCGCCAGGTCGAGCCCCAGATCGGCGCCGACGCGCACCGCACGCACCGGGATCCCCATCGCGTTGGCGCGATTCGCCGGCCCCTCGTACGTCGGCGCGGCGGTGACGAGCGGCTTCGTCGCCGAGCACCAGGCGTCGATCGACACGCGCAGGATCTCGCCGGAGCCGCATCCGAGCAGGACGTTCTCGTTCTTCACCCCGTGCGCCGCCGCGATCGCGGCGCGGAGGTCGCTGCTCACCTGGTAGGGATAGCGCGACGAGCCGGCGAGCGCCTCGCGCAGCCGAGCCATCACCGACGGGAACGGGCCGCGCGGGTTCTCGTTGCTGTCGAGCCGATACACGTCGGCCGTCGTGACGGGAGGCACCTCGCCGGAGATCACCGCGGCCAGCGCCTCGCTGCCGCGGCCGTTGACGAACGCGAGCGACGGAAGCGCCACCGCGCCGGCACCGCCGCCGAGGATGCGCACGAAGGAACGACGCGAGACGGTCACGACTGCCTCCTGGAAGGGTCGCGCCGAATATGGCGTCGGCACCGGCCCGCGCGAGGTCCGGATCCCGTCAGGGCGCCCCGCCCCCGATCCCTTGCCGGTATGGAACGTGCCAACGATGTTGTGACCGCCGTCCCGTCTTACCTGCGAGGCATGCATGTCCCTGGGCTCTGACTCCACCCGACGCGCCGCGTTGCGCGCGGGCTCGGATGCGCCGCGGGCGCGAGTCGCCCACGGTACGCTCTCGCAGGAGCTCACGCTGCGACAGGCAGCCGACGGCGCGCAGATCGTCGTGCGTCGGGTCGTGGATGCCGCGGACGAGGGGCGCGGCCGCACCCTGCACATCGACGCCGTCGTGCGCTGAGCCGCGCGCGGTGACGCGCTCCCCCGGATTCCCCGACCACTTCTCGACCGCCGCGCCGGCGTACGCGCGCTTCCGGCCGCGCTACCCCGCGGCGCTCTTCGCGTGGCTGACCGCCCTGCGCCCCCCGCCCGCGATCGCCTACGACTGCGGGACCGGCAGCGGCCAGGCCGCGGTCGCGCTCGCAGCGCGCGGCTACCGGGTCGTCGCCAGCGACGCGAGCGTCGAACAGCTCCGACGGGCGCGCGCGCACCCTCGCGTCGCCTACCTGGCCGCCGCCGCCGAACGGCTGCCGCTGCGGACGCGGAGCATCGGGCTCGTGACGGTCGCGCAGGCTCTGCACTGGTTCGACATCGAGGTCTTCTTTCGCGAGGTGCAGCGCATCCTCGTGGACGATGGGATCGTCGCCGTCTGGACGTACGGCGATCTGCGCCTCGGTCCGCCCCTCGACGACGCCATCGCGCCGACGCTCGCGCGCCTGCTCCCGTACTGGCCACCGGAGCGCGCGCTCGTCGCGGCCGAGTATCGCACGATCCCCTTCCCCTTCCGCGAGCTGGCGGCGCCCACGCTGACCATGGAGCACCAGTGGTCTCTCGACACGCTGCTGGGCTACGCGAGCACCTGGTCCGCCGCTCGGCCGTATCGCGCGGCGGGCGGCGACGTCGTGGCCGAGCTCCGGGACGCGCTCGCGCCACGGTGGCCCCCCGGGGCGACCCTCCCCGTCCGCTGGCCGATGTCGGTCCGGATCGGCCGGCGCGCATGACGCGGCACGCCGTCTGCGGCCCTGCTCCGCATCCTCATACCGAGAGGCCAGGATGCCACGGGGAGACAAGTCCGCGTACACCGACAAGCAGCGCCGGATGGCCGAGCACATCGAGGAAGGGTACGAGTCACGGGGGATCGGCGACGACGAGGCCGAGCGGCGCGCCTGGGCGACGGTGAACGCGGCCACCGGCGGCGGGAAGCAGTCGGGCTCCGGACGCGGGCGTTCGGTGAACAAGGCGCCCATGCGCAAGGGTGGGCGCAAGGGCGCGGCGAGCCTCGGCCCGCGCAAGCGCAGCGCGGCGGCGAAGAAGGCGGCGGCCACGCGCCGGCGGCACGCGTCGCGCAAGCGCGCGACGGCGAAGCGCGCGACGGCGAAGCGCGCGACGGCGAAGCGCGCGACGGCGAAGCGGGGAGCGGCGAAGCGGACGACGACGCGCTCGCGCTCCACGGCGAAGCGCGCCACCAAGCGCACGACGGCGCGGAAGCGGTCCACGGCCAAGCGGTCCACCACCAGGCGCTCGACGGCGAAGCGGGCGGCGGGCAAGCGGACGACGCGCGGCCGCACGACGCGCACGCGCACCACACGCAAGGCCACGGCGCGCCGCTGACGGCGCGCGCTCGGTCGCGACTGGACGCCGGGCGTGCTGGCGTCGAACTTTCGGCTTCACAGGTTCGACGCCAACCCCGGGAGCGATCGAGTGAGTCATTCGGGGCCGGTCTACGACGCCGGCATGCCGGGCGGGATGCCGCCACGGCCGAAGGTCGTGCAGCGATCGGTCAACGTCGCGAAGGCGGGGGCGAGTCTCGGGACCGTGCTCGCCGTCACCATCTCGTGGAGCGTGCACAAGTCGATCCTCTGGGCGATCGTGCACGGCCTCCTGTCGTGGCTGTACGTCGTGTACTACGCCCTGACGCGTTGACGCCGTGAACCGCCGATCGCTCATCCTTCTGCTCATCGGCGTGCTGGCGTCGATCCTCGGCATGCTCGCCGCGACGCGCATCCGCGCGCGCCGCTGTGCCGCGCTCGACGGCCAGTGGGACGAGGTCGCGCGCCGCTGCGTGCTCCCGGCGGGGACCGCCGGCGAGACGCTCCCACAGCTGCTGACCGCCTATCTGCTCGGGCTCGTGCTCGCGGCGATCGTCGCGTTCATGCTCTGGCGCGTCTTCCTCTTCGCCACCGGACGCGGTCCCGACGCGCGATGACGCCGGCGCCGCACACGCTCCGCATCCGGCCGGCGGTGGCCGCGGACGCGCCCGCGATCGCCGAGCTGCTCGACCAGCTCGGCTATCCGGCGAGCGCCGACGACGTCGTCGCCCGGCTCGACCGGCTCGCCAGCTCGCCCACCGATCGGGTGCTCGTCGCCGAGCAGGGGGAGGCGGGGGTCGCCGGCGTCCTCGCGCTGCACTGGATGGCCGCCCTGCACCAGTCCGGCGACGTCGCGAAGATCATGGCGCTCGTCGTGGACGAGCATCGCCGCGGCGCGCGGGTGGGCGAGCGGCTCGTGCACGAAGCGGCGACGCTCGCGCGCGCCCACGGCTGCGCGACGCTCATGGTGACGACGCACCTGCGCCGGGAGCGCGCGCATCGCTTCTACGAGCGGCTCGGGTTCGCCTTCACCGGGCGGCGCTACGTGCTCGCCCTCGACTGAGCCGGCCGCGCGGTTGCGCCTCCGGCGCCGTCCGGCGAGCTTCCGAAATCTCTTCTCGCGCGAGGCGACGATGCCGGAACGGGCGGCTGCATCCAGTTCGTTCTCGACGCCGGGAGCGTCTCCCGACGGCTCCCGCGCGTTCCTGCGTCACACGGTCGCGACGCTCGCGTACCGCGCCGCCAAGGCCATTCGCCACGCGCCGCCCACCTACGCCGAGGTGCGCGCCGCGCCCACCTCGCGATCGGCGCGGGAGATCCTCTCGCACATGGCCGACCTCCTCGACTGGGCGCTGAGCCAGGCGCGCGGCGAGGAGCGCTTCGAGACCACGACGCTCCGGAGCTGGACCGACGAGGTCGATCGCTTCGTGGTGGCGATGCGCGCCTTCGATCAGTTCCTCGCCAGCGAGGCGCCCCTCGCCCGCACGCCCGAGGTGCTCTTCCAGGGAGCGATCGCCGACGCGCTCACCCACGCGGGCCAGCTGGCGCTGCTGCGCCGGCTCGCCGACGCGCCGCTGCGCGGCGAGAACTTCGCGCTCGCCGAGATCGTCCCCGGCCGCACCTCGCTGGAGCAGGCGGCGCCGCGCGCGGAGTTCGGCCGGTGATCGCGCGCAGCTGGCACGGGCGCGTCCCGCGCGCCCGTGCCGACGCCTATGCCCGCTATCTCGAGCGCACCGGCCTCGCCGACTATCGCGCCACACCGGGCAACGTCGGCGTCATCGTGCTCCGCCGCGACGACGGGGACGTGACGCACTTCACGCTGCTGACGTTCTGGGAATCGCTGGACGCCATCCGGCGCTTCGCGGGCGACGACGCCGAGCGCGCACGGTACTATCCGGAGGACGACGACTACCTGCTCGAGCGCGAGCCGTTCGTCACCCACTACGACGTCCTCTCGGCCTGGCTCGCCCCCGAATAGCCTCCACGCACCTTTCGCCCCCACCACCGTGACGCTCGCCTCGGCCGGATCCGCGCCCGCACCCGCTCCGATGATCGACTCGCTCGAATACCACTGGATGCCCTTCACGGCGAACCGTGCCTTCAAGGCGGCGCCGCGCCTCTTCGTCGAGGCGAAGGACATGCACTTCACGACCGAGGACGGACGGCGCGTGCTCGACGCGACCGCGGGGCTCTGGTGCGTCAACGCGGGCCACTGCCGCGAGCCGATCGCCCGCGCGATCGCCGAGCAGGCGGCGCGCCTCGACTACTCGCCGGGCTTCCAGATGGGCCACCCGCTGAGCTTCCGGCTCGCGCAGCGGCTGGCCGGGATGCTCCCGCCGTCGCTCGACAAGGTCTTCTTCGTGAACTCCGGATCGGAGGCGGTGGACACGGCGCTCAAGATCGCGCTCGCCTATCACCACGCGCGCGGCGAGTCGCAGCGGTCGTGGTTCGTGGGGCGCGAGCGCGGCTACCACGGCGTGGGATTCGGCGGGCTCGCCGTCGGCGGGATCGCCGCCAACCGCACGCAGTTCGCCCCGCAGATCTCGACGCGGGTGGTGCATCTGCCGAGCACGCACGACCTCGAGCGCAACGCCTTCAGCCGCGGGCTGCCGCTGTACGGCGCCGAGCGGGCCGACGCGCTCGAGGCGGTCGTGGCCGAGAAGGGCGCCGACCGGATCGCGGCGGTGATCGTGGAGCCGGTCGCCGGATCGACCGGCGTGCTCGTGCCGCCGGTCGGCTACCTGGAGCGGCTCCGCGCGATCTGCGATGCGCACGGGCTGCTGCTCATCTTCGACGAGGTGATCACCGGCTTCGGCCGCCTCGGCGCCCCGTTCGCCACGCAGCACTTCGGCGTGGTGCCCGACATGATCACGACGGCAAAGGGGCTCACGAACGGCGCGGTGCCGATGGGCGCGGTCTTCGTCCGCGACGAGATCTATCACGCCATCGTCGATCACGCGGCGACCCCGATCGAGCTGTTCCACGGCTATACCTATTCGGCGCATCCGCTCGCCTGCGCGGCGGCGCTGGCGACGCTCGACGTGTACGAGGAGGAGCGGCTGTTCGAGCGCGCCGCCACGCTCGCGCCGGCGTTCGAGAACGCGCTGCATTCGCTGCAGGGCGCGCCGCACGTGATCGACGTGCGCAACTGCGGGCTGATGGGCGCGTTCGAGCTGGCCCCGCGCAGCGGCGCGGCGGGGGCGCGCGGCTACGAGACGCTCGTGAAGTGCTACGAGCAGGGCGTGCTGGTGCGCGCCGCCGGCGACATCATCGCCCTCTCCCCGCCGCTGATCGCGGAGGAGGAGCACTTCGAGGAGGCGGTGGCGATCGTGAAGCGCGTGCTGGCGACGGTGAGCTGACGGTTCATCAGCCCTCACCTCCCGTCCCCGTCAGCATGTCCAGCGGCGGCAGCAGCGCGGCGATCTTCGCCGCGCGCAGCCGGTGCCGCGTCCCCAGCAGCCGGAAGGTCTCCGCCGCGCCGCGATTCCCCGACGCCTCGTTCTCCCCCGCCATCTTGTCGCAGTACGCCCCCACCTCGACCTCGTCGATCACGTCTTCGAGCGTGAAGCCGAAGTCCTGCTGGTAGAGCATCAGCGCCGCGATCCCGTGCGGCGAGAATGGCGTGTCGAGCAGCCCGTCGCGCAGCTGCTCGAGCTGCTCGCGGCTCTGGAGGATCGCCGCCCACTCGGCGGGGCTGAGGGCGGCGGGGACGGGCGAGGAGTCGGACATGGGAGGGGTGAGGGGCTGGGGGCTGGGGGCTGGGGGCTCGGACGGGAGGATGTGGCTGTCGTCCCGAGCGAACGCGAGGGACCTGCTGCATCGGCCGACGGCGAGCGAACGGGAGCCGGGTGGCGACATGTGGACTCCGAGCGGTGCGTGCGACCAGGCTCCGCGTACCGCCACCTGGCCCCGACAGGGCCTTCGGCCCTGCGGGGTGCCACCATTCCCCCGCAGTCCCGAGCCCCCAGCCCCCAATCCCCAGCCCAGCCTCACACCCGCAGCGTCTGCCGTCCCGTCCAACTCCCGCCGCCGATCACCTCCACCGGCGTGCCGACCCGCGCGCTCTCGACGCAGAGGAAGTGGAGATGGTCGCCTGGAGCGAGATCGGCGTACCGGCTCGCCCCGTCGGCGCCCGGATTCCAGACCACCGTGTCGGTGAAGCCGTCCGCCTGCACGACGATCTCGCGCTCGAGCATCGGATCGGCGAGCACGAGCTCCGCCGGTGTGTCGAGGTAGACGCGGTTGATGGAGTCCGCCACCACCACCTCGGCGCGCGACTCGAGTCCTTCGTCGCCCCCGAGCGCCCCGCGGTACTGGCATCCTTCGAGCCCGCGCAGCCGGACCTGGCCGACCTCACCGACGCGCAGATAGGTGTGCAGCGCGCAGGTGAAGTGCATCGGCTGCTTCCCCGAATTCGTCACCGTCAACGCCATCCCCAGCGACTGGTCGTCGAGCGTCACCACGAAGTCGGCCTGGAAGGGATGCGGCCACTGCTCGCGCGTCGCCGGAGAGTCGGTGAGTCGGAGCGCGAGCTCCGTCATCGTGTCGCGCGGGAGCGCCTCCCAGCGCAGGTTGCGCGCGAATCCGTGGCTCGGGAGGGGGCCGGTCGCGCCGAACTGCGGGAAGATGATCGGCACGCCGCCGTGCGGCGATCCGCCGACCTGGGGCGCCGAGCGCTCGCTCATGAAGAGCACCTCGCTGCCGCGGGCCGGCCACCAGGTGAAGAGGAGGGCCCCATCGGGATAGACCGCGGCCCGGGCGCCCGAGGCATGCGACAGCCCCAGGGCAGGTGCCGGACTATCCATGCCTCGGTGCGGCAACGAGTGCTCCTGGTGGTCCGAGGTGAAGAACGCGTCGACGCGGCGCGCCTCTCATCCTGCACCGCACGACGGCCGGACACAAGCGCTGCGGTACCCGACTATCTTTCGCCCATGCCGACGATCGCTCTCGTCACCTACGCCGGGCTCCCCGACCTGTCCGCGGACGACCGCCTCCTCCTTCCCGCGCTCGCGGAGCGTGGCTTCTCGGCCGAGGCGGTCGCCTGGGACGATCCCACCGTGGACTGGCACCGGTTCGACGCCGCCGTGATGCGCAGCGCCTGGAACTACCATCTCGAGCACGACCGCTTCGACGCGTGGCTCCGCACGATGGAGGAGGCTGGCGTGCGGCTCTGGAACTCGCCGGCCGTGCTGCGGTGGAACGCCGACAAGCGCTACCTGCTGGAGCTCGCCGCCCGGGGGGTGCCGATCGCGCACACGCGCGTGGTGGAGGCGGGCGACGGCGGCAGCCTGAACGCCGTGCTCGAGAGCGCGGGCTGGCTCGACGCGGTGGTGAAGCCGGTGGTGAGCGCGAGCGCGCACGACACCTGGCGCGTACAGCGGCCGGCGACCGCCGAGCAGGAGGGACGCTTCCGCGCGCAGGCAGCCGAGCGCGCCCAGCTCGTCCAGCGCTTCATCCCGCAGGTGCAGCAGGATGGCGAGTGGTCGCTCGTCTTCTTCGGCGGGGCATTCAGCCACGCGGTGATGAAGCGTCCGGCCGCCGGCGATTTCCGCGTCCAGCAGGAGCACGGCGGCACGAGCGAGCGGCGCGACCCCTCTCCCGATCTGCTGAACGACGCCCGCGCCATCCTCGCGCGCGTCCCGCACCGGACGCTCTATGCCCGCGTGGACGGCTGCTCGATGGCGGGGCGCCTGATGCTGATGGAGCTGGAGCTGCTCGAGCCATCGGTCTTCCTGCAGGCCGACCCCCAGGCGGCGGGACGGTTCGCGGACGCGATCGTGAGAAGCGGATTGACGGTTTGACGGTTTGGCGGTTCGACAGCGGTGAGAAACGGCGTCGTCAGGAGAGAGTGCCTCCGACGACGCCGTTTCTCACCGCTGTCACGCTGTCGAGCTGCAATTCACGGCCTCGCCCCCTCCGCCAGCCCCACCTGCCACAGCATGAAGGCGTAGTCCTTCGCGATCTCGCGCAGCCGGTCGTAGCGCCCCGACGCGCCGCCGTGCCCGGCGCCCATGTTCGTCACGAGCAGCAGCGGATGGTCGTCGGTCTTCGTGGCGCGCAGCTTCGCCGTCCACTTGGCCGGCTCGTGGTAGAGCACCTGGCTGTCGTTGAACGACGTGTTGATCAGCATCGACGGGTAGCGCTGCGCGGACACGTTGAGATAGGGATCGTACCGCTTCATGTACGCGTACTCGTCGGCCTTCTTCGGGTTGCCCCACTCCTCGAACTCGCCGACCGTCAGCGGGAGCGTCTCGTCGGACATCGTGTTGATGATGTCCACGAACGGCACGTCGGCGATGACCGCCGTGAAGAGGTCGGGGCGCATGTTCGTCACCGCCCCCATCAGCAGCCCGCCCGCGCTCCCCCCCTGGATCACCAGCCGCTCTCTCGCCGAGTACCGCTCGGCCAGCAGATGCTCGGCGCTGGCGATGAAGTCGGTGAAGGTGTTGATCTTGTTCTGCATCCGCCCCTGGTCGTGCCACGCCTTCCCCAGGTCGCCGCCGCCGCGGATGTGCGCCAGCGCGAAGACGAATCCCCGATCGAGCAGGCTCAGTCGGTTGGACGAGAAGCCCACCGAGCTCGGCGCGCCGTACGAGCCGTAGGCGGTGAGGAGCATCGGCGCGCTTCCGTCCCGCCGCAGCCCGCGCCGGTAGACCAGCGAGATCGGGATGCGGGTGCCGTCCGTCGCCGTCGCCCAGCTGCGCTCGGACACGTAGCGCGACGCGTCGTACCCGCCGAGCACCTCCTGCTGCTTGCGCAGCGTGCTGCGGCGCGATTCCATGTCGTAGTCGTAGACGGAGCTCGGCGTCACGAACGACTGATAGCTGTAGCGGAACTGCTTCGTGTCGAACTCCACGTTCTGCGACGCGAACACGCTGTACACCGGCTCGGGGAAGGCGATCTCGTGCGACGCATTCGTGCGCAGGTCGCGCACGACGAGATGCGGGAGCGCCTCGCGCCGCTCGAAGGTCACGAGGTGGTCGCGGAAGAGGTCCGTCCCCTCGAGCATCACGTCGGCGCGGTGCGGGAGCAGCTCCGTCCAGTTGCGCTCCGACGGATCCGAGACGGGCGCGGTGACGAGGCGGAAGTTGCGCCCGGTGTCGTTCACGCGGACGTAGAAGCGGTCGCCGCGATGGTCCACGTCGTACTCGCGGTCCTGCCGGCGCGCCGATACCACCGTCCACTCCCCCGTCGGCTGGTCGGCGCGCAGGTAGCGCGTCTCGCTCGTCGTGAGGCTGGAGATGCCGAGCATGAGATACTCGCGGCTCCGCGTGCGGTACACGTACACGCTGAACCGTTCATCAGGCTCCTCGTAGAGGAGCGTGTGCTCGGGCGAGCCGAGGACGTGGCGGTAGAAGCGGTGCGACCGCTTCGTCACCGAGTCCTCGACGGTGTAGAACAGCGTGCGCCCGTCGGCCGCCCACGCGACCGACGTCACGCGGGCCGCGTGGTCGGGGAGCGTCTCGCCGGTGCGGAGATCCTTCACCCGCAGCGCGTACTGCCGATAGCCGGTCGAGTCGAAGCTGTAGGCGAGCAGGTTCGCGTCGTCGCTCGGCTGGAACGAGCCGATCGACATGAAGACCTGCCCCGTCGCCATCTCGTTCACGTCGAGAAGCAGCTGCTCCGGCGCCTGCTCGTCCGCCTTGCGCGCGAAGATGGGATACTGCTTCCCCTCCTCGGTCCGCGTGTAGTAGAGCCAGGCGCCCCGGCGGTACGGCACCGACAGGTCCGTCTGTTTGATGCGGCCGAGCATCTCCCGATAGAGCTGCTCGCGCAGCGGATCGAGAGGCTTCAGCCGCTGCGCCGCGTAGGCGTTCTCCGCCTCGAGGTACTGGCGCACCGCCGGGTCCTGCTTGTTGCGGAGCCAGAAGTAGTCGTCGCGGCGCACCTCGCCGTGCATGGTGTCGACGTGGGCGCGCCGCTCGGCGACCGGCGGCGACGCCGACTGCGGGGTCACGTGCTGCGCGGCGAGCGGCGAGTCGATCGGGGACATGAGCGCGAGGACGGCGGCAGCGACGTGTGCGGGGCGCATGGCACGGCTCCGGGCGGTTCGGTCGCCCTAGTATGCCGTGGCCGGTCCGCGCCGACCAGCTCCGCCGACGTTCGGATGTTGCGGGGAGGGACGGCCGCCTCGACCCGTCAGTCCTGCCGACGCCGCTCCAGCAGCGCAATGAGGCTGTCCGACTCCGCCGCCACCTCGGCCGAGACGGCGCCCAGGCGGCGCAGGCCGACGACGTACCAGCGATACTCGGGACGGAGCCGCTTCGTCGTCGGATCGTAGAAGCTGCCGTTCCGCGCGAGGACGGGAAGGATCTGCTGCGCCGACAGCGTCGTGAGGTGATGGTACTGCGCGAACGCAGCCTCGAGGTCGTTGTAGAGGCTGGAGACGCGGTACATGGTCGGTACGTCCAGCAGCTCGAGTCCGCCGGACGCCATCGCCGCCTGCCACATGTGCGGCGTGAACTGCACCGGATCGAGCAACGGCTCAAGCGGCGGCGTCATCCCGGCCTGCCAGGCGCTGTCGTAGCGGGCGAGCAGCGCCGGCACCTGCGTCGCCACGCCGCGCGTGTTCGTCGCGATCACCTTCAACTCGTCGGTGAGGGCGCCGTAGATCTGCTGCCGCCGTCGATCCTGGTCCCGCCGCTGCGCCCAGTCCTGCAGGAGGAAGGCGCCGCACACACCGACGAAGACGATCACCAGCTCGAGGAGGAGCGCCCCCGCCCGCGCCCGGAGCGACGCCCGGCTCGCGTCGCCCATGGCGGATCCGGCCACGGCCGCCGTCAACGGCGCGTGCTCCGGGCTGGGGGCGGTTCGAATGTCGGTCATGCGCCAACTTGTCGCGTCCGCGGCGGAGCGGCCAGGGGCGCATCGCGACGGCTTCGTGCCGCCCTTCGATGGACCGTGACTGCGCGTCGAACGCGATGCCGCTCGTCAGTCGCGCCGCGGCGACGCGCGTCGGGTGAAGAGCGACCACCGAGGGGCACCGAGCCACCGAGGGACACCGAGGGACACCGAGGGACACTGTATCCGTCTGTGCCTCTCTGTGCCTCTCGGTGGCAGTGCCCCTCTGTGCCTCCCAGTCCCCTTCCGTAACCCTCAGTGGCCCCGGCGTGCCCGGGTGCGCAGGGCGCGGATCCGCTGCAGGCGCGGCACCACCACCATCAGCGTCGCCGCCAGCCACACGATCGTGAACGCCATGCGTGGCGTGCGAGCGCGCGTTTCCATGCCGGAGAGGAAATAGAATCCGAGCGCAGCGGCATCCACGACGAGGATGCCGAGCACGAGCCACATGAGCTCGCGCTGCATGCTTCGGCGCAGGTCGGAGGACGGTGTCATGCTCCACGCTACCGGATCGCGACGAACGAGTGAAGGGGCCGAGCGGCTCGAGTCGATCCGGCCGAGCGTCGAACGGCCCGAGTCGATCCGGCCGAGGGCCGAGCGGTCCATGGCCGAGGGCCGCCCCCGGCACATCACTTGATGGCTCGACTCTCGTCGCACACCCATACGCCGAGGCTGTCTCATGGACGTCCAGCTCGAACTCGTCGATCCCGCCACGCCGTTCGACCGCGCCGTCGAGCACGGCGCCGCGTCGACGATCGCCGAGGGGGTCGTATGCCTGCGCATCGGCATCGTGAACGTGTACTTCATCGGCGGCCACGACGCCGGTGATCGTGGATGGGTGCTCGTCGATGCCGGGCTGCACGGATCCGCCGGCCGCATCCGCCGCGCGGCGGAAGCGTACTTCGGCAAGCACGCCAGGCCGAAGGCGATCCTCCTCACGCACGGTCACTTCGACCACGTGGGCGCGCTGCGCACCCTCGCCGACGAGTGGAACGCGCCGGTGTTCGCGCATCCGCTCGAGCTCCCCTATCTCACGGGGAAGAGCGCCTACCCACCCTTCGACCCGACCGTGGGCGGCGGCGCGATCGCGCGCAGCGCGATGCTCTTTCCGCGCGGCCCGGAGGACGTGCGCGACCACGTCACCGCGCTGCCGCTCGACGGCAGCGTCCCGGGGCTCCCCGATTGGCGGTGGCTTCACACCCCCGGCCATGCGCCCGGCCACGTCTCGTACTACCGGGAGACGGACGGCGTGCTCGTAGCCGGCGACGCCATCGTGACGACACGGCAGGAGTCGCTGTCGGCCGCGCTCGCGCAGCGCATCGAGATCCACGGACCGCCGGCATACGGGACGCCGGACTGGGGCGCGGCGCGCTCGTCGGTCGAAGCGCTCGCCGCCCTCGACGTGCGCGTGCTCGCCACCGGGCACGGGCGGCCGATCACGGGCGATGCGGTGTCGGAGGGGATCCGGCTCCTCGCCGCCGACTTCGACGTCCTGGCCGTGCCGAAGCACGGGCGCTACGTGAACGAGGCCGCGCGCTTCTCGGAGAACGGGGTCGAATCGGTGCCGCCGCCGGTGCGCGACGACGCGATGCGGGAGGCCGCGGCGGTCGGCCTGGTCGCCGTCGCGGGGGTCGCCACCTGGGCGCTCCTGCGCCGGTGGAACGCGCATCGGGCGCGTGAGTCGGAGCGCGAGCGCTTCGACGCCGGCGCCGAGCTCGAGGTCGCGCTCCTCGCCGGCGACGAGCGCTATGCGCCGGTCGGGTCGGCGTTCGAGGGCGACCAGCACGTGCCGCGCGGCGTCCACGACGACCACCCGCGCAGCGCCCGTTACGGCACCCGCTTCGGCGAACGGCACCGCATCCGGCGGCCGGACGAGGAGTGGAGCTGGCCGTAGCTCGGCGCGTCGCGAACGCATCACGCCGCGAAACGACGATCGGCGAGACGCGGGCCTTCGCCTCGCGTCTCGCCGATCGCGCATCGAGCTGGGGCGGCAGGACTCGAACCTGCAACTTCCCGATTAACAGTCGGGCGGTCTGCCAGTTGACCTACACCCCAATGACCTACCCCGGGAATACGATCCGGTACGTTCGAATGTAACGACGGGGACGGGTATGCGTAGCCCTCGGCTATTGCTTCTCCGTGTAGTCGCCCGCGAGATCGATCACGCACATCACGCCGAATCGGCCGTGCGCCCCGCAGGCGACGCCGGCGACGCGCACGTCGGGGTCGAGGAGGTTGCGGCGATGGCCGCGGTTCGGGACGCCGTCGTCGATCAGAAGGTCGGCGATCACGTCGTGCGCCGTCGCCGGGCCGTAGGAGATGCTCTCCGTGAGGCGCACCCCCCACGTCCCGTAGCGGTTCACCCGCGAGCCGGTCGTGCTGCCGTCGCGACCGTCGTGCCCCACCGCGCCGCGCGGCCCCTGGTCGCGCACGTGATCGGCCGCCGCGCGCGACATCCCCTCGGAGCGGCGCAGCGCGGGGCGCGGCGGCGTCGCGCGCAGTGCGGACACCGCCTCCCGCACCGCCGCCGCCCCCTCGCGCGTCTCGCGCGCGATCCGGTCGGTGGGGCGCTGGAAGAGCGCGCCACGGAAGTACGGGAGCCTCGACTCGAGCTGCCGCGCGTAACCCGTCGGGTCGGTGCGCGCCGCGTTCAGCTGCACGAGGAGGCCGCGCTCCACGTCGGCGCAGCAGGACGCCGGGGGCGGCACGACGACCTCGCGCACGACGACGGGACGGCTCGCGCCCGGCGCCGGCTCGGCGCCCGGCCGACAGGCGGTCGGCGCGAGCGCCAGCAGCGCGACGGCGGCGCCCCCCATCTCACGCCGCATCCCGATCCCGCCGGTCGGGGCCGAGTCGCGCACCGAGCCGCCACAACAGCACGGCCAGGGCGACACCGATCAGCCCGAAGAGGGCGATCCCCACCCCCCAGCCGGGCGCGCCGCCGACGTACGAGTGCCACCCGATGTACATGAACAGGATGCCGAAGAGGGCGGCCGCCAGCGCGATCAAGGGAAGAGCTTTCGCGAACACGAGACCTCGATGTCGTAAGGTGAGCGAGTGAGCAGCCAACGTCGTGCCGGGCCGCCTTGACGGCCAGCCTCGAAGATCGCATAGTTCAGACATGAACGAAATCGCCGACGCGATCGCGCCCGCTTCGCCGCACGCGAGTTCCCCGCTCGTCGTCTTCCTCGTGCGCGTCGCGCGCGTCCTCGAGGAGCGCGTCGACGGGTCGCTCGGCGAGATCGGGCTGTCCGCGGCGAAGCTGGCGGTGCTCTCGCACCTCGTGGCGAACGACGCCCCGCTCCCGCTCGGCGGACTCGCGACCCGGCTGAGCTGCGTGCGCTCCAACGTCACGCAGCTCATCGACCGGATGGAAGCCGACGGGCTCGTCCGTCGGGTGGACGATCCGAACGACCGGCGCGCCGTCCATGCGAAGCTGACGGACGAGGGGCGCGAGCGCCACCGCGAGGGGGTGCGCCGGGTGGCCGCGCTCGAGGAGCGGCTGACGGAGCAGCTCAGCGATGCGGAACGCGCCTCGCTCCGCGCGCTCCTGTCGAAGTTGCTGTGACCGCCTTTTTTCATCACCAGGAAGTTCATTACTGAACCATACAGTCGCGAATGTCGAACGGACGGCCCTGACGCCGTCACCGATCGGCATCGCCGAGGGTTGGGCGAGGAGAGATGAGCACACGATTCCGTCGACGCGCGGCCAGGGCCCGCGCGGTCGAGTCCCCCGAGTTGCAGCGGCAGACGCTGCGCGTCGGTCTCCTGCTTGCCGTGCTCGTGGCGGCCATCGCGGGCCTCGTACGTGCGACGACGTGAGGAGTCGATCGACCCGGTCGCTCCACCTCGTCGCGAACGAGATTGCGGTACCACGATCCCATCTGCCCGTGCGCGGGCTCGACCCGGAGAGAACGCCATGCGGTCCACCGCATTCGGCACGTCGCTGCTGCTCCTGATCGCCGCCGTCGCGGGCGCCCAGCCGATCCAGTCGGTCGGACCGGCGGCGCTCGCGATGGGGGAATCCGCGCGCCCCGGCGCGGTGGCGCGGCGGCCGTTCGCGGTCGGCGAGGCGCTGAAGTACGAGGCCACCTACGGCCGCCTGAAGGTCGGCGAGGGGCTGCTCGAGGTCCGGGGGGTGGAGAGCGTGCGCGGACGGCCCGCCTGGCACCTGGTCTTCCAGCTCCAGGGCGGCATCCCCCTCTACCGGCTCGACGACCGGCTCGAGAGCTGGGTCGATACGGCGACGTTCACCTCACGGCGCTTCACCAAGCAGCTCAACGAGGGACGCCGCCGTCGCACCCAGCACATCGAGCTCTATCCCGAGGAGGGGACGTACCAGGAGATCGTGCCGGCCGGTGAACCGCCCAAGCCGCGGCAGCCGACCGTCGCCGCCCCGCTCGACGACGGCGCGTTCTTCTACTTCGTGCGCACGCTGCCGCTGACGATCGGCACGACGTACACGCTCGATCACTACTACCGCCCCGACCGCAACCCGGTCACGGTCACGGTGGTGCGGCGCGAGCGCATCCGCGTCCCCGCCGGCGAGTTCGACACCATCGTGCTGCGTCCGGTGATCAAGACGCCCGGGCTCCTCTCCGAGGCGCGCCGCACCGAGCTCTGGCTCACCGCCGACGATGCGCGCCTGCTGGTCCAGGTGCAGTCGCACCTCCCCGTCGGGACGATCACACTCAAGCTCACCGAGATGAGCGGCGTGCCGTCCGCGGTGGGCATCGCGTCGCCGGGGACGGTGCGCTGAGCTAGTCGCCGGCGACCTCGCTGGCCAGCGCCACCGTCCCGAGCGTCTCGCAGGCCAGGGCGTGCGCGCGCACCTCCGCGATCGCGTCGGCGGCGCTCGCGCTGCCGGCGAGGTGCTCGAACTCGACGACGAACCGGTAGCGCCACGCCTCCCCGGTCGGGCGCGACTCGAGCTTCGTCAGGTTGAGCCCGCGCTCGGCGAGCGGCCGCAGCACGTGCATCAGCGCCCCCGGCACGTTGTCGGTCGTGACGAGGAGCAGCGACCGCGCCGGCGAGCCGGGGACGAGGCGGGCGGGCTCGCGTCCGATCCCCACGAAGCGCGTCCGGTTGTCGTGCCGGTCCTCGATGTCGGAGGCCAGGATCTCGAGCCCGTAGCGCCGGGCCGCCGCGCGGCCGGCGATCGCGGCGCGCGTCCGGTCGCCCGCCGCCGCGACGTCGCGCGCCGCGCCGGCGGTGTCGTACGCCGCTCGCGCATCGATCTGCGGATGCCGGTCGAGAAAGCCGCGGCACTGCGCGAGGGCGACGGGGTGGCTCTCGACGACGCGGAGCGTCTCGACGCTCGCGCCGGGGACGGCCAGCAGGCAATGATGGATCGGCATCGTGCACTCGGCGATCGCGTGCACGCCGCGCTCTCCGACGATGGCGTCGTAGCTCGCGGCCACGGTGCCGGCGAGCGAGTTCTCCAGCGGCAGCACGCCGAACTCCGCCGTACCGTCCACGATCGCCCGGGCGACGTCCCGGTTCTCACGACAGGGCACGGGGATCGCCTGCTCCCCGAACAGCCGCACGACCGCCTCCTCGCTGTACGCGCCCAGCTCTCCCTGGAAGGCGACGCGCGTCACGGGACTCCGAGCTCGCTCACCGCGATCGCATCCACCGTCGCGGCGTCGGCGGTGGCGATCCGACGGTGATAGTCGACCTGCCCGAGATGGTAGGCGAGATGGGAGAGGAGATGCACGAGGAAGTCACGCGTGATCATCGTCCGTCCGGCGACGGTCTCCGGATACGGGGCGTCGAGCCGCTCGTCCGGCAGCGAGGGGAGGACGCGCTCCACGACGTCCTGCGTGCGGTCGATCTCCGCCAGCAGCTCGGCCCGCGGGACGCCCCGGCGTGCGAACTCCGCCGGCCGGTCGCGCCGGTAGCCGGTGTCGCCGAGCCGCGCGCCGACGTAGTGCTGGAGGTTGCCCGCGAGGTGGAGCACCAGCGTCCCGCCGGCGTTCGAGACGCCGGGGAGCTCGCGCCAGGGCGCCTCGTCGTCTGGATAGCGCTCCACCTCGCGCCGCAGCGCGCGCAGTTCGCGCGACATCAGCGTGGCGAGGAGCGCCTGGGTCGAGTTCGTCGTCATCCCCCGTTCCGATTCACTTGAACGCAAATTGCGAGTGCGATTCCCTGTCGCAAGATGCGACGGCGCACGCGCGACGATGCCATCCTCTCGCCTGCTCGATTATTGTACCAGCGTCTCGGCGCCTGGCATGCGTGATCCTGCACGCCCCACCCGCCACGCCGAGCCTGACTCACCATCATGGAGAACCTATGAACAAGGCTGAGCTCCTCGCCGCGGTCATCAAGAAGACCGGCGCGACCCCGAAGCACGCGAAGGCCGTCGTGGACGCGCTGTTCCACCCCGCCGAGGGCATCATCGCCAAGTCGTTGAAGAAGGGCGACAAGGTCACGATCACCGGCTTCGGCTCGTTCGAGCGCCGCGCGCGCAACGCCCGCAAGGCGCGCAACCCGCAGACGGGCGACACGATCAAGGTGAAGGCCCGCAAGGTGCCGGCGTTCAAGGCCGGCGCGAGCCTGAAGGAAGCGGTCCGCTGATCGATCGCGCGGTGACGGGGCCGGGCCGTGGGTCCGGCCCCGTCACTTTCCGCCCTTCCCCGCCGCCGCCACGATCTTGGCCGTCGTGACGAGCTGGCCCACGTGCCGGGTCGTGTGCTCGGCGCCGTGAAACAGGAGGCCGATGACGGTGGACGGCAGCGCGGCCCGCCCCACCCCGCGCCCCTCCAGCAACGTCTCCGGATCGGTGGCGCGGAGCTGCGCGAGCGCCCGCTCCACCTGCGATTCGAGCCGCGCCCGTAGCGGCGCGCCCCCCAGCCGCGGCGCACGCGGGTCGCGCTCGGCCGCCAGCGCGGCCCGCTGCGCCTCGTCGAGCTGCTCGCCGCGCGCATAGGTGAAGAGGCGGTCCAGGCTCCCCGCGGCGTGCAGCACGTGATAGCCGCACGACGCCGCGCCGCCGCCCGGTGACCGCCACAATGCGTCGTCGTCGAGCGCAGCCAGCGCCTCGGCCGCCACCTCCCTGGCTTCCACCAACGCGTGGGCGGCGGGCTGCAGCAGCCCGGGAACTCCCGGCACCGGGCCGCGTAGCCAGGCCTCCGTTCGGGACGCGGTCATCTGCCCTCCGGCGTGTGCTCGTTGCGTGTTTCGGGTCTGCTCGTCGTCATGCTCGTGGAGGTAGGAGGTGGCCGGCTGCGTGACGATTCCGTCCGGCTGAGGTGATCCGCGACACAGCGGCCAGATGCGCCGAAGGTCGAGATTGCCGCCATCCGAAGGTAGACGGGGTCGGCCACCGCCCGACCGGCCCCCTCCAGCACGGTCCTTGCCTGAGTTGGCTCTGCCCTTCAACTGGAGAACCCCGCGTCGTGCTTCGCGTTCTCGTGGTTTCCCTGGCGATCGTCGCCGCCCAGTTGCTGATCGCGTTCGTCGTCGGCACGCTGCTGCGGCGCGCCTCGGAGTTCGCAGCCGTCGTCGATGCCAACTCGCGTGCGCGCGTGTTGAAGATGTCGGCGCCTCGCGCACCGCGGCGCATCTCGGGACCGCGGCGGGCCGTCGGCTGATCACACCCGGCGCGGCTCGTACCTGACGACCGCTTCGCCGGCGGCGGCCATCCGGCTGCCGCCGTTCGCGTCGCCGCTACCCTCACCGCGGCGGACGCGGTGCCCGGGGAATGCTCAACGTGCGCCAGCGGTGACCGGCGGCGTGCTTGGACAGCAGCACGATCTGACCGACGTGCTGCGCGACGTGCGCGAGCGCTCGCGACAGCGCCTGGAGCACGCTGATCGCGTCGCCGCGCAGAGTCACCGTGCGCAGCAGCTCTTCCGGCTCCAGCGACGCGAGCGTCCACTCCAACGCCCGCCATCCCGCCGACCATGCCGCCTCGACGCGTTCGCGCGTGTCCGATGCGGCGGTGACGAACTCGCCATCCCGATCGCGGTCGGGCTTCTCGCCGTCGCTCGTGAGGAAGTCGGTGAAGCGGGAGCGAAGATTCCCTCCCACGTGCTTCATCAGGACGGCGATGCTGTTGCTCTCGTCGCCGAGCGGCGCGAAGAAGCTCGCGTCGTCCACCTGAACGACGGCGCGCTCGGCAAGATCGCGCAACGCCGCGAAGCGGGCGGCGACGTCCTCGAGGTAGGCCCGCCCCAGATCCTCCGTCGCGAGCTCGGTGGAGGTCACCGGAGCGCCAGCGCCATCAGGTAGTCGCGCTGTCGGTCGGAGCCGCACACGAAGTCCTGCTCGCCGACGATGCGCAGTCCGAGGTGGCGGTAGAAGGCGATCGCGCGATCGTTGCGCTGCCACACGCTGAGCCAGAGCAGCTCTCCCCCCCACGCGCGAGCCTCGCTCACGCAGATCGCGAGCAGCCGCGCGCCGAGCCGGTGCCCCTGCCACTCGCGATCGACGTAGATGCGGGCCAGCTCGATCCCCTCGCGCCGCTCGCCGGGGAGCGGCAGCGCGCGGCGGCGAAGGAGCGCGAAGCCCACCGGCTCGGCGTCGCTCGACTCGGCGATCCAGACGGCCGAGTCGCGGGCGCGGAGCTCCGCCTCCTGCTTGTCGACCGCGTACGTGTCGCTCAGGTAGGCGGCGATGTCCGCCGGATCCATCAGGCCGTCGTACGCCTGCGCGAAGAGGCGCGCCCCGAGCGCGGCGAGCCACGCCGCATCCTCGGTGCTGGCGCGGCGCAGCCGGACGCTCGGCTGCTGCGTGCGAGGCGTGAGGTCGACGAGGAGGTCGCGCGATCGGATATCGGTCATTCGTGCGGTGGTCGGCGCGGGATCGCGGCGCGGGCAGCGCGCATGAAGCTAGGTCGCGTCGAGCCGGGCGCAAGCGGGCACGGTGGTTGCCTTGCCCCGTGCTTCACATCGAACGGAGTGGAGCATGTCGATCCTGACCTGGATCATCGTCGGCCTGGTCGCCGGACTGCTGGCGTCGCTGGTCGTCGGCGGAGGCTTCGGCATCGTCGGCGACATCATCGTCGGCATCCTGGGCGCGTTCGTCGGCGGGTGGCTGTTCGCGAAGCTGGGAGTGAGCGCACCGTTCGGCGGGATGGCCGGCACGATCTTCGTCGCGTTCGTCGGCGCGGTGGTGCTCCTCGTCCTCCTGCGCCTGATACGACGCGCCTAGCGGCCGGCACCGCTGCATGCGACGAGCGGTGGATCGAGGGCATCGTCTCCTCGATCCACCGCTCGTTCGTGCTGCGCGCGGTCGTCAGCGATCGAGCTTCCGCTCCGCCTTGCCGAGCTTGTCGCGCAGCTTGCCCTTGAGCTGGTCCGCCTTCCCCTCGCCCTGCATGCTGCTGTCTCCCGTCAACCCGCCGACGGAGTCCTTGACGCGCCCTTTGAGATGCTCCGCCTTCCCCCTGATCGAGTCCTCGGCGCCGTACTCGCCGAGAGTCTTCTTGCGGTCGCGCTCGTCCATCGTGTCCTCCTGCGTCCGGTGGCGTGCGTCGCGAACTGCGCGCACGTGGCCCAGTCGAGGTAGGGCAACGGGCGTACCGTACGGATCGGCGGTCACATGGATGGGGTGACCATGATGTGCGCCTTGGGCGTGCCGGGGAACATGATCCACGGCGTGCTGCCGGACGGGCTCGCCGACAACCCGGTGGACTCCGTCGTCGCGTTGGGGACGTAGATCACGACGAGCGGCCGCGCCCCGGGCACCGTTCCCGTGGCGGCATCGAACCGGCCACCGGTGAGCGAGTAGAGCGCGGCCGGATGCGCGGGCATCTTCAGCGCCCCCGACTTCACCTCGGCGAATCGCGCGCTGTCCACCTTCTCGAGCTGCGTGATGCCGGCGGCACGCAGCGCGCGCCCTCGCGCCATGAACGGCTCCAGCGATCGGTGATAGCAGGCGACGTGGAACCGATCGAGCGTCGGGTCGCTGGCGAGGCAGACGAACGGCCCGGTGCCGCGGCGCAGCGTCGTGAGCTTCGCGCCCGCGGCGTACCCCAGCACCGTCGCCGACGCGCGAAACTCCGTCGGCAGCGGGAGCACCGCGCTGGCGATCTGCTGCTCCGCGCTCGGTGTCGCCGCCGACGCTTGCGTCTGTGCCGATGCCGTGGAGGCGAGGATGCCGAGGGTGGCGAGAACGAAGATGCGCATGGAGGGGGAGCGGGAGCCGAGGGATTCAGTGCACGTCCAGCGGCGTCTGCGCCTGGCGGACCGAGAGCTGGGCCGCGGCGGCGGGCTTGCCGTCGATGTGCAGCAGGAAGGTGTAGCGACCGAAGGCGGCGATCTCGAAGAAGTCGAACTGCAGCGGCAGATCGACCGACACCGTCTCGAGCCCCGGCGGCGCCGGCGGCAGGGCGAGGTCACCGCCCGGACGTCCCAGCTCGGCGCCCGACGGATCGGTGATGGCCACCTCGACCCGCATGTTGCGTCCGACTTCGTCGGCGGTGAAGTGGATGCGGGCGGCGAAGGCGAGACGCGGCAGCGTGACCGGCACCGCAGCCAGCTGGAGATCGCTGATGACGCCGACGATCGTGGGGCGACCGTCGCCCCCGACGATGACCTGGTCGCAGAGCGCGACGTACTGAACGTGCATGGAAGCAGCTCGACGGATGAACGAAGCGAAAAAGGCGAAGGCGCCGTCAGGCGGGATTCCGCGTGACGACGCCGTTCCAAGTCAAGCTGTCCATGGGTGACGCTGTCAAGCCGAAGGGCCGACGCGTCCCGCTCGTGCGATCAGGTGCGCAGCTCGGACGAGCTCCGCGCGACTCCCGGCTCCACCGCGCCCCGCGGCGCGATCGCGTGCATCAGGCTCCGGAAGACCGCGGCGGCCACGAGGCCGGTTCCCGCGCAGGCGAGCACCGCCAACCCCAGGGCGCTGACCAGGGCGAGCGCGGGGCGGGCGTGGTGCTCCTCGAGCCACAGGTAGAGCGGCTTCGCGCCCACGAGGGAGACGACGAGGAACCAGAGGCCGATGAGGGCGCGGCCGGCCTCGACACCGAGGCGGACCCGGGAGGGAGCGTACGACATGGACGGCGCAAGAGCCTGAGGTGAAAACGCTGCGTGTTCGCGGGGCTGCGGGGAGACGGACGATCCGATTCGCGACCCGTCACACACAGTACACCACTCCCCCCCCGATTTGATGCGCACCGTGACGATGATCACCTGGCGACCGCGGTCGAGTCACCAGCCGTGCTGTCGGGGACGGCGGCCGGCCCGTGCTCCTCGACGACGGGAGGAGCGTCCTCGGTGACGACCTCCGTCGGCGCGGGGACGGGTGCCGGCGCCGGCAGGAGCGCGGCGAGCGAGGTCTTCATCGGATCCACGCTGCGTCCGTTCACGATCATCTCGTAGTGCAGATGCGGACCGGTGGCGAGCCCCGTGCTGCCGACGGTGGCGATGGTCTGGCCGACCTCCACCTGACGACCGGCCGCGACGCTGAGCGAGCGGCAGTGCGCGTAGCGGGTCATGACGCCGCCGCCATGGTCGATCTCGACCACCAGGCCGAAGCCGACCTTTCGCCCCGCGAAGCTCACCCGGCCGGCGGCCGGCGCGGTGATGCGGGTCCCGGAGGGCGCGGCGATGTCGATCCCCTGGTGCCGCCGCACGACGCCGAGGAGGGGGTGGCGGCGCGCCCGGGCGAAGCTGCTCGTGATCCGGCCGATGACCGGCAGCGCCTCGATGATGCCGGCCTCCACCTGCTCGACCTCCGCCGGACGGGGGCGGTGGATGACCGTGGGCGCCACCCGACGGGGCGACGGCGCCACGGCGACCGGCGCCCGCACGGCCACGCGCGGAGCGGCGGCAGCCGAGTCGGCGCCCGCCCCGCGAGGGGGCGGGACGGCGGCGATCACGGTGGCGAGCGACTCCGGGAGCCGTGTCGACGGGGGCGTGATCGTCGCCGGCAGCGCCGTCGACGCCGGAGGGGCGGCGGCGAGCACGCCGAGCTGCACCCCCTTCCACTCGTTCTCGAGACGGGGGGTGCCGCTCAGCACCATGCCGAGCACGGCCGTGAGGACGACGGACGCGCCGGTGACGGTGCCGACGGCGGCGAACATCGCGCGCAGGCGGCGCACCGACACGTGGAAGGTGCGTGGACTCGAGCCCGTGCCCGGCGGGATGAGCACGAACGTCCATTTGTCGTGCGGCTGCCGGGTCGTGTCGGCGCGCCGGGCCCGGCCGTCGGAGACGAGGCGCGGCGGCTCGGGGGGCGCCACGGGGATGGGGGCGCGGGCGCTGGCGGGGACGCTCATGCGGCGGGTCGCACCCGGGATCAGCTGCGCGCCGCGACGCTGAGCTGGAGCGGCCGGACCGCGTCGGCGTCGTGGGACACCTCGGAGGAACGCCGCTCGCCGCTCGCGCCTGCACGCGTCCGGACGAAGAGCCGGCCGCGCACCGCGCCGCCTTCGTGGATCAGGATCGCGTCCGCCTCGATGTCGCCCTCGACCTCGGCGGAGGCTTCGACCTCGACGCGCGACTGGGCGACGACGTTCCCCGTGATGCTGCCGCCGATCACGAGCTCGCGCGCGCTCACGTCGCCCACGATCGACGCGCCTTCACCGAGCACCACGACGGAGGCGCGCCTGATGTTGCCTTCGAGCCGGCCGTCGATGCGCAACATGCCGTCGGTTTCGAGGTCGCCGCGCACGACCATCTGGGCATCGAGCACCGAATAGCCTGCGGGTGTCGTGTTCGCCGGCCGAGCCGCGCTCTCCTGTCGCTTGAACATGCTGATCCCTGCTCCGATTGAGGCTCGTGCGTTTGACGAACGGCGGCTGCCATCGATACGCACGCACATACAGTGCGGCCGAGCTCGAAGGCGGGCCGTGCGGACGCGCGCAGTGAGCGCGTGACGAGAGTCACGGGCGCGCACTTGTCACCGTGCCCATCCACGGCGTAGTGTGCGCCATGGGCATGTCACCGGTGCACCTGCTGTCGGGCGCGATGGTCGTGCTGCTGGCGGGATGCGGTGCCGTACGCGTCGCTCCGCGCGAGCCCTCGATCGACGAGACGACGCGTGCGCGCATCACGCGCCTGGGCTGCGGAGACACGACGGCGGCCGACTCGCTGCAGCACGCGCGCACGGGCGACACGCGCGTCGCGGTGCGGCAGCTCGACGAGTGCGCGGCGCTGCTCGGCTGGATGGCGCGCTGGATGGGCGAGCGCTTCGCCACCTGGTCGCCCGCGGCCTCGCCCGACGACGCGACGGTCGAGCGATTCGCGCTGCTGCGCGACGGCGACCGTCTCGTCGTCTACCAGTGGTTCCGCCGCGCCGAGGATCGTCCCGGCGGCCGCGGGATCGCGTACGAGATCGATCTGCGCAGACGCGGCGAAGGGATCACCGGGTTCAGCTTCTAGCGAGCGCCACCGCGCCGATCTCGAGCGCCCGTTCCCACACGAGCTCGCGCAGCACGTGGCCCACGATCGCGACGTCCGATGAGGTGCCGTCGGGCCACCACTCGCGACAGGCGCGCACGAAGTCGTCGCATGCGGTCGCATCGCGCCACACGGCGCTCGGCAGCGTGTCCACCATCACGTCTCGGCCGCGCGACTCGGCGACCGGCGTGTCGTCGCGCAGCAGCGTCGCGCGAAAGCGCAGCCCCAGTCGTCCGTCCTCGACGCGCCCCGGTGCGCGCACCGGCACGACGCGCGCGATCCCGATCCGCACGCTCCATCCCGCGGCGGCCGCGCGCGCCGAGAGTGTGACGTAGGGCGCGCACAGCTCGTGGGCGACCGGACGACGCGTGACGCGACGGCGTGAGCGAGAGGGCATGACGGTGCATCTCCGTGGACTCGATCCGCTCCATCGCTCCGGAGCGGTGCTGCCCGCAGTATCGGCATGTCGAGTGAAATCCTGACGCCCTCCGACGACGTGTCGCGACATGGCGCGACGTCACGTCGCCGCGTCGATCCGCTGCGGGGTCGCGTCCACGAGCTCCTGCCCGCGTCGATAGGCGCGCTGCACGTAGCCGCGCACCGACTCCCAGCTCCCGCTCTGCGACGCGTGCTCCGCATCCCAGACCCGGCGCAACGCGTCCTCGACCTCCTCGAACGTCCGGCCGCGATTCGCCTGCGCGATCCCCGCCTCGAAGCCGTGCTGATAGGCGGGACGTGCCTTCGCGTAGTCGAGCTCGGAGCTGCCGAGCGCCATGTGCCGGTCGCGGAACGCGACGTCCTCGCGCTTCCACGCCTGCCCCGCGAAGGCGCGGCGAATCCGATCTCCGATCCGGCGAATCTCCATCGCGCGGCTCACGGGTCGCTCACGCGGCACCACGCGGCTCGCGATGGCGCTCGGCCGGCCGTGCCTCGCGGCAGAGCAGCGACAGCATGCGGTCGGGGAGCAGCTCCCACCCGGCCGGAATGGGCGCGAGGCGCCGCTTCTCGCGATCGCTGTCGAAGGTGAGCCAGCCGTGGGCGAGTCCGTGCAGCAGCCGCACGCGAGTCTCCATCAGCACGCGACGGTCGCTCCCCTCGCGCCGGTCGCGTGCCACCGCCTCCGTCGTGCGGCGCCGCTCGGCGGAACGCCGCTCGGGGCGCAGCGGGCGCACCTCCCAGACGCGCCACTCGCACCCCCTCTCGTCGCGGAACATTCGCAGTGGCACGCACGACCTCCCTCGCATCGGGCCGAATCCCGCCTCGGCTCACCAGCTCGGATCAGAGGCGAGATTCGGACCAGCCAGGGGAGCTCAGTCTTCGTCCGAGAAGGTGATGTCGGTATCGATGGGCTTGCCGTGCAGCCAGATCCCCTCGCCACTCTTCGGCGGCGAGACGACCTCGAAGCGGACCTCGAGCGGGATCGGACTGTCGGCGAAGGTGGGGCGCAGATTCTCCAGGACGGTCGAATACGCCTCGACGTGGTTCTCGGCGGTGACGAGTCCGACGTGGATCGCGTGCGCGAATCGCTGCATCTCGAGCGCGCCCGGTACTTTCTCGGCGATGTAGTAGATGTACGTGAACATTGAGCTGGTGCGTCGGGACGGGATCGACCTCTACTTGAAGATCCCGAAATGTCCGAGCAGCCACCAGAGGATGATGAACACCAGCACCGTGCTGAAGCACCCACCCCCCAACTTCTTGGCCCCGTAGCCCGCGGCCAGGCCGCGGAGCAGCTTGCTCATCGATCGTCGCTCCGTGAGAGTCGCGAGCGGGCATTGCAGGGGGTGTACCGTGGAGCGGCCATCAGGCGATCGCCTAGCCCCCGAGGGCGGTCGCCGCCTCCTTCAGCAGGGCGGCGCTGCGGCGCAGCTCCGCGCGCTCGGGCGCCGACAGCTCGGGCTCGAGCGTCCGCAGCACGCCCGCCGCGCCGAGCACGCGGGGCAACGAGAAGACGACGTCGCGCACGCCGTCGAACTCCGGCGTCAGCAGCGAGACGGTGAAGACCGCGCGCTCGTCGTCGCGGATGGCCTCCACCAGGCGCGCGAGGCCGGCGCCGATGCCGTGAAAGGTCGCGCCCTTCCCCTCGATGATCCGGTACGCCGCGCGCCGCACGGCGGCGTCGATCCGCGCGTGCACCTCGGCCGAGAGCGGCGCCCCGGCGAACGAGTCGAGCGGCACCCCGCTGACGCGCGCGCTGCTCCACGCGAGCACCTCCGAGTCGCCGTGCTCCCCGAGCACGTAGGCGTGCACCGACTGCGACGACACGTCGAGCATCTCGCCGAGCAGCGCCCGGAAGCGTGCCGTGTCGAGGATCGTCCCCGAGCCGATGACCCGCTCGGCGGGGAGCGCCGAGACGCGCAGCGCCACCTCCGTCATGATGTCCACCGGATTCGTGGCGACGAGCAGGATCGCGTTCGGGGCCGCGCGCAGCACCGGCGGGATGATGTCGGCGAAGACGGCGGCGTTGCGTCCGAGGAGCGCGAGGCGCGACTCGCCATGCTGCTGCGCCACCCCTGCCGTGAGCACGACGACGTCGGCGCCCTCGGCGGCGTCGAAGCCGCCGGCGCGGACGCGCGCCGGGTACGCGAACGGCGTCGCGTGGAGGATGTCCTCCGCGTGCGCCGACGCGAGCGCCGCGTTCGTGTCGATGAGGACGACTTCCCTCGCGGAACCGCGTATCGTCATCGCGTACGCGGCCGTGCTGCCGACCAGACCAGCTCCGACGATCGCGACTTTCATGGACTGGCTCTCGCGAGAGGTTCCGGATCCCCCGACCACGCGATCGGGGTGCGCGAACCGACGCTCACCCTCGACTCGCGTACGAACTAGCGCAGCGCGACGAGTGCGGGGGCGACGCCGTGCGAGCCCATCGCCCCGACGCAGCACCCCGTATAGTAGTCCACGCGCTTCACACCCGATGCCCGGAGGATCGAGTCGACGAGAGCGGAGTGATCCGTCGCCAGGTCGGAGGGGACCGGGCTCGGCGCCAGCGAGTCCTACGCTGCGAGCGCGGACAGCGCCGCCCGTGCGATCAGCCGCAGCCGCACCCCGTCCCGCATCCCGGCCCGTCCTTCGCGCGTCGCACGCTCGCGAGCGAGCGCCAGGCCTTGCGCGCGAGATACGCGCCCGCGGCGAGCAGGATCCCGACGACGATCAGCGTCTGCGTCATCTCCGCTCCCTCACCTGGTCAGGTGCCCCACCCCATCGCGCCACCGACTCGATACACGAGCCAGGCAGCCCCGTACGCCAGCACCAGCATGTAGCCGAACTGCAGGGAGGCCCAGCGCACGCCGCGCCAGCCGCCGCCCGTCTCGCGCACCGTCACCGCCACCGTGCTCACGCACATCAGCGCGAAGACGTAGAACACCATCAACCCGACGGCGACGAGCGGCGTGTACACCGGCGCGCCCGTTGCCGGATCGCGCTCCGCCTTGAGGCGCTCGGGGAGCGCGACGTCGGTCTCGTCCACCGCCCCCACGCCGTAGATCGTTCCCATCGTCGAGACGAAGACCTCGCGCGCCGCGAACGAGGCGATCATCGACACGCCGATCTTCCAGTCGTACCCGAGTGGGCGCACCGCCGGCTCGATCGCGTGGCCGACGCGTCCGATCACGCTGTGCGCGAGCTGCGCTTCCTGCGCCGCCTCGGCGGTCATGCGCACGTTCGCCGGCGGCTCGTACTTGGGATAGGTCGCGAGCGCCCAGAGCACCACGCTCACGGCGAGGATGATCGTGCCGGCGCGGCGCACGAACAGCATCGCGCGGTGGCCGACGGCCATCGCGAGGGCGCGCGGCTGCGGGATGCGATACGGCGGCAGCTCGATGATCAGCGGCTGCACCGGCCCATGGAGCAGCGTGCGCTTGAAGATGCTGGCCACGATGAGCGCGAAGATCGTCCCCAGCAGGTACATCGCCAGCAGCGTCACGCCCTTGAGATCGAAGATCCCCGCGACCGCGACCGGCGGGATGAAGGCCCCGATCAGGAGCGTGTACACGGGGAGCCGCGCCGAGCAGCTCATGAGCGGCACGACCATGATCGTCGCGAGCCGGTCCTTCGGATGCTCGATCGTGCGCGTGCTCATGATCGCCGGCACCGCGCAGGCGTACCCCGACAGCAGCGGGATGAAGCTGCGACCGTGCAGGCCGACGCGGCGCATGTAGCGATCCATGATGAACGCCGCGCGCGCCATGTAGCCGGAATCCTCGAGAATCCCGATGAACAGGAAGAGGATCGCGATCTGCGGGAGGAAGACGAGCACGCTCCCGACGCCGGCGATCACGCCGTCCACGAGGAGCGAGCGCAGGTCGCCCTCGGCCATCCGGTCGCCGACGAAGGTGCCGAGCGCCGCGAGCACCCCCTCGATGCCGTCCTGCAGCGGCGTGGCCCAGGAGAAGATCCCCTGGAACATGATCGCCATGATGGCGAGGAAGATCAGCGGCCCCCACACGCGGTGCAGGAGCAGGGCGTCCACCCGATCGCTGCGCGTGCGGCCGCGC
>Ga0182741_1000646_pt1 | contig 50283 bp, 40 predicted proteins | sample eDN5th37CBELigOP_FD_128874 | JGI IMG/M metagenome (GOLD analysis project Ga0182741, IMG submission 128874) | Enriched Organic Plus compost microbial communities from Emeryville, California, USA - eDNA 5th pass 37_C BE-Lig OP (version 2) (version 2) ... | reverse complement strand
GCAGACCGCCTATTTCGACAGCGCCGAGAGCTTCGCGATGATCCGCGGCGGCAAGATCGCCATGGCGATCCTGGGGGCGATGGAGGTGGCCGAGAACGGCGACCTGGCGAACTGGATGATCCCGGGCAAGCTGGTCAAGGGCATGGGCGGCGCGATGGACCTGGTAGCGGGCGTCGGCCGGGTGGTGGTGGTGATGGACCACACGTCGAAGCACGGCGAGTCGAAGGTGCTGAAATCCTGCACCCTGCCGCTGACCGGCCAGGCGGTGGTCAACCGGATCATCACCAATCTGGGCGTGCTGGACGTGGTTCCGGGCGGGCTGAAGCTCGTCGAGCTGGCCGATGGCGTGAGCGAGGCCGAGCTGCGCGCTGCGACCGAGGCGACCATCGTCGGCTGAGCAAGCTCGGCCGAGCGTCAAGGGAGGCGGAGGGGGCTGTCTGCCCCCTCTTGCGGCCTGGGGCCGCAATTCACCCCCGAGGATATTTCGGCAAGAAAGAAGGCCGGAATCGTCTGATTCGGCGTGACGCGCGGGGATGGGCGACTTCCCTGCCCTTTTCGTCCTGCCCTTTTCGTTCCGAAGGGCTGGCCGGCAGGCTCGGCCCCGCGGGCTTGGGCGGGCTATTCGGAGACCTTCTTCACGAATTGCGATTTCAGGCCCATCTGCCCGATGCCCGGAATCCGGCAGTCGATGTCGTGGTCGCCCTCGACCAGGCGGATGCCGCGCACCTTGGTGCCGACCTTGACCACCGAGGACGACCCCTTGACCTTCAGATCCTTGATCACCGTCACCGTATCGCCGTCCTTCAGGACGTTTCCGACGCTGTCGCGCACTTCGTCGGCAGGCTGGGGTCCCGCGTCCCGGGACCATTCATGCCCGCATTCCGGGCAGACAAGCAGGGCGTCCACCTGATAGGCATAGGTGGAGGAACATTCGGGGCACGGCGGCAGGCTCTGGGTCATGGCCGCCACTCTAGCCTTGGGCCTTGCGCTTGGCCATCGGGAAAACTGCGGCATTCCGGGGCCTTCCGCCGCAGGCGGCGTGCCACGGCAGCGCCTAGACCTTGCTCGTCGTGCCGAGCCCCAGCGCGATCGCCACGCGGGCGGCATCGGCACGGTTGTTGATGCCCAGCTTGCGGTAAAGTTCCTTGATATAGTGGCTGACCGTATGTTCGGAAATCGCCAGCCGCGAGGCGATGGCGCAGGTCCGCTCGCCCTGCCCCAGCAAGGACAGGACCTGCTCCTCGCGCCGGGAAAGCCGCACGTCCAGCGGCTCGCCCGCGGGAACCATGCCTTCGCGAAGCCGCTGCGCGAAAGCCAGGGTGTTCTCGATCTTGAGATGCAGCAGGTCCAGGTCGATCGGCTTGGCCAGGTAATCGTCGGCCCCGGCGCGCAGCCCGGCCAGATGCGGCTCGCGATCCGACAGCGCGGTCAGGAAGATGAAGGCGGTGCTTTCCGCCAGCTTGCCCGAGGCGCGCAGGTCGCTCAGCAGTTCGAAGCCGTTGCGGCCGGGCAGCATGACATCGCACAGCACGATGTCGGGCCGGTTTTGCGCCAGCAGAGCCTCGGCCTCGTCGCCGTTGCGCGCGCTCAGAACCTTGTAGCCCCTGGATGCGAGTTCTTCTTGCAGTTCCTCGAGGATGAACAGCTCATCCTCGACACAAAGAATGGTCGCCGGCCCGCGCTGCCGATTCATCGTCCTGTTCCCCCTTGGCAGGCACGGCAACGACGAACTCGGACCCCTCACCCAGGCGCGAGGTGAACGTGACCTCGCCGCCGTGCAGCGCAACAATATCACGAACCAGGCTCAGGCCAACCCCGACTCCGGGCAATCGGTGAACATTCGGCGCGCGGTAGAACCGGTCGAAAACCGCGCCCCGCGCCCCCGGCGGGATGCCGGCGCCGCGATCCTTGACGCGACAGAAGATCCGGCCGCCGTCCCGCCATGTCTCCAGGCTGACCGGCGACGGCGCCTCGGAATATTTCATCGCATTCGACAGCAGGTTCAGCACGGCCTGTTCCAGCAGCACGGGATCGGCATCCGCCTGCAGCGGCGTTTCCGACAGGGCGACCTCCAGCACCCTGCCGGGATTGGCCTGCCGCGTCTGCTCGGCGGCGATGCGGGCGATCTGGTTGAAATCGACGATGCGGCGCGACAGCGCGATGTCCTTGCCCTCGACGCTGGCCGAGGCGAGAAAGCCGCTCAGCAGCCGCTCCAGCCGTTCCGCCGCATCCAGGATCCGGCTGAACTTGCGCCTGAGCGTTTCGGAAAGCGGCGTTTCCTCGTCGCGCAACTGCCTCTGCGCGATCATGTGGATGATGGAAACCGGCGTGCGGAACTGGTGCGAGACGGTAACGATGAAGCTGCGATAGACCTCTTTGGCCCGGCGCTCGACCTCCAGCGCCTCCTGCAGCTCGGTCGTGCGCGCGGCGACCGTCCGTTCCAGTTCCGCGCGATGCTCTTGCAATTCCGCCTGCGCACGCATGGCACGGCGCATGTTGCGCCACAGCAGGCCGGCCATCACCACCCCGGTCAGGAAGGCGCCGCCGACCGCCAGCAGCAGCAATTGCATGACCCGCAACAGGGCTTCGCGGCGGACATGGCGGGCAAGCCTTTCCTCCAGCGCGGTGGCGTTGGTGATCTCGCGCAGGACCGAGGCAAGCACGACGACGCGCGGCATCAGCGCGGCGACATCGGTGGGGTCGAAATCCTGTGCCTGGAAAGCCGCGTCGAGTTCCTCCAGCAGGCTCCTGGCCTGGGCGACCAGGTCGCCGGCCCCGATCTCGCGGAAATAGTCGATCTGCGGCCGATCCGCCATCAGCGCGATGCGGCTGTAGAGAATGTCGAAGCGCAGCAACACGTCTTCGACATCCCGGTCCAGGCTGACGCGATACAGGGTCAGCATCAGGTTCTGCGCCTCGCGATCCGCCTGGTTCGCCGCCCACAGGTTGCGCTCGACAAGTTCCTCGCGAAAAGCGTGGTCGATATTGACCAATTGGAACAGAGAATAGACGAACAGCAGGACGAAGCTGGCAATCGTCAGCAGCGCGAAATGAGACCCGCGCAGGCGCATCAGAGGATGGTGATCTCGAACAGCTGCCAGACCCAGCGTTCGTCCATGACGGCGCGTTGCAGTTCCGGCCGCTGGTCGCGCGGATAGACCAGCCAGAGCGGCCCCTTGTCGCGCACGCGCATGGGCTTGCCGTTCATCTCGCGCGCCAGGATGGGCGCGTAGTCCCAGGCATCGCCGGCAGGAAGCACGATGCCGTAATCGTTCAGCGCCTTCACCAGGAGCTTGCGCCCGGCCAGGTCCGACCGCGACATCCCGCCGCCGGTCAGCACGTCCCGAAGTAAGGGGCCGCGAAAGGTCTGGACGCCCTCGGTCCAGCGGGTCCGCGTGGCGATCTGATGCCAGGGCAGCGCCGCGATGTCCTCGTCCTCCAATTCCCTGACGCGGCCCGAAGGCTCGGTGATCGTCAGCATCGGCCGGGCCGCGTGCGCGAAAAGCGGCGAGGCGGGCGCAAGGGCCGCGATCGAGGCGGACAGGACAAGGGTTCTTCTGCTGAGGAACGTCTCGGGCGCGCGATGCATGGGCTATCTCCAGGGCCAGAACATAGCAACGGAGTATGGCATGCGCGAACCGGGGTATAGCCCGCGCATGCCATTTCATCACCTCCGGCCCGCAGGCCGGCGTACTCGTTACGATAATGAATTTTATAAAAATAGCGTCCCCGAGCTTTCTCGCGACAATCACACGAGCCCGAATGGACACCGGCATTCCTGACAGTTCCGGCGGCATGGCGCCATTCCCCAAAATCGGGGAATGGCCCGCGCCTCGACCGGCTGGGGTGCGATTCGGCCGCGCCGGACGCCTCGGCGGAGCCCTGCCGAGCGCACGCGCTGCTCGCGCCCATGTGTCCTGCCTCGGCTTGTCCGGTCGCTGCCGCGCCGCTAACCGGGAACGAATCCGCTGTTCGGCGATTATGGCCGGGAGCATCGCGATAAAGGAGAAAGCCATGCGTCACCTGTCGCTCTTTCTGGCCGCCCTGCTTGTGGCGGGTCCGGCCCTGGCCGAGAACCGCGGCGTGGTGATCGCCAATGCGCGCTACCAGAACGCACCGGACCTGGCCGATGCCGATGCCGGCGCCGCCGCGGCCGCGATGAGGGCGGCCGGCTTTCGCACCGTGACCGGCGCCGACCTGGTGGTGCGTGACGTGCGCCAGGCGGTTGCCGACCTGCTGCGGCCCGACGATTCGCCCGGCGCGCGGATCGTGCTGCTGAACGGGCGTTTCCTGCATGGCGGCAACGACAGCTGGTATATGGGCACCGATGCCGACAAGCCCGACCTGGTCGGCGCCGGGGCGCAGGGCGTGCCGCTTTCCATGGTGCTGGACCTGATGAAAGAGGCGCGGCCGGGCGCGGTGCTGCTCCTGGGTTCGGACGAGGCCGAAATGGAACATGCGACCGGGCTGGAGAACGGCATCGGCCCGCTGACCCCGCCCGAGGGGGTAACGGTGATCTCGGGGCCGCCCGCGGCAACCAGTGCGGCGGCGGCGGCGCTGCTCGAGCCGGGCACCTCGGTCGGCACGGTGGTCGGCGCCGATGACCGGCTGGTCATGGCCGAGGGCGGCGATGCGCAGCTGGTGCTGGTCGCGGCCGGGCCGCAGGCCGATGCCCCGGCCGGGCCGCTGGAGGCCGACCGCGACCTTTGGGCCCAGGCCGCGGCCGAGGATACGGCGGCGGCCTATCGCGGCTATCTCGACCGCTATCCCGGCGGGCTCTACTCGGCGGCGGCCAAGGCGCGGCTGGATGCGCTGGGGGCGGCGCAGGCGGACCGCGATCTTTGGGCCGAGGCCGCGGCGGCCAATACGGTCGCGGCCTATCAGGATTACCTGGCCCGCTATCCGCAGGGCGAGTTTGCCCAGGCCGCGCAGAACCGGCTGGCCGAATTGCGCCCTGCCCCGGCCCCGGCGCCGGCGCCGGCCCCCGAGATCCAGCAGCCGCGCCAGGTCACGCCGCCGCGCCAGGTCTCGCAGGCCGAACTGACCGAGAACCGGCTGAACCTGTCGCGGGGCGACCGGGTGGCGATCCAGCGCCGGCTGAACACGCTGGGCTATTCGACCGGCGGCGCGGACGGGATCTTCGGCTCGCGCTCGCGCTCGGCCATCCGCGGCTGGCAGCAGCGCAACGGCTATGCGGTGACGGGCTATCTGACCGGGCCGCAGGTGGACGCCATGCGGGCGCAGGCCAATGCAGCCGCCCCCAGCCGCGACCAGCAGGACCGCGCCTATTGGCAACAGACCGGCGCCAAGGGCGGGGTGCGCAACCTGCGCGCCTATCTGGACCGCTATCCCGACGGCATCTATGCCCAGACCGCCCGGCAGCGGCTGGCCCAGGCCGACCGGGACAACCCGCGCCGCGACCGCGAGGACCAGGCCTGGCAGCGCGCGCGGCAGGTCGATACCGTGCAATCCTATACGCAATACCTTCAGAACTTCCCGCGCGGCGAACATGCCGAGCAGGCCCGCCAGCGCCGCAACCGGCTGATCAACCAGGGCCAGATCGGCAATGGCGTCATCGGGCTGGACACGATCATCCGCGAACTGGTGAAGTGACCCGCCCGCTCAGTTCAGCATCACCATGGCCAGGAACGGCCCCGTCTCCAGCAGCATGTCCGAAAAGCGGCGGAAGCTTTCCGGGCTGACCGGCGGCGCGTCCGAAAAGTAATCGGCCAGCGCCCAGCCCTGGATCACCCCGTCCACCGGCAGCGGCGCCGGGTCTTCCAGCCAGGCGCCCAGGTCGATGCCCATCGGCCCGCGCCAGAACGGGATGGTCCTGTCGCCCGCCAGCAGCGCCTCGCCATCGGCCAGCACCGCCTGCCAGGCCGCGCCGGTGCCGGGCGGAAAGGCGATGCCGGTGGCCGAGATCTGGCGGTCGTTCGGGATCCATTCGCCGGCATTGTCGCTTTCCTGCCCGACCAGCGCCCAGAAGCGGCGGTTCTGGTCGATGGTCTGCTGCCAGTGCGCGCGGGCGGCGCGGGTGCGCCCGGCATCGGGCTGGCGGCGCAGCATGTCGATGGCGACGGCCAGCGGGTCGATGAAATCGTCCAGCATCGGCGGCAGCGCAGCCTCGCCCCCGGCCAGGCGGCTTTCGTCGATCCGGGCCCGCATGGCAAAGACCTTTTCCAGGCTGGGCGTCGGGTCGAAGGCCAGCAGCAGTTCGGCACCGCCCGAGACCAGGTGCGTATAGGCCGCAAGCCAGGCCGCATCGGCGCGGTCGAAGCGGATCACCGGCGGCGCGGGCGGCGGGGCCGCTTGGCCGGTCTCGGGGTCAAAGGCCGGCATGCCGGACCAGACGATGCCGGCCAGCAGTTCCGCCGCGCCCTCGCCCATCCCGCGCCGGCCGTCGGCATCCAGGTCGAACCACAGATCGCCCAGCGAGATCGCCAGCCCGAAATCCTCGTCCTCGGCCAGCCCCTCCAGCGCGGCGCGGCTGCGCGCCATCGCCTCCAGCGTGGCCTGGGTCTGCTCGGCCAGCGCCTCGGGCGGCATCGGCTGCGGCGGCACGGATTGCGGCAACTCGGCGGCCGAGCCGAAGATCATCCCGCCAAAGGGCGCGACGCCATAGGTCACGCGCCAGCGCCAGGCCGCCTCGACCGCGCCCAGGAACTCCAGCCCGGCAATGGCGAAACGCTCGTCGGGCGCCGGGTCGGACAGCGCGTGCAGCCGCGCCAGCGTGGGCGCGATGCCCTGCTGCGCGATCTCCCGCGACAGGGCCGAAGGATCGACCGGTTGCCGCGCCAGGGCGGGCGCGGCGGGCGCGGCAAGAACAAGCGCCAGCGAAAGAACCAGCCGCCTCATGGCCGGCCCTCCGCCAGGCGCTGCGCCAGCTTGCGCCGCGTCCAGTCCTCCAGCGCCAGTTCCTCTGCCCGGTCGCGGGCGCGCAGCCAGATCGGATCGGCGCCGAAGCGCGCCTCCAGCCGCGCCATCAGCGCCTGCGCCGGCCCGTCGCCCGCAGCCGCGGCCAGCGTGGCAAGCCGCCAGGCCAGCGCATAGCTGCGCGTCACGCCCTCGCCCCGCTCATGAGCCAGCGCCGCGTCGCGCAGCGCCTGGGTCGAGGCGAAGCTGCCCTCGGGCGGGGCGGTTTCGGCCGCCTCCTGCGCCGCCAGCAGATCGGCGGTGCCGAGCCGCGCCTCGATCCGCTCCAGCACCCCGGCCGCACCCGTCACCCCTTGCGCCGCCGCCCGCAGCGCATGGCCATAGGCAAGCGCGGGATCGGTGTCGGCCGTCAACCGCGCCAGGGCCAGCGCCACCTCGGCATCCTCGCGCAAGGGGGTCAGCAACTCGACGGCCCGGCGGCTGTTCTGCGGCACCCCCCTGCCCTCGGCCAGTGCCAGGCCCAGGGCGCGGTTGTCCTGATGCGTCGCGGGATCGGCGATCAGCGCCACCGGCGGCGTGGGCAACCCGTTCGAGAAGCGCGGCCGGAACAGCGTCGCCGCATCTTCGGGCCCCGCCCAAAGCGTCGTGTCGAAGGCTACCGGCTCGGCCGGGCGGATCTCGGCGGTGACACGGCCCGGCTCGGCCATGAAGGCGCGCAGGGCACGCACCAGCCCCTGCTGGGACTGGTGCAGGGCGCTGCCCGGCTCGGCGGTCAGCAGCGCCTGCAAGGCCTCGGGACTGCTGGCCTCGGGCGGCAAAAGCGGCTTCAGCCTTTCCCAGACACCCAGGTTCTCGACCGACAGATGCGCCGCGCGCAGCGTGCCGCGCAGGCCGATCTGCGGCGTCTCGTCCGTCTCGGCCCCGGCCTCGTCAGCCTGGCTCGCCGCCGTGATCTTTTCGAAGAAATCCGGAGAAAACAATGAAACATAATCGAAATCTGCGCTCGCCTCGATCCGGGCGATGCCGGGGCTGATCGCCCGGATGTCGGCGCTCAGCGCGCCGCTGCCCGCAGCCTGGCGCAGATCGACCGACAGCGCCGCCAGGGGGATGCTGGCCCCGCCCGTCACCACGCCGATCATGGCCGCGTCGGCGCCGAAGCAGTTGTTGGCGATCGACAGTTCGGCGGCATCCAGGCGCAGCCGCGATTCCGCGTCGCTCCAGAGGCTCAGGCCCGAGACCTGCAACCGCCCCAGCGCAACCCGGCAATTCCTGTGCCGGCCCAGCCCGGCGATTTGCAGGTCGCGCAACACCAGCCCGCCGCGGGCCGCGTCGATCTCCAGCCCGTCATAGCGGATGTCGGCCACCATCCGCGCATAGGAAATCGCCCCGCGCACCAGCCCCGCCGCGATATTTGCGGGGGAAAAGACGCTGGTCGTCGCCGGCGCAGGCTCGGCAGGGGCGGCGCCGGCCAGGGCCAGCGAAAGGACGGTGCCGGCGGCAAGGCGTCGGGCAAGCGGGCGCATGGTCTTTCTCCTCTTGCTGCTTGGGCAAGAAGGGAAAGCATCGGCGCGGAACTTGCAAGCCGCTTCGCCGCCGGGGCCGCCCTATTCGGTCAGCACGTGCCAGACGCCGCCCCGGCCGTCGCCGGTCGTCTCGCCCGCAGCCTTGTCACCGGCATAGTAATAGAGCGGCTTGCCGTCATAGGCCCATTGCAGCGCACCGTCGTTGCGCTCGACCAGGGTCCAGCCCTCGCCCTTGTCCTCGTCGCTGCTGCCCAGATAGGGCGGCCAGTTTCGGGCGCAATCGTCGTAGCAGGCGGATTTTCCCTCGGCATCCCGGTCGAAGGTGTAAAGCGTCATGCCGCCATCGCCCGTGACCACGGTCTGGGCCTGCGCCGCGCCAAAGGACAGCAGGGCAAGCCCCGCCGCCATGCAGATCGAAACCATCTTCATGATCGACACCCCGGAGCATCTTGCATCGGACAGCGGCCGGTCAGGCGCATGGCCCGCCTGCTCCCTTGCGGGACGCATGACTGCCGGCCGCGGACATGATAGGCGCGTCCCCGGCCGGCGTCGATGGGTTTTGCGCGGATCAGCCGGCGCGGCGCACCCGGCAGGATCGCATCGGCGCCCCTGGCGCAGGTGCCTTCGGCCGGGGCGATGGAATGGCACGGGTGCCGCCCTCCCCGCGCCCGGTGACGAAGCGCGCCAGAGCCAGCCGTCCCTCGGCCGTCCCGGCATGGTTCCCGCCGGTCCCGCCGCCGCCCGCCGCGCGACCAGATCGGTGCGCGCGTCGCAATCGATCGCGCCATCGGCCTGGAGGGGCGATGACAGGCGTTCGGATGCCATCCAGAACCCTGCGGGAGCGTCATGTCGCAGCCCTTCCCCACGGGTTTTTCCTGTCCCGTGGCAGGGCGGGGCACCCGCCCCGCCGCACAGGAGAATGTTCAGGCATGAGGCATCAGGAAGGCCGCGCCATCCGTCGCGCCGCCCTCTGCCCGGCTATTGCGCCGCCAGCAGTTCCGGCACCGACAGCAGGATGAATTCGTTATCCGCCGCCGTGCCGATCCGCCGCCCGCCCGAGAAGGGCAGGTTGTTGTCATTGGCCAGCATGATGTGGTTCTCGTCCACCCGCGCCACGTCCTCGATGGTGAAGAAGGGGAAGGTGAAATTCCCCTGCTCGGGCTTGTGGTCCGGCAGCGCCCTGCCCTCCGGGTCGGCGATGTCCAAGAGGTCGACATGGCCGATGCGGCGCAGATAGCCCTCGGCATCCGGGCTGGCGGTATCGACCAGCACCACCCGTTTCAGCCGCGCGGGCAGCGGATAGCAGGCCGACATGTCCACCGCGCCCTCGGGGCAGGCACGGGCGGCATCGCCCTCGCCATTGTCGCGTTCGATCACCAGGGCGCGGGTCTCGTCGATGAAGTTGAAATCGCCGATGGCCGTGGCGCCCTCGGACAGCCTGAAGCGGTAATGCTCGCCGGTCCAGTCGGCCTTGCCGGTGTCGAAACTCATCACCCGCAGGAAATCGCCCTCGGGCTGGCCGTCATCGCCCAGAAGCGGCTTTTCCAGCATCGCCCAAAGCAGGCCGGTGCCGGGTTGCAGGGCCATGCCCTCATAGCCGCCCGACCGCTGGACGCGGAAATCGCGGCCCGGCTGGGCGGGCACGGCGATGCCGGGCGTGTCGGGGCCGGCCAGCGCCTCGCCCTCCAGCCGGGTCGGATGCACCGACAGCACCCGCCCGTCCATGGCCACGCGCAGGATATAAGGGCCGAACTCGTCGCCGATCCAGATCTCGCCGTCCAGATACTGGATGCTTTCGGGGTCGAAATCGGCGCCGGTCAGATAGCGGCTTTCGGTCGTCTCGTTGGCGATGCGGAACGGCACCTTGCGGTCGGGGTCGCGCAGGAACACGGTCTCCAGCCGCTCGACGGTGCCGGCGGCGAAATCCGGCTGCATGCGGTGAAAGAACAGCATGGCGTCGGGGCTGTTGGCCTTGGAGCCGAAGCCGTTGTCGGTCAGGGTGAACCAGCTGCCGTCCGGGGCACGATTCATGGCAAAGCCCGACATGCCCTGGACCGGCTGGCCCAGGAAGGGCAGCGCGATGCCCGTCTTGTGGCTGCCATAGGTCGGGCCGGTATCGCCCTCGACCGACATCGGCGCATCGTTGCGCGCCGCGCCGGTGAAGCGGCCCGACAGCCACAGCTCGCGCGGCGCATCCGCCGGCGGCGGGACCATGGTAAAGGCGGGCAGCACCGCATGGCCCGCCAGCCGGGCCGGAAAGGTCTCTTCGGCAAGGGCAGCGGGGGCCATGGGGGCGGCGATGGAGCAGGCAAGCAAGGCAAGGCCAAGGCGCATGGTTCGAAATCCTTTGTCGTCGCGATGCCGCCGCTTTAGGCTGGGCAGGTGACAGCGATGCGGCAGGTCGGTGTCAGATCCGTGATGCCGTCCCGCCCGAATGCCGGGCAATGCCGGGTCACCGGGCGGTGCGTGCAGGTTTTTGGGAACCCTGCCGCCGCCCGGGCCCTTCCTTACCGGGAGGCGACAGCGAGAAGCGACGGGACGGAGACGGAACCATGCAGGCAGACGGCGCCGGTGTCGGGAGCCCGGAGGGCGGCGGAATGGGGGCGACCGCAGCGTCGATCTTCGAGGCGGCCGGGCGCGCGGTCCTGGAGCAGCAGCGGCTGCAAACGACCGGCTTCGACCCCCGCGCCGCGCGCTTCGACCTGGCGCAGGCGGCGCGGGACCAGCGCGTGCTGTATCAGGCCGCGCTGCGCGCCGATGCCGAGAGCGAGCATATCACCACCGCGACGCGCTGGCTGCTGGACAATTACCACACCATCGCCGAGACCTATCGCCACCTGACCCGCGACCTCAGCCCGGCCTTCCTGCGCTCGCTGCCGCGCGGGCAGTTCCAGCCGGTGGCCGAGCCGATCCCCCGCGTGCTGGCCCTGGCCTGGGACTATGTCACCATGACCGACGGCGACCTGCGCGAACGCAGCTTCGCCGATTTCATCGCCGGGGCGCAGCAGGTGGATTGGCTGACCATCGGCGAGCTGTGGTCGCTGCCCTCGATGCTGCGCTATGCGCTTTTGCTGCGCATGCTGCGGCTGAGCGAGGAGACCGAGCGCGCCCGCCGCGGCCGGCGCGAGGCCAATGCCGCCATGGACCGGCTGATGGCCATGGACGAGCCGGGGCCTGCGGATTTCGACCTGGCGGTGCCCGGTCCCGCCCTGCAGGACGCGGCCTTCGTCGCGCAGGTGATCTATCGCGTCCATGCCGGCCTCGACCGCACCCATGCCATCACCGAACAGCTCGCCCGCCGGCTTGCAGCGCAGGGCCGCACCGCCGAGCAGGTGATGGCCGGCGAACAGACGCGCCAGACCGCGAACAACGTCACCGCCGCCCATATCATCCGCGCGCTGAAGCGCCTGGACGAGATCAACTGGCGCGAATGGTTCGAGGCCACCAGCCGCACCGAGGCGATCCTGCGCGAGGATCCCGACCACCAGCGCCTTGCCCCCCAGACCCGCAACGCGATCCGCAACCGCATCGAGATGATCGCCCGCCATTCCGACCTGGCCGAGCCCGAGGTGGCCGAGCGCGCGCTGGCGGCGGCCGGGCGGCGGGACATCCCGGTCTCGGTCGTGCTGCTGGGCGACGACGCGCCGCGCTTCGAGGCCGATTGCGGCTATCGCCCGGTCTGGCGCGAGCGGCTGGCCCGGCTGGCCCGGCGCCACGGCATCCTCAGCCTGATCCTGCCGCTGGCGGCTCTGATGCTGCTGGCGGTGCTGCTGTGCCTGGCCTATGTGCCGGCACAGACCGGCGGCTTCCTGGCCGCCACGCTGATCGTGCTGTCGCTGGCGGCCTTTCTCGATGCGGGGCTGGCGCTCTTGCGCTTCATGGCCAGCCGGCTGATCGCGCCGGCGCAGCTGCCCGCCTATGAGTTCAAGGACGGCATCCCGCCCGACCATGCCACGCTGGTCGCCATCCCCTGCCTGCTGACCAGCCTCGACACCATCGACGACCTGCTGAGCAATCTCGAGGTGCATTACCTTGCGAACCCCGATCCGGCGCTCAGCTTCGCGCTGCTCACGGATTTCACCGATGCGCCCGAGGAGACGACGCCGCGCGACGCCGAACTCTTGGCCTATGCCCGCCAGGGCATCGCGGCGCTGTCCGAGAAATACGCCCATATCGGGCGGCGCTTCTACCTGCTGCACCGGCGCCGGCAATGGAACGAGGCCGAGGGCGCCTGGATGGGATGGGAGCGCAAGCGCGGCAAGCTGGTCGAGCTGAACGCGCTTCTGCGCGGCAGCCCCGACACCAGCTTCGTCGATACCGGCCCGCGCCCGCCCGAGGGCATCCGCTATGTGGTGACGCTGGACGCCGACACGCGGATGCCGCGCGACACGGTGCGGATGCTGGTCGGCATGATGGCGCATCCGGTCAACCGCCCGGTCTACGACCCGGCGCGGCAGCGCGTCATCCGCGGCCACGGGCTGATCCAGCCGCGCGTCACCTCGCTTCTGAAACACGGCAGCCAGACCTCGCCCTTCCAGCGCATCCTGTCGCAGGACAAGGGGATCGACCCCTATGTCTTCACCGTCTCGGACCTGTACCAGGATCTTTTCGGCCAGGGCACCTATACCGGCAAGGGCATCTATGACGTCGATGCCTTCGCCATCGCCGCCCAGGACGGCATCCGCGAGAACTCGGTCCTCAGCCACGACCTGATCGAGGGCGCCTGGTTGCGCGCGGCGCTGGCGACCGACGTGAACTTCATCGAGGAATACCCCAAGCGCTTCGACGTGGACCTGTCGCGCCAGCACCGCTGGGCGCGCGGGGACTGGCAGTTGCTGCCCTATCTGCTGGACCTGCGCAACGGGCTGGATGCGCTGGCACGGTTCCGCATCGTGGACAACCTGCGCCGCAGCCTGCTGCCGGTCTCGCTGATGCTGGCGGGGCTGGTGGCGGTGATCGGCCTGCCCCATGCCGATGCACTGTTCTGGCTGGGCCTGCTGGGCGTCTCGGTCGGGCTGTCGCAGTTGCTGGGCTGGCTGATGGGGCTGATGCCGCGCCAGTCCGGGGTGGCGCGGCTGCGGCACATGCTGGTCATCGGCAACGAGCTGATAGACCAGATCACCGCCTTCATGATGCGGCTGACGCTTTTGCCGCAGATGGCCTTCAGCATGGTCGATGCGATGGTGCGCAGCCTGTGCCGGGTCTATGTGTCGCGGCGGCACCTGCTGGAATGGACCACCGCCGACGCCATGGCCCGCCGCGCGCACGAGACGCTGCCCGGCCATTTCCTGCTGATGCGCGGCGGGCTGGCGCTGGCGCTTGGCTTCGTCGCGCTGGCGGCGCTGCTGCGCCCCGAGAACCTGGCGCCGGCGCTGGTGCTGGGCGTGCTGTGGCTGGGCGCGCCGCTGATCGCCTGGGTCAGTGCCCGCCCGATCGAGCATGAGGGCGCCCGCCCCCTGACCGCCGAGGAGCGGCTGGAATGGCGGGCCGAGGCGCGGCTGATCTGGCGCTTTTTCGAGACCTTCGTGGACGCGCGCACCAATCACCTGCCCCCCGACAACTACCAGGACCATCCGCAGCCCAAGCTGGCCGAGCGCACCTCGCCCACCAATATCGGGCTATACCTGCTTTCGACCGTGACCGCGCATGAGTTCCGCTGGATCACCCTGCGCGAGGCGCTGGACCGCATCGAGGCCACGCTGAGCACCATCGAGCGGCTGGAACGGCATCGCGGCCATCTCTACAACTGGTATGCGACCGATACCTTGCAGCCCCTGGGCACCCGCTATGTCTCGGCGGTGGACAGCGGCAATCTGGCGGGGCATCTGATCACGCTGTCCTCGACGCTCAAGGAGTGGACGCGCAACCCGGCGCTTTATCATCTGCCGGAACTGTCGGGCGCGGTGGACATCCTGTCGCTGATGCGCCGCCTGCATGCGGCCATCCCGCGCGAGCGGCGCAGCCTGAACCCGCTGCGCGACCGCATCGAGGAACGCATCGCCGGGCTGTGGCACAGCATGGCCAGCGCCCAGGCGCCGCATCTCGCGCCCCTGCATGTGCAAAGCTACGCCCGCGCCGCCGCGAACCTGCAGGTGCTGATCCAGGGCCTCGTGACCGAGATCCCCACCGCCGCCGCACGCGAGCTGGATTGGTGGACGAGCCGGCTGGTCTCGACCTGCGACGAGATGGAAAACCTGGGCCGCATCGACCCCGACGAGGTGGCCCTGTCGGCCCGGCGCATGGCGGCGCTGGCCGAACGCGCCCGCGCCTTCGCCTTCGAGATGGATTTCGCCTTCCTCCTGGACCCCGAGCGCCAGCTGCTCGCCATCGGCTACAATTGCGTCGAGGGCGCGCCGGACCAGTCCTTCTACGACCTCCTGGCCTCGGAGGCGCGGCTCGCCTCGCTTTTCGCCATCGCCAAGGGCGACCTGCCGACCGAGCACTGGAACCGGCTCGGCCGGCCGATGACGGTGATGCCCTATGGCTCGACGCTGGTCAGCTGGTCGGGCTCGATGTTCGAATACCTGATGGCGCCCCTGGTGATGGACGAACCGCCCGGCTCGATCCTGCACAGTTCCTGCGATGTCGCGGTCGAGGCGCAGATCCGCGACGGCTGGCGCGCCGGCCGGCCCTGGGGCGTGTCGGAAAGCGCCTATAACGCCCGCGACGCGCAGATGAACTATCAGTATTACGCCTTCGGCGTGCCGGAACTGGCGCTGCGGCGCTGGCTGCGCGACGACCAGGTGGTCGCACCCTATGCCAGCTTCATCGCCGCCGGCTTCCGCCCGCGCAGCGCGCTGAAGAACCTGCACCGGCTGGCGAATCTTGGCGCGCGCGGCGAATACGGCTTTTTCGACGCGGTGGACTTCACCCCCTCGCGCCTGCCGCAGGGGCATAAATGCGCCGTGGTGCGCAGCGTGATGGCCCATCACCAGGGCATGAGCCTGATCGCCATCGCCAATTGCCTGATGGACGGGCTGCACCGCAACCGCTTCAACGCCGATCCGGTGATCGAAAGCGTCTCGACGCTGTTGCAGCAGAAGACCCCGCGCGAGGTCTCGCCGCTCCTGCGCGAGACGATGCGCCGCCGCCTGCCCGGCCCGTCCGAACTGGGCCAGACCGAGATCGTCGAGGTGGCCGATGCCGCCGCCGCGCCCCATACCGTCGCGGTCATGTCGAACGGGCGGCTGTCGATGCTGCTGGATGCCAGTGGCGCCGGGCGGCTGCGCATGGACGGCACTGCCATCACCCGCTGGCGGCCCGACCCGGCGGCGGATGCCTGGGGCGAGTTCCTGTTCATCCGCGACCTGGCCTCGGGGCGCTGGTGGTCGGCCACCGCCGCGCCCGGCTTCGACCCCGAGATCGCCTATGCCGCCCGGCTGTTCGACTACAAGGCGAATTTCGCCGCCCTGGGCGAGGGCATCCATTGCGAGACCGAGGTGATCCTGTCCGACGACCTGGACGCGCGCGGCGCGCGGGTCAAGCTGCGCAACCTGTCGGACCGGCCGCGCCAGCTGGCGCTGACCAGCTATGGCGAGATCGTGCTGGACCAGAACGACGCCGACCGCGCCCATACCGCCTTCTCGCGCATGTTCGTCGCGACCGAGGCCCAGCCCGAGCGCGGCCGCATCTTCGCCCGCCGCAACAAGCGCAACCCGCATGACCCAGACCGCCACCTGATGCATCTGAGCGCCGGGGCCGGCGTGCCCGATGGCGCGGCCACCGACCGGCGGCTGTTCATCGGCCGCGGCCGCTCGATCCGCGCGCCGCAGGCGCTGGACGATCCCGACCTGCTGACCCAGGTCGCGCCGGGCGAAAGCTATACGCTGGACCCGATCTTCTCGCTCAGCCGGCGGCTGACCCTGGATCCTGGGAAAGAGGCGGTCGTGACCTTCTGGACCGTCGCCGCCGCCAGCCGCGAGGCGCTGGAAGAGGCGCATCTGCACCTGGCCGACGAAGCCAGCTATGACAACGAACACCAGATGGCCTGGACCCGCAGCCAGGTGCAGCTGCATCATGCCAGCATCACCCCCGAGGAGGCGGCGCTGTTCCGCCGCTATGCCGCGCTGCTGGTCTATCCCAACCAGATGCTGGCCTCGCAGGTGCGCCATGTCATGGGACCGCAATCGGCGCTCTGGCCGATGTCGGTCTCGGGCGACAATCCGATCATGGTGCTGCGCATCAACGACCCCGACCTGATGCCGGTGGCCCGCCAGGCGATCCGCATGCAGGAATACCTGCGCATGCGCGGCCTCGAATGCGACCTGGTGATCCTGAACGAGCAGCGCGTGAGCTATGCCGCCCATCTGCACGAGGCGCTGAACAACCTGTGCCACAGCATGCAGTTGCTGCATTCGCGCCCCTCGGTCTTTGCCGTCGATGCCAACGGGCTTTCGGCCGAGACGCGCGACACGCTGCTGGCCGTGGCGCGCGTGGTGATCCATGCCCAGAACGGCAGCCTGGCCGGGCAGATCCAGCGGCTGGAGGCGGCCGAGCTGCGCCGCGGCATCGCCCGTCCGCCGGCCCGGCCCCTGCAGCGCCCCGCGCTGCGCAGCGATTTCCCTCCCGAGGATCTGCATTTCTGGAACGGCACCGGCGGCTTCGACGCGCAGGGCAATTACGTCATCCGCCTGCGCCATGGCGAGGCGACGCCGAACCCCTGGATCAATGTCGTGGCCCGCAGCGATTTCGGCTTTCACATCTCGGCCGAGGGCGCGGGCTTTACCTGGTCGGCCAATTCGCGCGACCACCAGCTGACGCCCTGGTCGAACGACGCGGTCAGCAACCCGCCGGGCGAGGGCATCCTGATCCGCGACCTGGGCACCGGCGCGATCCACACCCCCTATGCGGCGCTGTCGAGCCAGCGCGAGGCACTTTACCAATGCCGCCACGGCGCCGGGTTTTCCGAATTCACCGCCTGGTCGGGCGAGCTGGAGATCACCGCGCTGCACAGCCTGACGCCCGATGCGGCCCTGCGGGTGATCGGGCTGCGGCTGACCAACCACGGCACGCGCCGGCTGACGCTGGACGTGGCACATTTCCTGGAGCCGGTGATGGGCGGCGCCCGCGCCAAGACCGCGCCCTATCTGCAGCTGCGCTACCTGCCCGAGGCGCGGGCGGTGGAATGCGAGAACCCCTATTCCATCGACTATGCCGGCCAGCGCATGATCCTGTCGGTGGACCGCGAGGTGACGGGGCTATGCCTGTCGCGGCTGATCTGGCAGGGCCGCAACCGCGACGCCGGCCTGCCGGCCTGGTTCGACGCCACGCTGAGCCGCCGCTTCGTGCATCGCCACGACGGCGACCCGGTGATGATGCTGGAAACCCGCATCGAGATCGAGCCGGGCGAAAGCCAGAACGTGACCTTCCGGCTGGCCGCCGCGCCCGGCGCCGCCGCAGCCCCGCTGCTGGCCCGCACCGACACCGCCCGGCAGGCCGCCACCGCCCAGACCGAGCATTGGCAGCACATCTTCGACCGCCTGCAGGTGCAGACCCCCGACCCGGCCTTCGACCTGATGGTGAACCGCTGGCTGCCCTATCAGGCCATCGCCTGCCGGATCCGGGCGCGCTCGGCCTTCTACCAGGCTTCTGGGGCCTACGGGTTCCGCGACCAGTTGCAGGACACCTCGGCCATGCTGGTCTATGATCCGGCGCTGGCCCGCGCCCAGTTGCTGGAAGCCGGCTCGCGCCAGTTCCCCGAAGGCGACGTGCAGCATTGGTGGCTGCCCGGCACCGGCGCGGGCGTGCGCACCCTGATCGCCGACGACGTGGTCTGGCTGGGCCATGCGCTGGCGCGCTATGTCGAGGTGACGGGCGACCGGAGCGTCCTGGACGAGCCCCTGCCCTTCATCCTGGGCCGCGCGCTGGAGCCGGGCGAACACGATGCCTTCTACCGGCCCGAGACCAGCGACCGCATGGCCCCGCTTTACGACCATGCCGCGCTGGCGCTGGAACTGGCCATCGCGCGCACCGGCGAACAGGGCCTGCCGCTGTTCCTGGGCGGCGACTGGAACGACGGCATGAACCGCGTCGGCGCGGCGGGGCGCGGCCAGTCGGTCTGGATGGGCTGGTTCCTGGCCCAGACCATCGCCATGATGGCCCCCCTGGCCGAGGCGCGCGGCGAGGACGGGCGCGCGAAACGCTGGCGCGCCCATGCCGCCAAGCTGTCCCGCGCGCTGGACCGGCACGGCTGGGACGGCGGCTGGTATCTGCGCGGCATTTATGACGACGGCACACCGCTGGGCTCGGCCGCGTCGCAGGAATGCCGCATCGATTCCATCGCGCAAAGCTGGTCGGTGATCTCGGGCGCCGGGCGCAGGGACCGCCGCGACCCGGCGCTGGACGCGGCGCTGGAGCATCTGCTGGACGAGGACGGCATGCTCTTGCGGCTGTTCACCCCGCCCTTTGCCCGCGCGCCGCAGGATCCCGGCTATATCAAGGGCTATCCGCCCGGCGTGCGCGAGAACGGCGGGCAATATACCCATGCCGCGATCTGGATGGTGCAGGCGCTGTGCATGGCGGGCCGCGCCGACGACGCCTGGCGGGTGTTCCGGCTGCTCAACCCGATCAGCCATGCCAGCGACACCGCCACCCTGCAGGTCTATCGCGGCGAGCCCTATGTCGTCGCCGCCGATGTCTATGGCGCCGAGGAAAAGACCGGCCGCGCCGGCTGGACCTGGTATACCGGCTCGGCCGGCTGGCTGCACCGCGTCGCGGTCGAGCATATCCTGGGCCTGCGCATCAAGGACGGCGAAAGGCTGGAGGTGGCGCCCGCCCTGCCCTCGCATTGGCCGGGCTTCCGCGCCAAGGTGATGATCGGCAATCGCCGGCACGAGGTCGAGGTGACGCGCGACCAGGCCGGCACCCCGCGTATCCGCATCGACGCCGAGGGGGCGGCATGACGGCCCGCTTCTGGCAGGCGACACGGCCCAAGGCCCGTCGCGGCGGTGCCCGCGCCGCGTCAATCCGTTTCGGCCAGCAGCGGCAGGATGCTGCCGCGTTCCTTCAGGCAGCGCAGGGTGAAGATCGAGCGGGCGTTGCGGATCCCCGGCACCCGGTAAAGCTTGCGGCGCAGAAACTCCTCGTAGCCGCGGGTGCCGCTGACCGCGACCTTCAGCAGGTAGTCGTATTCGCCGGTGGTCAGCCAGACCTCCTGCACCTCGGGGATGGCGGCCATGGCGCGGCCGAACTCCTCCAGCACCTTGTCGTCGTGCCGCTCCAGCGTGATCTCGATGATGACGGTTTCGGCGGCGCCCAGGCGCGACTGGTCCAGGATGGCGCTGTAGCCCTTGATGACGCCCTCGGCCTCCAGCCGGCGGGTGCGCTGCCAGCAGGGGCTGGGCGACAGGCCGACCTTTTCGGCAAGCTGGCTGTTGGACAGCCGCCCGTCGCGACTCAGCGCCCGCAGGATCCTGAGGTCGATCGCGTCAAGCTGGCGCGTGGCAGAAGGTCCACTCATGTCTTACCGGGTTTATCAGAAGAATCTTTTGCATTTTGGCTGATAGCCGGAAACAAAGAAAGAAGATTTTGCGACGATCTGTGGCATCATCCGCTTGGGAGGAACGGGATGGAACATCTTCACGTCGTCAGTTTTCCGACCGGCGCGCCGCCGGAACACCTGGCGCGCGCGCCGGGCGCATTGCACCGCAACGGCGACCGGCAATACAGCCGGGCGCTGCATAGGGCGTGCCGCTCTGCGGCGGGCATCCCGGCGCAGACCGGCCTGGCCCGGATACCCGGCATCCGCGACATCCGCGGCAGCGTGGCCCGATCCCATCCCGTTCCCCAAGGCAAAGGAGGTGCCGATGCAGAGGCCAGACCCGAATGACTATCCACCGCTTGGCCTTGTGGTGCCCGAGCCCGAGGTGCGGCCCGGCGGGCAGCCGGATTTCTCGCATGTCGCGATCCCGCGCGCCGGCACGGTGCGCCGCCCGCCGGTCGATGTCGATCCCGAGGAGATCCGCGACCTGGCCTTCACCATCATCCGCGTCCTGAACCGCGAGGGCCAGGCCGTCGGGCCCTGGGCCGAGGCGCTGGAGATCACCCCCGACGACCTGCTGGAGGGGCTGCGCCACATGATGACGCTGCGCATCTATGACGCGCGGATGCTGAACGCGCAGCGCCAGCAAAAGACCAGCTTCTACATGCAGCACCTGGGCGAGGAAGCGATTTCCTGCGCCTTCCAGCGGGCCCTGGCGCCGGGCGACATGAACTTCCCGACCTATCGCCAGGCCGGGCTGCTGATCACCGCCGGTTATCCGCTCAGCTCGATGATGAACCAGATCTTCTCGAATTCCGAGGATCCGATGCGCGGCCGGCAGTTGCCGGTCTGCTATTCCTCGCGCGAGCATGGCTTCTTCACCATCTCGGGCAACCTGGCCACGCAGTTCATCCAGGCGGTCGGCTGGGCCATGGCCTCGGCCATCTCGGGCGACCGCAAGATCTCGGCGGCCTGGATCGGCGACGGCTCGACGGCAGAGAGCGACTTCCATGCCGCGCTGGTCTTTGCCTCGACCTACAAGGCACCGGTGATCCTGAACATCGTCAACAACCAGTGGGCGATCTCGACCTTCCAGGGCATTGCGCGCGGAGGTTCGGGCACCTTTGCGGCGCGCGGGCACGGCTTCGGCATCCCCTCGCTGCGCGTCGACGGCAATGACTACCTGGCGGTGCTGGCGGTGGCGAAATGGGCGGCGGAACGCGCCCGGCGCAACCTGGGCCCGACGCTGATCGAATACGTCACCTATCGCGCTGGCGGGCATTCGACCTCGGACGATCCCTCGGCCTATCGCCCGGCCGAGGAAAGCGCGGCCTGGCCGCTGGGCGACCCGATCCTGCGGCTGAAAAACCACCTGATCGCGCTTGGCGTCTGGAGCGACGAACGCCACCAGCAGGCCGAGGCCCAGATCCTGGCCGAGATCACCGAACAGCAGAAGCGCGCCGAGGCCATCGGCACCCTGCACCACGGCCAGCACCCCAGCCCCGCGGACATGTTCGAGGATGTCTATGCCGAGATGCCGCCGCATCTTCTGAAGCAACGTCACGAGGCGGGGTTCTGACATGGCACGCATGACGATGATCGAGGCCATCCGCGACGCGCTGGACGTGGCCATGGGCGCCGACCCCTCCGTCGTGGTCTTCGGCGAGGATGTGGGCTATTTCGGCGGCGTCTTCCGCTGCACCGCCGGCTTGCAGGCGAAATACGGCAAGACCCGCTGCTTCGACACGCCGATCAACGAATCCGGCATCGTCGGCGCCGGCATCGGCATGGCCGCATACGGGCTGAAGCCGGTGGTCGAGATCCAGTTCGCCGACTACATGTATCCCGCCTATGACCAGATCGTGTCCGAGGCGGCGCGGCTGCGCTATCGCTCGGCCGGGCAGTTCACCTGCCCGATGGTGGTCAGGATGCCCACCGGCGGCGGCATCTTCGGCGGCCAGACCCACAGCCAGAGCCCCGAGGCGCTGTTCACCCATGTCACGGGGCTCAAGACCGTGGTGCCCTCGAACCCGCGCGACGCCAAGGGGCTGCTGCTGGCCGCCATCGAGGATCCCGACCCGGTGATCTTCATGGAGCCGAAGCGGCTTTACAACGGGCCCTTCGACGGCCATCACGACCGGCCGGTCACGGCCTGGAAAAGCCATGAGCTGGGCGAGGTGCCCGAGGGGCATTACACCGTCCCGCTGGGCAAGGCGGTGCTGCGTCGGCAGGGCCGGGCGGCCACGGTGCTGACCTATGGCACCATGGTCCATGTCGCGCTGGCCGCAGCCGAGGAATCCGGCGTCGATGCCGAGGTGATCGACCTGCGCACCCTGCTGCCCTTGGACATGGAAACCATCCTGGCCTCGGTCAACAAGACCGGCCGCTGCCTGGTGCTGCACGAGGCGACGCTGACCTCGGGCTATGGCGCGGAGCTGGCGGCGCTGGTGCAGGCGGAGTGCTTCTGGCACTTGGAAGCGCCGGTCCGGCGGGTGGCGGGCTGGGACACGCCCTATCCGCATACGCATGAATGGAGCTATTTCCCCGGCCCCGCACGGGTGGCCGAGGCATTGCGTCAACTGGTCGAGGTGGCCTGAGATGGGTATTCACGCAATCCGCATGCCCGATATCGGCGAAGGCATTGCCGAGGCCGAGATTTCCGAATGGCTGGTCAAGCCCGGCGATGTCCTGCGCGAGGACGACCCGATGGTCGCCGTGATGACTGACAAGGCGACGGTGGAAATCCCCTCGCCCGTCACCGGCACGGTGGTCTGGCAGGCCGGGCAGCCCGGCGACGTGATCGCCGTCGGCGCCGAGCTGATCCGGCTGGAGGTGGACGGGCCGGGCAACGTGGCCGGCGACGCGACCGGCGACGCCGCCCCCCCGGCACCGGCGACGGCCGAAGCATCGGGCCCATCGCGACAGGCCGAGACAGCGCCGCCCGATCCAGAGCCGGCGGAGGCGAAGGCCGAAGCCGCGACAGAGCAGCCCGCCCCGAAACCGGCAGCACGCCCCGCCGCCACCGCCGCGCCCCTGCGCCCCGAGGGCGAAAGGCCCATCGCCTCGCCCGCCGTGCGGGCGCGGGCCCGCGAGGCGGGGGTGGACCTGCGGCTGGTGCGCGGCTCGGGTCCGGCGGGCCGGATCGGGCACGAGGATCTGGACGCCTTCATCGCCTCGGGCGGCATCCCCGCCCCCTCGGGTCCGCAGCCCGACAATTCGGTCGAGGAGATCCGCGTCATCGGCCTGCGCCGCAAGATCGCCGAGCGGATGGAGGCCGCGAACAGCATCCCGCAGATCACCATCGTCGAGGAAATCGACGCCACGGCGGTCGAGGATCTGCGCGGCCGGATGAATGCGCAGGCCAAGGGCGCGCGGCTGACGCTGCTGCCCTTCATCGCCCGCGCCATCGTGCGCGCCGTGCACGACCAGCCGCTGATGAACGCGCATTACGATGCCGCGGCCGGGCTGATCCGCCGCTTTGGCGGGGTGCATATCGGCATCGCCGCGCAGACGCCCTCGGGGCTGATGGTGCCGGTGGTCCGCCATGCCGAGGCGCTGGACCTGCGCAGCCTCGCCTCCGAGATCGGGCGGCTGGGCACGGCCGCCAAGGAGGGCACGGCAAAACGCGACGAGTTGGCCGGCTCGACCATCACCATCACCTCGCTGGGGCCATTGGGCGCCATCGCCTCGACCCCGATCCTGAACGTGCCCGAGGTCGCCATCGTCGGCGTCAACCGGCTGGCGGTCCGGCCCCACTGGAACGGCGCCGCCTTCGAGCCGCGCAAGATGATGAACCTGTCGTGCAGCTTCGACCACCGGGTGATCGACGGCTGGGACGCCGCCGTCTTCGTGGCGCGGCTGAAAGAACTGCTGGAAACCCCGGCGCTGATCTTCGTGGAGGGCTGAGCGATGCGCGAGATCCAATGCAGGCTGCTGGTAATCGGCGCCGGTCCGGGCGGCTATGTCTGCGCCATCCGCGCCGGGCAACTGGGCGTCGATACGGTGGTGGTTGATGCCGAGCCGCCCGGGGGAACCTGCCTGAATGTGGGCTGCATCCCCTCGAAGGCGCTGATCCATGCGGCCGAGGAGTTTCATCGTCTTGCGCAGCTTTCCTCGGCGCCTTCGATGGGAATTTCGGCCGGTCCGGCCCGGCTGGACCTGGGGGCGACGATGGCCTGGAAGGACGGCATCGTCGAGCGGCTGACCGGCGGGGTCGCCACGCTCTTGCGCAAGGCCAAGGTGCGGCTGGTGACGGGCCGGGCGACGGTGCGCGACGGCAAGACCGTGCTGGTCGAGACGCCCGAAGGTCCGGTGCAGATCCGCACCGAGGTGCTGGTCATCGCCACCGGCTCGGAGCCGATCGAGATCCCGGCGCTGCCTTTCGGCGGCAAGGTCATCTCCTCGACCGACGCGCTGGCGCTGACCGAGGTGCCGGGCCGGCTGGCCGTGGTCGGCGGTGGCTATATCGGGCTGGAGCTGGGCATCGCCTATGCCAAGCTGGGCGCCGAAGTGACGGTGGTCGAGGCCGCGCCGCGCATCCTGCCGCAATACGATGCCGAACTGACGCGGCCGGTGGCGCAACGCCTGACCCAGCTGGGCGTGCGGGTGCTGACCGGGGCGCGGGCCGGGGGGCTGTCGGACAGCGGCGCGCTGCGCGTCGCCGGCGTGGACGGGGCCGAGGACATCCAGGCCGACAAGGTGCTGGTGACGGTGGGCCGCCGCCCGCGCGCGACCGGTGCGGGGGTGGCGGGGCTGCGGCTGGAGATGGCCGGCCCCTTCATCCGCATCGACGAGCGCTGCCGCACCTCGATGACCGGCGTGCTGGCCATCGGCGACGTGACCGGCGAGCCGATGCTGGCCCATCGCGCCATGGCCCAGGGCGAGATGGTGGCCGAGCTGGTCGCCGGCCAGCGCCGCGCCTGGGACAAGCGGGCGATCCCGGCGGTCTGCTTTACCGACCCCGAGATCGTCAGCGTCGGCATTTCCCCCGAGGAGGCCGCGGCGGCCGGGCGCGAGGTCGTGACCGGCCTTTTCCCCTTTGCTGCCAACGGCCGGGCGATGACGGCGGGCGACGAGGCGGGCTTCATCCGCGTCACCGCCCGGCCCGATACGCATGAGGTGCTGGGCATCCAGGCGGTCGGCGCCGGCGTGGCCGAGATGGCCGGCGGCTTTGCCCTGGCGCTGGAGATGGGCGCCCGGCTGGAGGACATCGCCGGCACCATCCACGCCCATCCGACCCGCGGCGAGGCGCTGCACGAAGCCTGCCTGCGCGCGCTTGGCCACGCGCTGCATATCTGAAAGGGGCATTGATCGCCGCCCCGCGATGGCGCAAACCCCTGCCGGCATGGGCACAGGAGGGATTGCGGTGGCACGGGTGGATTTGCGGGTCACGCTGGCCTCGCCCTGGCTGGGGGCCGATCTGGGACGGGTGCGGCGCGTGCTGTCCTTTGCCCCGCATCGCCCCGGCTTTCGCAGCGCCCGGCATATCCTGATCCGCCAGGTCCGCGACGCCGACCTGGCCCCGGACCTGGATGCCATGGGCTGGCTGGGGGCCGAGATGGCGCGGATCGGCCATGGCGGCGACGTGGGCATGATGACCTCGCGCGGCTTGCACCATCACCGGCTGGCCCATGCCGGGCCGGTGGCCTGCCTGGCCACCGTCGGCCTGGGCAATGCCGAGCGGGTGGGCCGGCGCCGCATGGTTTCGCCCGGCGGCTACGGCACGATCAACATCGCCCTGCTGGTCGAGGAGGGGCTGACCGATGCCGCCATGATCGAGGCGCTGAGCATCGCGGCCGAGGCCCGCACCGCCGCGGTGATGGATGCCGGGATCGCGTTGCCGACCGGGCGTGCGACCGGCACCGGCACGGATTGCATCGCGGTCGCCTGCGATGCGGGCGGTGTCGCATTCGCCGGGCTGCACACCGCCTTGGGCGAGGCCATCGGCGCCGCGGTGCACGAGGCCGTGCTGGCAGGCGCCCTGGCCTGGGTTGCCGAGCATGGCGCCGAGCCGGCCCTGGCAGTGCCAGGTTGCACGGGAGCATTGGGTATTTAAGGAACGAAGAAGATGGGCTTGACTACCCCACATATTTTTTCTTGTGGGGCAGGTTTTGGGGCGCTATCCTGCCCCACGGGAAAAAATCCGTGGGGTAGCCTTCATGGCGCAGCATCTTTCGCCGGTGGCGGTGGCGGCCTGGACCGATCTGCTGCGGCATCTCAAGGATGCGGCGGTCAGCGAGCTGCGCGGCGTGCCGCGGCTGAAGAAGGTCGGGCGGAAGGGGTATTGGTATGACCATTTCCGCATCGGCGACCGCACCCTCGACCGCTATATCGGCGAGGACGGCGAGGAATTGCGCGCGCGGCTGGAGCGGCTGGAGAGCCTGCGCGAGGCCGAGAAGCAGAGCCAGCGCGAACGCGCGCGCCTGATGCGCATCCTGCGGGCCGAGGGCTGCCTGATGACCGACCGCGGCTCGGGGCAGGTGATCTCGGCCATGGCGCGGGCGGGGGTATTCCGCCTGGGCGGCACGCTGGTCGGCACCCAAGCCTTCCGCTGCTACGAGGGCGAGTTGGGCGTGCGCATCGGCTTCGACCAGGCGGCGATGACCGACGATATCGACATCGCCAGTTTCGAACGGCTGTCCCTGGTGCTGGGCGACCAGGTGACCGAACCGCTGGCCGAAGTGTTCCGCGAGTTGCGCTTTGCCCCCCTGCCCTCGGTCGAGGGGCAGCGGGTCTGGCGCTGGCGCCAGGGCGAGCAGCAGACGCTGGTCGAGTTCCTGACCCCCTGTTTCGACGGCACCGAGGGGCTGCGCGACCTGCCGGCGCTTGGCGTCTCGGCGCAGAGCCTGCATTACCTGAACTTCCTGATCGCCGAGCCGATCCGGGTGCCGCTGCTTTACCGCGCCGGTTTCCTGATCCAGGTGCCGCGGCCCGAGCGTTACGCCATCCACAAGCTGATCGTCGCCGACCGCCGCCGCGACGGGCCCGATACGCTGAAGGCGCGCAAGGACCGGGCGCAGGCCGAGTTCCTGATCGAGGTTCTGGCCGAGGAGCGCCCCGAGGAATTGCACGACGCCTATGAGACGGCGATGGCGCAGGGCCCGTCCTGGCGCGCACGGCTGGCCGCGACGCTGGCGCGGATGCCGCATCTGCGCCAGCGGCTGGCTGCGCTTTAGCCGGGGCGGAAGTCGGCGGGCTTGATGCCGTGGCGCGCCAGCTTGTCGTAGAAGGTCTTGCGCGGCAGGCGCAGCCGCGCCATCGCCTGGGTGGCATTGCCCTGCGCGAGCCGCAGCGCCTCGCGGATCAGTTCGGCCTCGTATTCCGCGACCAGATCCGACAGGCCCGGCGCGTCGCCGCCTTCGGCCGGCGGATCGAAGGGGGTCAGGCCGAGCGCATGGCTTTCGGCGAATTGCCGCAATTCGCGCAGGTTGCCGGGCCAGCCATGGCCGGCCAGCCGAGCCTTGACCGCGCCCGTGACCGGCGCCACCGGCAGGTTCAGCCGCGCCGCCGCTGCCAGCAGGAAATGCCTAAACAGCGCGGGGATGTCCTCGCGCCGCTCGGCCAGCGGCGGCAGGGTCAGGACGGCGCCCGACAGCCGGTAGTAGAGGTCGCTGCGAAATGCCCCCTCGCGCATCAGCCGTTCCAGGTCGGCACGGCTCGAGGCGATGACGCGCAGGTCCAGCGGCCGCGGCGCGGCGCTGCCGGGGGGCTGGATCTGGCCCACCTCGATCAGCGCCAGCAGGCGGGCTTGCAGCGCGGGGGCAAGCGCGTCGATCTCGTCCAGATAGAGCGTGCCGCGATGCGCGGCCTCGAGCCGGCCGGGCGCGCGCGGGGTGCGGCCCTGCGGCTCGGCGCCCAGCATCTCGGATTCGAAACGCGCCTCGTCCAGCGCGGCGCAGGCGACAGGAACGAAGGCGCGGGCGCGGCGCGGACCCTGGCGGTGGATGGCGCGGGCCACGGTTTCCTTGCCCGAGCCGCCGGGGCCCAGGATCAGCACGTCGCCCCCCGCCTCGGCCAGCCGCGCCACGGTCTCGCGCAGGTGCTGCATGAAGGGGCTTTGCCCGATCAGCCGGGTCTCGCGCGCGGCGCTGTCCTGTTGCTGGCGGCGCAGGGCGCGGTTTTCCAGCACCAGGGCCCGGCTGGAGGCCGCACGCGCCAGCGCCGCCGCCAGCGTGCCGCCGCCGACCGGCTTGGCCAGGAAGTCATAGACCCCCTGCTTCAGCGCCGCGACCGCCATCGGCACATCGCCATGCCCGGTCAGCAGGATCACCGGCAGGTCGGGGTCGAGCGCGCGGATGCGTTCGAACAGCTGGAACCCGTCCATGCCGGGCATGCGCACGTCCGACAGCACCACGCCGGGCCAGTCCGGGCCAAGCCCGCCAAGCGCCGCGGCCGCATCGGTGAAGGCTTCGGCGCGAAAACCCGCCAGGTGCAGCGCCTGCATCTGCGCCTCGAGCAGGTCGGGATCGTCATCGACAAGGCGGACAAGCGGGGTATCGGGGGTGGGTGTATCGGTCATGCGGCTTTCGGCAGGTCCAGGTGGAAAGTGGCGCCCTGCCCTTCGCGCTGCGGCCCGGCCGTCAGGCTGCCGCCGAAATCCCGCGCGATCTCTTGCGAGATCACCAGGCCCAGGCCCAGCCCCTCGGGCTTGCTGGTGGCGAAAGGGGTGAAAAGCTGGGCGGCGATCTGCGGCGACAGCCCCGGCCCGTTGTCCGATATGCTGAGCCGCAGCACCGGCCCGTCGTCCTGCAGCGCGATGCGGATTTCCGGCTCGGGCCGGCCCTCCAGCGCCTCTTGCGCGTTCTGGATCAGGTTCACCAGCACCTGCTCCAGCCGCACGGTCTCGGCCATGACCCGCAGGCCGGGCGGGATCTGGGGCAGGACCAGGCGGATGTCCTGCGCCCGCCGCCGGCTGGCGGTCAGAAGCAGCGCCGCATCCAGCGCATCCTTGAGCGCGACCGGACCCAGCTCGCCCGTAGCCTTGCGGGCAAAGCCGCGCAGCTCGGTGGTGATCTGGGCGATGCGGTCGGTCATGCGCAGGATCTGGCCCAGGTTGCGGTCCAGGTCGGGCGCCTCTGCCGGCAGCATCTGCCGGCCGTTCTCGGCCAGAAGGCGGATGGTGGCCAGGGGGGTGTTCACCTCATGCGCGACGCCGGCGGTGATCTGGCCCAGCGTCGCCAGCTTGTTGGCCTGCACCATCTCGCTCTGCAATTGCGCCAGCCGCTGCTCGGCCGTGCGGCGCTCGCGCATCTCGGCGGTCAGGTCGCGGGTGCGTTCCTCGACCGCGCGCTCCAGGTCGGCGCGATAGCGGCGCTCGGCGTCCATGCGGCGGGCGGCGCGGGTGCGGGCCCGCGCGGCCGAAACCCCGCCCGCCAGCAGCAGCGTGAACAGGAAGCCGACGGTGCCCATCGCCAGCAGCCCCGCCCGCACCGCCTCGGTCCCCGGCGCGTGGATCCACAGCACCCAGCCCGCCCCCGGCACCGCGCGCCGGGCCGAGACCTGCCCGGCCGGGATCGGCGGCAGGGGCGCAAAGCGCAATTGCGGCGCGCTGGACAGGATCACCTGCCCGGCCGCGTCCGCAACCAGCGTGGTCTCGGCCGCCTGCGCCCAGCCCTGTTCCATCGCGTCGAATTCCACCTTCACCACGATGACGCCCAGGGGCTCGCCCCTCTGCGGCACGTCGTGAGACAGGTAGAGCCCCGGCCGGCGGCTGACGGTGCCAAGCGCGAATTGCGTCGCCTCGCCCCGCAGCAGCGCCTCGCTGAAATAGCTGCGGAAGCTGTAGTCCGAGCCGACGAAACTGTCGGGATCGTGCCAGTTCGAGGCAGCGATGGCCATGCCGTCGCGATCCAGCAGGTAGATCACCGCGCTGCTGGTCTGTTCCTGCAACCGCTCCAGCTTTTCCGACACCCGCGCGACATTGGCGGGCGACGGCTCGGCCAGCGCCTGAAGCACGGCGGCATCGTCGGACAGGACCGTGGCCACCGCGCGCTGCTTGGCCAGCACGCTTTCCAGCGTCTGCACCCGGCTTTGCGCGCTGATCTCCAGCCGCTCGATCAGGGCGCGGGCGGCATTGCCATGGGCCAGCCGAAAGGTCAGCGCCATCGCCGCCAGCAGGGCCAGCGCCACGGCGACGGCGAGCGTCAGCCGCCACAGCATCGGGCTGGGTCTCTCGCCTTGCGAATCGGTTGTGGCAGCCATGGATTCCCTTGCGGTCGGGCTTTGTGCGGATTTCCACACTAGCAGATCCGCACTGTGCGGAAAACCACACGGATTTGACCGGCGCCCTTGGACAAAAAGCCATGATTACAATGCATTGCTGTCATGCGCCGGGTTTTTGGGCGCCGCGGCCCGCGAATTTATCATGGCGGTCACATCATCGTCATACGCAGGTTGGAGGAGGCCCCATGCACATCGACACCACGGCCGCGCCGGTCGCTCACGCACCGCGGCCCTTTTACAGGCATCTCTATTTCCAAGTCCTTTGCGCCATCGCCGCCGGCGCACTGATCGGGCATTTCTATCCCGAGACCGGCGAGGCGCTGAAGCCGCTGGGCGACGCCTTCATCAAGCTGGTCAAGATGATCATCGCCCCGGTCATCTTCCTGACCATCGTCACCGGCCTGGCCGGCATGGGCACGCTGAAGGGCGTGGGTTCGGTCGTCGGCAAGGCCTTCGGCTATTTCCTGACCTTCTCGACCCTGGCGCTGATCGTCGGGCTGATCACCGCCAATGTCATCCGGCCCGGTGCCGGCATGAACATCGACCCGGCGACGCTGGATGCCAGCAAGGTCTCGGATTACGCCGCCAAGGCGCATGAATCCTCGCTGACCGGCTTTGTCATGGACATCATCCCGTCCACGATCACCTCGGCCTTCGTCGACGGCAATATCCTGCAGGTGCTGTTCGTCGCCATCCTGTTCGGCATCGGCCTGATCCTGATCGGCGACAAGGGCAAGCCGGTCGTGGCGCTGTTCGAGGCGATCAGCCATGCCGTGTTCCGCATGGTCGACATCCTGATGAAGGCCGCGCCCATCGGCGCCTTCGGCGCCTTCGCCTTCACCATCGGCAAATACGGCATCGCCTCGGTGGTGAACCTGGCGACGCTGGTCGGCACCTTCTACCTGACCTCGGCCCTGTTCGTCATCGTGATCCTGGGCACGGTCTGCATGCTCAACGGCTTTTCGATCTTCCGGCTGATCTCCTATCTCAAGGCCGAGATCCTGCTGGTGCTGGGCACCTCCTCCTCGGAATCCGCCCTGCCCTCGCTGATGGAGAAGATGGAGAAGGCCGGCTGCAAGCGTTCCGTCGTCGGTCTGGTCGTGCCCACCGGCTACAGCTTCAACCTGGACGGCACCAACATCTACATGACGCTGGCGGCGCTGTTCATCGCCCAGGCCACCAATACCGACCTGACGCTGCAACAGCAGATCCTGCTCTTGCTGGTCGCCATGCTGTCGTCGAAAGGCGCGGCGGGCGTGACCGGGGCGGGCTTCATCACCCTGGCCGCGACGCTGTCGGTGGTGCCCACGGTGCCGGTCGCCGGCATGGCGCTGATCCTGGGCGTGGACCGCTTCATGTCGGAATGCCGCTCGATCACCAATTTCATCGGCAATGCGGTGGCCACGGTCGTCGTCAGCCGCTGGGAAGGCGCGCTGGACCGCGAACAGTTCGACCGCGTGCTGGCCGGCGAGGCCGGGGCCGAGGTCGCCCCGATCCACGACCTGCACGGCGCCCCCGCCGGGCTGCGCCTGAACGAGGCCAGCGCCGACTGAACCGACCCATATCGCAGCAAGGGGGGCGTCCGCAGGGGCGCCCTTTGGCCATTCAGGGCGGCGGCGCCGTCGTCTCGCGCGCCATCATCAGCGGCGCCAGCAGGGTCACGGCCGGGATCTCGCACCCGGCGATGCGGTCCAGGATGGTCCGCGCCGCCTTGCGGCCGATCTCGCGCTTGGGCTGGCGGATGGTGGTCAGTGCCGGGGCCAGGTGCGAGACCAGCTCGATATCGTCAAAGCCGACAATGGACACGTCGCGCGGCACAAGATGCCCGGCGCGCTGAAGCCCGGCCATGAAGGCGCAGGCCATCTCGTCGGAAAAGGCGAAGATGCCGGTCGGGCGGTCCAAGGGCGGCAGGGCCTGCCAGGCCAGCGCCGCCTGCTGCCCCGATTGCAGGGTGAAGTCGCCGGGAAACTCGGTGATCCGCGCGTCGCCCGCCGCCTCCATCGCGCCCTCGCGCCGGGCCTTGTGCAGCACGTTGCCGGGCGGGCCGCCGATCAGGCCGATATGCGCGTGGCCAAGCGCGCGCAGATGCGCCACGGCCAGCCGCCCGCCCTCGCGATTGTCCAGCATGACGCGGGGCAGGTCCGCGCCCTCGATCCATTCGCAGGCGGTGATCACCGGCGGCAGGTCCGCGCGCCCGGCCAGGTCGCCAAAGGGCGCGAGCCCGTCCAGCAGGATGATCCCGTCCGCCCGCGAGGGGTCGAGGAACCGGTCCAGCCGCCTATGCCGCCCGCTATCCTCCAGCGTATCGGCGACCAGCAGGTCATAGCCGGCGCCGGCCAGTTCCCGGCCCATGCCGTCCAGGATCTTGGCAAAGAACGGGTTGCCCAGATTGGGCACCAGCGCCACGACGCAGCCGGTCCTTTGCTTGCGCAGGTTTCGCGCGGCGTGGTTCATGCGATAGCCGGTCTCGGCCACCGCCTGCATCACCGCCTCGCGCGTGGCCTCGGCCACCACGCCCGGATTGGACAGCACCCGGCTGACGGTCGAGGCCGACACGCCCGCGCGCCGCGCGACATCCGACAATCTGGCCCGTCCGGGCGGGGTCCGGCTTTCCATCACCCAAGGTTACGCGCCCGGCGCGGCCCGGCGCAAGAAAATGTTTGCAATCGATTGCAGACAAGTGCAGCCTGACCCTTGAGGAGAGAGGGAAACCATGCGGACCATCAAGGGACCGGCGCTGTTCCTGGCGCAGTTCATCGGCGAGACGGCGCCCTTCGACAGTTGGGACGGCATCACCCGCTGGGCCGCCGATTGCGGCTATCTGGGCGTGCAGGTACCGACCAACGACCCGCGCATCCTGGACCTGGCGCGCGCCGGGGAGTCGCAGGATTACCGCGACGAATTCCTGGGCATCGCCCGGCAGAACGGCGTCGATGTGACCGAGCTTTCGACGCATCTGCAGGGCCAGCTTGTCGCCGTGCATCCGGCCTATGACGCGGGTTTCGACGCCTTTGCGCCGCCGGCCCTGCGCGGCAATCCCCGCGCGCGGCAGGAATGGGCGGTCGATCAGGTCGCCCGCGCCATCCGGGTCAGCCGGCTGTTGGGGCTGGACCGGATGGCGACCTTCTCGGGCGCCCTGGCCTGGCCCTATCTTTACCCCTGGCCGCAGCGCGCGCCGGGGCTGATCGAGGCCGCCTTCGACACGCTGGCCGCACGCTGGCGTCCGCTGCTGGACCTGGCCGAGGAAAACGGGGTGGATCTCTGCTATGAGATCCATCCGGGCGAGGATCTGCACGACGGCGTGACATTCGAGATGTTCCTCGACCGCGTGGACGGGCACCGCCGGGCGAACATGCTTTACGACCCTTCGCATTATGTCCTGCAACAGCTTGATTACCTTCAGAACATCGACATCTATCGCGACCGCATCCGCATGTTCCACGTCAAGGATGCCGAGTTCCGCCCGACCGGCCGGCAGGGGGTCTATGGCGGCTATCAGGGTTGGGCCGAACGCGCGGGCCGTTTCCGCAGTCCCGGCGACGGTCAGGTGGATTTCGGCGCGGTGTTTTCCAAGCTGACGCAATACGGTTTCGACGGCTGGGCGGTGGTCGAATGGGAATGCGCGCTGAAGCACCCCGAGGACGGCGCGCGCGAAGGCGCGCGTTTCGTGCGCGACCACATCATCCGGGTGACGCCGCACGCCTTCGACGATTTCGCCGCCAGCCGCGTCGACCGAGCGGCCATCGACAGGGCGCTGGGGCTATGAGGCCGGTTCGCCTGGGCATGGTCGGCGGCGGCAGCGGCGCCTTCATCGGCGCCATCCATCGCATCGCGGCGCGCATGGACGGGCAATTCGTGCTGGTCGCGGGGGCGCTGTCCTCGGACCCCGCGCGCGCGGCGGCCAGCGCCGCCGAACTGGGCATCCGCGGCTATGACGACTTCGCCGAGATGGCGCGGGCCGAGGCCGCCCGCGAGGACGGGATCGAGGCGGTCAGCATCGTCACCCCGAACCACCTGCACGCCGCCCCCGCCGCGGCCTTTCTGCGCGCCGGCATCCATGTGATCTGCGACAAGCCGCTGGCCGCGACGCCCGAACAGGCGCGCGAGATCGCCGAGGCAGCGCGGGCCAGCGGCGCGCGGTTCTTCCTGACCCATAACTATTGCGCGATGCCCATGGTGCGCGAGGCCCGTGCGCTGGTGGCCGAGGGCGCGCTGGGGGATATCCGCCTGGTGCAGGCCGAATATCTGCAGGGCTGGCTGGCCGACCGCGCCGACAGCAAGCAGGCCGAATGGCGCACCGATCCCGCCCGCGCCGGTGCCGGGGCCATCGGCGACATCGGCACCCATGCCTGGCAGTTGGCGCAATTCGTCACCGGCCAGACGCCCGCGTCCCTGTCGGCGGAACTCTCCAGCATGGTGCCGAGCCGCACGGTCGATGACGATGCCCGCATCGCGCTGCGCTACGGCTCGGGCGCGCGGGGCGGCATCTGGGTCAGCCAGGTCGCCGTCGGCCAGGAAAACGGACTGTCGCTGCGCGTCTTCGGCACCGAGGCGGCGCTGGAATGGCGCCTGACCGACCCCGAGCGGCTGATCCTGTCGCCCAAGGACGGCCCGGCCCGCATCCTGACCCGGGCGCAGGACCGCAGCGCCTCATATCGCACGCCGCCGGGACATCCCGAGGGATATTTGGAAGGTTTCGCCAATCTTTACCGAGATATAGCCTCGATTATTCGAGGCGACTCCAGCCTCTCCGACCGCGTGCCGGGTCTGGAGGCCGGGCTGTCCGGCATGGCGTTCATCGCTGCCGCGCAGGCTTCCTCGGCACGCGGCGGCGCCTGGGTCGAGGTCCGGCCGTGACCGTGCTGGCGCTCGACAACGTCTCGAAAAGCTTCGGCCCGATCGAAGTGCTGCACGGCGTCGGACTGGCACTGGAGCCGGGCGAGGTCCATGCCCTGATCGGCGAGAACGGCGCCGGAAAATCCACGATCATGAAGATCCTGGGCGGTTTCCTTGACCCGACATCGGGCCAGATCCTGCTGGACGGCCAGCCCGTCCATTTCGCCAGCGGGCCCGAGGCCGAGGCGCAGGGCATCGTCGTCATCCACCAGGAATTCAACCTTGCCCCCGACCTGACCGTGGCGGCGAATGTGTTCCTGGGCCGCGAGATCGGCGGCTGGCGGCTGGACCATGCCGCGATGCGGGACGCGACCGCCGCGCTGCTCAAGCGGCTGGACACCCGCATCGACCCCGAGGCGCGCATCCGCGACCTGTCCGTGCCCGACCGCCAGATGGTCGAGATCGCCAAGGCCCTGTCGCGCAAGGCCCGCGTGCTGATCATGGACGAACCCAGCGCCGTCTTGACCCATCGCGAGGTCGGCGCGCTTTACGCCCAGATCGACCGGCTGCGGGCCGAGGGGGTGGCGATCCTTTACTGCTCTCACCGGCTGGACGAGGTGGCGCATCTGGCCGACCGCATCACCGTGCTGCGCGACGGCCGCGTCGTGCGGCAGGCGCTGCGCGGCGAGCTGACCGAGGACGGCATGGCCACCGCCATGGTCGGCCGCGAATTGCAGGATTTCTACCCGCCCAAGGGCCAGCCGGGCGACGCGCCTGCGCTGGAGGTCCGGGGCCTGTCCGTGCCCGGCCGGGTCCGCGACGTCAGCTTTACCCTGCGCCGGGGCGAGGTGCTGGGCATCGCCGGCCTTGTCGGGTCCGGCCGCACCGAACTGGCCGAGGGGCTGGTCGGGCTGCGTCCCTCGACCGGCGAGATCCGGGTCGAGGGCCGGCCCGTCGCCATCCGCAGCCTGCGCGACGCCTTTGCCGCCGGCCTCGCCTATCTGACCGAGGACCGCAAGGAGGCGGGGCTGCTGCTCGACAAGGGGCTGCGCGAGAACCTGACGCTGGCGACGCTGGAACGCTTCGGCGGATGGCGACTGGACACCAGGGCCGAAGATGCCGCGCTGGACAGCGCGACGCGGGAATTCGACATCCGCGCCCCGCGCCGCGACATGCCGGCCGGAAAGCTGTCGGGAGGAAACCAGCAAAAGCTGTTGATGGCCAAGGTGATGCTTCCAGATCCTCGAATCATTCTCATTGACGAGCCGACGCGCGGCATCGACGTGGGCACCAAGCGGCAGATCTATGCCTTCATCCGCAAGCTTGCCGCCGAGGGACGCAGCCTGATCGTCATCAGCAGCGAGATGACCGAGGTGATCGGCCTGGCCGACCGCGTGCTGGTGATGCGCGAGGGGCGGCTGGCCGGCGAACTGGCCGGCGAGGACATGACCGAGGACCGCATCGTCCGCCTTGCCATGGGCGTGACCGGAGAAGCCGCATGAAGATCGACCTGCATACCCTTGGCCCACTTGTCGCTTTGGTCGCCCTGGTGATCCTGGGCGCGGCGCTGAACAGCGCCTTCCTGGCGCCGGCGAACATCACCAACGTGCTGGCGCGCTCGGCCTTCATCGGGCTGATCGCGGTCGGCATGACCTTCGTCATCACCGCGGGCGGGCTGGACCTGTCGGTGGGGTCCATGGCCGCGTTTCTGGCCGGCATCGCCATCATCGCCATGAACGCCGCCCTGCCGACGACCGGCCTGAACTGGGGCACGGTCCTGGTCGGCATGGGCGTGGCGATCCTTGGCGGCGTCGCCGCCGGATACCTGAACGGCGCGCTGGTCACCAAGGCGCGGATCGAGCCCTTCATCGTCACGCTGGGCACCATGGGCATCTTCCGCTCGCTGGTCACATGGCTGGCCGATGGCGGCACGCTGTCGCTGGATTACGGGCTGCGCACGCTTTACCGGCCGGTCTATTACAGCGGCATCGGCTGGATCACCTGGCCGATCATCACCTTTGCCATCGTCGCGGTCCTTGGCGAATGGACCATGCGCCATTCCCGCTTTGGCCGCCATGTCGAGGCCATCGGCTCGAACGACCGGGTCGCGCGCTATTCGGCCATCGACGTGAATCGCATGCGGCTTCTGACCTATGTGCTGCTGGGCGTGCTGGTCGGGCTGGCGGTTGTGCTTTACGTGCCGCGGCTGGGCTCGGCCTCGGGCTCGACCGGGGTTCTGTGGGAGCTTGAGGCCATCGCCGCGGTCATCATCGGCGGCACGGCGCTGAAGGGCGGCCGCGGCCGGGTCTGGGGCACGGTGGTCGGCGTGCTGATCCTGTCGCTGATCGACAACATCCTGAATCTGGCCGATCTGGTCAGCCCCTATCTGAACGGGGCGATCCAGGGGGTCATCATCGTTCTTGCTGTCGTCTTGCAGCGGGAGAAACGCACCGCCGAGGAGCGGTGACTGGGGAGGAAGCAACAGATGAAACGCAGAAGCCTGATGAAAGCCGCGGCCCTGATGGCGGCGATGGGGATCGCCGCCCCTGCCGTCGCGCAGGAGGCCGAGAAGAAGATCATCGGCGTGTCGATCCCGTCCGCCACGCATGGGTTCATGGGCGGGCTGAACTGGCACGCGCAGGACACGATCAAGCGGCTGGGCGCCGCCTATCCCAACCTTGAATTCGTGCTCTCCACCGCCGGCGACCCGGCCAAGCAGGTCAACGACATCGAGGACATGATGGCCACGCGCAACATCGACGCGCTGGTGGTGCTGCCCTTCGAATCCGAGCCGCTGACCGCGCCGGTCAAGGCGGTCAAGGATGCGGGCAAGTTCGTGACCGTGGTGGATCGCGGGCTGAGCCAGGAGGGGATCGAGGATCTTTACGTCGCCGGCGACAACACCGCCTTCGGCCGCGTCGCGGGGGAGTACTTCAAGGAGAACCTTGAGCCCGGCGCCAAGGTCGTGGTGCTGCGCGGCATCCCGACCACGCTGGACAACGAGCGCGTCGATGCGTTCCGGGCGGCGCTGGAGGGGTCCGAGGTCGAGATCCTCGACATGCAGCACGGCAACTGGAACCGCGACGACGCCTTTGCGGTGATGCAGGACTATCTGGCGAAATATCCGCAGATCGACGCGGTCTGGGCGGCCGACGACGACATGGCCATCGGCGTGCTCGAAGCGATCTCGGCCGCGAACCGGCAGGACGAGATGTGGGTGATCGGCGGCGCCGGCATGAAGGAAATCGTCAAGCGCATCATGGAGGGCGACAAGCAGCTGCCGGTGAACGTGACCTATCCGCCGGCGCTGATCTCCTCGGCCATCGAGATGACGGCGCTGAACTTCGTGTCGAATGCGCCGATGACCGGGCGCTTCATCATCAGCAGCCAGCTCATCACCCCCGAGAACGCCGAGCAGTTCTATTATCCCGACAGCCCGTTCTGAACGGCCGGCCGCAGCCCCGCCAGCTTGTCGGGGTTGCGGGTGATGAAGATGGCGGCGATGCGGCCGTCGTCCCTGATCTGCAGGGCGGTGGTTTGCAGGTGGCCGCCGACCCGGCTGAGGAAACCGGGCAGGCCGTCGATGGTGACGGCGCCCAGGAACTCGGGCGGCGGGCCGGGCTTGCGCGCCAGCCCGGCATAGAGCCGGGCGACGCGCTCGGCCCCCGCGATCACGTTGAGGAAGGCCACCACCTTGCCGCCGCCGTCGGAATAGATCCGCACGTCGCGGGCAAGGATCCGGCCCAGCACCGCCGGATCGCCTTGCCGGCAGGCCTCGAAGAAGGCGCGGGCCAGCGCCTCGCCGGTCTCTTTCGGCAGGGCATGGCGGGGCCGGTCGATGCGCACATGCGCCCGCGCCCGTGCGGCCAGCTGCCGCGTCGCGGCCGGGCTGCGGCCGATGGTTTCCGCGACCTCGTCCAGCCTTTCGCCAAAGACGTCGTGCAGCAGGAAGGCGGCGCGTTCCAGCGGCGTCAGCCGCTCCAGCGCCATCATCAGGGTCAGCGTCAGGTTGTCGGCGCGCAGGCTGTCGTCCTGGGGTTCGATCAGCGGCTCGGGCAGCCAGGTGCCGGGATAGGACTCGCGCCGGGCGCGGGCGGATTTCATCTGGTCGAGGCACAGGCGCGAGACGACCCGCGTCAGCCATGCCGCCGGCTCGGCGATCCCCGTCCGGTCGCTGCGGTTCCAGCGCAGCCAGGCCTCTTGCAGGATGTCCTCGGCCTCGGCATGGCTGCCGAGCATGCGATAGGCCAGGCGCAGCAGACGGGGCCGCTGCGCCTGAAAGGTTTGCGTGGCGCGGTCAGGCCGCATCGGCCCGTTCTGCCGGCAGGCCCATCGCATGCGGGGCGCGCAGGCCGACCTGCACGCGGTTCCACAGGTTGATCGCGCCGATGGCCAGCGTCAGCCAGGCGCGCTCGTCCGGGGAAAAGGCCGCCTCGACCGCCTGCCAATCCGCATCCGGCGCCCCGGTCTGGGCGATCAGCGTCAGCGCCTCGGTCCAGGCCAGCGCCGCGCGCTCGCGGTCGGAAAACAGCGGGCTGTCGCGCCAGCCGGCGACCATGTGCAGGCGCAGATGGGTCTCGCCGTCCTGCAACGCCTCGGCCACGTGCATCTGGATGCAGAAGGCGCAGCCATTGATCTGCGAGGCGCGCAGCTTGACCAGATGCAGCAGCTTCGGCTCCAGCGGGCCGGCCTGCAGCGCGGCCTCGAAGCCTGTCAGCGCGCGATAGCCGGTCCTGGCGCGGTCGAAATGATCGGTCATGCGGGGTGTCATCGGTTGCTCCGTTCTGCTGTTGCACCGGCTTGACGAGGCAGCGCCCGGAAATGTGACATCGGCCCGCAAGAATATCCACGGCCGCCGCCAGTCCGCCCGGTCAGGCCACGCGCCTGCCCTGCACCCAGGCGCCGCGCAGCGCCCCCGCCTCGCCGATGCGGGCGACGCGGATCACGTCGGCGCGCGCCCCGGCCGCAAGCCGGCCGCGATCCCCGAGCCCGGTCGCCTCGGCCGGGGCCTGGGTCACGGTGGCGATGCCGCGCGCCATGTCGCCCCAGAGATCGCCCAAAAGCAGCGCCGCCGACAGCAGCGACGAGGGCACGTAGTCCGAGGACAGGATGTCCAGAAGCCCCGCCTCGGCCAGATCCGCCGCCGCGACATTGCCGGAATGGCTGCCGCCGCGGATCAGGTTCGGCGCCCCCATCATCACCCGGATGCCGTGGTCGCGGCAGGCCCGCGCCGCCTCGGCCGTGGTCGGGAATTCGGCGAAATGCGCGCCATGCCCGGCCGAAACCGCGACCTGCGCCGCCGTGGTGTCGTCATGGCTGGCCAGCACCGCGCCATAGCGCCGCGCCTCGGCCACCGCCGTTTCCTCGTGCAGCGCGCCCAGCCGGTCGCGCAGGGCGCGCTGGCTGGCGACATGGTCGGCAAAGCCCTCGTCCGACAGGCCGTGCTTGCCGCAGACGTAGTCCTTGAGCTTGGAGAGGTCGCGGAACTGCCGCTCTCCGGGCGTGTGGTCCATCAGGCTGACGATGCCGATGCGGTCCCGGGGGCCGAATTTCGCCATCTCGGCCACCAGGGTTTCGGAACAGACCTCGGCCCGCAGGTGCAGGAAATGGCTGATCTTCAGCGCGCCCATGGCGCGCAGCTCCAGGATCTCGTCGGCCAGCGCCCGGGCATATTCGCCATAGTTCGCCTTGCCGTCCGACACGACCGAGCCGACGCGCAGCGCGTCGAAGACCGTGGTGATGCCCACGCTGGCCAGTTCGCCGTCATGGGCCAGGATCGCCGCCTGATGCGGCCAATGCACCCGAGGCCGCGGCTGGATGTGCCGCTCCAGATTGTCGGTATGCAGTTCGATCAGGCCCGGCAGCACCAGATCGCCTTCGCAATCCAGCGCGCCCGTCGGCACCGTCCGGCCCGGATCGATGGCGGCGATGCGGCCATCCGCCATGCGCAGCGCGCCGCGGATCACCTCGCCCGGCAGGATAAGCGTGGCATTGGCAAGGATCGTCTCGGTCATTTCGTGCTGTCCTGTCTTGCGTCTGGCTCCATGGGCGGGCTGAATGCCAGCGCCGTGTCACAAGCCTGTGACATGCCAGCGATAAGAGCCTGCGCATGGAAATCATGAAGCGTTACGCCGTCTATTACGCCCCGCCCGAGGGGGAATTCGCCCGCCGCGCCGATGCATGGCTGGGCTGGGATGCCACCACGGGCCAGCCGCTGACCCCGCCGGAACTGGGCCTGCCGGCCGAGGAGATCACCCGCGATCCGCGCCGATACGGCTTTCACGGCACGCTGAAGCCGCCCTTCCGGCTGGCCGAGGGCCGGGATGCCGAAGCATTGCACCGGGCGGTCGAGGCTCTGGCGGCGCGGCTTTCGCCGGTGATCCTGCCCGGGCTGCGGCTGGCGAGCCTTGGCGGCTTTCTGGCCTTGGTGCCCGAGGGCGACACCGCGCCGCTGCAAACCCTGGCCGCGACGGTGGTGGCGGCGCTGGACGGCTTTCGCGCGCCCCTGACCGAGGCCGAGATCGCCCGCCGCCGCCCCGAGCAGCTGACGCCGCGGCAGCGCGAGCTGCTGGAGCTTTGGGGCTATCCCTATGTGATGGAGGAATTCCGCTTCCACCTGACCCTGACCGACCGGCTGGAGGAACCGCTGGCCGCCGAGGCGGCGCGGATCCTGGAGGCGCATTTCGCCCCGGTCCTGCCCCGGCCCTTCAAGGTCTCGGACCTGTGCCTGTTCGGCGAGGCCGAGGACGGGCGCTTTCACCTGCTGCATCGCTATACCCTTTCCGGCTGAAGCGCGGCCAGGAACCGGGCAAGCCCCTGTTCCGGCGTGCCGTCGTTCACCACCACGCGCGGCACGATGCCGGGCGGCAGCGGAAAGCCCGCCCGCGCCAGCCGCGCCGCCTGATCCGCGCCGCTTTCGCGGCCTCGCCCGGCAAGCCGCCGCGCCAGCACCTCGGGCGGCGCCGTCACCAGCAGCACCGTCAGGCCGGGGAAGCGCGCCCGCGCCTCGGCCAGCACGGCGCGGCTGGCATTGATGAGCAGCGTCCCCTGCCCGGCCAAGGCCGCGGCCGGGATGCCATAGCCCAGCCCATGCGCGCGCCAATGCAGGGCAAAGGCGCCTGCCCGCTCGCGCGCGGCGAATTCGGCCTCGGTGACGCCGTCGAAATCCTCGCCGCCCGCCTCGGCCGGGCGGGTGACGACGCGGCGGGCGGCGCGGATGTCAGGCCGCGCGGCGCAGGCCAGCGCCATCAGCGTGTCCTTGCCCGCGCCCGAGGGGCCGACCACGGCGACCAGCCGCCGGCTCATGCCGCCAGCCCCGGCGTAAAGCCGGTCACGTCGACCAGCCGGTCGCAGACCCGGTCCCGCGCCCCCTCGTCGTGGAAGATGCCCAGGATCGCCGCGCCGCGGGCCTTGGCCTCCTCGATCAGGCGCAGCACCACCTCGCGGTTCTGCGCGTCGAGGCTCGCGGTCGGCTCGTCCAGCAGCAGCGCCGGATAGTCATGGGCGAAGCCGCGGGCGATGTTGACCCGCTGCTGCTCGCCGCCCGAAAAGGTGGTGGGCGACAGCCGCCACAGCCGCTCGGGGATGTTCAGCCGCGCCAGCAGATCCGCGGCACGCGCCCGCGCCTGCGGGGCCGGGGTGCCCAGCCGCAACAGCGGCTCGGCCACCACCTCCAGCGTCGGCACGCGCGGCACCACGCGCAGGAACTGGCTGACATGGCCCAGAACCGCGCGGCGCAAGGCCAGGATCTGCCGCGGCTCGGCCGTGACCACATCGACCTCGCCGATGCGGATCGAGCCGGCCTCGGCCAGGTAATTGCCATAGACCATGCGCATCAGCGTCGATTTGCCGGCGCCGGACCGGCCGACCAGCCCAACGCATTCGCCGCCGGCCACGCGCAGATGCGCTCCCGCCATCACCGGGATCGCCACGCCGCCCTGATTGTGCAGGGTAAAGCTTTTCGAAAGGTTCCGGATCTCGATCATGGGCTACACCTGAAGGACAGAGGACACGAGAAGCTGGGTATAGGCATGCTGCGGATCGTCCAGCACCTGGTCGGTCAGCCCGCATTCCACCACGCGGCCGGATTTCATCACCATCAGCCGGTCCGCAAGCAGCCGCACCACGGCAAGGTCATGGGTCACGATCACCACCGACAGGCCAAGGTCGCGCACCAGCCCGCGCAACAGGTCCAGCAGCCGCGCCTGCACGCTGACGTCAAGCCCGCCGGTGGGTTCGTCCATGAACACCAGCCGCGGCCCCGTCACCAGGTTGCGGGCGATCTGCAAGCGTTGCTGCATGCCGCCCGAGAAGGCCGAGGGGCGGTCGTCGATCCGGTCCGCCGCGATCTCGACCCGACCCAGCCAGTCGGTGGCACTCTCGCGGATGGTGGCATAGTTGCGCCCCCCCACGGCCATCAGCCGCTCGCCGACATTGCCGCCGGCCGAGACGCCCATGCGCAGCCCGTCGCGCGGGTTCTGGTGGACATAGGCCCAGTCGCCGCGCAACAGCCGGCGCCGCTCGGCCTCGGAGAAAGCCAGCACATCGGCGCCGTCGAACAGGATCCGCCCCTCGTCCGGGCGCTGGTGCCCGGCAAGGCAGGACAGCAACGTCGATTTCCCCGAACCGCTTTCGCCGACGATGCCCAGCACCTCGCCGGGATAAAGGTCGAAGCCGACGCCCATGCAGCCGATCCGGGCACCGTAGCGTTTCGTCAGGCCCTGCACCGACAGCAGTGGTGCGGCGGTGATGGCGTTCTGCATCAGGGTCATGGCGTGGCTCCTTGCGGCGACAGGCGGCCGCGATGCCCCTGCGCCCGGCGCGAGGCGCAGAAATCGGTGTCGGAACAGACGAACATGCGCGTGCCGCGGTCGTCGGTGATGACCTCGTCCAGATAGCTGCCGGCCGAGCCGCAGAGGTCGCATGCGTGATCGGCCTTCGAGGCGACAAAGGGATGGTCCTCGAAATCCAGGCTGACCACATCCGAATATGGCGGCACGGCATAGATGCGCGCCTCGCGCCCGGCGCCGAACAGCTGGATCGCCGGGTTGCCGGCCAGCTTCGGATTGTCGAATTTCGGGATCGGCGAGGGGTCCATGACATAGCGCCCCTCGACCCGCACCGGATAGGCATAGGCGGTCGCGATCTCGCCATGCCGGGCGATGTCCTCGTAAAGCTTGACATGCATCAGCCCGTATTCCTCAAGCTCGTGCATCTTGCGCGTCTCGGTCTCTCGCGGCTCCAGAAAGCGCAGGGGCTCGGGGATCGGCACCTGGTAGACCAGGATCTGCCCCTCGGCCAGCGGCTGCTCGGGGATGCGGTGGCGGGTCTGGATCACCGTGGCCTCCGCAGTGCGCTCGGTGGTCTCGACCCCCGCCGTGCGCTGGAAGAAGCGGCGGATCGACACGGCATTGGTGGTGTCGTCGGCGCCCTGGTCGATGACCTTCAGCCGGTCGTCCGGGGTCAGGCAGGCCGCCGTCACCTGCACGCCGCCAGTGCCCCAGCCATAGGGCATGGGCATCTCGCGGCTGGCGAAGGGCACCTGATAGCCGGGCACCGCCAACGCCTTCAGAAGCGCGCGGCGGATCATCCGCTTGGTCTGTTCGTCCAGATAGGCGAAATTATAGGCTTGGTCGGTCATTCCGCCGCCTCCTGCATCTGCACGGCCTCGCGCCGCATGCGCCGGACCAGTTCCAGCTCGGCCTGGAAATCGACGTAATGCGGCAGCTTGATATGTTCGAGGAAACCCGTCGACTGGATGTTGTCGCAATGGCTTAGCACGAATTCCTCATCCTGCGCGGGGGCGCCGGTGAAATCCTCGCCCAGTTCCTGCCAGCGCAGGGCGCGGTCGACCAGCGACATGGAAATCGCCTTGCGTTCCGACTGGCCCATGACCAGGCCATAGCCGCGGGTGAATTGCGGCGGCTCGGTCTTCGAGCCCTTGAACTGGTTCACCGTGTCGCATTCGGTCAGCTCGACCTCGCCGATCTCGACGGCGAAACCCAGCTCGGGCAGCTCCACCTCGACCGCGACGCGGCCGATGCGCAATTCGCCGACAAAGGCATGGGTGCGGCCATAGCCGCGCTGCGTGGAATAGGCCAGCGACAGGGTGAAGCCCTCGTCCGCCCGCGCCAGCGCCTGCAGGCGCAGCGCGCGCGAGGCCGGCAGTTCCAGCGGCTGGCGGGTCAGGTCGGGGGCGGGCGTGTCCTCGGCCGGCTGCTGCTCGATCAGCCCGTCGCGGTCCAGCAGGCCGGTGACATGCGGCACCGGCTCGTCCGAGACAGGCGCCATGGGGGCGGGCGGCGGCGTGCCTTCGGCGGCCAGCGCGAAGTCCAGCAGGCGGTGGGTATAGTCGAAGGTCGGGCCCAGCACCTGCCCGCCCGGCAGATCCTTGAAGGTGGCCGAGACGCGGCGATCGACCGCCATCGCCGCCGTATCGACCGGGCGCGAGGCGCCGAAACGCGGCAATGTGGTGCGATAGGCGCGGATCAGGAACACCGCCTCGATCAGGTCGCCGCGCGCCTGCTTGATCGCCAGCGCGGCGAGGTCGGGATCGTAAAGCGAGCCCTCGGCCATCACCCGGTTTACCGCCAGCGCCATCTGCTCGCGGATCTGGGCCACGGTCAGCTCGGGGACCGCGGGATCGCCGCGGCGTTCCTCGGCCAGCCAGGCATGGGCGGCGTCGATGGCGCGCTCGCCCCCTTTGACGGCGACATACATCAGGCGTCCTCCACGATGGTGCTGCGCGGCAGGGCGGCAAGGCGCGCGCCGCAGGTCAGGATGCAATCGAGGCCCAGCGGGAACAGCGCCCGGTTGGCGCGGAAGCCGGCAGTTTCGGGCAGCGAAAGCCGCGCCTCGGTTTCGATGCCAGGGCCGGTCAGGCGGGCGCCCTCTGCCTCCAGCCGGTCCAGATCCACGATCAGCGTGGCCGAGCGGTCGGGATAGGACGGCTCGCCGATGCGAAAGCGGCTGACCGGTTGCAGCGCATCCCAGCGGCCAAGCGCGAATTGCGCCTGATCGGCCGCAACCAGCGGCGCGCCGGTGTGAAAGCCGATCCAGCCGCGCAGCGCCTCGCAATCCGCGGCGCCGGCCAGATGCAGCGGCGTGGTGGCGTCGGTCAGGGTCAAGAGCGCCACCCCGGCCGCGACCGAGATCGGCGCGGGCGGCCGGGCGCCCTGCACGGCAAAGATGCGGCCGGGCCGGGCCATGGCCTCCAAGAGCGCGCGAAAGGCATGGGCGGATTGGGTCGAGGGGTCGGCGAAACCGCCGGTCAGGATGGCGTTCATGCGTCCTCTCCGCGCAGCATGGTGAAGAATTCGACGCGGGTGGCGGCGGCCTTGGCGGCGCGGGTGGCGCGGGCTTCGGCGGCCTCCTGGCGCAGCGGGCCCAGCACCTGCGCCGCAATCTGCGGCGCCGCATCGGTCTGCATCAGCGCATCGGCGACGGCGGCGCGGGCGGCATGGGCCTTGTCGCGGCCCTGCACGCAGGCATGGCCCACCGCCCCGCCCGACAACCGGACCGAGCAGCGGGTCACGGTCATCTCGCCCAGGTTGAAGGGCGCGCCGGTGCCGCCGATGCGGCCCTGCACCATCACGGTGCCGATCTCGGGCGCACGCAGCATCTCATGCGCCGGCAATTCGGGCAGCAGCGCCGCCAGCCGCCCCGGCGGCGCCTTGGCCAGCGCCGAGATCCAGTCGCGGCGCGCAGCGGTTTCAGGATGGGGAGAGTGGGACATTCCGGGCCTCGACAAGCTTGCGGGTTTGTCTAGTTTTCTATACAACTAGACAAGTAATAGCCCGACCGCCGATTCGGCTCAAGGTCCGGCCTCGTGAATTTTTGGTGACGGAGGCGAGATGGCCCGCAGTCCGATCTGGAAATCCATCGCCGACACGCTGGCCGGTGAAATCGCCGGGGGGCATTACCACCCCGGCGACAAGCTGCCCTCCGAGGCGGTGCTGGCGGCGCGTTTCGGCGTCAATCGCCATACCGTGCGCCACGCGCTGGCCGCGCTGGCCGAGGCGGGGACGGTGCGCTCGCGTCGCGGGGCCGGGGTTTTCGTCGCGGCGCGGCCCACCGATTATCCGCTGGGCCTGCGGGTGCGGTTTCACCAGAACATCACCGCCTCGGGCCGCACGCCCTCGCGCCGGCTGACGCTGACCGAGACGCGCGCCGCCAATGCCGAGGAGGCCGAGGCGCTGCGCCTTGGCCCCGGCAGCCCGGTGCATGTGGTCGAGGGCGTGTCGCTGGTCGATGGCCAGCCGGTGGCGGTGTTCCGCTCGGTCTTCGATGCCGGACGCTTCCCCGGGCTTTTGCGGCATGTGGTGGCGATCCCCTCGGTCACGGCGGCGCTGGCGGAATGCGGGCTGAGGGACTACACCCGCGCCTCGACCCGGCTGACGGCGGAACTGGCGCCGGCGGTGATGGCGCTGGCGCTGGAGGTGCCGGAGGGCGCACCGGTGCTGCGTTCGGTGGCGGTGAACGTGGACGCGGGCGGCGTGCCGGTGGAATACGGCACCACCTGGTTCGCCGGCGACCGCGTCACGCTGACCCTGCGCCCCGAGGATGCCCTCTAGCCCCGGATCAGCCTGCGCCGCAGCCAGCCCGAGAAGCTGTCCATCGCCATCACCATCAGCACGATCAGCACCATGTAATAGGCCACGTCCTCCCAGTCCTTCTGGGTCTGGATCGCCTGGGTCAGCAACAGGCCGATGCCGCCGCCGACGATGGCGCCGATCACCGTGGCGCCGCGCGTGTTCGATTCCAGGAAATACAGCACCTGCGACAGCAGCACCGGCGTCACCTGCGGGATCACCCCGAAGCGCGCGCGCTGCACCGCACCCGCGCCGGTCGAGCGGATGCCCTCGACCTGCTTTTCGTCGATGTTTTCCAAGGCTTCCGAGAACATCTTGCCGAAGCTTCCCGTGTCGGTCAGCAGGATCGCCAGCGCGCCGGTCATCGGGCCGGGACCGAAGGCGCGGGCCAGCACGATGGTCCAGATCAGCCCGTCCACGCCGCGGATGAAGTCGAAGATCCGCCGCAGCCCGAAGCGCAGCGCGCCCAGCGGCATCATGTTGCGCGCCGCCATGAAGCCCAGCGGCAGCGCCACGAGCGCCGCGCCGAACGTGCCCAGAAAGGCCATCAGCACCGTCTCGAACATGGCCCAGATCACGTCGCCATGCCGCCACATCGCGTTGGTCCAGAAATCGCGCGCCATGGCGGCGATGTTGGGCAGATCGGGATCGACGCGCGGCCCCCAAAGCGCGCTGGCGGCGATCTCGGGCCAGCTCATGTAGTGAAACGGGCTGTCCAGGGTAAAGAAGAACAGCGCCCAGCCCGGCTGATAGCGGAAGGTCTCGACCTTGGCGCGGGTATAGGCAAAGCGCCCGGCCTCGGTGGTGACGCTGACCCGGCTGCCCGAGGCGTTGATCCAGTCCGGCAGCGGCTCGGGCGCGGTCAGGCGCAGCCCGCCATCCTGCTGGCGGATGTCGATCAGGCCGTAGCCCGGCACGTCGTAGCGCGCGCCCTCCGCGTCATAGGTGACGACATGGCCGTGGCCCAGGTCGATGCGGGTCGCATCGCCCTCGGTGGCGATCCAGGCAGGCAGGCGATCCGGCGGATAGGTGCCCTTGGCCTCGCCGTCGATGGCGACGCGCAGCGCGCCCGTGCGGTTGTCGCGCGTCACATGGGTCTTGTGCTGCCAGAAATCCGCCAGCAGCACGGCGGCATTGTCCATCCGCGCCCGCCCGGCCAGCCCGGCGATGTCGAAGGCGATGGCGGCATAGGCCAGATAGCCAAGGATCGCCAGCGGCACCGCAAAGGCTGCCAGCCGGCGGCGGGCGAAACGGGTCAGCACGGTATCGGTCAGCGCGGGGGAAAGCGTGGCGGTGGTCGTCATGGTTCAGCCCCTGACCAGCCGGCTGCGCGCGTGGTCGGACAGCCGGTCGATGGCGACGATGGCCACGAACAGCAGCAGGAAGATCGCCACCACTTGGTCATAGCGGCCCGTGCCCCATTGCATCGCCAGCTTCAGGTCGTAGCCGATGCCGCCCGAGCCGACGAAGCCCAGGATGGCGCTGGCGCGCAGGTTGATCTCGAAGCGCATCAGCGCATAGGACAGCCAGTTCGGCGCGACCTGCGGCAGCACGCCCAGCCCGACCTGCTGGCCCCAGCCGGCGCCGACCGAGGCCAGCCCCTCGACCGGCTTCAGGTCGGCATTCTCGGCCACTTCGGAAAACAGCTTGCCGAGCGCGCCGGCAGTATGCAGCGAGATGGCGATGACCGCCGGCACCGGCCCGCCGCCGAGGATATAGATCAGCACCAGAGCGATCACGATCTCGGGCACGGCGCGCAGCGCGTCCATCAGCCGGCGGAACAGCCCGGTCAGCCGCGGCCAGCGCGCCAGCCCGCGCGTCGACAGAAGCGCCAGCCCCATCGCCATCAGCCCGCCCAAAAGCGTCGAGACCGCGGCGATGTTCAGCGTCTCGACCAGCGAGGGCAGGTGCTTGGCCAGCAGGCCCGGCAGGTTCGCGCGCTTCTGCCATGCCTCGGCCAGCACCTCGGAGGGGAAGGCCAGCACCATCGGCAGCCCGTCGACGAAGCCGCCGGCATTGCGGCTTTCGGCCAGCCGGAACCCCGCCGCCATCATGGCGACGAAGAGCACCAGCAACAGCCCGCCGTAAAGCCGGCGGCGGCGGGCCAGTTCCAGATAGGCATCGCGGATATGGTCCGGGGCAAGGGCGGCCATGAGAGTCCTGCGGCTGAATTGCGGATGCCGCGCCCCGGCACGGGGACGCGGCCGGGAAGAGGCGCTTACTGCGCCGTTTCCTGCAGCTTGCGGGCGGCGACCACGCCCAGATAGGCGTCATGCGTCACCGGCACGAAATCCTTGGCCTCGCCATGCGCAACGCCATAGGCGCAGGCCTTGTCGGTCTCGTGCAGGTCGGCGGTCAGTTTCGTGACCTTGTCCTTGACCTCCTGCGGCAGGGCCTTGCGCAGCACCATCGGCCCTTCCGGGATCAGCTTGGATTTCCAGATCTCGACCAGGTCGTTCATCTCGACCAGCCCGGCATCGGCGGCCTTGCGGAAGGCGCCCGAGTTATAGCCGTCCTCCCAATCGCCCAGACCGTCGGCCCAGCTGACGCCGGCATCGAAATCGCCATTGGCCACGCCGATGATGGCCTGTTCATGCCCGCCGGCGAAACGGACCTGGCCGAAGAAATCCTCCAGCTTGCCATGGGTCTCGGCCAGTTCGGCGCCCGGCACCAGATAGCCCGAGGTCGAGTTCGGCTCGGCAAAGGCGAAGGACTTGCCCCTGGCATCCTCGATCGAGGCGATGCCGCTGTCCTTGCG
>Ga0182741_1000642_pt1 | contig 50428 bp, 45 predicted proteins | sample eDN5th37CBELigOP_FD_128874 | JGI IMG/M metagenome (GOLD analysis project Ga0182741, IMG submission 128874) | Enriched Organic Plus compost microbial communities from Emeryville, California, USA - eDNA 5th pass 37_C BE-Lig OP (version 2) (version 2) ... | reverse complement strand
GTCGATCCAGAGCGTGGAGCCGTCGCGGCGGCGGGTTTGCAGGGTGGTTTTGGCGGAGCGGCCGCGGGCGATGGCTTGATTCAGCTCGGCCAGGCCCGCCTGGTCGCGGTCGTGCCCTAGCAGTACCAGGTCGGTGTGGCCGATGAGTTGTTCCCTGGCGTAGCCGCTGAGCCGGGCGAGGGCGTCGTTGACGAACACGATGCGCCGCCGGCGCGAGCGCGCGTCGACGATGATGATGCCGTCGGCGCTGGCGGCGATGGCCTGGCCCCACAGCTTGAGCGTGCGCTCGGCCTGCTTGCGCGCGCGCATGTCGCGGCAGGCGGTGACGATGCCGGTGACCCGGCCGGTGTGGTCGCGGATCGGCGCCATCGTCAGCGAGATGTCGATCGTGTCGCCGCTCTTGTGCAGCGCCTGCCCGGGCACCTGATGGACTTCCTCGCCCGTGGCGACGCGCGCGTAGAGCTCGTGCAGCGGCTGCTCCAGCGCGGGCGGGGTAATGACGCTGATGGGCTTGCCGACCACCTCGGCGGCGCGGTACCCGAACAGGTGCTCGGCCGCCGTGTTCCAGAAGGAGATCCGCCAGTCGAGCGTCTTGCCGATGATGGCGTCGCCGGTCGATCGCACGATGTCGGCCAGTAGCTGGCGCTCCTCCTCGGATTTGACCGCCGCGGTTACGTCTTCGTTGACGATGATGGCGCCGCTCGGCCGGCCGAGGTCGTCCAGCAGTGGGATGGCCGAGTTGCGTATGAACTTGAGGCTGCCGTCCAAGGCCTCGATCTTGATCAGCTCGTTCAGCACCGTTTCGCGGTGCTCGAGGGCGCGCTGAGCGGCCCACTCCCTCGGGCCGATGCGCCGGCCGCTGTCGGCCCACCACGCCTTGAGGCGACCGCCCGGACCTATCCGCGGAACCCCGCCCCAGATGCGCTCCGCCGCCGGGTTGCCGCGCACGATGCGTCCCGTGGCGTCGGCGAACCACACGCCGACCGGCAAGGTGTCGAGCACGCGGCGCATCAACGCCTCGCTTTCCCGTAGCGCCGCCTGGGTTCGGAACGGCTTGCTGACGTCGAGGAACGTGGCGACCGCGCCGGCCACGTTGCCGGTTTCGTCGTACAGGGGGGCGCCGCCGGCGAGCACGGTCTTGCGTTGACCGGGGGCAGGTTCGATCTCGAAGACGCAATCCGTGGAGCTGATTCCCCGCAGCGCGCGCCGTCCGGGCCATTGCTCGGGACGCACCGGCCGACCCGTTTCCGGCCACCAGGCACGGCAGTTCGCCTCGTCGCCCGCGCCTTCCCAGATCTCGCGCGCGGCGCGGTTGGCATGCTGACACCGGCCTTGCTTGTCGAGGATCCATATCCCTACCGGTACGCTGTCCAGCACGCGAGCCGGCGCAAGCGGCAGAAGTTGGAACAGACCGCCGGGCTCACTCATCAATCGAGGTTCCCCCCAAGCCGATCGAATCGGTGCCGTGCACCACAACCCCTTATCATGGGGATGACGCCGCCGAGTTTCGAAGGGGGCGTGTGTCGGCGCCGGTCTGGTGGCGCCGTGACATAACGACAACTATCATTTCGGCGGCGGGCGGCCCCGGGGCGCCGCCCGCCAGATAAGATCGGGCCTAAGAGCGTCACGGTAGGTCGGATGCGCCGTGGCGGAAGCGCCCCTTGGGGCGACGCCTGGGCGCCCACCATGCGGTGTCGCGGCCTCCTCGTGTGGAGTGACCGTGTCGGTGGCGCCTGGACGTGGCGCGACGTACCGAGACGCTCCAAAGCCGGCCAGCAAGGAAGCAAATTAGCGCCGTGTCCGTCACCGAGCACTTTTCGTACTCGCCATACGCGCTGCCGTACCTCGGCGCCGCCCTCGTCATGATCGTGCTCGCCGTCAGCGTGCTGGTGCGCGAGCGTGGATCAGCGGTCGGACGAGCCTACGCACTGTACGCCATCGGGCCGATCGCCTGGATGGGCGGCACCAGTTCCAGCTTCGCCATTTCCGACCCGGCGTTGTTCCTGCGCCTGAACAGCGTCAGCATCGCGCTGATCACCTTGTCGGTACCGGCGCTGTACCAGTTCGTGATCCTCACCGGCGAGCGGCCGCCGCGCGCAAGACGCAAGGCATGGCTAGTCTGGGCGCTGGCGGTCCTGTTCGTGGTCCTGCTGTTCCAGCCCGGCGTCCTGGTTGACGGTGTCTACCAATACGGCTGGGGGATGGCATGCCGGCCGACCCCGTGGATGTTGTTCCTGATCGGCTACATGACCTCGCTGGTGGTGCTCTGCATGCGCCACTTGTGGCGTGGTTGGCGCAACGGCGCGGCGGCGCCCGTCTACCGCCGGCGCAACCGCCTGTTGTTCGTCGGCATGTGCGTCAGCCTCCTGGCCTTCGTCGATGTCCTGCCCAGTTATGGCCTGCCGATGCCGCCGGTGGGCGGCATCTTCAGCGTGATCTTCTTCGCCGTGGTCAGCTACGTGGCTTGGCGCTACCGCTTGACCGAGATCACGCCCGAGGTGGCCGCGGCGCAGGTATTGGCGACGATGTCCGAGGCCTTGCTGGTGGTCGACGCCGACGAGGTGGTGCGGCTCGCCAATCCGGCGGCGCAGCGCCTGTTCGGCGACGACGACCTCGCTGGCCGGCCGCTGGCGCGCATCCTGGGTGATCGCGAGCTGGTGGCGGATGTGCGGCGCTGCCTCGGTGGCGAGAAGCACCGAACCGCGCAGCTGGAATACGGCAGCGGGGCGCAGCGGCGGGTGCTGTGGCTGTCGGTGGCGCCGTTGCGCCGCGGCCGCTCGACCGCGCACATCTGCGTGTTCAACGACATCACCGCCTTGCAACAGGCGGAAAGCGAGCGCGAGCGGCTCAGCCGAAGCCTGGAAACCACGCTGAACGAGCTGGCGGCGGCCAACCGGCGTATCCAGCGCAAGCATCGGCGCGACCCGCTCACCGGGCTCTACAACCGGCGTCATTTGGAGGAGGCCCTAGACCAGATGTGGCGGGGTGCGCGCCGTCAGCGCGAGCCGTTGGCGGTGCTGATCGTCGACCTCGATCATTTTCGCGCGGTCAACGGCACCTATGGTCGAATGCGCGGCGACGAACTGCTGCGCAAGCTCGCCGCCGTGCTGCAGGAGGCGGCGCATTACCCCGGCACGCTTACCGCGCGGCTGGGTAGCGACGAGTTCGCTATCGTCCTGCCCGGCACCGATGCCGCCGGCGCCGTGGCGGTGGCCGAGCGGGTGCAGCGGCTTACCGCCCTGTGCCTCGCGCCCGAGGACGGCAACGATACGTTGTCGGTGTGCATCGGTATCGCCACGGCCATGCCCTCCGCGGACGATGCCGGCACGCCGCAGACCCTGCTGCACGCGGCGGATGCCGCGCTGCTGCATGCCAAGCAGCACGGCAAGGACCGGATCTGCGTCGCTTCCGCCGCCGGCACCGTCACCTGACGCGATGGGCGGAGCCAAGCCCCCGCCGCGTTCGCTCACACCCGGCCGGCCCAGATCCGCACCCTTCCCACCCAGATCGAGTCCGGTTCCAGCCGCGCGATTTCGCGCTCGTCCTGGCACAGCCGATCCACCGGCCAGCGCGCCGCGTCGCGCGGTCTCGGCTCCTCGCTGGAGACGATGCGGTCGATGAAGTTCAGGTGGCAGGCGCCGCGCCCGTGGCGCCAGGCACGGTTGCGGATCTCCACGTAGCCCAGCAGCCCGCGTTCGAGCGGGCCTCCGCGATAGTGGAAAGATTCGCGCGATCGAAACGCGCCCACCGAGGTGGCGGTGACGGCCAGCACGAAGCCGGCGCGCAACTGAAAGAAGTCGACCGCGCCGTGGTAAAGCGAATGCTCATGCCACAGCTCGATCACGTGATGGGTCCGCTCCGCCCTGAGCTCTCGCACCTGTACGACCGACATTCCTGATTCCCCCGATCGCGCTGCTATCACTATGGCATCGGATCGCCGACCGTGCCGCCGTGACGGGCCGGCAACGTTGCCGCGCGGGGACCGCTCGACTAACCTCGCCGGGGCCCTATCTCTAGCCTGCCGAAGCCGAGTAGTTCCGCGTGCGCCGTAGTTCCATCTCCGACACCGCCGATCAGCGCCCGAACTGGACGGTCATCAAGAGCCTCTGGCCCTACCTGCTGGAGTTCCGCGGCCGTGCGCTGCTGGCGTTGTTGTTCCTGGCGCTCGCCAAGATCGCCACCGTGACGGTGCCGGTGGCGCTGAAGTACATCGTCGACGCGCTCGACACCCAGGCCGTGGCGGCGGTGCCGCTGGCGCTGCTGTTCGGCTACGGGCTGCTGCGTTTCGCCTCGGTGTTCTTCGGCGAGCTGCGCGACGCGGTGTTCGCGCGCGTGGCGGAGCGGGCCATGCGCCGGGCGGGGCTGAACGTGTTCCGTCACCTGCACGAGCTGGAGCTGGATTTCCATCTGGCGCGGCGCACGGGAGGGTTGTCGCGCGACATCGAGCGTGGCACCAACGGCATCAGCTTCCTGCTGCGCTTCATGCTGTTCAACATCATTCCCACCCTGCTGGAGATCGCGCTGGTGGCGGTGATCCTGCTGGCGGCGTTCAGCGCGCGCTACGTGCTGGTGGTGCTGGCCTCGGTCGCGATCTACATCCTGTTCTCGGTGGTGGTGACCGAGTGGCGCACCCGCCACGTCCGCGAGTCCAACGAGGCCGACTCGCGCTCCAATACCCGCGCCATCGACAGCCTGCTCAACTACGAGACGGTCAAGTACTTCAACAACGAGGCCTACGAGGCCGAGCAGTACGACCGGGCGCTGCAGCGCTGGGAGGCGGCGCGGCTGAAGACCCGGCTCAGCCTGGCCGCGCTCAACTCCGGCCAGGCCTTGATCATCGCCGGCGCGGTGACGGTAATGATGATCATGGCCGCCTACCAGGTCCGTGCCGGCGAGATGAGCCTGGGCGACCTGGTGATGATCAACGCCTACATGATCCAGCTGTTCATCCCGCTGAACTTCCTCGGTTTCGTCTACCGCGAGATCCGCCAGGCGCTGATCGACATCGAGCGCATGTTCGGCCTGCTGCGGCAGCCGGCCAAGGTGGTGGACCGGCCTGGCGCGACCGCGCTCGAGCCCGGCGGCGGCGCGATCCGTTTCGACCGCGTGTGCTTCGCCTACCGTTCCGACCGGCCCATCCTCAAGGATGTGAGCTTCGAGATCCCGGCCGGACACAAGGTGGCCATCGTCGGTGGCAGCGGCGCCGGCAAGTCGACGCTGGCGCGGCTGCTGTTCCGCTTCTACGACGTCGATTCGGGCAGCATCAGCATCAACGGCCAGGACATCCGCGAGGTCACTCAGGCCAGCTTGCGCGCGGCCATCGGCGTGGTGCCGCAGGACACGGTGCTGTTCAACGACACCATCTACTACAACATCGCCTACGGCCGCCCGTCGGCAAGCCGCGAGGAGGTGGAGCGGGCGGCGCGGCTGGCGCATCTGGACGGCTTCATCGCGCAGCTGCCGGAAGGCTACGAGACCAAGGTCGGCGAGCGCGGCCTGAAGGTATCCGGCGGCGAGAAACAGCGCATCGCCATCGCCCGCATGCTGTTGAAGGATCCGCCGATCCTGGTGTTCGACGAGGCGACCTCGTCGCTGGATTCCACCTCGGAGAAGGCCATCCTCGCGGCCCTGAACGAGGTCGCCGAGCGCCGCACCACCCTGGCGATCGCCCATCGGCTGTCCACCATCATGGATGCCGACAACATCGTGGTGCTGGAACAGGGGCGGGTGGTGGAGCAGGGCACGCACGAGCAGTTGCTCGCCCGCGGCGGGGCCTACGCCCGGCTGTGGGCGCACCAGCAGCAGGAACCCCAGGACGCCTAGGCAGGACCGCTCAGCGGGCGGACGCCGGCTGAGCCGCCACGGCCGGTTGCCGCCGCGCCCAGGCCACCAGCGGCTTGGTCAGGGCGGTGGTGGCCAGCGCCATGAACAGCATGGCCGAGAAGGTCACCGCCGAGATCACCTCGGCGTCGAGCAGCATGGTCAGCACGACCAGCTCCATCAGTCCCTTGCACTGCATCAGCGAGCCCAACGCCATCGAATCGCGCCAGTTCAGCCCGGCGGCGAGCCGTGCCGGGACGATGGTGCCGGCCAGCTTGCCCAGCACCGATACCGCGCTCATCAGCACGAACACGGCCAGCACCGCGCCCGAGGTCACGTCGAAGGTGGTGCGCAGGCCGGTGGAGATGAAGAAGAACGGCAAGAGGATCACCGTCACCACCGACTCGAACTTGAGCAGCACGTCCTGAGCCACGGCCTTGGGCATGATCGCGCCGAAGGTGAAGGCGCCGACCACGTAGTGGATGCCGATGGCCTCGGTGGCGATGGAGGAGCACAGCAGCAAGCCGGACAAGATCACGATGTCCTTCTCGTCCACGTGCCCGCGCAGTGCCGCCCGCTGGAACAGCCGCGCCAGCAGGGGGCGCACCACCAGAATCATCGCCGCGACATAGCCCACGGCGGCGGTCAGTATGAGCAGCGCGTCGCGCGGATCGCCGCCGGCGACCAGCGCCAGCAGGCCCGCCACCAGCACCCACAGCGCGATATCGTTGACGGCGGCGCAGCCCAGCGCGAACACGCCGACCGGTTCGGTGGTCAGCCGCATCTCGCGCAGGATCGCGCCCAGCACCGGCAGGGCGGTCACGCCGGCGGCGATGCCCATGCCGAGGGAGAAGGTGGTGGCGTCGGCGGCTGCGCCGGCCGCCTCCGGCAGATGCCGCCACACCCACCAGCCGGCCAGCACGCCCAACAGCGTCGGCACGCAGATCGACGACAGGCTGGTGAGGATGAACGAGCGCGAGGTGTCGCGCAGCTCGGTAAGGTCGAAGTGCAGGCCGGTGAGGAAGGCGAGGAAGGTAACCGCGATCCAGGCCAGGCCGCGGATGTTGGCGAGCGATCCCGGCGGGAACAGCAGCTCGAACACCTCGGGCAGCGCCGCGCCCAGCACCGATGTACCCAGGCCGATGCCCGCCATGATCTGCACCACCACCAGCGGCACCAGCGCGCGTACCCGTGGAATGGTCCACACCAGGTACGGCAGCGCCACGAACAGCACCGATTGGGTGAGGAACAGCAGTACAGGGGAGAATTCGTGTGGCATGCGTCCGCTGCAGGAGATCCAAGCAGCGCACTCTTATGATCGACTAGGCCGAAAAGAGCAACCCATGTCCGGCGTGGTTTTCACGTTTCGTGATGGAACAGGCTGGCCAGGCGGCTCAGCGCCTTGCGGCCCAGCGGGCGCCGGCGGATCTGCTCCGGTCGCAGTTCTAGGGAGCGGGCGCAGTCCTCCTCGAAGTGCCGGAGCAGCTCGGCGAGTACCGCCGGGTCCAGGATCAGCAGCGCCAGTTCGTCGTCCTTGCTCATCGAGCGCTGGTTGAAGTTGGCCGAGCCGACCGCGGCGACGGTGCCGTCCACCAGGGCGATCTTGGCGTGCATCATGCTCGGCTGATAGGCCCACATTCGCACCCCGGCGTCCATCAGCGGCGTGTAGGTGTGCTCCTGCGCCAGTTGGGCCACGCGTTGATCGTGGTGCGGACCGGGAATCAGGATGCGCACGTCCACGCCGCGCCGCCCGGCTTCCTGCAGCATGCGCACGGTGGCGCTGTCGGGCACGAAGTAGGCGGTGGCGATGCAGACCTGGCGGCGGGCCAGGGTCAGCAGGATGTGGAACATGGTGGCGATCGAGCTCCAGTTGACCGCCGCCGAGGTCTTCATCACCTGTACCAGGCTTTCGCCCACCGCCGGCAAAGACTCGATGTGGATGAGGTCGTCACGGATAGGCCGGTCGGCTTCCATCCAGTTGTCGAGGAAGGCCGCCTGCAGACCGTGCACCGCCGGGCCTTCCACCTGGAAGTGGGTATCGCGCCATTCGCCGGGGCCGCGCGCGTCGCCCTCCCATTCCTCGGCGATGCCCACCCCGCCGGTGAAGGCGATGCGGCCGTCGCAGACCAGCACCTTGCGGTGGGTGCGGTGATCGACCTGCCAGACCTTCCAGCGCAGCGGTGGGCGGAACCACACCAGGTCGACGCCGGCCGCGCTCATGTGCTCGGTCAGTTCCCTGGGCATGGCCCAAGCGCCGACGGCATCCAGGATCACGCGCACCCGCACGCCGGCGCGGGCGCGCTCGGCCAGCGCCTTGGCGAAGCGCCAGGCGATGTCGCCCTTCCAGTAGACGAAGGTCAGGAACTCGATGCTGTGGCGCGCGCCGTGAATCGCCTCCAGCATCGCCGGGAAGATCCGTACGCCGTTGCGCAGCACCCGAATGCGGTTGCCGCGGCTGAAGGGGATGCCCAGCGTCGCTTCGAGGATGTGCTGATATTCGGTAGCGGCCAAGGTATCGCTGGCCATGGACGCCAACCCATTGCAACCGATCGTTCCGCGGGACTTGGGGGGCGGCGGCCGGCTGCTGCAAGCGCACGAGCTAGCCGGCCGGCGCGCCCGCCGCCGGGCGCGGCCGCGACATGGCGCGGATGGCCACGAGGTTGTTGACGCCGATCAGCGTGAACGCCGCCGCCACCACCCAGCAGAACGGGGTGATGTCGTCGGGGAAGAACGTGTGCGCCCAGTAGCCGCCGATCGCCAGGGTCACTAGCCGCAAGGCCGCGCCGATCATCACCGGCGTGATCCGGCCGAAGGCCTGGGCGGCGAAGAAGCCGGTCACGGCGATGCCGAAGAAGGCGTAGAACGGCGCGACGATGCGCAGGTAGCGGACGGCGGTGGCATACGCCTGCTCCGACATGTCGAACAGGCCCAGCCACAGTTGCGGCATCAGTGCCGCCACGATACCGAGCAGGCCGAGCAGCGCGCCCGAGCCGAGTACCCCCGCCAGGGCCAGCCGCCGCGCCAAGCCGTCGTCGCCGGCGCCGCGGGCTTGGCCGGCCAGCGCGATCAGCGCCATGCCGATGCTGAACGCGAACGGCACCAGCACGTACTCCAGCCGCGCGGCCAGGCCGAAGCCCACCAGCGCTTCTTGGCCGTAGAGGCTAGCGGTACGCACCGCCATCATCACCGCCACGTTGGTGAGCATGGTGGCGATGATGGCCGGCAGCGCCAGCTTGGTCAGCGCGGCGGCGCGGCCGCGCTGCAGACGCAGATCGGCCGGGCCGGTCAGCAGCCGCAGCCGGTAGACGCCGTAAACGAGCGGCAGCAGGCCCACGGTTTGGGCGATGAGGTAGCTGACGGCGATACCCTCGACGCCGAGTCCGGCGAATCCGCCGACGCCCTGCGCCAGCGGCCGGCACAGCAGCACGTGTACGATGGCCATGGTGATGAAGCCGCTTGCCGGCAGCCACATGCGGCCGGCGCCGCGCAGCACGCCGCCCAGCGCACCGGTTATCCACAGCAGCAGCGCGCCGACCAGGATGATGCGCGCGTAGCCGGCCGCCTGGCCCAGCACTCCGCCTCGCCCGCCCATGGCCTCGGTCAGCGCGGAGGCGCCGATCAGGCCGATCAGGGCCAGCGCGGCGGCGATGAACAGCGCGAAGGTCACGGCGTGGCCGGTGGCGGAGCGGGCCGCGCCATGGTCGCCCGCGCCGAGCGCGCGCGCCACCATGCCGGCGGCGGAGCCGCCGAAGGCGCCGTTGGAGGTCTGCATCAACAGCATCTGCAGCGGCAGCACCAGGGCGATGGCGGCGAGCGCACCGTCGCCGATCTCGCCGGCGACGATCCCGTCGATCGTGGCCATGGCCAGGCTGGCGAAGAAGCCGACCAGATTGGGCAGGGACAGACGCAGGATGGCGGGCGCGACGCGCATGCGGGTACTTCCAGTAGGGGCGGGCGGTGCCGCCCGTGGGATCGGGATTCTAGCGTTAGCAGTGCCTGCGGCGATTACTCGGTCGGCAGGTCGAAGATCAGGCAGGTTGTGGTCGCGTGCGCGTACAGCTTGCCCGCGCTGTCGACGATTCGGCCCTCGGCGGTGCCGACGCGGCCGCCGACGTTGATCACTCTGCCCTCGGCCCGTACCGGACCGACCTCGGGCAGCAGGGCGCGGACGTAGTTCACCTTGATCTCCAGCGTGGTGTAGCCGCGGCCGCGCGGCAGGGTGGAGTGCACGGCGCAGCCCATGCACGAATCGAGCAGGGTGGCGGCCCAGCCACCGTGGATGCTGCCGATGGGGTTGAAGAAGGCCGGCTTGGGCGTGCCCTGGAACACCACTCGGCCATGCGCGACTTCCACCGGCATGAAGTTCAGCGTCTCGCCGATCGGGACCCGCGGCAGTTCGCCGCGGACGATGGCATCGAGGAAATCCACGCCGCTATGGGCGGCGAGCACGCTGCGCGGCGCGACGCCGGCCTCGACCATGCGCGCCCGCAGCGCCTGCTCCTGCGCCTGCCATTGCCGGAGAAGCTCCTGTGGATCGGCCTGCATGGCTGCCTCCTCGGTCGGGTTATCGGCCGGCCAGGGCTTCGGCGACGAAGTCGAGCCGGTCCTGGCCGAAGAACATCTCGTCGCCGACGAAGAAGGTCGGCGCGCCGAATACGCCGCGGGCGACCGCCTCCTCGGTGATCGCCTTGAGCCGGGTCTTGCTGGCCTCGTCGCCGGCGAGGCGCTCGAACTCGGCCGGATCGAGATCGGCCGCCCGCAGCGTTTCCGCCACCACCGCCGGATCGCCCATGTCGCGCCGCTCCACCCAGATGGCGGTGAACACGGCGCCGAGATAGCGCTGCAATGCCGGCGTCTCCAGGTAACCGGCGGCGCCGCGCATCAGGGTCAGGGTATTGATCGGGAAATGCGGGTTGATCGAGAACGGCACGCCGTAGCGGCGCGCGAAGCGCGCGAAGTCGAGCTTGATGTAGGCGCCCTTGGCGGGCACCGCGATCGGCGACTGATTGCCGGTGGCCTTGAACACGCCGCCCGGCAGCATCGGCCGCCAGACGATTTCGGCGCCGGCCGCGGCGGCGATGCTCGGCAACTGGGTCCAGGCAAGATAGGCGGCGGGGCTGCCGACGTCGAAGAAGAATTCGACCTGCTTGCTCATGGGGAGGGGTCTCCGAGAGATGGACGCTTGCGGCCAGGGTGCGCTGGTCCGGTCCATGGGTTTGGTTTCGGAACCATGCCCGAGTCTCGGTTCTAAAAAAGAACCTGTCAAGCCGTCGATCGCGGATGCGCAACGGCGTGGAGCCGGCGCGGAAGGTCGGTGACGGCAACGAAGGGGAGGGATGCCGTGGGTGCGCCGTTCTCACCCGAGAGGACACGGCGCACTCGCGGAAAAGGTTCCTGAATCGGCTCAGGTGGACTGAATCATCAATCCTTGCAGGCGTGCCCGCTCGGCATCGGTCATGGGCCGCGGCCGCCCGCTGGCGCGGTCGAACACCACCATGGTGCTGCGCGCCACCGCGATCGGATGGCCGTCGCCGCTGATCCGCGACTGCAGCACGAACGAGCTATTGCCGAGCTTGATCACGCCGATCGGCACCCGCACCTGCTCGCGCACCAGTCGAAACTGCACGAACTCCGCCTGCACCGCGGCCACTAGCAGGCCGATCTCGGGCGTGCGGATCACGTTGAGCATGGTCGCCCGCGATTGCTCGGTGTAGCGCGCCACCGCGGCCTCGCCCACCACCTTGTCCGGGTCCATGTCGGCGTAGCGCGGGCCGAACTCCACCGTCATCGGATAGCCGTCGGCGCTAGGGGCGGCCGCGGTCGACGCCGGCGCCGGACCGTCCTCGCCGGCGCCGCGCGCGGCCAGGGCCTGGCGCACGTCGGCCGGCAGCCGGACGCGCGCGCCGTCGAGCCAGGCGCCCATCAGGCAGTCGTGGATGCCGACGCAGGCGCCGCCCTGGAACAGTCCCACGGCCAGCCGGTAGCCCCAGTCGTTGACGCCCAGCAGGCGCACGCCGAACTGTACCGGCTCGGGATAGTGGGTGATGCGCAGGTAGTCGGTGCTCACCCGCACCGGCCGCAGCAGCACGCCGTCGGAGTACAGGGCGTCGTTGCCCATCACGTCGAGCAGATAGCGCAGCCGCGCCTCGGCGTGCAGCTGGAACACGGCGACGTTGTTGACGTGGCGCTCGGTGTCGAGGTCGACGTAGCGCGGGAACAGTTGCTGCTGGAACTCGTAGGAATCGAGTTGATAGCGCCAGGCTTCTTCTTTCATGCGTTGCTATTCGCCGTGGGCTGAGGGGGTGAATCGGAGCTGGCGCGGCGGCGCTAGCCGCCGCGCCGGGCCAGCCCCAGGTAGGTTTCGATGACGCGCGGGTCGGCGGCCAGCTCCGCGGCCGGGCCCTGCATGACCAGTGCGCCGGTTTCCAGCACGTAGCCGTAATCGGCCACCTGCAGCGCGGCGCGGGCGTTCTGCTCGATCAGCAGGATGGCCACGCCGGTGCGGCGCAGGTCGCTGACGATGCGGAAGATCTCTTTGACGATCAGCGGCGCCAGCCCGAGGCTGGGTTCGTCCAGCATCAGCAGCTTGGGCTTGCTCATCAGCGCCCGTCCCAGCGCCAGCATCTGCCGCTCGCCGCCGGAGAGCGTGCCGGCTGCTTGCCGGGCGCGCTCCTTCAACCGCGGGAAGGTGTCGTACACCACGTCCAGCTGATCGAGATAGCGGCGGTCGCCGGCGCGCTTGCGCGGGTAGGCGCCGAGAATCAGGTTGTCGGCCACGCTCATGGTGGCGAACAGCTCGCGCGTTTCCGGCACCAGGCACATGCCCCGCGCCACGCGCTGCTCGATACCGAGCGCGCCGATGTCCTCGCCCAGGTAGCGCAGTTCGCCGCGCACCGAGCCGTTCGCCGGCAGCGAGCCCATGATGGCGTTGAGCGTGGTCGACTTGCCGGCGCCGTTGGGGCCGATCACGGTGACGATGGCGCCGGCCTCGACCTGCAACGCCACGCCGCCGACGGCTTCGACCTTGTCGTAGCCGACATGTAGGTCGCGCACTTGCAGAATCGCGGTCATGACGCCTCCTCGACAGCGCCCAGATAGGCTTCGAGCACGGCCGGATTGCGTTGTACTTCGTCGGGGCTGCCTTCGGCGATCTTGCGGCCGAACTCCATCACCACCAGCCGGTCGGTGAGATTCATGACGAAGTCCATGTCGTGCTCGACGATGAGCACGCTCATGCCCTCGGCCTTGAGCGAACGCAGCAGCTCGGCCAGCGCCTGCTTCTCCCGGTAGCGCAGTCCGGCGGCCGGCTCGTCGAGCAGCAGCAGCGTGGGATCGGTGCACAGCGCGCGGGCGATCTCCAGCAGCCGTTGCTGGCCCAGCGCCAGGCTGCCGGCCTCCTGGTGCATGCAGTCCTTCAGCCCCACCCGCTCCAGCTGCCGCGCCGCCTCGCGCAGCAGCTTGGCCTCCTCGGCGCGGTTGAGCCGCAGGATGCTGGCCAGCACGCCGCCCTGCGGCCGGTAGTCGCCGCGCAGGTGCGCGCCGAGGGCGACGTTCTCCAACGCGCTCATCTCGGGCAGCAGCTGCACGTGCTGGAAGGTGCGGCCGATGCCGCGGCGCACGATCTGCCGCGCCGACAGCCCGGTCAGCTGCTCGCCGCGGAAATGCACGCTGCCGGACGTGGCCGTCTGCACCCCGGTGATCATGTTGAAGGTGGTGGACTTGCCGGCGCCGTTGGGGCCGATCAGGCCGACGATCTCGCCGGCGCGCAGCTCGAAGTCGACGTTGTCGACCGCGGTCAGCCCGCCGAATTCCTTGCGCAACGCGCGCACCGACAGCAGCGGCTCGCCCGCCGCCGGCTTGTCCCGCTTCGGCAGCGCCGGCGCCTCGGCCGGCACCCGCACCGGCGGCGCGGCGGGGAAGAAGCGCCGCAGCAGCGGCCACAGGCCGTTGCGGGCGTACTGCAGCAGCAGCACCATCAGCACGCCGAACACGATCATCTCGATGCTCACTTCCAGCCGCAGCAACGCCGGCAGCTGGCCGCGCAGGAATTCCTTGGCCAGGGTGAACACCGTGGCGCCCAGGATCGCGCCCCAGACGTGGCCGACCCCGCCGATCACCGCCATGAACAGGTATTCGATGCCGTAGTTCAGGCCGAACGAGGACGGGCTGACCGTGCGCTGCAGATGCGCGTACAGCCAACCGGACAGGCAGGCCAGCACCGCGGCCAGTACGAACACCACCATCTTCAGCCACACGGTGTTCACGCCCATGGCCTCGGCCATGCCGCCGCGGCCCTTGAGCGCGCGGATCGCCCGGCCCGGGCGGGAGTCGAGCAGGTTGCGCGCGGCGAATACCGCCAGCAGCACCAGCAGCCAGATCAGGCAATACATGGCGCGGCCGTCGGCGAGGGAAACGCCGAGCAGCTCCAGCGCCGGGATGCCGCTGAGGCCGTCGTGGTAGCCGAGGATACCGAGGGTGCCGAACAGGTAGTACAGCGCCAGGGCCCAGGCGATGGTGGCCAGCGCCAGGTAGTGGCCGGACATGCTCAGGGTTACCGCGCCGATGATCAGCACCGCCGTGACCGTGATCGCCAGCCCCAGCAGCAGTCCCAGCCAGGGCGAGAGCGCGTGCGCCGTGCTCAGATAGGCGGTGCTGTAGGCGCCGATGCCGACGAACGCCGCCTGGCCGAAGGATGTGAGTCCGCCGACGCCGGTGAGCAGCACCAGCCCCAGCGCCACCAGGCTGGCCAGGCCGATGTAGTTGAGCAGCGAGATCCAGAAATCCGGCACCGGCAGCAGCGGCAGCAGGCCGACGACGGCGACGAAGGCGAGCAGGAGCTTGCGGTTGACGTTGGCCATGGCCGCTTACTCCTCCTCGTCGTCGTGATGCTGGTGACGGGTGGCGAGCGAGCGCCACAGCAGCACCGGCAGCACCAGGGTGAACACGATCACCTCTTTGTGGGAACTGGCCCAGAATGAGGAGAACGCTTCCAGCAGTCCGACCAGCAGCGCGCCGGCGGCCGCCAGCGGATAGCCCACCAGCCCGCCGATGATCGCGCCGATGAAGCCCTTGAGCGCGATCACGAAACCGCCGTCGTAGGTGAGCGCGGTGATCGGCACCGACAGCATGCCGCACACCGTGACGATGGCGCCGGCCAGGGTGAACGCCAGCCGCCCCGATTGCGCCGTGCCCACGCCGATCAGCCGCGCGCCCAGGCGGTTAACCGCCACCGCGCGCAGCGCCTTGCCCGAGAGCGTGCGATTGAAATACAGATACAACGCCAGCATCAGCAGCAGCGTGCTGACCCACACCACGATGCTCTGGCCCGACAGCGGCAGCCCGGCCAGCTCGAAGCTGGCGTCCCAGATCGGCTTCGCGCTCCAGCCCTCGGGGCCGAACATCACCAGCCCCAAGCCGGTGAGCGCGAAGTGCACCGCCACCGCGATGATCAGCAGCACCAGCGGGCTGGCGCCGGCCACCGGCTGGAAGCCGATGCGGTAGATCATGGGCGCCATCGGCACCACCGCCAGCGCGGTCAGCGCCATGTCCAGCGCCACCGGCAGCTCGCGCGGCGCGGCCCAGCTCAGCAGCAGGTGCATGAGAAGGGGAAATAGGAGGAACTTCAGGCCCGCGATCAGCAGCGGGCGCGCGCTGCGCGCGGCGCCGTGGCGCCAGGCGGCGATCGCCTCCTGGAGGAAACACAGCGCGCCCAGGCCGAGCAGTAGCCAGGTGGTGGCCGGCATGCGGCCGTGTTCGAGCAGCGCCAGGGTCAGGCCGCCGAACACCATCAGCTCGCCCAACGGCACCAGGATGATCCGGGTTACCGAGAACACCAGCACCAGCGCGAGCGCCAGCAGCGCATAGATCGCACCGCTGGTGATGCCGTCGATGCTCAGGAAACCGGCGACCTGCCAGTCCATCGAAGTTCCTCCGGGAAGGCGCCGGCCGCGGCCGGCGCCTTGAGGCGGGATGCCTTAGTCGAGCACCTTCCAGCGGCCGTTCTCGACGGTGATCATCACCGCCGCGCGGCTGTCGAAGCCGGCGTGCTGGGTCGGGCTCATGTTGAGCACGCCGTGGGTGACGGCGAATTCCTTGACGCCCTCGAGCGCGTCGCGCAGCGCCTGGCGGAATTCCGCCGTGCCCGGCTTGGCGCTCTTGGCCGCCTCGGCCACGGCGCGGTCGAGCAGCAGGTAGGCGTCGTAGGCGTAGCCGGCGAAGTTGTCGCGCGAGCCGGGGCCGTACTTGTCCTCGTACAGCTTCAGGAACTTGAGCGCCACCGCCTTGCTCGGATGATCGTCCGGCAGGCCCTCGGCCACCAGCACCGGGCCGGTGGGCAGGATCATGCCGTTGGCCTGCTCGCCGGCCAGACGCAGCACGTCGTTATTGGCCATGCCGTGGTTCTGATAGACGTGGCCCTTGAAGCCGCGCGCCTTGAGCTCGCGCATGGGCAGCACGCCGGGGGTGCCGGAGCCGCCGATGAACACCGCGTCGGGCTTGGCGCCGAGGATGCGCAGCACCTGGCCGGTCACGGACTGGTCGGTGCGCTCGTAGCGCTGCACCGACACCAGTTCGATGCCCTCGCGCTTGGCGCGCGGCTCGATGTCACGCAGCCACACGTCGCCGTAGCCGCCGGTGAAGCCGATGAAGGCCAGGCGCTTGACGCCGCGCTTCTTCATGTCCTCGAACAGCTTGCCGTTCATCACGTCCACGGTCTGCGGCATCGAGAACACCCAGGTCAGGTGCTCGGGCCGCGGCGCGGCCAGCGACAGGCCGATCTGCGGCGTCTTGGTCTCGACCGCGATGGCGGACAGCGCCAGCGAGGTGGGCACGGTGTTGGAGCCGACGATCACATCGACCTGCTCCTCGATGAAGCGGCGGCCGTTCTTGGCGGCGGTGGAGGCGTCGGTGGCGTCGTCGAGCACGATGTACTGCGCCGGCAGCCCGCCCAGGGTCTTGGGCAGCAGCTCGATCACCTGCTTGGATGGAATGCCCAGCGAGGCGGCGGGGCCGGTGGCGGACAGCGACACGCCGACCTTCACGGTTTCGGCGGCCTGCGCGCCGGACATGGCGAGCGCGGCGATGCCGGCCAAGGCAAGCTTTCGATAGTGTTGGAACATGGACTCTCCCCGATGGCCGCCGCCTTCAGCTACGACGGTCTAGTGGTTGGGCAGCCGTGCTGCCGTGGACGGATCGTGACGGGTAACGGACCGCCTATAGACCCCAGCGGCCCTGCCGGGTCAACGGCGGCAGACACTTAACGCCGCCGCCGGTGTGCGGCGGCATGGTAGAAGCCAGTCCTAATATAGGTCAAGCATGGGCCCGGCATCAGAGTTGAGACGGATCGCGGCGCATGACCAGCAGCGGCTGCGGCCGGCCGTCATCGTCGAGCTCGCGGCGGCGGATCTGGCGGAAACCCACGCGGCGATAAAAGGCCGGCGCGATCGGGTTGGCCTCGTACACTTCCACCGTCAACGGGCCCTTGCGGGCCGCGGCATGCTCGATCAGCGCCCGGCCGACGCCGCGGCCGTGCACCTCGGGGTCGACGAACAGCCCGCCGATGAAGGATTTGAGCAGGCCGATGAAGCCCAGCAGGCGCTCGTCCTCGTCCAGCGCCACCCAGTTCTCGGCGCGGGGCAGGTAGATATCGGCCACCATCTTGCTTTGTGCGGCCAGCTCGGCTTCGGTGAAGAACGGGTGACCGACGCGTGAAGCGCGCAGCCAAACATCGAGCGCGGCGGCGTGGTCGTCCGGAATATAGCGGCGGATCTGCATGGGTTGGCCTCGGTGCGGCTGCGACGTCGCAAGCCGGGAGAAGCTAACGCAGATCGGGCGCAAGCCCAAGAGAAGGTTTATTGGGGGCGCGCGACGCGCGGCCCGAATAAGCGGCGCCCTCCGCTGGAGGGCGCCGCGAGCCGTTAGGCGTCGCGCGAGCGGCGCGCGCCGTAGTCGCCGCCGCGGTGGTGATGACCGCCGCGGTTGCCGGCATTGGCGCCGGGGCGGGGGCCGCCGCGCCGCTGCGGCGGACGCTTGCTCGCCGGCCGCGGTTCGCTGAAGCGCGGCTCCAGCCCTTCGATCACCACTCGCTCGATCTTCTGCCCGGTCATGCGCTCGATGCGCACCAGCTTGGGCCAATCCTGGCGGTTGACCAGGGCGATGGCGGTGCCGGTGTCGCCGCCGCGGCCGGTGCGGCCGATGCGGTGCACGTAGTCTTCCGGCGCGTTCGGCAGGTCGAAGTTCACCACGTGAGATAGGCCGCGGATGTCCAGGCCGCGCGCGGCCACGTCGGTGGCCACCAGCACGTCCACCCGGCGCCGGCGCAGCTGTTCCACCGCGTTGCGGCGCTGGTATTGGCTCATGTCGCCGTGCAGCGCGGCGCTGCGGTGGCCGTTGGCGCGCAGGCGCTCGGCCAGTTCGTCCGCGCCCCGCTTGGTGGCGGTGAACACGATGGCCTGCTCGGTGGCCTCATCGCGCAGGATGTGCTCGAGCAGCGCCATCTTGTGCAGGAAATCGTCGGCCTGGTGCATGCGCTGGGTGATGGAATCGTGGCGCGCGGTCGCCGCCGCGATCTGCACCCGCTCCGGCTCCTTGAGCAGGCGCTGGGCGACCCGCTGGATCTGGCCCTCGAAGGTGGCCGAGAACAGCAGGGTCTGGCGGCTGTCCGGCGTGGCGGCGGCGATCTGCTCGACCGCGTCGAGGAAACCCATATCGAGCATGCGGTCGGCCTCGTCCAGCACCAGCAGCTCCAGCCGCGAGAAGTCGACGCGGCCGCGCTCCATGTGGTCCATCAGCCGGCCGGGCGTGGCCACCAGCAGGTCCAGCGGACGGCGCAGCAACTGCTGCTGCGGCGGGTAGGGCATGCCGCCCACCACCGCGCCGGAGCTCAGCCGCGCGAACTGGCTGAAGGCGCGGATCGCGTCGGTGACCTGGGTCGCCAGCTCGCGGGTGGGGGTCAACACCAGCACGCGCGGGCCGATGCCGGCCTTGCTGGACGGCGTGAGCAGGCGCTGCAGGGCCGGCAGCACGAAGGCCGCGGTCTTGCCGGTGCCGGTCTGGGCCGAGGCCATCAGGTCGCGGCCGGCCAGCGCCAGCGGAATGGCCCGGCGTTGAATCTCGGTCGGTTCGGTGAAGCCGCAGCGCTCGATGGCGCGCAAAAGAACGGAATCCAGGGAAAGCTGGGTGAAAGACAAACGAATATCCTTGGCCGCCGGAAGGTCGACGACGAACTGGAAGTAAACGTGCAGGAAGTGCCGGGAGAAGATCCGGATCGGCTTGCACGGCGCGGCGAAAGACCGCGGGTACGTCGCTAACCGGCAGGCCAGGAATCAGCTGGACGGAAAGGAGGGTCAGAGACGCGCGAATGATTGAAGCCCGCGCACTATACCAGTTCTGGCCGAAAAAGCGATGGTTGCGTGTCACAGCGGCGGCGAGCGCTTGGCGCGCTTCAAGTGCCGTGTCGTCCGGCCAATGGTCACGCCGCGCGTGCTACGTTTTCGGTTCCGGAACCCAAGCGCTTCATGGAGGAAGCACTATGTCCCGTAGAGTCGTCTGCCTTATTGCGGCCGCGGCCATGATGGCCGCGGCGACCGCCGGTGCCGAGTGGAGGACCTCGGCCAACGTCGGCTTCGCCAGCGAGTACGTATTCCGCGGCGTCTCCCAAAGCGACGAGGAACCTGCCTTGCAGGGTGGGTTCGACTTCGAGCACGACGCCGGGTTGTATGCCGGACTGTGGGGCTCCAGCGTCGATTTCAACGACGGCGACGAGGCCAGCATCGAGGCCGACCTCTATGCCGGCTACGCGGCCGAATGGCGCGGACTGGGATATGACGTCGGCGCGATCTACTACGCCTATCCCGGCGCGTCCAGCCGGCTCGATTACGACTTCTTCGAGGTTTACGGCAAGCTCAGCTACGAGCTGAAACCGGTCACGCTCTCCGGCGGCGTGTTCCTCTCGCCGGAATTCTTCGGCAATACCGGCAATGCCGAGTACTACTTCGCCGCCGTGGAATGGCCGCTGCTGGAGCGGATCTCGCTGACCGCCCACATCGGTCGGCAGAACATCGACGACGCCGACAGCTACACCGACTGGAAGCTCGCCGTGGCGGCCGAGTATGCCGGTTTCAGCGCCGAGCTGGCGTATCACGACACCAACCTGGACGATTCCAAGCTGGCCGACGAGCGGGTGGTGCTCGCCGTGTCGCGCAGGTTCTGAGTGGTGGGTGGCTATCGCCGCCAGCGGCTGCGGCCGCTGGCGGTCAGCGCAGCGAGGAGCCCGCGGCGGCGTCAGTGGTCGTGACGGGTGATCTTGTCCAGATAGCCCATGCCGAAGGCGGACACGACGAAAGTGAGGTGGATCAGCACGTACCACATCAGCTTGTCGTTGGGCACGTTCTTGGTGTCCATGAAGATCTTCAGCAGATGGATCGAGGAAATGGCGACGATGGACGAGGCCACTTTGTTCTTGAGGCTGCTGTAGTCCATCTTGCCCAGCCAGCCGAGCTTCTCGGTGTTGTCGCCCAGGTCCAGGCGCGAGACGAAGCTTTCGTAGCTGGACAGCATCACCATCACGATCAATCCGCCCACCAGCGCCAGGTCGATCAGCGACAACACCACCAGCACCAGGTCGGCTTCCGCCATCTGAAAGATGATCGGCAGCACGTGGAAGATCTCCTGGAAGAACTTGATGCCCAGCGCCAGCAGGGCAAGGCTCAGGCCCAGGTAGATCGGCGCCAGGATCCAGCGGGAGGCATACATCAGGCGTTCGGTGAATCGTTCCAGCATCGGGGCTCCGCTCGGGAAGTAGGCGGTGACAACGGCGCGTTATTGTAGAGCGGCGTGGCGGCACGGCCGCAAGCGTGCCGGCTACGGCAGGTCCAAGCCCAGGCCGGACAGGCGGGTGAGGTGGGCGGCCAGCTCGGCGCAGTGGCGGCGGAAGCCGGTATAGGCTTCGTCGCCGAGCGGTTGCCGCGAGTCGCGGCGGTCGGCATAGCAGATGCCGATGGGGCGGTTGTGGACGAAGATCGATTGCGCGACGAATTCGTCGACCTCGACGACCTGGCGCAACGCCGGGGTCAACAACGCGGCCAAGCGCTCGCTCACGCCCGCGTGCACCCATACCGCGGCGGGCCGTTCCAGCAGACGCCCGAACAGATTGCCGCCGTCGCGTTGGAAGACGAAGCGGCGCAGCGCGGCGTCGGCGGCCACACCACGGAAGAAGCGGCCGCGCAGCGTGCCGTGGTCGGCGCTGAGCAGGGCGAATACCACCCGATCGAAGCCCAGGTCGTCGCGCAAGGTGTCGGTGAAGCGCTCCAGCACCTGCTGCAGTTCGGATGTCGAGGCCGCGCTTGCGCCGGCCGGTGCCGGCGCGGTTGGCTCGGCCGTTGCGGCCGCGTCGTCGTAACTGTCGAGCGGCTCGGCCGGGAATAGCTCGACCAACCCCGCCTGCGGCCGGGGCAGCCGCGAATACAGGTGCGCCGCGGCTTCGGCGGTTGCCTTGAACACGGCGGTTCGCACCGTGTCCGGCGGCTCGACCAGGATCTCGCCCGCCCGCCGCAGGTGTTCGTTGTCGATCTCCGGTAGCAGCCGCTCGGGACCACCTTTGATGAGGTCCTCCGCCAGGCGGATCAGTTCGCAGCGGCGGTCCTGCTGCTGCCTGTCGTCGAGCAGCGATCGCAGCAAGTGCGGTAGCCGCCAATGCTCGGCCAGCGCGGCGGACAGCTCGGCGATTCCGCAGCCCAACGCGGCTCGTGCCGCTTGTTCCAGCGTCGAACCCTGCTTGGCGGCGTGGTGGCGGATGCGCGGAACGATCTCAGGCGCGTGAGCGCGCAGCGCCAGTTCGCCCAGGTCGCGCAGCAGCCCGGCGTAGAAGGCGTCGTCGTAGCGCATGTCGCGGTGGCGGCGGACCAGTTCGCGCGCCAGGTAGCCGATGTGAAAGGCGCGTCGGTGCAGCTGGCGCAGCGGTGCCAACTGCGTCTGGTCGAAGCGGTCTTCCAGCACCGGCAGCCGCTGCGCCAGCGTGGTCATGGCCTGGGCGCCGAGCATCACCGCCGCCTGTTCCAGGGTGGCGATGCTACCGTCGGCGCGGCCGGCATTGGCGGCGCGCAGCATGTGCGCGCACAGCATGGGATCGTGGGCGGCGGCGCGGATCAGGGCCGCGCCGTTGTAAGCAGCGTCGGCGGTCAAGGCGAGCAAGGCGCGGCGCGACTCGCGCCAGACCGGCAGCGGCCGGTCGGAAAGCCGTTTGACCCAATCCCGCAGAGCGTCGCTCATGGCGTGCCCGTCGCTACAGCCGCCACACGTACAGGCGCGAGCGGTGGCGATCGTCGAGCTCGATCACCTCGCTCGGGCACGCATCGGGGATCGTGAAGCCGTTGCTGACCAGCATGCTGCCGGGTCGCATCTCGGCGCGGGCCTTCTCCCACAGCGCGGCCATCGGCGCCCGCGAGAGGAAGGCGTAGACCAGATCGAAGCCGCTTAAGTCGACTCGCCACAGATCGGCCCAGGCCACCTGCGCTCGCGGCTGCCGCCACAGCCGCAGCCGGCACAGCAACCACAGCAGCGGTGAGGATTCCACGCCGACACCGGTGACGTCCGGCCGCAGGCGGGCGAGCTGGAGTAGCCCGCCGCCGGTGCCGCAGCCCAGATCGAGCCAGCGCGCGCCGGCGCGGTTCGGCAACAGCTCGGCGAGCCGGCGCCAAACCGCGCCGCTGCTGAGATACAGCGGCACCCGGTCGCGCACGCTATTGCCCAGCAGCAACAGGGTGAGCAGGAACGCCAGCAGGTAGAAGCGCGGATCGATCGCCAGCTGCGACGCGCCGTACAGCGCCGGCGCGAACCCCAGTTGCAACGGCAGCCACCAGCGCGGCAGCCGCAAGCATAGGCTTAGCGGCAGGGCGAGCAGGCCGGTGGCGACGGCCAACTCCAACCAATCGAGCGGGCGCGGTAGCCAGCGGCTCAGCATGCCGGCCGACGCCAGCGCGAACAGCGTGGCCAGCGCCTGCGCCAAGGCCGCGCGCGGTAGCGGCGAACGTGGCGTCTCGCCTGGCACCGCCGTGCTCATTGCACCCTGTTACCCGCAGCCGCGGGTATGCGGTTGAGCGAGGACTTGGGCACGCCCTCGACGCCGATCACGTCCTCGTCGGCCGGGCCCAGCAGGGCGCGCTCGGCGCGGGCGTTGAGCACGATGATCGCCATGCGCCGGTTCACCGGCGCCCGCGGCGCGCTCGCATCGAATGGTTGCACCGAGGCCATGCCGGAGGTGCGAACTACCCGGTCTTCCGGTAGTCCGGCCCGGATCATGGCGCGGCGGGCGGCGTTGGCGCGGTCGGCGGAAAGCTCCCAGTTGCTGTAGTCGCGGCCCTTCGACACGTACGGCATGGCGTCGGTGTGGCCGATGATGGTCACCTTGTTGGGCAAGCGCGCGACCAGCGGCGTGATCTGCGCCAGGATCTCGCGCGCATGTGGTTCCAGTTCGGTGCTGCCCAGCGCGAACATCGGCCGGTTGTTGGCGTCGACGATCTGGATGCGCAGCCCGTCGCGGGTAAAATCGATCTTCAGCTGCTCCTTGAAATCGTTGAGCAGCGGGCTGAGCTCGATGGCTTCGCGCAGCGCGCGGTTGAGCTGCTCCAGCGGCTCGATCGCCGTGTCCTCGCCGACGCCGGCGTCCTTGGGGTTCTCCTGCACCATGTCGTCGCCCAGGTTGAACTGGCCGACGTCCTGGATCACGTCCGGGCCGCCGCCCTTGAGCACGCTGGTGGTGTCGCCCGAGGTCTCGCCGCCGCGCATCGAGACCTTGAACGGGTTGGAGAAGTACTCGGCGATGCCCTTCTTTTGCGCGTCGGTGGTGGAGCCGAGCAGCCACATCAGCAGGAAGAAGGCCATCATGGCGGTCACGAAGTCGGCGTAAGCGAGTTTCCAGGCGCCGCCGTGGTGGCCATGACCGCCCTTCTTGACCTTCTTGATGACGATCGGGCGCTTGTTATCGAAGGCCATGCCTGGTTTCCGCTAGCCGCCCTTGGCCTTCTTCAGGTGCTCCTCGAGTTCGAGGAAGTCGGGCCGCTCGCTGGGCGGAATCACCTTGCGCGCGAACTCCACCACCACCGCCGGCGCCGAGCCGGTGACGAAGGACACCAGACCGGCTTTCAGGCACTGCAGGTATTTGGATGCGTCGGACACCCGCTGTTCGAGCAGATTGGCCACCGGCGCCACGAAACCGTAGGCCAGCAGGATGCCGAGGAAGGTGCCGACCAGGGCGGCGCCGATGAGCTGGCCCAGCACTTCGGGCGGCTGATCCACGGATTCCATGGTGTGCACCACGCCCATCACCGCCGCCACGATACCGAATGCCGGCAGACCGTCGGCGAGTTTGCGCAGCGCCTCCACCGGCGCCATCGCTTCGTGATGGTAGGTTTCGATCTCCAGGTCCATGAGATTGTCCATCTCGTGCGGATCGAGCTGGCCGGCCACGGCCATGCGCAGGTAGTCGATCAGGAAGGTCATGGCATGACGTTCCTTCGCCAGCAGCGTCGCCTTCTGGAAGATGGCGCTGTTCTTCGGGTCCTCGATGTCGGCCTCGATTCCCAGTAGACCCTCGCGCCGCGCGCGCTGGGCGATCTCGCTGAGCATGGTCAGCGTCTGCAGATACAGCGCCTTGGTATAGGGCGATGCGCCCAGCGCGGCGACGAAGGCGCGGCCGGTCGCCTTCATGGTCTTGCCGCCGGCGCCGATCATGAAGGCGGCGAAGGCCGAGCCGCCGATGATCAGCAACTCCACCGGCTGCAGCAGCACGCCGAGGTGGCCGCCGGCGAGGGTGAAGCCGCCGATGACGCTGGCGGCGATCAGGGCGTAACCGACGAAGATCAGCATGGCGCTGTCCCTGAGGCGCGTTGGCGCTGCGGCTCGGCGGGCGTCGTCGGGTGCTCGTAAGCGGCCATGTGGATCACGCGGCTTTCGTTCTCTACTGAAGCCGCCGATCCGTGGCGCGGGGCTGGAATATGGCGCCTAGGATGCCTCTCTTGGCAAATGCTGTCGAGATACATGGGCGTATGGTGCCGCTGCGCTGCCGCCTCAAACGTTGATAGAAAAATCAGAATTGATTAATGGCGGAAACTTGGCCGTCCATCTGCTATCACTACTGTGATCGGCCTCACAGCAATTTCACTAATAACAGGACGTGAGGCCGGAGCTAGAGGAGGAGTCTCTACATGCGCGTCGGCCTACTCGTCGATTCCGCCTGCGATCTGCCGCACCGGTTCTTCCAGGACAACGATGTATTCATCCTGCCCATCTCCATCAAGATCGACGGCAAGCTGTTCGTCGATGACCATGACCCCGTTCGTACCCTCGACTTCTATCGAAGCGGCCTGATCGAAAAGGGCCACGACGCAGAGACGGTGCCGTTCACGGCGGAACAGATTCGCCAACTGTTCCTCGACAAGATCGTCACCGAGTACGACTTCGCCTTCTGCGAGACCATCACCCGGGTCCGCAGTCCCATCTACGACAACGCCACCACGGCGATGCAGCGAATCGTCGCCGAGTACCGCGCGCGGCGCGAGGCGGCGGGCCGGCCTGGGCCGTTTTCGATGCGCGTGGTCAACAGCCGCACCTTGTTCTGCGGCCAGGGAATCCTGGCGGCCCACACCGTCCGGCTGATCAACAGCGGCGTGCCCAAGAACGACCTGCGGCGCCGGGTCGACGAGTTCACCAACAACATCTACGGCTACGTCGTGCCGGCCGACCTCTATTACGTGCGCGAGCGCGCCCGCAAGAAGGGCGACAAGAGCGTGGGCATGCTGGCGACCATGCTGGGCAAGGCGTTCGATATCACGCCCATCCTCGGCGGGCGCAACGACGAAACCTTTCCGGTGGCGAAGGTGCGCGGTTTCGACACGGCCGTCGCCCGGGTGTTCGACTACGCCGTGAAACGCATTCGCAAAGGCTTGCTCACGCCGTACGTGTGCGTTACCTACGCCGGCGATCCGGACATGATCCGGCAACTGCCCGGATTCGACCGGCTCGAAGCCGCGGCGCGCGAGCACGACATCGAACTGATGACCACGGTGATGAGCGTCACCGGCGGCGTCAACGTCGGTCCGGGCACGGTCGGGCTGGCGCTGGCGGCCGAGCCGCACGAGTTCGAATAGACGGCCGGCTCGCTTCGCGCTCGCGCCGGCCGCGGTCACACGACCTGGCCGGCGCAGAATCCCGATGCCCAGGCCCACTGGAAGTTGTAGCCGCCGAGCCAGCCGGTGACGTCGACTACCTCGCCGATGAAATACAGGCCGGGAACCCGCTTCGCCTCCAGCGTCTGCGAGGACAGTTCCTTGGTATCGACTCCGCCGAGGGTGACCTCCGCGGTGCGGTAGCCTTCCGTGCCGGCGGGCGTGAACCGCCAGCAACGCAGGCGCTCGGCGACCTCCTGCAACAGCTTGTCGCCGCAGTGCTGCATGGGGCGGGCGGGAAACCACCGCTCCTGCAGCTGCTCGATCAGGCGCGACGGCAGCCGCTCGGCGAGCACGGTCTTGAGCTGCGCCTGCGGCCGTTCGCCGCGCCGGCTCTTGAGCCAGCCCAGCACGTCCTGCCCCGGCAAGAGATCGATCTCGATGGCCGCGCCGGGCTTCCAGTAGGACGAAATCTGCAGGATGGCGGGGCCGCTCAGGCCGCGATGGGTGAACAGCAGGCTCTCGCGGAAACTCTGCCGGCCGCAGGCGGCGTCCACTTCGACCGAAACCCCGGCCAGTCCGGCGGCCAGTTCGAGCAGTTCGCCGTCGAGCGTGAACGGCACCAGTGCCGGCTGCGTCTCGACCAGTCGCAACTCGAAGCGCCGCGCCAGCTCGTAGCCGAAACCGCTGGCGCCCATCTTCGGGAAGCTCAGCCCGCCGCTGGCCACCACCAGGCTTTGCGCCAGCAGTTCTTCGTCGCCGGTGGCTATGCGGAAGCCGTCGTCACGGCGCTCGACATCGCGCACCCGGCGGGCGGTCGCGATGCGCACGCCGACGGCATCGCACTCGGCCTGCAACACGCCGACGATGTCCTTGGAGCTGTGGTCGCAGAACAACTGGCCGAGCTTCTTCTCGTGGTAGGGGACGCGATACTTCTCGACCAGCGCGATGAAGTCCGACGGGCGATAGCGCGCCAGCGCCGACTTCACGAAGTGCGGGTTGCGCGAGAGATAGTTGGCGGGACTGGCGTTGATGTTGGTGAAGTTACAGCGGCCGCCGCCGGACAGCAGGATCTTCTTGCCGATGCGCTCGGCATGGTCCAGTACCAGCACGCGCCGGCCGCGCTTGCCGGCTTCGATCGCGCACATCAGCCCCGCCGCGCCGGCGCCGATCACGATCACGTCGAACCGCTGCATCGTTCCGCCCCGTATTGCCAGGCGCGGACATTAGCCTATCGGCGCGGGCGCCGCCATGGGCGGACGGCGACCGGGCGGCGGGACGCGGCGGAATCACTCCTCGCCGGGACGGGTACTGGCTTCGCCCGGGCGGTGGTCGGCGTGGCTGGGGAGGCGGCCCTCGTAGGAACGGGCTATTTCCTCCGGCGGCGTGGTGAAGCCGCCGGCCTCCTCGTCGGTGCCGAGCGGGGCCGCCGCTGGGTCCGGGAAGTTCACCTTATCGTGGGTCTTGCCGCGGTCGGTCAGGTCGCGTACCTGCGCCCAGTTCATTCCGTGCTTCTTCGGCATGACGTCTCCTCGGTGCGTACGCTGTGCATCGACTAGACATTGGGGGGCGTCGGGCGAGGGTCAATGCGTCGGCGGCGTCGGGCGCGGTCGCGGGCGGCGGCGAGAATGGCGCGGCGCTCGTCGGGACCGGCGTCCATCCAGCGTTTGATCTCGTCGAGGCTGCGATGGCAGCCGAGGCAGATGTCCTGCTCGTCCAGGCAGCACTGGCGGATGCAGGGAGAAGGGATCACGGACTCGGTCATGCGCGGTGCTCTCGGCGGTCCGCGAGCACTGTCGCCGACCAGGGCGGAGCTGACAAGCGGCGGAGGCGACAGCGCTCCGCCGCGATCTAGGGCCGGGCTCAGTGCCCGGCGGGGCCGTAGTTGAGCGCGGCGAACTCCGCCGCGGCGCGTACGTCGTCGGGATCGAGGTCGGGATGCTCCGCCAGTAGGCGGTCGCAGTTGCGGTGGATGACGATGGCCTCCACCACCCGGCGCACCGTCAATCCGGTGCCGCGGATGTGCGGTTGACCACCCAGTACGTTGGGGTCGGACGTGATTCGGTCTTGTAGGTACATCTAACGACTCCTCCGATCCGGACTTCCTGTCCTGTAGTTATTTCCCTGTATCGGGATGGCCGAGGTTAGGAGGCCTTGCTCCATTAGGCTATCCGCAAACTGCCTGGTGTGTTGTAGGAAAACGCCCATACCGCGCATATTCGCTGTCGCTGTTGGACGACCGCCGGAAACATCAACAAGAACAAGAAGATGCTTGTTCGCAGCCGTGTTGACGTCTTGGCGCGGCGACAGCGCGGCGACGCGATGAGCGCTCGATCCGCCGTAACCGCTTGAATTATCGCTACGCAATTTGTTGGCGCGGAGCTTGCACGGCTGTGGTCAGCGTGGGCTCGACCGTGTTCGCGCTTGCCGACAAGGAGGTACAAGGATGAGGCTGGATAATGGACCGGCGTGCGAGCAATGCGGCGACCGCGCCGGCGGGCTGCTGCTGACCCTGGGCGGGCGGTTGCTGTGCCACGCCTGCCGCGGAGCGATCGATGGCGCCGAGACGCGCGGCGTCTTGCAGCGGCTGTTCCGCATCCGCCCGCGCCGCGGCGCCGACGGCAAGACCATCATCTTCGAGCGCTACGAGGGTTGAGCATGAGCGGCACGGGCTGATACTAGGGATCCCGGCTGATGCCGCTGCCGGTTAGCTCCTGCGGCGGATCGCCGGCCACCACCTGCTCGCCGACGATCAGCGCGCGCGCTTCGGCCCGCAGCGCCGGCAGGCGGCGGCCGAACAACCACGCCCCTATCAGGCAGGCACCACCGCCGATCATCACCGTTACCGGCGCCGACAGGAGATTGGCCACGGTGCCGGCGAATAGCGCGCCGAACGGCGCCATGCCCATGAACATCATCGAGTAGATCGCCATCACCCGGCCGCGCAGCAGATCGGGAACCATCACTTGGATCAGCGTGTTGGACGAGGCCATCTGCACCATCATGGAGAAGCCGACCGGTACCAGCAGCAGCGCCGACAGCCACATGTGCCGTGAGTTGGCGAACAGGATCAGGCTGAGCCCCAGGCCGGCCGCGGCGCCGGTCACCCAGCGCCCGAGGCCGGTCGTGCCGCGGCGTGCCGCCAGCGTCAGCGCGCCGCTCAAGGCGCCCAGGCCGGATGCCGCCATCAGTACGCCCAGCGCGTTCGGACCGCCGTGCAGAATGTCGCCGGCGAAGATCGGCATCAGCACAGTGTAGGGCATCGCCATCACGCTCATCAGCCCGAGCAGCAGCAGTAACGCCCGCACCGGCGCGGTGTCGCGCACGTAGCGGAAGCCGCCGCCGAGATGGCGCAGCAGCGGCTCGCTGTGCGGCGTCGGCGTCCACGGCGGCAGCCGCATCCGCAGCAGTGCCGCGATCACGATCACGTAGCTCAGTCCGTTGAGTACGAAGCACCAACCCTCGCCGACGGCGGCGACCGTGAGCCCGGCCAGGGCAGGGCCGACAATGCGCGCCATGTTGAATATGGACGAGTTCAGGGCGATGGCGTTGAGCAGGTCCTGCTTACCCACCAGTTCCACCACGAACGCCTGCCGGGCCGGGATGTCGGCCGCGTTGACCACGCCCAAGGCACTGGCCAGCAGCAGCACGTGCCATAGCTGTACCTGCTCGCTCAGGGTCAGCCAGCCCAAGGTCAGGGCCAACAGCATCGACAGGCATTGCGTGGTCACGATGATGCGATGGCGCCGCCTGCGGTCGGCCAGCGCGCCGCCCAGCGGCGCCAGCACGAACACCGGTGCCAGCGACGCGAAGCTGACCAACCCCAGCCAGATCGCGGACCCGGTGAGCCGGTACACCAGCCACGACTGGGCCACCGTCTGCATCCAGGTGCCGCTGACCGAGATCAGCTGTCCGGCGAAGAACAGCCGGTAGTTGTGGTGCCGCAGCGCGCGCAGCAGGTGGCGCGCGCCCTTGGATTCGGAGTCGGCGGGTTGTGGCGTTTTCATTTCCATCGGACGCGAAGCTGACCGCGCCTGCCGGCGGCGGCCGATATCGCGGCCAATCTTGGGGCGGGCGCGGGTGGCCCGGTTGTTGTCTCCCCTAGGACCATCCCCATAACGATACGGCTGGCCGCTGCCCCGATGTGGTGGTGGTGAGTTCGCGCTGACTAGCCCTATCGAACTTAACCTCAGTCATGGAGCAAGCCCGCATGCGTGAAGAGATCAGTTCCAATCTCAGCGCCCAGCTGGAGCGAATGCTGCTGCCGGCCCAGCAGGCCTCCACGCTCTTCCTCAACAATATGGAGCGTTTGACCGACTTCCAGCTGGAACTCATGCAACGCTACACCCATTTCACCTTGGAGCAGTGGCGCGATGCGTTGGAGATCCACGATGCCCGTAGCTTTCGGGACTACCTGGACAAGCGCAACCGCATGACCCAGGAACTGACCCGCCAGTTCAACGAGGATTTCCGGCGCATGCTGGGCATGGGCCAGGAGTTGGCGGAGCAGGTAAGCCAAGTCGGACGGCGCACCGCCGAAGCCGCCGCCAGCACGGCCGAGTCGGCGGCGCAAGGGGCGGCCGAGTCGGCGCAGAGGAGCGGTAAGCGCGCCTAGCCGCCGGACGATCGCTGCTTGGCCAGCCGCCGCGAACAGCGGCGGCTTTTTTTTGTAGGCGCCGTTTGCGATAGGCTTCGGCCATGAGGTCACCGGCGGATCGATCGGGGTGGTTTGCCCCGCGCGGCCAACGAGGATTGCCAGCGAGGAAGCGACATGTATCCCCCTGAGCCCGCCGTGCGGAGATCGCCGGCGTTGCCGCCGGTCGTGAAGGCGGTGTTGCTGCTGAACGGCCTGGTCTATCTCGCGCAGCAGGTCATCGGCGACCCGCTGGCGATGCACTTCGCGTTGTGGCCGCTGGGCGTGCCGCAAGAAATCGCGCCGGGTTTCCAGATCTGGCAGTTGCTGACCTATTCCGTGCTGCACGGCAACCTGTTGCACCTGTTCACCAACATGTTCGCCATGTGGATGTTCGGGATGCAGATCGAGTACCTGTGGGGCTCGCGGCTGTTCGCCGTCTACTACCTGATCTGCGTGCTCGGCGCTGGATTGGTGCAGCTGGTGGTGGCCACCTTGGCCGCCGAGGGCGGCGACATCTATCCCACCATCGGCGCCTCGGGTGGCGTGTTCGGGGTGCTGCTGGCGTTCGGCATGATGTTCCCGAATCAACGCATCGTGCTGCTGTTTCCGCCGATACCGATGAAGGCCAAGTGGTTCGTCATCCTCTACGGCGCCTTCGAGCTCTACGCGGGCATTACCGGCACGCTGTCCGGCGTGGCGCACTTCGCGCATCTGGGCGGCATGCTGTTCGGATTGGTGCTGATCCTGTACTGGCGGCGGCAGGTGCCGCGTCTGCGCTAAGTGGACGAAAGCGCTAGCGGATCGAAGCGACCAAAGCGCAAGGATGCCTGATCGCGTGAGGCGATCTGCGATGGCGGAGGCGGGACATGAGCGGTGAGCCGATGGACATGGTCACGGCAGCGGTGCTGCTGCTCCTGATCATGGACCCGATCGGCAACGTGCCGGTGTTCCTGAGCCTGCTCAGGCACGTGCCGAAAGAGCGTTGGCGTCCGATCCTGCTGCGCGAACTGGGCTTCGCGCTGGCGGTGCTGGTGGGATTCCTGCTGGCAGGGCGATTCCTGATGGACCTGCTGCAGCTGTCGCAGGAGTCGATCAGCATCGGCGGCGGTATCATCCTGTTCATCATCGCCTTGCGCATGATCTTCCCCCAGCGCGCCAGCCACTTGCCGGAGGAAGAGGCCGAGGAGCCGTTCCTGGTGCCGTTGGCGGTGCCGCTGATCGCCGGACCGTCCACCATTGCCACCTTGCTGGTGCTGGTGCAGTCGGCGCCGCAGCGTATCCTGCACTGGCTGTTGGCGCTGCTGCTGGCATGGATCGGCACGGCGCTGATCCTGCTATCGTCGGGAGCGTTCTACCGCTTGCTCGGTCCGCGCGGGTTGATGGCGCTGGAGCGCCTCATGGGCATGCTGCTGGTAGCGATGGCCGTGCAGATGTTCTTGAACGGGTTGCGTGAATTTCTGCAGAGTCAAACAGGATGACCATGAAGCGTCTGATCTTGATGCGCCACGGCAAGGCCGAGTCGGAAGCCTTGTACGACTCCGACTTCGAGCGCCGGCTCGCCGACAGCGGCGTGCGCGAGGCGACGGTGGTGGCGGCACGGCTGGCGCAAGCCAAGCTGCTGCCGGCGCGCATCCTGGCCAGCCCGGCGCCGCGCGCGCTGAGCACGGCTTGCCTGGTCCGGGACGCACTGGGCGGCGAACGCGTCGAGCTGCGGCAGGTGCCGGAGCTGTATCTGGCCGCTCCGGCGACGCTGCGCGAGGTGCTGGCGCGGCACGCGGTCGATTGCGACGACGTGATGCTGGTGGGGCACAATCCGGGCTTGAGTGAGTTCGCCCGGCAACTGGCGCCGGTGCGGCTGGACGAGTTGCCGACCGCCGGCGTCATCGCCTTCGAGTTCGACGGCGACGACTGTGGCGCCCCGGGAATGCACGCCGGCCGTGTGCTGTACTTCGACTACCCGCTGCGCGTCAGTTCGTAGCCGCCGGTAGAGCGCCGCGTCGTGCCGCCGCATCATCGGTCAAGGCTCGAATACGCATGAACGACAATCCGGCCGTGCCGGGAGCCCGAACATGACGGTCCTGCCCCGTAGCCCTCACATCGCCAAGATCTCACCGCCACGCCTGCCCCGCATCCTGCAGCGCGAGCGCTTGTTCGAGGAACTGGCGCAGGCCCTGCGGCAGCCCGCGGTCTGGGTCAGCGGACCGGCCGGTTCCGGCAAGACCACGCTGGTGGCCAGCTTCCTGGAAGCGCGGCGGCTGCCGGCGCTGTGGTACCAGGTCGACCGCAACGACGAGGACCTGGCTACTTTCTTCCACTATCTGGGCGCGGCCGCGCGCCATGCCAGCCCGCGCAAGCGTGGCGGCATGCCGCACCTGACCCGTGGTTATCTCGCCAGCGTCGACAAATTCGTGCAGCGCTTCTTCGAGGCGCTGAGCCGGCGGCTGGACGGACCGATGGTGCTGGTGTTCGACGACTGCCACCAGCTATCGCCGGAGGCGCCGCTGTACACGGCCTTGCGCGACGTGCTGGCCAGTCTGCCGGCCGGGATCAGCGTGATCTTCATCAGCCGCAACGAGCCGCCGCCGGCTTGGGCCCGGCTGCGGGCCAACCAGGTATTGCGCGTGCTCGGCTGGGAGCAGTTGCGGTTGACGGAAGCCGAAACCGCCAAGCTGTGCGAGCTGCTGTCCGGACGAGCGCTGCCCGCCAGCGCCTTGGAAGGGCTGCACGACGAGGTGCAGGGCTGGGTGGCCGGCTTGGTTCTGTTGCTGGGGCAGGGGGATCAGCCCAGCATGCCGGCGCTGGAGACCGGTCATGCCAATCAGGCGGCGGTGTTCGACTATTTCGCCGGCGAGATCTTCCAACGCCAAGGCACCGCGGTGCAGGAATTCCTGCTGAAGACTGCGGTGTTGCGGCGGATCACCGTGCCGGTGGCCGAGCGTTTGACCGGCAACCCCAGAGCCGGGCGGATCCTGCGCGATCTGGCGCGCACCAATTTCTTCACGGTGCAACACGGCAGCGGCGAGACCTTCGAGTACCACCCGCTATTCCTCGACTTCCTGCGCCATCGGCTCAAGCTGGCGTACGGACCCGGCGAGTGCGAGGCGCTGCAGCGCGAGGCGGGACGGTTGCTGGCGGCGGGAGGGGACGTCGACGCCGCGGCCGAGCTGTTCCTGCGTAGCCGCGACTGGGACCAGTTGTCGGCGCTGATACACATCCATGCGCGCGATCTGCTCAAGCAGGGGCGTTACCGCACCCTCGAAGCCTGGCTCAAGGCGATCCCCGAGGAGCGCCTCGCCATGAGTCCGTGGCTGCCGTACTGGCTCGGCTTAGCGATCCAGTCATTCGATCCGAAGGAGAGTCGCCGCTACCTGGAGATCGCCTATCGCGGTTTCCGCCGCGTGCTCGACCCGCTCGGCAGCTATCTGTCCTGGACCGCGGCGGTGGATACCTGCCTCCAGGTCTGGGGCGACTACAAGCACCTCGACTACTGGCTGGACGAGTTCGAGGTATTGCGGCGCGAGCATCCGGCGTATCCGAACCTGGAGGTGGAGGCGAGGGTGAGCTACTGCATGCTCAACGCCCTCATGCGCCGGCGCCCGACCGACCCGGCGCTGCATGGCTGGAGCGAGTGGGCGGAGGCCATGCTGCACAAGGATGTCAGCCTCAGCTACCGCACCATGATCGGCAACAGCCTGCTGCTGTATCACATCCGCTGGGTCGGCAATCTGCCGCGGGCCGAGTTGGTCGCCAGCATCATGCGCACCTTCCGCATCTCCGGCCAGGTTGCGCCGATGGCCGAGCTCACGTGGTGGATGATGGAAGGCGCCCAGCGCTGGGCCAACGACGATCCCAGCGGCTGCCTGGAAGCGGTGCATGCCGGTTTCGCACGCGCCAGTCAGCTCGGCGTGCACCAGCTCGATTTCATGTTCTACACGCTAGCGGCGAGCGCGAGTCTGTGCGCCGGCGACCCGGCGGCGGCCGAACGCTACCTCGAGCACATGCCCGAGTCGCTGCAGACCGCGCTCAACAAGGACGCGCTCACCTATTTCCACCTGCTCACCGCGCAGACCGCGCTATATCAGGGCGATCTGGCGCGGGCGCGGGAGCATGCGTTGCTGGTGCACGAGCGGCTCGGCGCCTCGGAAGCGCCACTGGCCATGATCATGGACATGGCCGCCAACGCCCAGGTGCTGATAGAGACCGGCTCCTATCCCGAAGCGATGGAGGCGCTGCGTCTGGCGCGCCACTGGTGCACCAAGCTCAACCGCCCTCCGTACCTGCAGTTCTTGCTGCTGCTGTGCGAGGCCGAGCTGGCGCAGGCGCAACGTGGCGAGGAGGCGGCGCTCAAGCCGCTGCGGCGGGCGATGGAGTTCGGCCGCGCCCGCGGTTACTTCAGCCACGCCTGGCTGGGATGGCGGCGGCCGGCGTTGACGCGTTTGTACGCCTTGGCCCTAGCCGAGGACATCGAGCCCGAATACGTGCAGGAGCTGATCCGCCGCCAGCGGCTGGTGCCGGTAGACCCACCGCTGGCGACGCTGCGCTGGCCGTGGCGGATGCGGATTTCCACCCTGGGGCAGTTCCTGCTCGAGGTCGACGGTCAGGCGTTGACCGGCAAGCGCGCCATACGCGGCAAGCCGTTGGAGCTGCTGCAGGTGCTGATCGCTCACGGCGGGCAGGGCGTCGCCGAGGACACGCTCACCGATTGCCTATGGCCGGACACCGATGGCGATGCCGGTCATCACGCGCTGGAAACCACGCTCTACCGTCTACGCAAGCTGCTCGGCATCGAACAGGCGCTGGTCCTGCAGAACGGCCGCCTGAGCCTGGACTCGCGCTACTGCTGGGTTGACGTATGGGCGGTTCAGCAGTTGTTGCGCGACCTCGACGGCCAGCTCAAGCGTAGCGACGCCGCGGGGTTGGCGCGCACCGCCCAGCGTCTGCGCGAGCTCTACGGCGGGCCTTTCCTGCATCACAGCGGCGAGGAAGCCTGGATGGTGTTGCCGCGGGAGCGGTTGCAGGCGCAGATGCTGCAGGCGGTACTGCGAATCGGCGCGGCCTGGGAGCAACAGCAAGAGTGGACGGCGGCGGCCGAGCTGTACAGCTGGTGGGTGGAGCAGCAGCCGCTGCTGGATGACCTGTACCGCCGTCTCATGCACTGCTACGCCGCCTTGGGGCGGATCGCCGAGGCGCGTGCGGTGTACCAGGCCTGCGTCCGCACCTTGAGCAAGGTCGGCGGCCGCGACCCGTCGCCGGAATTGCGTCGTCTATACCTCTCGCTGGCCGAGAGCGCATCGACTTCATGAGTGGATATTAAACTTGTGAGCCATCTGTGAGTCGGTCGGCGGCATGATCGCAGCGGTGATTGGGGGGCGCTGAGGCCGGTGATATTCCGGTCCCACCTGCGGTCCGGATCGTTCGCTGCGATGACTTAGGATGAGACTTCTCAGCGAATCTGGCACGCCACCACCTTGGAGCACTCTCGGTCACCAGAGCCGCTGGTTCATCGGCAACCCCGGTACCGGCTGGTTCTCGCTGGAAATGCTCTCTCCGAGACTTGGGGCGCTGACGTTCGTTAGCGCCCTCTTTTTTGTCTTGCTTTTCCCTCCCGGCAACTCGCGCTCGCCGGCAACCGGTTGAGCGGCCTCGATGGAATGCGCCATCGCGGGCTGGGGCAATCCAGTCGATCACGACAAGTCCACGTCGTATATCCCGGCCTAGCGGTGGTTGTCGCTATGGGCTGCGCCGCGGATCTTGCAGCGTCGGCGTAGTGATAATATTCGCGGCCGGACGCCGTGCGCGATTCTGCGGCTTACTGTGTTATATCCAGATATTCTTGCTAGTGTGGCCCGGAGCCGGCTGCGGCAGTCCGACTATGGGCTGTAGCGCACTATTGACACGATCATTCGAGCAGCGTACCAGTGGCAGCACTCAAAAAATGCACCTCGGACCGCGGGCCGCGCGTCCATCTGCAATCGAAGGGGTACTCCTCGTGACACGGTCTGCCCTAGCCGCAGCCTTACTGCTATTGCCCGCGCTTGCCAGCGCGGATCTCACCAAGGGGCAGCGAGAACTGGCGCTGTCGGGCTCCGGCAGCAACACACGGCAGTTCGATGCCGGCGCGGTTTCGGCCACCGCCGACTATGGGGTGTATTACAACCCCCAACTCGAACTTGGCGTGCGTCAGAGCTTCAGTTGGTCGAAAACCGAGGATGGCGGTTCCACCTGGAGCGGCGCGACCCGTATTTACACCGACTACCACTACGGCAGCGCGGAGTGGCGTCCCTACCTCGGCGCCAGTCTCGGCGTGAACTACGGTGACGACAGCGACAGCAACTGGTTCGCCGGCCCCGAAATCGGCATCAAGTACTACGTGCAGCCGGCGGCGTTCCTGTTCGCGCAGATGGAGTACCAGATCTTCTTCGCCGGCACGTCCGAGGTGCTCAGCAAGGCCGACGAGGGCGCCTTCTTCTACAGCTTCGGTGCCGGCTACAACTTCTAGCGGTGGTCGTTAGGGCTTTGCCGGGGGCGGCGCGGTGGACTCCGGCCGGCGCATAGGCTACTGATGGCGGTTAGCGCTAGCCGCGCGGTCCCGAACAGCGGTGAACTGAACACCAGCCTCAGGGACGTGGAGGGGAGCATGACCTATCTACCGGAAACGTCCAGCATCAGCCGCCGCGTCTACCCACGCGTGCTCGCCGAGCCCCGGCGGCCGCTGCTGGTGGATGTCCACGCCGAGCATTTCGTCGATGTCCTCAAGGCGCGCGACATCAGCGAGCGCGGCGCCGGTCTTTATCTGGCGCCGGGCCAGCACCGCCTGGCGGTGGGCGATGTGGTGTCGCTGGTGATCAATCTGCCCGCGCCGGTCAATGTCAGCGTCTCGGTGGGCGGCTGCGTCCGCCACCGTCAAGCCGATTTCTTCGGGGTGGAGTTCCTGGGGTTGCGCCCGGCCGACCAGCGCGTCCTCCGGCGCTATGTGACCTACCGGTTGGCGGACAATTCGTGGTTGACGCCCGTCAAGGGCTGGTGGGCGGCATTGCGTGGATGCTGATAGGACCTTATCGCCATTAGTGGCGGTGTCCGTGAATAGATCTGCCGGAAGCGGATATCGATTAGCTAGTTCCGGTCCGGTGAAGGCGGGAGTGCGATGACGGAAGGTCCGATCATGGTCCAGGCGGGGCGGTTATCCGACCGCTTCGGGCGGAGCAAGCACAAGCTGCGGGTATCGCTGACCGACCGCTGCAACTTCCGCTGCACCTACTGCATGCCCGACGATCCGCAGTGGCTGCCGCGGCACGAAATTCTCAGTTTCGAGGAGCTGGAACGGCTGATCCGGCTGTTCGTCACCGAACTGGGAATTCGGCATCTGCGTCTGACCGGCGGCGAGCCGCTGCTGCGCAAGGGCGTGGAGGACTTCGTCGCCCGCCTGCAACCGCTGCGCGAACGAGGCCTGCAGCGGATCTCGATGACCAGCAACGGCACCTTGCTGGAGCGGCTGGCCGCGCCGCTCAAGGCGGCGGGGCTGGACGATCTCAACATCAGCCTGGATTCGATGTCGGCCGAGCGCTTCGCGGCGCTTACCAAGGGAGATCTGGCCCAGGTCCTGGCCGGGATCGTTGCCGCCCGCGATGCCGGCATACCCCTCAAGCTCAACGCGGTCGTCATCCGCGGCCAGAACGAGGACGACATCCTGCCGCTGGTGGAGTGGGCGCGCGCGCAGGCGGTGCCGCTGCGTTTCATCGAGTTCATGCCGTTGGACGGCAAGGGCGATTGGGGGCCGCAGAAGGTAGTGCCCGAAGCCGAGATCATCGCTGCGCTGGCCCGGCGCTTTCGCGTTGAGCCATTGCCGCGTACGCGCGAGCCGGCAACGTACTACCGCCTGGATGGCGAGTTCCTGGTCGGCGTGATCTCGACGGTATCCAATCCGTTCTGCGCGTCCTGCGATCGGGTACGGTTGGCGGCCACCGGCGAGATCTATCCCTGCCTGTTCTCGCCGATGGGCGTCGATCTCAAGACCCCGCTGCGTACTGGCGCGTCCGACGACGAATTGGTCGAGCGCATCCGCCAAGCGGTCTGGCGCAAGGGCAAGGGGTTCGCCGAGTCCGCCGGCTATGTGCGCCGCGCGGTCGGCATGCACAGCATGGGAGGTTGAGACGGTGGAGATCCGGGTCGAGTTCTACGGCGTGCTGCAGGAGGTGGTCGGAACGGCCGCCGCCGCCTGGCCTCTGGCCACGGATGACTGCACCGTATCGCAGCTGCTGGATGAATTGCGGGAGCGCTTTCCCGGCCTGGCCGCGCATATGCCGCGGCTTGCGTTCGCGGTCGGCGACCAGATCGTCCCGCGCGGCCACCCGTTGCGTTCCGGCGATACACTTGCCTTGTTGCCGCCGGTCAGCGGTGGTTGAGAGAGAACATGAGCGAACAGATCCATCTACAGTCGGAGCCCTTGGATCTAGCGGCGCTGCTGCGCGACACCGAGGACGGCGCCTGCGGCGCGCTGGTGGTGTTCTCCGGCACGGTGCGCAACCACCACGCCGGCAAGGCGGTGCAGCGGCTTAATTACACCGCGCATCGCGGCCTGGTCGAGAAGGTGCTGGCCGAGCTGGAGGAAGAGACCAAGGCCAAGTTCGGCGTGCGCCAGTGCCGCATCGTGCATCGCGAGGGCGATCTGGAGGTCGGCGAGGACAGTGTGCTGGTGGTGGTGCGTTCCGCCCACCGCGGCGAGGCCTTCGCCGCGGCGAAGTACGCTATCGATACCCTCAAGCAGCGGGCGCCGGTGTGGAAGCGCGAGTTTTACGCCGACGGCAGCGTCGATTACCAGGACGGCGTGCCGCTATCGGCGTGCTGTCATGGCGATCACGGTCACGACTAGGGCTTGCGCAGCGCCGCGATCACCGGCGCGGTGTCCGGGCTGACCTCGCGCCACAGGTAGAAGGCTTCCGCGGCCTGCTCCACCAGCATGCCCAGTCCGTCGATGGTCTTGCTCGCTCCGCGCGCCTGCGCCCAGCGCAAGAAGGGCGTTGGCGCATCGCCGTAAACCATGTCGTAGCAGACCGTTTCGGCGGCCAATGCGTCGGGCAACGGCGGTACGTCGCCGGCCAGGCCGGCCGAGGTGCCGTTGATGATCACCTCGAAACGCTCGGCGCCGAGGGCGTCGAAACCGAGCGCGCGCAGCGGGATGCGGCCGTCGAACAGCCGCGCCAGCTCCACCGCCTTGGCCGGCGTGCGGTTGGCGATCACGATCTCGGCCGGTAACTCGGTGAGCAGCGCCGGAACGACGCCGCGCACCGCGCCGCCGGCGCCGAGCACTAAGACGCGCTTACCGGTGAGCGCCACGCCGTGGTTGTCGCGTAGATCGCGCACCAGTCCGACGCCGTCGGTGTTGTCACCGTAGCGCTTGCCGTCGGGCTGGAACAGGATGGTGTTGACCGCGCCGGCCAACTCCGCGCGCTCGCTGCGGGCGTCCATGGCTGCCCAGGCTTCCTGCTTGAACGGCACCGTTACGTTCAGTCCCTTGCCGCCGCCGCGCTGGAACTCGTCCAGCGCGGCGGCGAAACCGTCCAGCGGCACCAGCAGCTTGTCGTAACTCAGTTCCTGCCCGGTCTGTTCGGCGAACAGGCGATGGATGAGCGGCGACTTGCTGTGGGCGATGGGATTACCCATCACGGCGTAGCGGTCCATGGCGTCCCTCAGCCCAGGATGAGGCGCAGCAGCCAGAAGAACACCACCGCGAGCAGTCCGCCCGCCGGCAGCGTAACGATCCAGGACATGAATATGGTGCGGATAACGCCCAGATTCAGCGCCGCGATGCCGCGTGCCAAGCCGACGCCGAGCACCGCGCCCACCAGCGAGTGAGTGGTGGAAATCGGCAGCCCCATGCCGGAGGCGAACACTACCGTGCTGGCGGCCGACAGTTCGCAGGCGAAGCCGCGGCTGGGGGTGAGCTGGGTGATTTCCTTGCCGACGGTGGCGATCACTTTCTTTCCCAGCATGAGCAGGCCGACGACGATACCGACGCCACCCAGCAGCAGAATCCAGGATGGCAGTTCCGATTGCTGGCTGACGTCGCCACCGGAATGCACCACGCTGATCACGGCCGCCATCGGCCCCACGGCATTGGCGACATCGTTCGAACCGTGGGCGAAGGCCATGGAGCAGGCGGTCATCAGCATCAGCACGCCGAACACGCGCTCGACGCTGGCGTAGTGGAATTCGCGGTCGGCGTCCGGGTCGTAGGGGACGCGATTGATGAAGAACTTGCCGATCAGCATCAGCACGACGCCGATCAAGGCCGACAGGCCGTAGGCCTGTACGGTGGAAATATCCAGTCCGACATGCTTGAGCCCCTTGAGCAGGGTCATCAGGGACATGACGAAGCCGGTGATGAAGATGTAGATCGGTACGAAGCGCTTGGCGTTCTTGAACGGGTCCGGCCGATCCAGGATCAGGCTCTGCACCGTGCGGAACATCAGATAGGCGACGACACCGGAAATCAGCGGCGACGCTACCCAGCTCACCGCGATGGTTCCGACCTCGTCCCATTTGACGGTGTGCCAACCGAGACCGACGACCGCGAAGCCGACGATGGCGCCGACGATGGAGTGGGTGGTGGAGACCGGCCAACCCATCAGGGAGGCGATCAGCAGCCAGGTGCCGGCGGCCAGCAGCGAGGCCAGCATGCCGAAGACGAGCAGTTCGGGTTGATCAGCCAGCAGGCTGCTGTCGACGATGCCGCTGCGGATGGTGGCGGTGACTTCACCGCCGGCCAACACTGCGCCCGCGAACTCGAACACCGCGGCAATGACCACGGCGCGGCGAATGGTGAGCACGCGGGCGCCCACGGAAGTTGCCATGGCGTTGGCGACGTCGTTGGCGCCGATCCCCCAGGCCATGAATAGCCCGAAGATCCCCGCCAGGACCAGATAAGTAGTGCCTAATTCCATCGTCGTCTCTTGAGTCTTACTTGGCGAGCATCAGGTGCAGTCGGCTGCCCACGCGCTGCGCGAGGTCGGCGAGGTCTCCGGTCCACTCGATGATCTTGTAAAGGAACATGACGTCCACCGGCGGCAGGGTCGGCTCCAGCGCGTGCAGCTTGCGCCGCAGCTGTACCTGCATCGTGTCGGTTTCCTTCTCGATCACGTCGATCTGCTGGATCATGTTCAACACGTTGTCGACTTCCGTGCCGCGGAAACCGGTCTCGACCAGTTCGTCCATTTCCCTCACTGCCTGCAGCGCCTGCGCCACCGTGTCGATGCAGCGCTGCAGGAAAACCCGGAAGTCCTCGCGCATGGACTCGGGAATCTGCATCTGCCGCCCCAGAATGAGGCCGGCGATGTCCTTGGCCTTGTTGGCCACCTTGTCCTGCACCCGCAGCAGTTCCAGCAGATCGCGGCGATCCACCGGCATGAACAGGCTGTTGGGCAGGCGCAGACGCAACTCCTTCTTGAGCGCGTCGGCTTCGTCCTCGAGCCGGGCGACCCGCTCCTGCGCCTGGGCCACGGCGGCGAAGTCGGCGTCGCTCACGGCGGCGAACAGGGGCGCCAGCTCCTGAGTGCACTCCAGCACCTTCTCCATGTGTTGCTGCAGCGGGCGAATAGGCGAGCTGCCGAAGATGGTGGAGAAGTAACTCTTCATGTCGCGTCTCCGTTATTCGCGCAACCAGCCGGCGGCGCGCTTGGCGAAATAGGTCAGGATGCCGTCGGCGCCGGCGCGCTTGATGCAGGTCAGCGCCTCGAGCACGCAGCCGCGTTCGTTGAGCCAGCCGTTGCGGATGGCCGCCATCAACATGGCGTACTCGCCGCTCACTTGATAAACGAAGGTCGGCGCGCCGAATTCGTCCTTAACGCGGCGCACGATGTCGAGGTAGGGCATGCCCGGCTTCACCATCACCATGTCGGCGCCTTCGTTGAGGTCCAGCGCCACCTCGCGCAGGGCCTCGTCGCTGTTGGCCGGGTCCATCTGGTAGGTGTACTTGTTGCCGCCCTTGAGGTTGCCGGCCGAGCCGACCGCGTCGCGGAACGGGCCGTAGAAGCTGGAGGCGTACTTGGCCGAGTAGGCGAGGATGCGGGTGTTGCGGTGGCCCTTGGCTTCCAGTGCGGCGCGGATGGCGCCGATGCGGCCGTCCATCATGTCGGACGGCGCGACCACGTCGGCGCCGGCGTCGGCATGCGATAGCGCCTGCTTGACCAGCACCTCGACGGTTTCGTCGTTGAGCACGTAGCCGTTGTCGTCGATCAGCCCGTCCTGGCCGTGGGTGGTGAACGGGTCGAGCGCCACGTCGGTGATCACGCCCAGCTCAGGGAAACGCTCCTTGAGCGCGCGCACGGCGCGCTGCGCTAGACCGTCGGGATTGAACGCCTCGGCCGCGTCCAGGCTCTTCTTCTCCAGCGGTGTCACCGGGAACAGCGCCAGCGCCGGAATGCCGAGGTTCATGCATTCCTCGGCCTCGCGCAGCAGCAGGTCGATCGAGAGCCGCTCCACGCCGGGCATGGAAGCGACTTCCTCGCGCTGTTGCTGGCCTTCGAGTACGAAGACCGGATAGATCAGGTCGTCGGCGCTGAGGGTGGTTTCCCGCATGAGGCGGCGGGAGAAGGCGTCAGCGCGCATGCGGCGCGGGCGGGTCCAAGGATAGGCAGGATGTTCGCGACGGGCCATGCGGGCCTCCTGGACAGTCGTGGACTTAGGTGGCGCGCATTATGCCTTGCATAAGCAAGTCGACGCACCAACCAATTCGTCAACTCGGTCAGGGAGTTTGCAGCAGCTTGCGGCTCCAGTTCAGCACGCGCCGGACCCGCGGCGCGGCGAGGCCGTAGGCTTCGTCGAAGGTCATCCAGCGATATTCGTGGTGTTCGGGGCGGCCGAGTTCGGGGGCGATCCCGAGCACGACCTGTGTCTGGCGGGTTTCGGCGAGGTAGTAGCGGGCAACCTTGCCGCGGGCGTAGGGGCCGGTCTCGAAGAAGTCGTAGCCCCAGCGGAAGTCGAGGTCCTCGAGACCGGTTTCTTCGCGAACCTCGCGCAGCGCCGCTTGCAGCGGCGTCTCGCCGGGTTCGGTGCGGCCCTTGGGGAAGTCCCAGTACTGGTAGGCGCGCAGCAACAGATAGCGCCAGCCGCCGTTGTCCCATCGTACCGGGATGACCCCTGACGATAAGACCTTGAACTGCATGGCGCTAGCCGCCGGTGCCACCGGGCGCGTCGTGGAAACGACGGCTGAGCTCGTGCACGGCCTCCACCAGCACGCGTGCCCGCTCCGGATCGACGTCGGGGTGGATGCCGTGGCCGAGATTGAACACATGCCCTTCGCCGGCACCGAACGACGCCAGGGTACGGGCGACCTCGGCGCGAATGACGTCGGGCGCGGCATACAGCGTGGAGGGATCGAGATTGCCCTGCAGCGCGACCTTGTGCCCGACCCTGGCGCGGGCATCGCCCAGCTCGACCGTCCAGTCCAGGCCCAGGCAGTCGAAACCGGCATCGGCCATGGCCTCCAGCCACAGTCCGCCACCCTTGGTGAAGAAGATCACCGGTATGCGCTGCCCCTCGTGCTGGCGCTTGAGGCCGTCGAGAACGCGTCGCGCGTAGGCCAGCGAGAACTGCGCATAGGCCTGCGGGTTGAGCACGCCGCCCCAGGTGTCGAAGATCATCAGCGCCTGCGCGCCGGCCTCGACCTGGGCGTTGAGATAGGCGGTGACCGCTCGGGCGACGACGTCCAGCAGCCGGTGCAGCTGCTCCGGCTGGTCGTACATCATGCCCTTGATACGGCTGTAGTTCTTGCTGGATCCGCCTTCCACCATGTAGGTGGCCAGCGTCCACGGGCTGCCGGAGAAGCCGATCAGCGGCACTAGGCCGTGCAGTTCGCGCCGGATCAGCCGTACCGCGTCCATGACGTAGCCCAGCTCCTGGTTCGGGTCCGGCACCGGCAGCGCGTCGATATCGGCGGCGCTGCGGATCGGGTGCTGGAAGCGCGGCCCTTCGCCTTCACCGAAGTACAGCCCCAGGCCCATGGCGTCCGGCACGGTGAGGATGTCGGAGAACAGGATGGCGGCGTCGAGCGGGAAGCGGCGCAGCGGCTGCAGCGTGACCTCGCAGGCCAGCTCCGGCGTGCGGCACAGGCTCATGAAGTCGCCGGCCTGCGCGCGCACTTGACGGTATTCGGGAAGGTAACGGCCTGCCTGCCGCATCATCCATACCGGGGTGCAATCCACCGGTTGGCGCAGCAGGGCCCTGAGGAAGCGGTCGTTCTTAAGCTCGGTCATGACCACGCACGGGCAGGGGTTGGAGGTGGCCTGAGTGTACCACAGGCGGGCATGACGCCCGCCTGTGCCGGCCCGAGCTCAGACGCCGAGGTACTTGAGGATGCCCTGGGCGGCCTGGCGGCCTTCCCACACGGCGGTGACCACCAGGTCGGAGCCGCGCACCATGTCGCCACCGGAGAACACCTTCGGGTTGGTGGTCTGGCCGGTGATGTCCTCCTTGTCGACCACCACGCGGTCGCGGTTGTCGACGCGGATGCCGAACTGCTCGAACCAGTTGGCCGGGCTCGGCCGGAAGCCGAAGGCGATGATCACGGCATCGGCTTCGAGCACTTCCTCGCTGCCCGGGATCGCCTCGGGTACGCGGCGGCCGCGTTCATCGGGCGCGCCGAGCTGGGTGGTGACCATCTTCACGCCGGTGGCCACGCCATTGCCGACGATCTCGATGGGCTGGCGGTTCCACAGGAAGGTCACGCCCTCTTCCTTGGCGTTGTAGACCTCGCGCCGCGAGCCCGGCATGTTGGCCTCGTCGCGGCGATAGGCGCAGACCACGCTCTTGGCGCCCTGGCGGATCGCGGTGCGCACGCAGTCCATGGCGGTATCGCCGCCGCCCAGCACCACCACGCGCTTGCCCTGCATGTCGACGTAGTCGGTCGGGTCCTTCTCGTAGCCGAGCAGGCGGTTGATGTTGGACACCAGGTACGGCAGTGCCTCGTACACGCCGGGCTTGTCCTCGCCGGGGAAGCCGCCCTTCATGTAGTTGTACGTGCCCATGCCGAGGAAGACGGCATCGTACTCGTCGAGCAGCGCCTGGAACGGGATGTCCTTGCCGATCTCGGTGTTGAGCCGGAATTCCACGCCCATGCCCTCCATCAGCGAGCGGCGGGTGCGGATCACGCTCTTCTCGAGCTTGAACGGCGGGATGCCGAAGGTCAGCAGGCCGCCGATCTCCGGATACTTGTCGAACACCACCGGGTGCACGCCGTTGCGCACCAGGATGTCGGCGCAGCCCAGGCCGGCCGGGCCGGCGCCGATGATGGCGACGCGCTTGCCGGTGGGTACCACGCCGGACATGTCCGGGCGCCAGCCGCGCTTGACCGCCTCGTCGGTGATGTAGCGCTCGACCGAGCCGATGGTGATGGCGCCGAAGCCGTCATTGAGGGTGCAGGCGCCCTCGCACAGACGATCCTGCGGGCACACCCGGCCGCAGACCTCGGGCAGCGAGTTGGTGCGGTGCGACAGCTCGGCGGCTTCGAACAACCGCCCCTCGGCGACCAGCTTCAGCCAGTTGGGGATGAAGTTGTGGACCGGGCACTTCCACTCGCAGTACGGGTTGCCGCAGCCGAGGCAGCGACCGGCCTGGTTGGATGCGCGGTCCGAGGTGAAGCTGCCGTAGATCTCGGCGAACTTCTGCACGCGCGTGTCAGCGGGCTCCTTGTCGGGATCCTGCCGGGGCACCTCGAGAAACTGAAAGACGTTAGCCATGGGTCGTTCTGCTTTACTCGTTGTTCGCATACGAGGGCGGCGTCGATATGGCATGACACCGCCCCCTCGCTCTTACGCCGCTGCCCGCAGGGTGTGCAGGATGGATTGGATATCCGCCGCCTTGGGCTTGACCAGCCAGAACTTGCCGACGTAGTCGCGGAAGTTGTCCAGCAGCTCCTGGCCCCAGGCGCTGCCGGTCTCGGCGACGAATTCCCGGATCATGCCCAGCAGGAAGGCGCGGTGCGCTTCCATGTTCTCGGGCAGCAGCCGGTGGATGTCGATCAGTTCATGGTTGCAGCGGTCGACGAAGTTGTTCTCCAGGTCCAGCACGAAGGCGAAGCCGCCCGTCATGCCGGCGCCGAAGTTCAAGCCCGCCGAGCCGAGCACGCAGACGATGCCGCCGGTCATGTATTCGCAGCCGTGGTCGCCCACGCCCTCGACCACCGCGTAGGCGCCGGAGTTGCGCACCGCGAAGCGCTCGCCCGCCGTGCCCGCCGCCAGCAGCTTGCCGCCGGTGGCGCCGTACAGGCAGGTGTTGCCCATGATGGCGGTGTGCTGGCTCTTGAAGGTGCTGCCCTTGGGCGGCGCGATCACCAGCTTGCCGCCGGCCATGCCCTTGCCGACGTAGTCGTTGGCGTCGCCTTCCAAGTACATGTGCAGGCCGCCGGCGTTCCACACGCCGAAGCTCTGACCGATGGAGCCCTTCAGGCGCAGGGTGATGGGCGCGTCTTCCATGCCCAGGTTGCCGTAGCGCTTGGCGATCTCGCCGGACAGGCGCGCGCCGATCGAGCGGTTGTCGTTACGCACCGTGTAGTGGAACTCGCCGCCGCTCTTGGTCTCGATCGCCGGCAGGCAGTCGGCCACCATGCGCTCGGCCAACTCGGCGCGGTCGAACGGCTCGTTCTTCGCGCTCAGGCAGAACTGCGGCTTGCTGGGGTCGACCGCGGCGTTGGACAGCAGCGGCCGCAGATCGAGCCGGCGCTGACGCTTAGTGGTGCCCTCCAGCACCTCGAGCAGATCGGTGCGGCCGATCAGTTCCTCGAGCTTGCGCACGCCCAGCCGCGCCATCCACTCGCGCGTTTCCTGGGCGATGAACTTGAAGTAGTTCATCACGCGCTCGGCCGAGCCGATGAAATGCTTCAGCCGCAGCACCTTCTCCTGCGTGGCCACGCCGGTGGCGCAGTTGTTGAGGTGGCAGATGCGCAGGTACTTGCAGCCCAGCGCCACCATCGGGCCGGTGCCGAAGCCGAAGCTCTCGGCGCCGAGGATGGCGGCCTTGACCACGTCGTAGCCGGTCTTGAGGCCGCCGTCGGTCTGCAGCCGCACCTTGTCGCGCAGATCGTTCATGCGCAGCACCTGGTGCGCCTCGGACAGGCCCAGCTCCCAGGGGCTGCCGGCGTACTTCACCGAGCTCACCGGCGAGGCGCCGGTGCCGCCGTCGTAGCCGGCGATGGTGATCAGGTCGGCGTAGGCCTTGGCCACGCCGGCGGCGATGGTGCCGACGCCGGCTTCGGCCACCAGCTTCACCGACACCTGCGCCTCGGGGTTGATCTGCTTCAGATCGAAGATCAGCTGAGCCAGGTCCTCGATGGAGTAGATGTCGTGGTGCGGCGGCGGCGAGATCAGCGCCACGCCCGGCATGGAGTAGCGCAGGCGGGCGATCAGCTCGTTCACCTTGTGGCCGGGCAGCTGGCCGCCTTCGCCCGGCTTGGCGCCCTGCGCGACCTTGATCTGCAGCACCTCGGCGTTGACCAGGTAGTGCGGGGTCACGCCGAAGCGGCCGGAGGCCACCTGCTTGATCTTGGACATGCGCTCGGTGCCGTAGCGGGCCGGATCCTCACCGCCCTCGCCGGAGTTGGAGCGGGCGCCGAGCCGGTTCATGGCGATCGCCAGCGCCTCGTGCGCCTCGGGCGAGAGGGCGCCCAGCGACATGCCGGCGGAGTCGAAGCGCGGCAGGATCGACTCGATCGGCTCGACCTCGTCCAACGGCAGCGGCTGGTCGGCGAGCTTGAGCTTGAGCAGGTCGCGGAACACGGTGGCCGGACGCTCGTTCACCAGCCGGGCGTACTCGCGGTAGACCTCGTAGTCGCCGGTCTCCACCGCCTCCTGCAGGGCGCGCACCACGTCCGGGTTGTAGGCGTGGTACTCGCCGCCGTGCATGAACTTCAGCAGGCCGCCTTGGCGCAGGCCCTTGCCGGGCTGGTAGGCCAGCTCGGCGAGGATCTCCTGGTCGTCTTCCAGGTCCTCGAAGTTCGCACCCTGAATACGGCTGACCGAGCCGGTGAAGCAGAGGTCGACCACCTCGTCGTGCAGGCCGACGATTTCGAACAACTGGGCGGCACGATAGCTGGTGATCGTGGAGATGCCCATCTTCGAGATGATCTTGTACAGGCCCTTGTTGATGCCCTTGCGATAGTTCCGACACAGGTCGGACAGGCCGATGCCCTTGAACGCGTTCTGCCGCAGCAGTTCGGCGATGACCTCGTAGGCCAGGTACGGGAACACGGCGGTGGCGCCGTAGCCGATCAGCACCGCGAAGTGATGCGGATCGCGCGCCGTGCCGGTTTCCACGATCAGGTTGACGTCGCAGCGCTGGCCGGTCTTGACCAGGTGATGGTGCACCGCGCCGGTGGCGAGCAGGGCGTGGATCGGCAGCTTGTCCTTGCTGATGTGGCGGTCGGACAGCACCAGGATGACCTTGCCGTCGCGCGCGGCTTGCTCGGCGCGCTGGCACAGCGCCTCGATCGCCGCCTTCAGACCCATGCCGCGCGGATAGTTCAGGTCCAGCCGCTCGGCGGCGTAGTCCGGATCATCCTGCGAGATCAGCGCGTTGAACTTGGTGTCCGACAGTACCGGCGAGTCCACGACGATGCGCTTGGCGTGCGCCTCGGTTTCGGTGAACAGGTTCTTCTCGACGCCGAAGCGGGTCTCCAGCGACATCACGATCTGCTCGCGCAGCGGATCGATCGGCGGGTTGGTGACCTGGGCGAACTGCTGGCGGAAGTTGTCGTACAGCGAACGCACCTGCCGCGACAGCACCGGGAACGGCGTGTCGTCGCCCATGGAGCCGACTGCTTCCTGGCCCGACTCGGCGAGCACGCGCAGCACGTCGTTCCGCTCCTCCAGCGTGATGTTGAACATCTTCTGGTGGGTCAGCACGTCGGCCGGGCTCATGAAGCCGGCGCTCAAGCCCTCGCTGTCGATCAGCGACGAGGCCAGCTCCTTGGAGTTCTTCTGCAGCCACTTCTTGTAGGGCGCGCCGCTCTTGAGGCGGGCATCGATGTCCTTGGGCAGCAGCAGTTCGCCGGTGACCGTGTCGACCGCCAGCATCTGGCCGGGGCTCAGGCGGCCCTTGGCCACCACGTCCTCGGGCTGGTAGTCCCACACGCCGATCTCGGACGCCAGCGTGATGTGGCGATCTCGGGTGATTACCCAGCGCGCCGGGCGCAGGCCGTTGCGGTCGGTGCAGCAGGCGGCGTAGCGGCCGTCGGTGAGCACGATGCCGGCCGGGCCGTCCCAGGACTCCGAATGCATCGAGTAGTACTCGTAGAAGGCGCGTAGGTCCGGATCCATCGAATCCAGGTTCTGCCAGGCCGGCGGTACCAGGATGCGCATGGCGCGGAAGATGTCCATGCCGCCGGCGAGCATGAAGTCGAGCATGTTGTCCAGCGACATGGAGTCGGAGCCGCTGGTGCCGACCACCGGCAGCACGTCGTCCATGTTCGGGATCAGCGGCGTGCGGTACTTGGGGCCGCGCGCCCGCGCCCAATTTCGGTTGGCCTGGATGGTGTTGATCTCGCCGTTGTGGGCGAGGTAACGGAACGGTTGCGCCAGGCGCCACTGCGGCCAGGTGTTGGTGGAGAAGCGCTGGTGGAACACGCACAGCGCCGACTCCAGCCGCTGGTCTTCCAGGTCGCGGTAGAACACCGGCAGGTTGGCCGGCATCACCAGGCCCTTGTAGGACAGCACACGCGAGGACAGGCTCGGCACGTAGAACACCGGGTCCTTTTCTTCCAGCTGCTTCTCGGCGCGGCGGCGGGCGGTGTACAGACGGCGCTCGAACGAGGCCTCGTCGATGTCGT
>Ga0182741_1000640_pt1 | contig 50687 bp, 48 predicted proteins | sample eDN5th37CBELigOP_FD_128874 | JGI IMG/M metagenome (GOLD analysis project Ga0182741, IMG submission 128874) | Enriched Organic Plus compost microbial communities from Emeryville, California, USA - eDNA 5th pass 37_C BE-Lig OP (version 2) (version 2) ... | reverse complement strand
TTCCCCGCCCCGCCATCTTGCGACGCCTCGCGAGCGCGCCCCTCGTCGGGCCGGGATGCATGCAACATAGTTCAGATGAGCATCCGTGTCAAGAACAAACGAGGAACATTGTCCACAGGCTGGGCGTGGAGGCCTCATCCAGCCCTCATCCCGAGAGGCTCTCTCACGGTGTCCCTCTCCCGTCATGGCCGGGCCTGTCCCGGCCATCCCGATCGGACAAGCGCCGCGCCCCACCCAAGCGGGATCACCGGCACAAGGCCGGTGATGACGGGGGACAAGCCGCGGCACCTCGAGGGATGGAATCACCGGCACAGGGCCGGTGTGACGAGACACGAGACGGAAAGTGCCGTTCCCTGCGGGCCGGACGCTGAGGAGGTCCTGTCAGGGATCGTCTCGAAGGACGAGGGTGGAGCCCCTCAACCTGTGTCAGCCCTGCGCTTCCGCCTTCGCGATCTCGGCTTCCACATCCGCAGGATCGAGATCGTAGAAGCGCGAGCAGAACTCGCAGGTGATGCCGATGCGGCCGTTGTCGCCCACCATGTCGCGGCGATCCTCGGGGGAGAAGCGGCGCATCATGCCCATGATGCGCTCGTGCGAGCAGGTGCATTCCTCATGCACGGGCTGGCTCTCGAACACGCGCACGCCGCGCTCGTGGAAGAGACGATAGAGCAACCGCTCGCTCGACACGGCCGGGTCGATGAGCTCGTGATCTTCCACCGTCGCCAGCAGCGATTTCGCCTCGACCCAGGCGTCATCCTCCGACGGCGCCGCGAGATCGTTCGAGGCATGGCCCTCCGGAATGTCGCCGGGGTGGAGATCCGCCTGCCGCAGGCGCTCGGGTGACGAGGGCAGGAACTGGATCATCAGGCCGCCGGCCCGATAGGTGTGGCGGCCCCCCTCGAACTGTTCGGCAACCGCGAGACGCACCTGCGTCGGGATCTGCTCCGACTGGCGGAAATACTGATGGGCGGCCTCCTCGAAGCCCTGCCCTTCCAGGGCGACGACGCCCTGATACCGGCTGCGCTCCGTTCCCTGGTCGATCGTCATGGCGAGATAGCCGCTGCCGACCAGCTCGCCCGTGCTGGGCGTGGCGGAGTCGAGCGCGTCGAGCTTGGCCTGGTCGTAGCGAGCCGTGGCGCGAAGCTTGTCCGGCGCGTTGAAGTCCACCACCACCATGTCGATGATGCCGTCGGTCTTGGTCTGGAGCTGGAAGCGGCCTTCGAGCTTCAGCGACGCGCCGAGCATGACCGTGAGCGCCGCCGCCTCGCCGATGACGCGCGCGACGAGATCGGGATAGCCGTGACGGGCCAGGATGGTGTCGATGGAGGGACCCAGGCGCACCACGCGCCCGCGCACGTCGAGCGGCTCCACCGAGAACGGCAGAACCACGTCGTCATGTCCCTCGAACGAAGCTGAGCTCATGCGCCTGCTGCTCCAAGGCACCACGCCAGGATGCCCTTCTGTGCGTGAAGCCGGTTCTCGGCCTCATCGAAAACCACGGATTGCGGGCCGTCCATGACCTCGTCCGTCACTTCCTCGCCGCGATGCGCGGGCAGGCAGTGCATGAAGACGGCGTCCTTGGCGGCCACGCCCATCAGCCTGCTGTTGACCTGATAGGGCTTGAGCAGATTGTGGCGGCGGAACTCGTCGTCGTCACCCATCGAAACCCAGCAATCGGTGATGACGGCATCGGCTCCCTCCGCCGCCTCGAAGGCATCGGTCGTCACGCTGATCTTCGCTCCCTCCTGTTTTGCCCAGGACAAAAGCTCCGGGCGCGGGGCAAGTTCCGGCGGAGAGGCGATCTTCAGGGTGAAATCGAGGCGCCCCGCCGCGTGGACCCAGGAAGCGAGCACGTTGTTGGCATCGCCCACCCAGGCGATCGTGCGCCCTTCGATGCGGCCGTTATGCTCCTCGAAGGTCATGATGTCGGCCATGATCTGGCAGGGATGGGTCATCTTGGTCAGGCCGTTGATGACCGGGATCGCGGCATATTGCGCAAGTTCCGTCACCATGGCGTGGTCGAGCGTGCGGATCATGATGGCGTCGACGTAGCGCGACAGAACGCGGGCCGTGTCGGCGATGCTCTCGCCACGGCCAAGCTGCATCTCCTTGCCCGTCAGCATCAGGGTCTCGCCGCCCAGCTCGCGCATGCCCACGTCGAACGAGACGCGGGTGCGGGTGGAGGGCTTGTCGAACACCATCGCCAGGGTCTTGCCCTCGAGAGGGCGCTCCTTGGCGCGCTCGCCCCGGCGGCGCTTCGCCTTGATCTCGGAGCCGATGCTCAGGATGTGGCGGATCTGATCGCCGGAGAAATCGCTGAGGTCGAGAAAGTGACGGGTCTTCATTGGGCTGCTCCCGGCTGAGCAACGTCCTTCGGCTCAGCTTCCAAGGCCGCGCAGGCGGCATCAAGACGATTGAAGGCTTCCGCGATATCCGCCTCGGAGATGATGAGCGGCGGCAGGAGCCGGACGACATTCTCGCCCGCCCCGATCAGGATGAGCTTCTGAGCCCGGGCGGCGGCGACGAAATCGGTATTGGGCACCACGGTGCGCAATCCCATCATGAGGCCGAAGCCGCGCACCTCGGCGATGATGGAGGGATGACGGTCCTTCAGCTCGGCCAGACGCTGCTTGAGCAGCAGGCCCTTCTTTTCGACCTCCTTCAGGAAGCCGGGGGCGAGGATCACGTCGAGAACGGCGTTGCCGACGGCCATGGCGAGCGGATTGCCGCCGAAGGTGGTGCCGTGGCTGCCGGGAGTCATGCCCCTGGCCGCTTCCCGCGTGGCAAGGCACGCGCCGAGCGGAAAGCCGCCGCCGATGCCCTTGGCGACCGACATGATGTCGGGCGTCACGCCCGTCCATTCATACGCGAAGAGCTTGCCCGTGCGGCCGACGCCCGTCTGGATCTCGTCGAAGATCAGGAGCAGGCCGTGGCTGTCGCAGAGGGCGCGCAGCTCCCGCAGGAAGGCATTGTCCACCGTGCGGATGCCGCCCTCGCCCTGGATCGGCTCGATCATGAGGGCCGCGGTCTCAGGCGTGATGGCGGCCTTCAGGGCGTCGAGGTCATTCAGCGGGACCTGGTCGAAGCCTTCGACCTTGGGGCCGAAGCCCTCGATATATTTCGCCTGGCCGCCCGCCGCGATGGTGGCGAGCGTACGCCCGTGGAAAGCGCCCTCGAAGGTGATGATGCGGAAGCGCTCGGGATGGCCGCCGGCATGATGGTACTTGCGGGCCATCTTGATGGCCGCCTCGTTGGCCTCGGCGCCGGAATTGGAGAAGAAGACCACATCGGCAAAGGTGTTCTCCACCAGCCGCTGGGCCAGGCGCTCGCCCTCCGGGATCTGGAACAGGTTCGAGCTATGCCAGAGCTTCGAAGCCTGCCGGGTCAGCGCCTCGACCAGATGGGGATGGGCATGGCCCAAGGCATTCACGGCGATGCCGGCCCCGAAATCGAGATATCGCTGCCCGTCTCGGCCGTAGAGCCAGGGGCCCTCTCCCTTTTCGAAGGACAGTTCGGCGCGCGCAAAAACAGGCAGCAATGGCGATGTCACGGGTTGTCTCCGCCTCGAGGATCCGGACCCAAGGTCGCACCTGACAGGCCGGCCCTGAGCCTTAAAAAAGAAAGCGCCGCCCAAGCGGGGCGGCACGGCGAGGGATTCTAACGAGGTGTAGGTCCCTGTCAATTCAAGAGAAATGAAGCGATCCATCACGCAGGAAATTTTCCCTCGGGAGAGTTCCCTGGGGAAAACGGCAGGGGGTGGTCAGGGACTCTTGCGCCCGAGTCCACCCATCCTGTAACTTCGGGTCAGTCGAGTACAGCATTCGTGCGGCGGCTTTCACCCTAAGGAGCGACCTCTCCAAACGCGGTCGGACATCGATACTCTGTCCGCGAGGTGTGGGGGATTCTGGGTTCAAGAGAGCGGCCACGATGGAGGCAGGGTAAAAAAATGACAGATGCGGGCGCAACTTGGACGGATGAGCGGGTCGAGCTTCTCAAGAAGCTCTGGACCGACGGCCTGAGCGCGAGCCAAATCGCCGCCGAGCTCGGCAACGTGACCCGCAACGCGGTGATCGGCAAGGTTCACCGCCTCGGCCTCTCCGGCCGCGCCAAGGATGTGAAGCCCGCCTCCGCCACTCCCCGCGTCCGCAAGATCACCCGTGCGCCCAGCGCCCCGGCGCCGATCGCCCCGCAGGCTCACAGCAATGTCGTCCTGGCTCCCATTCCGCTCCAGCCCGTGACGGAAGCGCCCGAACTGCTGATCGACGACGAGGTGGCGATCCCGATGTCAGAGCGCGTGACCATCATGGACCTGCGCGAGTCCATGTGCCGCTGGCCCATGGGCGATCCCACGAAGCCGGAATTCCGCTTCTGCGGCGCCCGCTCGATCACCGGCCTTCCCTATTGCACCCATCACGCCCGCATCGCCTATCAGCCGGTCGCCGACCGCAAGCGCGAGCGCAAGCTGGCCCGCGCGTAAAGCGCGATCTCCATCAAGCAAGCAGGGCCGCGCCGGGATGCCGAGCGCGGCCTTTCCTGTTTCTGGCCGCTGCGCTCAGCCCTCCGCGGCGGCGTTCGGTTCGGAGCGTGCGAAGGTTTCGTCGAACGAATAGCCCGCCCCGCGGACCGTGCGGATGGGATCGGGCATCTTCGGCAGGTTGATCGCCTTGCGCAGGCGGCCCACATGCACATCGACCGTTCGCTCGTCGATATAGACGTCGTGGCCCCAGACCGCATCGAGCAGATGCTCGCGCGAGAAGACGCGGCCGGGGCTCTGCATGAGGAATTCGAGCAGGCGGAATTCCGTCGGGCCGAGATGCAGGTCCCTGCCTGCACGGCGCACGCGATGGGTCTCGCGATCGAGCTCCATGTCGCCGGCTCGGAGCAGCGTGGCGATATGCGCCGGCTTCGTACGGCGAAGGAGAGCACGCACGCGGGCCAGCAGTTCCGGCACGGAGAACGGCTTCACGATGTAATCGTCCGCGCCGGTGGAGAGACCGCGAATGCGATCCCCCTCCTCGCCGCGTGCCGTCAGCATGATCACCGGCAGCAGTTCCGTTTCCGGACGCACGCGGATGCGGCGGCAGAGCTCGATGCCCGACAGGCCCGGCAGCATCCAGTCGAGCAGCACGATGTCCGGCACCTGCTCGCGCAGGCGGATCTCCGCCTCGTCGCCGCGGGAGACGCTGTCGACCTCGTAACCCTCGGCTTCGAGGTTATAGCGCAGGAGGAGCGTCAGCGGCTCCTCATCCTCCACGATCAGAACGCGGGGCCTCATGGTCAGGTCTCCGCCTCGATGCTCGCATCGATGGACCGGTCGTTCTTGGGGCGGTCGATCGCGAGCGTCTCGCCCGTGACGAGATAATGCACCGTCTCGGCGATGTTCGTGGTGTGATCGCCGATGCGCTCGATGTTCTTGGCGCAGAAGAGAAGATGCGTGCAGAACGAGATGTTGCGCGGGTCTTCCATCATGTAGGTGAGAAGCTCGCGGAACAGCGAGGTGTAGAGCGCGTCGATGGCGCCGTCCCGCTTCCACACGTCGAGAGCGCGGGTCGTATCCTGCTGGGCATAGGCGTCGAGCACATCCTTGAGCTGGCCGAGCACCAGGTCGCTCATGTGCTGGAGCCCGACGACGATCTTGTGCGGCTGGAAGTCGCCGCCGATGGCGAGGGCGCGCTTCGCGATGTTCTTGGCGAGATCCCCGATGCGCTCCACGTCTCCGGAAATGCGGATGGCGGAAATCGTCTCGCGCAGATCGACGGCGAGCGGCTGACGCCGCGCGATGGTGAGAATGGCGTTCTCCTCCACCTCGCGCTGAAGCACGTCGAGGCGCTTGTCGGACGCAATCACGCTCTGCGCGAGGGCCGTATCGTGGCGCACGAGCGCCTGGATCGCGTCGACCAGCATCTTCTCGGCGATGCCACCCATCTCGGAGATCCGCCGGCGGAGGGTCTGCAGGTCGTTGTCGTAGGAAGTGACGATATGCTCCGACATCGGAGATCTCCCCTGAGAGGCTTGGCTCAGCCGAAGCGGCCGGTGATGTAGTCCTGGGTCTGCTTCTTGGACGGGTTCATGAACATCTTCGTGGTTGGCCCGAACTCGATGAGCTCGCCCAGGTACATGAAGGCGGTGAACTGCGAGATTCGCGCCGCCTGCTGCATGTTGTGGGTGACGATGACGATGGTGAATTCGGAGCGCAGCTGCTCGATCAGCTCCTCGATCTTGCCGGTGGAAATCGGGTCGAGGGCCGAGGTCGGCTCGTCCAGAAGGATCACCTCCGGGCGCTGCGCGATGGTGCGCGCGATGCACAGGCGCTGCTGCTGGCCGCCGGACAGGCCCATTCCGGACTGGCGCAGCTTGTCCTTCACCTCGTTCCACAGCGCCGCCTTGCGCAGGGCCTCCTCGACGCGGCCGTCGAGCTCGCTTTTCGGGAGCTTCTCGTAGAGGCGGATGCCGAAGGCGATGTTGTCGTAGATCGACATGGGAAAGGGGGTCGGCTTCTGGAAGACCATGCCGACGCGCGCGCGCAGTTCGTTGACGTCGATCGACGGCGAGAGGACGTTCTGCCCGTCGAGCAGGATCTCGCCGTCCGCCCGCTGCTCCGGATAGAGGCTGTAGATGCGGTTGAAGGTGCGCAGCAGGGTCGATTTCCCGCAGCCGGAGGGGCCGATGAGGGCCGTCACCTGCCGGTCGTAGAAGTCGAGGGAGATGTCCTTGAGGCTGCGGAAGTCGCCGTAATAGAAATTGAGATTGCGCACGGCGATACGCACGGGCACGCCCGTATCGGCGGCGGCCGTGTTGCCGATGGCGTTGCTGGTGGAAACGGCAATCGAGCTCATCGGACTCTATCCTTCCTCAGAAGCAGGCGCGCGACAATCGACAGCGCCAGGATCGACATCGTGATGATGAGGGCGCCCGCCCAGGCCAGCTCGCGCCAGTTGTCATAAGGCGACAGGGCGAACTGGTAGATCATGACCGGCAGATTGGCGACGCCACCCATCAGGTTCGGGTTGAACCAGAAATTGTTGTTGAGCGCCGTGAACAATAGCGGCGCCGTCTCGCCCGCGATGCGGGCGGTCGCCAGAAGGACGCCCGTGACCATGCCTGCCCGCGCCGCCTTCCAGCTGATCTTCATGATCACGGTCGACATGGGAGCGCCCAAAGCGGCGCCCGCTTCCCGCAGCGAACCGGGCACGAGGCGCAGCATGTCCTCGGTGGTGCGCACGATCACGGGCACGGCGATGATCGCGAGCGCCACGCTGCCCGCCCAGCCGGAATAGCCGCCCATGGGCTGCACCATCAGCATGTAGACGAACAGGCCGATGAGGATGCTGGGTGCCGCGAGCAGGACGTCGTTCACGAAGCGGATGATCTCGGCGAGCTTCGATCCCTTGCCGTATTCGGCGAGATACGTCCCCCCGAGAACCCCGATGGGCGTGGCGACGGCGATGCCGAGGATCGTCAGGATCAAGCTGCCGACGAGGGCATTGGCGATGCCGCCGCCGGTCGATCCCGGTCCGGGCGTCGTCTTGGTGAACACATCGGCCGACAAGCCGCCGATGCCCTCCACGAGAAGCATCAGCAGGATCCAGCCGAGGACAGCGGCGCCGATCAGCGTGAACAATGTGCAGATCACCTTCAGCGCGCGGTCGGCGAGATAGCGGCTGCGGCGCACCCGCCCCCACGGGGCCGGTGCTTCGGTCGTCTTTGGAAGAGCAGTGTCCATGGCGACCTCTATGCCGTCTTCACGCGCGAGATCAGCAGGCGGGCGAGAACGAGCACCGCGAAGGTGACGAGGAACAGGATGCAGCCCAATGCCATGAGGGCATTGAGCTGCAGGTCGACGGCCTCGTTGAATTCGTTGGCGATGCGCGAGGCGATGGTGGAGCCCGGATCGAAGATCGAGCCGGACAGGCGGTTGGCGTTGCCGATGACGAAGGTCACCGCCATGGTCTCGCCGAGCGCGCGCCCCAGCCCCAGCATGATCGCGCCGATGATGCTGACGCCGGCCTGCGGCAGGAGAACATTGCGCACCACCTCCCATGTCGTGCAGCCGATTCCGTAGGCGCTCTCCCGCAGGATGGAGGGGATCTGGTCGAGGATGTCCCGCGTGATCGATGCGATGAAGGGAATGATCATGAACGACAGGATGATGCCCGCGGTCAGCACGCCCACGCCGGACGGGGTGCGGGCATAGAGGATGGTGCCGACGACCGGCATCCCTTCCACCAGGTTGGAAACCGGCACCTGAACGTATTTGGCAAAGAGCGGCGCGAAGACGAACAGACCCCACATGCCGTAGATGATGCTGGGCACGGCCGCGAGCAGTTCGATGATTGTCGCGACGGGCCGCTTGAGCCAGGGCGGGCATAGCTGCGTCAGGAAGATCGCGATGCCGAGCGAAAGCGGGACGCCGATCACCAGAGCAATCAGGGCGGTCGAGAGCGTCCCCACGATGGCGACCCACGCACCGTACTGATCCTCGCTGACATTCCAGACGCTCGAGGTGATGAAGCCGAGGCCGAATTCACGGAAGGCCGGCCAGCCGCCGTATATCATCGCGCCGATGATGCCCGCCAGCACGAGCAGAACCAGCAATGCCGATCCGAGGCTCGCAAGCTGGAAGAGCCTGTCGAAACTGGGTGGAGAGGAGCGGCGAACGGAACCGTTCAAGCGCGAAGCGACACGTTCTTGCGACAGAGCTACCATTCGCCGATCCACTCGAGGTTCGATGCTCACATCACTGTGTGAAGACAGGCTGGCCGGAAGCGCTCTTGATCTCGCTCTTCCAAGTGGCGCGGACCTGATCCTTCACCTGAGCCGGAAGCGGAACGTAATCCAGCTCGATGGCCATTTTGTCGCCATTCTGGAAGGACCAGTCAAAGAACTTCAAGGCTTCTGCCACTTGCTCCGGCTCCTCGGGCGTCGCGGGGACGAGAATGAAGGTGGGAGCCGTGATGGGCCAGGCCTCGTCGCCGGCCTGGTTCGTCAGGGAGATGCCGTAGCCCGGGGCCGATTTCCAGTCGGCGCTGGCCGCGGCTGCCTGGAAGGCCCTGGCTTCCGGCGACACGAACTTGCCGTTCCTGTTCTGCAGCTGAGCAAAGGGGATATTGCTCTGCTTGGCGTAGGCATATTCCACATATCCGATGGAATTCGGCACCTGCTTCACGAGGGCGGCGACGCCCTCGTTGCCCTTGCCGCCCTGGCCGACCGGCCACTGCACGGAGGAGCCGGCGCCCGGACCGCTCTTCCAGGCTTCGGACACCTGGGACAGATAGGTGGTGAACACGTTGGTGGTGCCCGATCCGTCGGAGCGATAGACCGGGGTGATCGCCGCATCGGGAAGGGTCACGCCCTGGTTGATCTGCGCAATCCTGGGGTCGCTCCACTTGGCGATCGTGCCGTTGAAGATATCCGCGAGAACCTCGCCGGTCAGCTTCAGCTGGCCGGAGGCGACGCCTGGAAGGTTGTAGACCGCCACCACGCCGCCCATCACGGCCGGGAACTGAACGAGGCCGCCCTTCTCCAGATCCTCGCCCTTCAGCGGGGCGTCGGTCGCGCCGAAATCCACGGTCTTGGCGCGGATCTGGCGGACGCCGCCGCTCGAACCGATGGACTGGTAGTTCATGCGGTTGCCGGTTTCCTTGTAGTAGGCCTCGGCCCACTTGGCATAGATCGGGAAGGGGAACGTCGCGCCTGCACCGGTAATGTCCGCGGCCGACGCCGTGGTCGTCAGGCTCGCGACGGCAAGGCCGGCCACAATGGCGAAGGACATGATCTTCACGATAAGTCTCCCTGTTCATTCAAGCGCAGCCGGCGGCTTCATGGCTCACCCGGACCGCGCGAGGGACAGCTAGGCTCGGCGCATGTCGCCTCTACGACAGTTGGATGACAAATAAATGACAGTGGGAATGGATCCCAGGGCAAAGCCCTGAAAGGCCCGTCATTCGCCTTCGGATGCGACCTCGGGAAGCGTCATGGCGAAACGCGCGCCCTGCCCCGGTTCGCTCACGATGTCGAGGCGGCCGCGATGACGGTTGATGATGTGCTTGACGATCGCAAGGCCGAGGCCCGTGCCGCCTTTGGCCCGGCTCTCCGCCCCATCGATGCGGTAAAACCGTTCGGTCAGGCGCGGCAGATGTTCCGGTGCAATGCCCGGGCCATAATCCTGCACCGACAGGACGGCCGAGCGGCCTTCGCGGCCGCTGCTGCCCGCCTCGATGCGCTCCACCGCCACGTCCACGGCGCCGCCGCTCTCGCCGTATTTCACGGCATTCTCGATCAGGTTCTCGAGAACCCGCAGCAGCTCGTCCCGATCCCCTCGCACGAGAACCGGGGTCGAGGGCAACTCCGCCCGGATTGCCACTCCCCTCTCCTTCGCCAGCGGGGACAGCGTCTCGATCATCTGTGAGGTCAGGGAGCCGAGATCGACGATCTGCGTCGGCGGAACATGCGCCCGCATCTCGATGCGCGAGAGGGAGAGAAGATCGTCGATCAGGCGCCTCATGCGCTGGGCCTGCACCCGCATGATCTCAAGGAAGCGCTCCCTGGCCTTCGGATCGTCCCTGGCCGGACCCTGGAGGGTCTCGATGAAGCCGAGCAGCGAGGCGAGCGGCGTGCGCAGCTCGTGGCTCGCATTGGCCACGAAATCCGCCCGCATCGCCTCCACGCGGCGGGCCGAGGTGAGATCGCGGAAGAACAGGATGACGCCGGATTGCACGTCCGCATCCACGATATCTTCCTGCAGGGGGCCGATATGCACCTCGAAGGTCCGCTCGGTCGGCACCCGTTCAGAATATTCGATCCTGAGGGCCGTCCCGGCTTCCAGCACCTCCTCGACGCCGTCCAGGACATCGGGGCTGCGCAAGGCAAAGGACAAGGGTTGACCGAGCTTGAGCCCGGGCAGGAGCATCTGGGCCGCCCTGTTCGCCTCGAGAACCACCGCCGCGCGGTCGACCAGGATCACCGGATCCGGAATATGGGCCAGCACCGCTTGCGCCCTGCGGCTTCGCGCCGTGGCCCTGGGGCGCGATTGGAGCGCCTGCCCCAGCCGTCGCCGCTGCCGAGGGGTGAGAATGGGAGCGAGCGCGAGCGCCCCGGCAATTCCGGCGAGGAGCCACAGGTCACCATTGCCGCGCCAGAGAGCAACGAGGCCCAGCAGAAGACTTGCGAGAAGCGCTCCGCGCAGGGCCGCCAACCGTAGGAGGCGCGCCGCCGGGGCGCCTCCGTCCGCCGAGGTCTCGCTGGGATCGGTCATGGTGCCGCAGGGTTCCGGATGAGCATCGCCCTTTGTCCTTTAGGACGCGGGCCGCGAAGAGTCATCACCCGGCCATGCTTTCCTCGTCCGGCTTGAAGGCCCCTCGGGAGGAACGGATGCGGTTGCGGATCTCATAGGCCCCAAGCAGGGCGAGCGCCATGATGAAGGGAATGAGATAGTAGCAGAGGCGATAGAGCAGGAGCGCGCCGAGCACCGGCTCCCGGGGATAGGCCGAGAGGGCCAGGAGAATGGTGGCTTCGAACACCCCGAGCCCACCGGGCGCATGGCTCGCTACGCCCAGCATGACGGCGAAGATATAGACGGCCAGGAAGGTCTCGAAGCTCAGGCCGTGCCCACCGGGCAGGAGCACGAAGAGCACCCCGGCCCCAGCGCAGACATCCGCGGCCCCGATCAGGATCTGCCCGATGGAGAGGCGCAGGCCCGGCAATTCCAGCTTCCAGCCCTGAATGCGCACGCTCCGGCGCTTGAGCGAGACCCATACCAGATAACCCGCCACGAAAACGGCCGCGATCAGGCCGATGAGCTGGTTCACCCAGATATGCGTGTAGACGAGGCTCGCGAGTTCATCCGCCTTGCGGATCAGGCTCCAGCCCAGGACGAGGGCCATCCCGAGCCAGAAGGTGATGCCGGTGATCACGGTGAGGCTCGCCACCCGGCCGGGACTGACGCCCTTGGGAGAATAGAGCCAGTAGCGGACCGTGCCGGCCGTCAGCAGCGGGAACCCCAGGGTGAAGCTCACCGCATAGCTGGTGAAGGACGCCATCGCGGTGGTCCGGTAGGGAACCTTCAGGTTGAGCTGCCTGAGGGCGATGGCATCGTAGCAGGTCAGAAGGCTGTAGCTGAGGGTCGTGAAAAGGACCGCGAGCCCGATCTGGCGCAGGCTCGCGGCCGTGAAGGCGGCTTTGAGCTCGTTCACGTCGATTTCGGAGACGATCTGCCAGAGAACGACGAGAGACGCGCCGAACAGGATTACGCTCGCCGCCATGCCGATCCAGGCAAAGCGTCGGGAGCGGCGCTCCCTGGGATGCAGCGCTTCGGCCGATGTGATCTCCGGCGGAGCAACCGGACGGGGACTCATGTCGTTCATGGAAGGGTTCAACCAGCCTTGGCGCGAAACGCCGTCTCAGGGTTCAAGGGCTGTCCTGCATCTATGCGCTCCGGCCGCGAAGCGCCAGACGTCAGTTGGCTTCTTAATGGTTTCCCGCCTCACGGGCCACTCTTTCGGCCTAAAATCACAGATTGAGCACAATTTCGGTTGTCAGCATCAAAAAGGCTTACGAGAATGACGTTTCCTTTGGCAGGAGAACAGGCGTCAAGTCGCGCCCCCAAGGAGATCCGCGTGGACTTCAACGCAACGGAAAACCAGTTTGCCGTCCTGGCCGAATCCCTGCCCCAACTCGTCTGGTCGGCCACATCGGACGGGTCCCACGACTATTTCAATCGGCGCTGGCACGAATTCACGGGATTGACGCCCGAACTGTCCCAAGGCGACGGCTGGCTGAGCGCCGTCCATCCCGACGATCGGGATCAGGTGCGGGAGGAATGGCGCAACGCCGTCGCGACCGGCCAGCCCTACGAGGCGGAGTTCAGGATCCGGAACGCGAGAGGGCAGTATGAGTGGATGCTCAGCCGCGCCGTGCCGATTCACGATCTGTCCGGCGACAGGATGCGCTGGTTCGGAACGAGCACCAATATCGACGCGCAGAAGAAGGCGGAGGAAGCCGTCCGCAACCTCGAAACGCGCTATCGGCTGGCACTCGAGGCCGCCGATCTCGGCACATGGCAGATCGACCTCGTGAACAACGAGGTCGTCTGGGACGAGGGAAGCTGCGCCCTCTATCAGATTCCCCACGACGGCTCCTTCAGCCTGCCCTTCGAGCAGGCGCTCGCCATGGTTCATCCGGATGATCGGGAGAACGTGCGGGCGACCATTGCGAAAGCCAGCGCTCCGGGAGCGGACGGTCACTATGAGAACGAGTACCGCGCCATTCTGCCAGACGGCAAAATCCGTTGGTTTCGCTCGGTCGGACAGGCGCTCTTCGCGCCCGATGGCCGCATGCCTCATGCGGTGAGCATCTCCGGCGTCATCAGTGATGTTACGGAACGGCATGCTTTCGAGGAGGCGCAGCAGCTTCTCACACGCGAGCTGAACCACCGCGTCAAAAACCTGTTTGCGATTGCAAACGGCATGGTGTCGATGACGGCACGCACCGCCAGGGACCCGAAGGAGATGGCGACGGCTTTGCGCGGACGCCTGAGCGCACTCTCGCGTGCGCATGAGCTCGTACAGCCTGCAGCGATCGCGGGACACGGATCGGGTTCCGAGGTGGAACTCACGCGCCTGTGCGAAGCCGTGCTCGAACCCTACAGGCAGTCGGACACGAGCAGGGTCGTCATCGAGGGACCCAGCGTGCGCGTGGGCTCCAACACCACGACGAGTCTCGCCCTCGTGCTGCATGAGCTGGCGACCAATGCCGCGAAGTATGGCTCCCTGTCCGCTCCCGAAGGGCAGCTCGTCGTTCAATGGACGATCCACGACAATCTGGTCGATGTGGAATGGACCGAGAGCGGCGGCCCTGTCGTGGCAACACCGCCCGATTTCGAGGGCTTCGGCACGCAACTGTCGCAGAGAAGCATCGCGGGCCAACTCGGTGGCACGCTCGAGCGGGAATGGCGCTCCGAGGGTCTGCGGGTCCACATGACCTTGCCTCTCAGCCGCCTGACCGGCTAACGACCTTCCGATTATTCGCTCAGGACCGAGACATGAAATTGCATCGCCGCGTCCTTGTTCTGGGCGGAGCCCGCTCCGGCAAGACCCGGATCGCTCAGCAGCTGGCGGAGGCGTCGCAGGAAACGCGCATTCTCATTGCGACGGCACAGGGATTGGATGAGGAGATGCGCGAGCGCATCGCCCGTCATCGCGCAGAGCGTGATTCCTCCTGGCAGACGCAGGAGGCTCCTCTCGACCTCGCCGACGCCCTGCGCGCGCAGGCCGGGCCCGAGCGCGTCGTCGTCGTCGATTGTCTCACGCTGTGGCTCTCCAACGTGATGCTCGACGGCCGCGACGCGGTGCGCGAGAGCAAGGCCCTCGTGGATGCGCTGGAAGCGGTTGCGGGGCCCGTCGTGCTCGTCTCCAACGAAGTCGGACAGGGCATCGTGCCCGCATCCGCGCTGGGTCGCGCCTTCCGGGACGAGCAGGGCCGCATGAACCAGCGCATCGCCCAAATCTGCGATGCGGTCGTGTTCGTCGCGGCAGGATGTCCGATCCTTCTCAAGCCGACGCCGCCCCTCAGCCTCAAACTCGGTTGAGCTTTCGAAGCATCAACGCACTTTGGCGCGAACTTCCCTTGCGAGCGCCTCGATCGCCGCCGGCGTCGATGGCCCGCCGCAGATCGTGAGCTTGCCGGGCACGACGAGGCGCCGCTCGAGTGGCACGGCGCTCATGAGCGCCGGATGGGAGAAGAGCGCCGTCCCGTTGTCGACGGCCATGCCCGCGTCCTCGTCGACGAGCAGGTAGTCGGGCGGCGCGACGACGATGGACTCGAGACGCGCCACGCCGCCATAGGGCAAGCCCAATGCCTCGTGATGCGGCCTGAATCCCATATGGATCAGAAATTCGTTCAGGGACGAATTCGCCGCGGAGACCCAGCCTCCCCGGTCATAGACGAGAATGGTGGGCTTGCCCGCAGCGATGTCCTTCGTGCTCTCGAGCGTGGCTTCGATCTCGGCGATGAGCGCCTCCCCCCTCTCCGGGTGACCGAGCGCGCGCGCCAGGGCGCGGATCTGCTCTCTCCCCTCGCTGATGCTGGTCCAGGGCCCCAGCGTCATGACGTTCAGTCCCTGCGCCTTCAGAAGGGCAGCCTGGTTATGTTGGCCGAATGTGCCCGTCAGCACGAGATCGGCCCCCTCGAACAGGATCGACTCGGCCCGGCCGTCGTTCAACGGCAATCCTTCAGCCTCATCGACCATGATCGAGAGCGATGGATCCCTGATGAGGAAACTCAGCGACGCAATCTGCTCCCGGTCTCCGAGGGCCAGCAGCATCTCATCGGTGCACAGATTGAGGGATACCACCCGTTGCGGCTTCGCCTGCGCCTCGGCCACGCCCCCTGCGAGGAGGAGGCCGATGCAGAGCGGCAACATCCATCTGGAAAACCGATCAAGGCAGAGTTGCGGCATGTGAGGCAAGCTCGTAAAGAAGGAGTCCAACGTTGGTGCCTCGAAGAATCGAGGTGAAACGGGAACACGGTGCGGACCCCTGTCCTATTCCGTGGCTGCCCCCGCAACTGTAAGCGGCGAGCGGCGATCCTTCATGCCACTGAATCTTTGGGCCGCAAAGCTCAAGAGGATTTGGGAAGGCGGATTGCTCGCGATGACCCGCAAGCCAGGAGACCGGCCGGCGTTGAAACGCAACCCGTATTGCTCGCCGGTGGGGCGAGCAGGAGGTCTCAATGTTCGTGCCTTCGTGCCGCATGATCGCGGCATCCGTCTCCCTTTGCGCCCTCTCGCTGGGCACAGCCCAAGCCCAAACCGTCACCGATCCGGCTCCCGTCCCCGACTTCGTCGTCACGGCGACGCGCTCTCCCCTCGCCGTTTCGCAGGCCGGCAGCGCGATCTCGGTGATCACGGCCGAAGAGATCGAGAAGGAATCCATCAAAACCCCCGCAGAGGCGCTGCGCCGCGTACCCGGCGTCACGATCACCGAGAGCGGCGGGCCTGGCTCCACGACCACCGTCCGCCTGCGCGGTGCCGATTCCGGCCAAACCCTCGTGCTCATCGACGGCATCCGCGTCAACGATCCCGCGGCAAATTCCGGCGAGTTCGACTTCTCGAACCTGGCAGCCGTCGACATCGAGCGCATCGAGGTGCTGCGCGGGCCGCAATCCGCGCTCTACGGCTCGGACGCCATGGGCGGCGTGATCAACATCATTACCCGCAAAGGGAAAGGCGCGCCGCGCATGAGCGTCGGTGTGGAAGGAGGCAGCTACGGCACCGCAGCCGGTCGCGCCAGCCTTTCCGGCAGCACCGGCCCCGTATCCTACGCCTTCTCTGCCACCGGCTTCAACACGGACGGGTTCTCGCGCTACGGCTATCGCATCGGCCGCATCGAGGAGACGCTGTCCTCGCCGCTCGAAAACGACAGCGCCAGTCGCCTCGGCGCGGCCGGCCGTGTCGCCGTCTCGATCTCGCCCGATGTGGAATTCGAGGTGGGCGGCTATGCAAGCTCTAATCGTGCAGAGCTCGACAATGATCCGGACTTCGATGCCCTGCCGGATGGTCCCTCGAAAACGCGCGGCCAGCTGTTCGAAGGGCATGCCCGCCTCACCGCCAAGACATTCGATGGCATTCTCAGGAACAGCTTTCTCGTCTCAGGCAGCCGCACCGAGACCGATCTGCGCCTGATCGGATCTTATGCCCTGCCCGATCTGTATGCGAACGACTATGGCTATCAGGGCAATCGGGTCTCGGCGGAATATCAGGGCGATCTGAAGCTCGGCTCCTATGGCCACCTCACTATCGGCGCGAAGGCCGAACAGGAGCATCTGATCACGACGTCGCGCAGCCTTCTGCCCTTCGCGACTCCGGAGATCGAGAACGTCGACGCGACCCAGATCACCCGGTCGCTCTACGCGCTGCATCAGTTCAGCCCCATCGAGAACCTTCATCTTTCGCTTGGCGGGCGCATCGATGATGTCGAGGACAGCGATACCTTCGCCACATGGCGCGCCACGGCGGCCTATGACATCCCGAGTTCGGGCACGAAACTGCGCGCCAGTATCGGCACCGGCGCGAAGGCTCCGACCCTTTACCAGAAATTCGATCCCTGGTCCGGCAAGGCGGACCTGGAATCCGAGCGCTCCATCGGCTTCGATGTGGGCATCGACCAGAGCCTCGCGGATGACCGTATCGTCCTCTCGGCCACTTTCTTTGCCAATCGGTTCCGGAATCTCATCGCCTGGGGGCAATCGGATACCTGCCGCCCCGACCAGTTCGGATCCTGCTTCATCAACGTAAACCGGGCGCGCACCAGCGGCGTCGAACTCTCAGCGGATGTGGACGTCATTCCCACATGGCTGCGCATGAAGGCGAGCTACACCTATCTCGAAGCCTTCGACGACGATACGGACCTGCGGCTGGCCCGCCGGCCGGAGCACCAGGGACGCATCGGCTTTGCCATCACGCCCATGAACGGATTGTCGATCGAGCCATCCGTCGTTCTCGTGGGAAGCCGCTTCTCCTCCCCGGGCGAAATCTACCGGCTGGCTCCCTATGCACGGCTCGACGTCTATGCCGACTACCGGATCAACGACACGTTCAGCATCTATGCCCGTGCGGAGAACCTGACCGACGCCCGCTATCAGGAAATCTACCATTACGGCACGGCCGGCCGCTCGTTCTATGCCGGCCTGCGCGCAACCTGGTAACGCTGGGGAATGCATTCTCGAACCTACCCGATCAGGCGCCCAAAAGGCGCCTGATTTTTTGCATTTGGTTTCCAGTGCCCTGGCGATAATGCAAAATTTACGCAATGTAAGATCTATCAGATATTACCAAAATCTTTCATACGTAAGTATTGTTTCCCTTGCGTCAAACTGTCCACATCGCAGCCTATTGTAGGCTTCCACGCCCTTGCAAACCAAGCATTTCAGAACTTACAACCCTCGCTTCATATAGGCTGCTGCCTGGGACGCGACAAAAGAACTAAATCCCCTAGGGTCAAGCTGTCCAATTCTGGTCACATATACATAGCACACCCTTGCCCTCATCTATGAAGAATGCTGCAGTTCCGCTCGGCGGAGAAGCAGTCGATCCTTTGGGGGCGATTCCGAATGCAGGTTGCTCTGACAGCGCTTAATCGCGCATGCCAGTCATCGATAATCCATCGCAAAGCCGGCGCACTGCTCAGGCTTCCGGCGCAGAAGACATTGCGAGGCCTTTCGGCCATCTGCAAACGCCAGACCTTCGTCAATCTCGTCGCAGGCGGCAGCCTCGCCGCATGTGTGGTGACGATGGCAGCGACTCCGGTCCTCGCCTCGCCGGCCCAGGCGGATCCGTCCTCGGCCGTCAGCCATGCGCCGCTGGAAATGGGACCGGCTCCCTCCGTGGACCCGCTGGAGACCATCACGCCTGTCGCGCCTGCCGAAGCCCTGCCCTATGCGGGACTGGTGGAGCTGTTCATCACATCCATGCCGCTCACCGAGCCGCCGGCCGCGGAGGGCGATGCGGGAGACGATATGGATGTGGCGCTGACCGAGTACCTCGAATTCGAGGAGATGCGTGTGCCCGTCTGGATCGTCGACACGATCATGCGAGCATCCAAGGTCACGGGCGCGGATCCCGTCTACATGATGGCGCTGGCAGATAAGGAATCGAGCTTCATTCCCGGCAACAAGGCCTCGACCTCCTCGGCCGTCGGCCTGTTCCAGTTCATCTCCAGCACATGGCTGGAAGCGGTGCGCTCATTCGGGCCGAAGCATGGCCTGCGCATGGAAGCCGCCGCCATCGAGGGCCCCCAGGGCAAGCTGTCCGTGCCCGACGAGGCGAAGCGCGAGCACATCCTGGGCCTGCGCCGCAATCCTTACATCTCCGCCCTCATGGCGGCGGAGATGATGCAGAGGGACAAGGCAAAGATCGAGCAGCGCCTCGGCCGCAAGCTGAGCCGATCCGAATTCTACCTGTCCCACTTCTTCGGCGTCGACAGCGCGAGCAAGTTCATCGCGCTCGTGGACGACAAGCCCAAGAAGAGCGCGGAGAGCGTCTTCCCGGCCGCCGCGCGCTCCAACAAATCCTTGTTCTTCGCCAAGAAGGGCAAGAAGACGCGCGAGCTCAGCGTGTCGGAGGTCTATGCGAAGATCGACTCGATGATCGACAAGCGTCTCAATCGCTATGAAGGCGTTTCCTCGCGCATGACCGCAGACGCGGGGCTCTGATCGGGCGGGTTCTCGGCGGCGGCACTCACGCTTGCCTCGACGAGAGCGGCAGCGGCGGGAGACGCGGAGCTGGTCGGAGAAATTTCCACGAAACTCGTCTTCGCAGGCGGGCGATGGACCCGCAGGATGCGAACGATGATGAAGACCGCGAGGCTCAGCGAGGCCAGAGCCGAATAGATGAAGAGCCCCTTCGGTCCGAGAAGCTCCATCGCAGCCGCACCGACGAGGGGGCCGAGCGTGACGCCCGCAGCCCACGAGAAGAGCAGCGTCCCCACCGTCGACACGATCCGTCCGGGATCGACGATGTCGCAGGCGTGGGCCACGCAGACCGAATAGATGCAGAGCGCCAAGCCTCCCCAGAGGGCGAAGCTCCAGATGATGATCTGCTGAGCGCCCTGCGCGCTCGCGAGCAGGATGGCGAGGGAGATCAGGCTCGTTCCGGCCGCCAGGCCGGCGATCACGTAGCGGCGATCCAGGCGATCGGAGAGCCATCCGAGCGGCCATTGCATCACGAGGCTTCCGGCCTGCAGCGCGAAGAGCAGGGCCGCCGCCTGTTCCTGGCTCAAGCCGATGCTCACTCCGAAAACGGGGGTAATGGCGATCACGGGGCCATTGACGAGCCCGACCACGAAGGCTCCGACAACGGCCGAGGGCGCGATGGCGAAAAGCTCGCGAACTTCGATCCTCACGCCCTGTGGGGCGGGAGGCTCCTTGGTGGTGACTGCGGAGATCGGGAGCAGCGAGAGCGAGATGATGGCACTCACCGCCATGAAGAGCCCATCCGTCCGGATATCGCCGAAGCTGATGCCCAGCGGCGACAGCATCAGCGCGACCTTCGTGCAGATCATGTAGAATGAGAGGATGCGCCCCCGATGGCTCGATGTGGCGCGCGCGCTGATCCAGCCGTCGGTCACCGTGAAGATGCAGGCGAGCGTCACGCCCGTGAGGCCGCGCAGGATCAACCAGGCCAGGGTGGAATCGGCCTGGGTCATGCCGAGCACGAGCACCGCGACCATCGCCGCGAGACTCGCGAAGGCGCGGATATAGCCGACGTAACGGATGAAGGCCGGCGCGAAAAAGCAGCCGATCGAGAACCCGAGGCCGTAGGCGGCCGCAACGATACCGATTGCCGTTACAGAAAGTCCGCCCGCCTGCATGCGCAGCGGCATCACGGCCTGAAGCAGGCCGTTCCCCGCCTGCAACAGGGTGGTTGCGGCCGTTACGGTCCAGATGAGGGCAAGGGATGAATTCACGATCGCGCAGGGAAAGGGGAGCGGCGGAGGCCGGGCTCACAGTATAGAGAGCAGGCGTCCAAAAGGATCAAGCCCGATCCATCGCCATGGGTCCCTTTTCCGGGGTCCCTTTCCCGGATCTTTCGTGGAGTGGATCAGCCGGGCCCAAAGCATCGGATTGAATCCACTTTCGGGATTCAATCCGATGCTTTCTCCTTGCCGAGAGCATCGTTGCTTGCGGACCCGAAGGGCAGCGTCAGCAAAAACCGGATCCACTTTTCACTGGCGTGGCCCTTACGGGTCGCTGGCGCGGGCCGCTGGGTCCGCACGATGCCCTAAGGATGCGCCCCGTCCTTCGAGAAGCTCGCGAAGAGATAGAAGCCGTTGAAACGGACCCCTGTCGCGGCCGCCTCCCTGTCGAAGCCGAGCGGAGCCTCTCGCGTGTCGAGGCGTCCTCCGAACTGCCATCGCGGGCTGGTCACGAAGGAAGGGACCGAACGCTCCTCCGGAACCGCGCAGACGAGGCCCTCCTGCTGCGTGCTTCGGAACAGATTGTAAGCGTACATGTCCTCCTCCATGGTCCCCCCGGTTCATTTCGCCATGTTGCGAATCGCATTTTGACGGAAAAGAATGACGGGAGTGTGATATTGCAGCGCAGCAAATGCCGTATGCCGGCCTGCGGCTGCCCGAAAGATCAGGGCCCATGCGTCTCATCGTGATCGGCAAAGAAGGCCAGGTCGCCCGCTCTCTCGCGGAGCGGGCGCCTGCGCATGAGGTCACGGCCGTTCTCCTCGGGCGGCCCCAGCTCGATCTCGCGGACCCGTCCGGCATCGAGGACATCCTCCGCGAAACCGGCGGCGACCTGATCGTGAACGCGGCCGCCTACACGGCTGTCGATCAAGCCGAAGCCGAGCCGGAACTCGCGGAAGCGATCAATGGCATCGGCGCCGGCGTGATCGCAGGAGCGGCTGCTGCAATGGGCGTGCCCCTCGTGCACCTGTCGACAGATTACGTCTTCGACGGCAGCCTGGATCGGCCCTATCGGGAGGAGGATGCCGTCAACCCCCTGGGCACCTATGGCCGTTCGAAGCTCCTCGGGGAAGAGGCCGTGGCGGCCGGGACCGAGGACTACGCCATCCTGCGCACGGCCTGGATCTACAGCCCGTTCGGCAAGAACTTCGTAAAGACCATGCTCCGCCTCGCCCGCGACCGGGACGAGATCGGAGTCGTCGCCGATCAGGTCGGCTCCCCGAGCAGCGCCCTGGATCTGGCGGACGGCATTCTGACGGTTGGCAAGAACCTTCTCGCCAAGCCCGAGGACCGTTCGCTGCGCGGCGTCTTCCACATGGCCGGAACCGGCCATGCGAGCTGGGCCGCGTTCGCCTCCGAGATCTTCGCCCTGTCCGCCCGCTTCGGCGGCCCCACGGCACGGGTCCGCCCCATCGCGACGGCAGATTATCCCACGCCCGCCAAACGGCCCGCCAATTCCCGGCTCGATACCACCAGGCTCAGGACCATCCACGAGGTGAGCCTTCCACCATGGCAGAACTCCCTGGCGGCCTGTGTTGAGAGGCTGGTCGCGGAGATGGGGCACCGCCCCTGACGCCCCCTTGCCTTGGCGGCATTTTTCTCAAATCAAACGGTTGTTCTTTTTAAAGAACGACCTTACGATCGCCCCATGACTACGAACCGCGATCCCGACTACCGCCTGGAAACCCGCCTCGTTCACGAAGGGCATCTGCGTACACCCTACGGCGAGACCTCCGAGGCGCTCTTCATGACGCAAGGCTTCGTCTACGAAAGCGCGGAGAATGCCGAAAGGCGGTTTCTGAACGAGGAGCCCGGCTACAGCTATAGCCGCTACTCCAATCCGACGATCGACATGTTCGAGCGACGCATGGCGGGGCTCGAAGGGGCCGAGACGGCCCGGGCCACGGCGAGTGGAATGGCGGCCGTCACGGCGGCCATGGTGGGCCAGGTCCAAGCCGGCGACCATGTGGTTGCGGCCCGCGGCCTCTTCGGATCCTGCCGCTGGGTGGTCGAGGATCTTCTGCCGCGCTTCGGTGTCGCCTGCACCCTCGTCGACGGCATGGACATCGATGCGTGGCGCAGGGCGGTTCGGCCCGAGACGAAGGCGTTCCTTCTGGAAACGCCCTCCAATCCCAGCCTCCAGATCATCGACATCGCCGCGGTGGCCGAGATTGCCCACGAAGCGGGAGCGACACTTACCGTCGACAACGTCTTCGCAACGCCGCTCTACCAGAAGCCGCTCGCCCTCGGGGCCGATTGCGTCGTCTATTCGGCCACGAAGCACATCGACGGCCAGGGGCGGTGTCTCGGCGGCGTGATCCTCGGCTCGACAGAGTTCATCGAGACCAAGGTGCAGCAGTTCCTGCGCATGACGGGCCCCTCGATCTCGCCGTTCAATGCATGGGTTCTGCTGAAGGGTCTCGAGACCCTCTCCCTTCGCGTCGAGCGGCAAACGGACAATGCGCGCTTCCTCGCCGACGCCCTGCACGATCACCCCAAGCTCGCGAACCTGATCTATCCCGGCCGTCCCGACCACCCCCAGGCCGAGCTGATCCGCCGCCAGATGAGCGGCGGCTCCACCATGATCGCGCTCGACGTAAAGGGCGGGAAGGAGGCGGCATTCCGCTTCATGAATGCCCTGCGGCTCATCCGCATTTCCAACAACCTCGGCGACGCCAAGAGCCTCGTCACGCACCCCTCCACGACAACCCACCAGCGGTTCACGCCGGAGCTGCGCGCGGAAATGGGAATTTCGGAGGGCCTCGTACGCCTTTCGGTCGGCCTTGAGCATCGCGAGGACCTGCTGACGGATCTGGCTTCGGCGCTGGAGAGGACCTGATCTCCCTCACGAAAACGTGTCCCCTTGACCTCATTCCACCGGTCGAACCGCCGGCGGGACACCGGACCTGTTCGCTTCAGCGCCCCTCCTTGCAGAGACTGCCAAGGGACGACGAGCAGGGAAATTCCGGGTAAGGCCCGTCGCCTCGCCGAAAGCTCCAGGGCCTGAAGGCAAAGCCTTTCGCGGATGCCCGTTCCTCCTTCGCTCAAGGGGTTCCGCAGACGAGTTCGTGGATTGGCAAGTAAAAGCCAAGACGTCGCGAGGGGCCTACTGAGTCGTGAAGGACTACCCCTTGAACTCGCGGCCAGAATGACACACCCTTCAACTCGGGAATAACGCGCCCGACACAAGACACAAGAATGCGCGACCCTTCACAACAATCAGGGGGTGAGGGAGGAAGCCATGAAGAAAGGCAAGTCACCGGAGGCTCAGCCTTCGGGATCGTCCAAGCAATCTCGCCGGCGCTTCTTGCAAGTCGCCGGTCTCGGCACAGCGGCCACCATCGCAGCGCCGCAAGTCTCTCGGGCCCAGACAGCAACCTGGAAATTCCAATCGACCTGGCCCAACCGGGACATCTTCCACGAATACTGCAACGACTATGCCAAGCGCGTGAATGAGATGTCGGGCGGTCGGCTGAAGGTCGACGTTCTGGCTTCCGGCGCCGTCGTGCCGGCCTTCCAGCTCCAGGACGCTGTGCATGCGGGCATCCTCGACGGCGGCCATGGCGTCGCGGCTTACTGGTACGGCAAGAACAAGGCCTTCGCCCTGTTCGGCACGGGCCCCGCCTTCGGGTGGAACGCCAATTCGTTCCTCGCCTGGATGAACTATGGCGGCGGATACGATCTCTACAACGAGCTGCAGCAGCAGATCCTGAAGCTCAACATCGTCGGCTTCGTGTACGGCCCCATGCCTGCGCAGCCCCTGGGATGGTTCAAGAGCGAGGTGACATCGGCCGACGCCTTCAAGGGGCTGAAATACCGCACCGTGGGCCTGGCCGCCGATCTCAACCGGCAACTCGGTGCGGCCGTCACCATTCTGGCAGGCGGCGAAATCGTCCCGGCCCTCGAACGCGGCGTGATCGACGGCGCCGAGTTCAACAATCCGTCATCGGATCTGGCGCTCGGTTTCCCGGACGTTTCGAAGAACCTCATGCTGCAGAGCTATCACCAAGCCGGCGAGGCCTTCGAGATCATCTTCAACAAGGCGAAGTACGATGCGCTCGCCGAAGAGCAAAAGGCCATCCTGAAATATGCGGCCGAGGCATCGTCCGCCGACATGTCCTGGAAGGCGCTCGACCGGTACTCGAAGGACCTCGAAGTCATCAAGGGGCGCGGTGTAACTGTGAAGAAGACGCCCGACTCCGTGCTGCAGGCCCAGCTCGATGCCTGGGACAGGGTCATCGAAGAATTCTCGAAGGATCCGTTCTTCAAGAAGGTGATCGACAGTCAGAAGGCCTGGGTGCAACGCACCTATGCCTTCGAGCGCCTGAACGAACCCTCTCGCGACATGGCCTACGACCACTTCTTCAAGGCGACATAAGCACGACTCGCGCGAGAAGATGAAGGACGGCACCATCGTGCCGTCCTTCTCATGCCTCTCACACGCTCTCCGGGAAGGTCCTCCTGCATGGGTCTCGTCAACCTGATCGACCGCCTCAACACATTCATTGGCAAAACAGTCGCCTGGTCCATTCTCGCACTGACCTTCGCGGTCTGCTACGAAGTCTTCGCGCGCTACGTCTTGCGGGCGCCGACGGAATGGGCATTCGACGCGAGCTACATGCTCTATGGCCTGCTGTTCATGGTGGCGGGCCCCTACACGCTCGCCCGCAACAACCATGTGAGGGGCGACTTTCTCTATCGGAACTGGTCGCCGCGCCGGCAGGCCGCGATGGACCTCACCCTCTATTTTCTCTTCTTCTTTCCCGGCATCCTTGCGCTCGTCTATGCCGGCATTCCCTTCACGCAGATGTCGTGGCTCATGAACGAGCACTCGATGAATTCGCCGAATGGTCCGCCGATGTATCCCTTCAAGGCGCTCATCCCCATCGTCGGCGTCCTGATGGCCATTCAGGGCCTTGCCGAGGTGATCCGCTGCATTGCCTGTCTGCGCAACGGCACCTGGCCTGCCCGTCTTCATGACGTGGAAGAGACCGAAAGACTCATTCTCGAACAAGCCGAACAACAAGGCCTCAAGAAAGGAACCATCTGATGCTGGCGGCATGGGGGCTGGGAAATCCTGAGCTGGGCGTGCTGATGCTCGGCCTGTTCGTCGTGTTCATCATGTTCGGTTTTCCCATTGCGTTCACGCTGATGGCGCTGGGGTTCGGCTTCGGCTACATGGCGATGGGCGACATCGTATTCGCGCTGGTGGTGCAGCGCGCCTACTCCGTCATGACGAACGATACGCTGGTCGCGATCCCGCTCTTCGTCTTCATGGGATATATCATCGAGCGGGCGAACATTCTCGACCGGCTGTTCTATTCCATCCAGCTCGCCGTCGGTGGCGTCCCGGGCTCGCTGGCGGTTGCAACCCTCCTCACATGCGCGTTGTTCGCAACCGCCACCGGCATCGTCGGTGCCGTGGTGACGCTGATGGGGCTTCTCGCCTTCCCGGCCATGTTGCGCGCAGGCTATGACACCCGCCTCGCATCGGGAGTCGTCTGCGCCGGGGGCTGCCTCGGCATTCTCATTCCGCCCAGCGTCATGCTCATTCTTTACGGGGCAACGGCGGGCGTCTCGGTCCCCATGCTCTATGCCGGTGCCCTCTTCCCCGGCCTGATGCTGGCGGGACTCTATGTCGCCTATGTCGTCGTTCGCTGCGCGCTCAACCCGAGCCTCGCGCCGAAGCTCCCGCCCGAGCAGCGGAAAGTCCCGCTTGTCAAGGTCGTGTGGGCTCTTGCGACCTCGTTCTTTCCGTTGGCCATTCTCATCCTCTCCGTTCTCGGCGCGATCTTCTTCGGCATCGCGACCCCGACGGAAGCTGCGGCGGTCGGCGCCCTCGGCAGCTTGCTCCTCGCGGCGGCGTACCGCGCGCTTTCCTTCGCGAAGCTCAAGGAATCCGTGATCCTCACCGCGCGGACCTCAGCCATGGTGTGCTGGCTGTTCGTCGGCTCCTTCATTTTCTCCTCGATCTTTGCCTTCCTCGGCGGTCATCAGCCCATCGAGAATTTCGTCACGCACCTCAACCTCTCTCCGTTCTGGTTCCTGATCCTGGTCCAGGCGATCATCTTCGTGCTGGGCTGGCCCCTGGAATGGACGGAGATCGTCGTGATCTTCGTCCCCATCTTCCTGCCGCTTCTCGACAATTTCGGCATCGATCCGATCTTCTTCGGCGTTCTGATCGCCCTGAACATCCAGACGTCGTTCCTCTCGCCGCCTGTGGCCATGGCTCCCTTCTACCTGAAGGGGATTGCGCCCCCGCATGTGACCATCAACGAGATCTTTGCAGGCGTCATGCCGTTCCTGCTCCTCGTGCTCGTCGCGATGGTGATGTTCTACGTCTTTCCGCAGCTTGGCCTTTGGCTGCCGAACTACCTCTACCGGTGAGAGCGAGCGGGAGTTTCATGATGCGCGGAACATGGCCTGCCCCATCACGTTGGCCTGGAACAAGCCAAAGGAGGCTCCCATGAAATGCCAGTTCTGCCACCAGGATGTGGATGACCCCTGCCACAACGCGCAGCAAATGCAGCAGCGTGCGATGAGCCACGTGGAGCGGTGCGAGCACGCCCTTCAGAGCCAGCAGGGCATGGGCGCAGGGGCCCATCGGCGCGACGTTCAGGGAAACGGATAGGGCGCCATGGCCGGCAAAGGTGAGAACCATGGCCGGGGACTGGCTGAGCGGAGCGTGAACACCAGCATCGTTCAGCCCAGCCAGGGCGGCCCAGACATTCAGGAACAGAGTGACCGCACGCTTCCCAGGAACGAGCAGCGGGAAGCTCTCGAGAAAACCACCCCCGACCGCACGACGGCGGATGACCGCGACAAGCGCTGAGGAGACACCATGGCACGCAAGGCCCGTATGAGACCGTCCTGGAAGAAGCATAGGCGCCAGAAGGACAAGCCGTCCGGCTCGCGCAAGAAGCGCGTCACCCAGCGCAGTTGAACCCTTGAGATGACACCCACACGTGACGGCCTGCTTCGGCAGGCCGTTTTCGTATCTGAAGTTGATACATTGTGACGCCCGCATGTCTTTGCACGCGTCGAATGTGATTTTGCGCACGGAATGGCGTAGGGTGACTGTGATCGAACTGAAAAAAAGCAGACCCAAGAGGGGATCATTCAGGAGGACGCCCAATGACCGCATCATCTCTCAGCTTCAGGCTCGCCGTTCTTTTCGTCATCGCCGGGATGGCCATGGGGATCGGAATGGCAGCGACGCAGAACCACGCAATCATGCCGGCCCACGCGCATCTCAATCTGCTCGGATGGGTCTCGCTCTTTCTGTTCGGCATCTATTACGAGCGGCGCCCCGCGCTCGATGCCAGCCGGATCGCCAGGATTCAGGTTCTCCTCTGGTCCGCAGGAACCGTCGTTCTGACCATGGCCGTGGCTGCGATTCACCTCGATTACACGGCCGCCGATCCCGTCGCGGGCGTGTCCTCGCTCGTGGTCCTCGCTGCGATGCTGCTCTTCGCCTATATCGTGTTCCGCCCCGCTCACTTTGCGAAGCCTGAACCCGAGGCGCGGATGACGCCTGCGGAGTAGGTCGCCGCCACCTTCGCCGAGCATCGGCATACTAAAAGGGCCCCGCACGAAGGCGGGGCCCAATGAGTAGGCATTGCTCTGAAACAAGATGGTGAAGGGCAAACCCTGGAAAATTTCAGGATCGGCTAAAGCATCGGACCCACAAGTGGAATCCACTTTTGGGACCCAATCCGATGCTTTCTCTCTGCTTAGAGCATCGTCGTTTGCGGAAAGCCGGATCCACTTTTCCGCACGATGCCCTAGGATCACACTGGAACTGAGAACGGGCGAAATGTGCCCGTAGGGAGAAAGAGAGGCAGCCGTTGCAGGAGCCGCCTCTCCCGAAAGGTGGTTAGATGACGAAGAAGTCGGCAGCAGTGAGAGCGGCCTTGTTCTCGATCACGGCGAACTTCACGGCAGCGCCCGAGCCCGAACCGTCGGCATCATAGGAGAGAACGCCCGTCTTCTTGTCGTAGACGATGTAGTCGTTCGAATCCTTGGCCTTTTCACCGGAGACGAAGAAGCTCGACGAAAGAGCGCCTGTCTTGGTGAGCTTCTTGAAGATGCTGTTCTCCAGACGGATCGAATCGTCAGCGACGTTGAAGTCGGTGATGTAGTCGACGTCCTTGCCGATGGTGGTGTCGAACACGAACGCATCCTCCTGCGTGCCGCCCGTCAGCACATCGCTGCCGGCCTTGCCCCACAGGACGTCGCGGCCCGCATTGCCTTTCAGCCACTCGCTGCCCGAAGCGCCGGTCACGTAGTTGTTGCTGTTCGAGCCCTCGATCGTCTTCGTCGTCACCGGACGGCCCGAGGTCGGGGTCTCCGGAGCAGGCGTAGGCGTCGGGGCAGGCGTCGGAGTGGGAGCCGGAGTCGGTTCCGAGGGGGTCGGAGCCGGAGTCGTCTCGGAGGGCGCCGTCGGCGTCGTGGCCTTGCCGTCGTGGTTGAACGACAGCGCATAGAACGACGTCTGGCCGTAGCCCGAACCATTGGACTCGTTGGCGCCGAGATAGGCACCGGCCTTGAAGTAGAAGGTATCAGACTTCCACACGCTGTTGATGCTCGTATGGGAATGATAAACCTTGCCGTCGGCATAGATGTCGACGTCGAGCACATCGCCCTTGGCGTTGATGGTGTACGAGAACTTCTCGTTCAGCGACACGTTCGGCGTCGAACCATCGGAAGCCTTGAAGGTGAAGTTGTGCTCCTTGTTGTCGGAGCCCGACTGGTCGTTGGCGAAGAACAGCGTGTTGTCCTGCCAGTAGAGACGAACGAGTTCGTCGTCCTGGCCGTGGATCTGGCCGACGACGACCTTCTGGCCCTGGCCGTCACGCATCGGGGCCGAGTCGACCTCGAGGGTGGCGCTCATGAAGCCGCCGGTGGAGAGATTCCAGGCGGCCTTCGAGGAGCCGTTCATCTCACGCAGTTCGGAGCGAGCATAGGACGAGCCGCTGGTGGTTGCGCCATCCACGGGAGCGTAGAACACCATCGCGCCATCAGAGCCGGTATAGAAATACTTGCTCTGGTAGCCGCTCAGCTTCTGTACTTCAACAGCAGTGCCGGAGGTCTTGCCGGAGGAGTCTACAGGAAGGGTGATTTTCCAATTGGACAGGTCGAAGTTGCCGCTGGGTGCGACATTGGGATTCAAAGCCATAATGAGTGCCCCAAGTGTCTTCCGAGCTCTTTTCGAGTCTTCCAAGACACCGTTGTTGGTATGTGAACAAAAAACAATCAGGAAGGCAAAAACTTACGCAACTCAGCCACCCAAGAACGACGGCTATATATTTATATAGGCTACTTTACTTTCGATCAGATGGAACAATTCCCGCTAATCTGTTCAACGCCTTTTCTATACCAAATGGGGCGAAATCGTGACGATATTGAATTATTGTTCGGGTTAATGGGGTGCGAATGTTTGGAGATCTTCAACTTACCTTCAGGGCTTCGACCTTCCCTGCGTAGCCTGGACGGCGCCCCCCTGACGCGCCCCGAGACCTGGATCTGAGAATACCATCCCATGTTACCCACAAAGGGACCCGAGTAATCCTTCGTGGCAATGGAGACTGTTGAACGGATGAGGCTCTTCTGAGCATGGCTCATGCAGGAGAAAACGCGCGCCATGGCTACGGTTATTACGGTTTCCGCCGCGACGGGCGATGCCACGAAGGATACAGCCGCCATCAAGGCTGCGATCGCAGCTGCCCATCAGGCTTACCTGCAAAATCCTTCCGAACAGGTCACCGTTCAATTGGGTGCCGGCACCTATGTCGTGACAGGCGACCCGAACAACTCTTCCAGGGGACCGGTTGAGCTTCTCTCGGGTGTCGCGCTCGTCGGCGCCGGCGCGGGGCAGACCACCATCAAGCTCGCGGACGACTTCAATGCGCGCATCAACGGCATCGTTCGAACCGCGCTCGGTGACGTGTCCAATGTCACGATCAAGGATCTGACCATCGACGGCAACCGCGCCAACAACACGGGGCACCAGGCCGGTTTCATCTGCGGCGACAAGGACGATGAGCAATCCAACATCACCCTCGAAGGCGTCGAGATCAAGAACTGCACGGCCTATGGCTTCAACCCACACGAAATCACCTACAACGTCACGATCAAGAACTGCGTATCGCATGGAAACGGTCTCGACGGATTCGTGGCCGATGGCGTGGTCGGCGGCGTTTACGAGAACAACATCGCCTACGATAACGACCGACACGGCTTCAACATCCAGAACGCGAGCGAAGATCTCGATCTGATCAACAACAAGGCCTATGACAACGGATCGGCGGGGATCGTGATTCAGCGCGGCGACATTCTGCGCGACGGCGCCTCGACGATCGAATGGGTGACGGATATCCGGATCATCGGCGGCGAGTATTACGGCAATACGAAGGAAGGCATCCTCATCAAGCTGTCGGACAACGTGACCATCGATGGGGCGATGGTTCACGACAATATGCGACAGGGCATCCGCATCGAAGGGTCGACCGACACCATTGTGCGCAACAGCAATGTCTTCAACAATTCGCAGGAAGCCGACAATACTTATGACGAGATCCAGATCCGCCTGCGGGAGGATGCCGTAACAGGAACGACCTACTATTCCACGAACACGCAGATCATCAACAATACCATTTCCTCGAGCGGCGCCATCAATTCCCGGTACGGCGTGCGCGAGGAGCCTTCGAATGACGATGGCGGACCGACGGGAACCCTCGTCTCGGACAACACGATTTCCGGAATGGATACGGGACCGATCTCGATTCCGGGCTTCATCTGGACGGGGACCAGCGGCAACGACACGATCCAGGGCACGACAGGCGGCGAGGAGATGCGAGGGCTCGCCGGCAACGACACCTATATCGTCAATCACTCAGGCGACCGGGTTGTCGAGGCCGCAGGGCAAGGAACGGACACCGTCCAGTCGAGCATCACCTACACCTTGCTGGCGAATGTCGAGAACCTGACCCTCACCGGCTCAAAGGCGATCAATGGCCACGGCAATGAGCTCAACAACGTTCTGATCGGCAACAGTGCGGCCAATACTCTCAAAGGCAATGACGGCAACGATACGCTCGAAGGCGGACTTGGCGCGGACTCGCTCTATGGCGGCGCAGGCAACGATGTCTTCGTGCTGCGCAAGGGCCAATTCCAGGGCGATACGATCTTCGACTTCTCCGGCAACGGCAGCAATGCCGGCGACCGGCTGGAATTCATAGGCTTCTCCAGCAACGCGACGCTCGCCCAGACGGGCACCAATACCTGGACGGTGACGGACGGGTCCTACACGGAGACCTTCACCATCGCGAACGGCGCATCCGTTCACGCGAGCGATCACAACCTCCGTTCGCCCACTGAGCCCCTTCCCCCCACAACGCAGTTTCCGGCAATCGGGGTCGGCACCACCCAGGTCGAAACTCTCACCTTGAGCAACTTCACCGTGCTCAGCCTGAGTGCCGCTCAAGGCGGCACCGCCGTCGAGAACCGCAACAAGAATGTCGAGGCAACGGCCAAGGGCAGCTTCGCCGGCGCCGACGGCACCTACACGCTCACGCTGACCTATTTCGATGAGAATGACGGCGCGTCGCCCATGGGCATCCGCATCAACGGCGTCACCGTTGCATCCTGGATCGCCGACAAGCAGCTCGGTTCCTCCGGCTCCACGACTGCCACCCGGACGACTTTCGAGGTGACGGTTTCGCTGCACCAGAACGATACGATCGAAATCTTCGGCACGCGCAAGGATGCGGAACTCGTGCGCATCGATACGCTGTCGATCGCACCGAGCAGCGCACCGCCGCCCGTCGACAATCCGGTCGTGGCCAACAATGACAGCTACAATGCGGTGGAGGATCAGCCCCTCTCCGTCTCCGCGGCACAGGGCGTTTTGGCCAACGACACGGCGCTGGACGGCGGCAAGGCCGCCATCGCAGGGCAGATCACCACGGCCAAGGGCGGCACGGTGGATTTGAAGAGCGACGGCTCCTTCATCTACACGCCGGCGGCGGACTTCTTCGGCTCCGACAGCTTCACCTATACCGCCAGGGACGCGGACGGAGATCAGGATACCGCCACGGTCACCTTGAATGTCCAGGACGTCCCGGACAACGAGCCTCCACCTCCCACGACGCAGTTTCCGGCCATTGCCGCCGGCACGACGCAGCTGGAGCAGCTGGAATTGAACAACTTCACCCTCGTCTCGCTGAAGACCGCCGCAGGCGGGCAGGCGGTCGAGAACAGGAACAAGAATGTGGAAGCCACGGCGAAGGGCACGTTCACGGGCGAGACGGGAACCTACAAGCTGAAGGTCGTCTATTATGACGAGAACGATGGCGCATCGCTCCTGGGCCTTCGCGTCAATGGTACCACCGTCAGCTCCTGGGTTGCCGACAAGCAGCTCGGCTCATCCGTCGCGGACGCGAACACCCTGACATTCTTCGAGACCACGGTGCAACTCACGACAGGAGCGACCCTGGAATTCTACGGCACCCGCCAGGGAGACGATCTCGTCCGGGTCGACACATTGACGCTCACCAAGTGGGATCTCATCGTATAACGGGATCGTTGGAGCACGCACCGAGAGCCGCATGGTCCTGAGCTTTCGGACGAGACGTCGTGGACACGAGGCCTCGTCCGAAAACGCCCGCCTTCTCCGCGCTCGGTCGCCGGGAGGCAGGGCGGCATCAGGGATCGGCTTCTCCTACATGTCGAGCTCGATCAGCACCGGCTGATGATCAGAGGCCATCGTCTTCTGATCATATGTGATTTTTCTGATCCTGGACGCCAGATCTTCCGTCACGAACACGAAATCACAGCAATGCGGAGGCCCATTCGACTGCTCGAACAGACAGAACGAAGGCGGATGCGGATCAGATCCATGGACAACCTGCCATGCATCCAGCAGGGCCGGCGCGCCATTGGCGAACGGATCGGAAATCGACCGCTTCACCGGGTCCTCCGGCCGCATGTTGAAGTCGCCCGTCAGCACGGCCGACGGAGAGATCGGAAAGCGGGCATAGGTCCCAGGCCCGTCCTCGCGCAGCGTGATGGTACGCTCATAGGCCGTGCGATGCGCCTCCCGGATCCCCTGGACCTGCGCGCGGCGCAGCATGTCCGACGAATATTCCAGATGCGTGGTCATGATGCGCAGCGGACCTGACGGCGTTTCGACCGCGGCTTCGAGGAGCAGGCGCGGCATGTTGCGGGTTTCCGCTGCTTCCCATGGCAGGGTGTAGCGCAGCACCTGCGCGACCGGGAGGCGCGAGAGGATCATGTTGCCGAACCGGCTTCGCCCTCCTGCCCCGCACGGAATGTCCAGGGCAACGCCTTCGACCGCCGTGTAGCCCGGCAGCAGGGCCGCGATCTCGGCGAACTGGTTGCCCCCGCCATTGCCCTTCAGCTCAGCGAAATTGTCCGAGACCTCCTGAAGGCAGAGCACGTCGAAATCCGCGATGGCGCGGGCCTCGTCGACGAGCCGCTTGAGATCGACGCGCTCATCGATTCCCAATCCCCATTGGATATTCCAGGTGATGATTCTGATCATGGGCTGTGGTGCTGTTACTGGCCGACCTTGCTCAACACGTCGGCCTTCAGGAAGCGTTCGATGACGATCATGAACACGACGGACGGCACGAGCAGGATGAGAGCCGTGATGGAAGCGATCTGGTAATTGCCGCCCATGCTCGCATTGTAGAGGAGGAGCGGCAAAGTCGTGACCTGCGGCACGCCGACGAAGAAGGTGCCGGTGAATTCATCCAGCGATTCCAGGAAGACGAAGATCGCGCTCGCCATGATGCCGGGTGCGGCGAGCGGCAAGGTCACCGTGAAGAACGTCCGCAGCGGCGAGGCCCCGATATTGCGCGCGGCCAGTTCGAGTTCCCGGTCCACGGCGGCGAAAGCGGCCGCGGCGATCCAGACGGAATAGACGAGTCCGTGAGCGGCATGGACGAGCACGACGCCGGTGATCGTTCCGGTGAGACCGATGCTGTAGAAGACCCGCGCGACGTTGATGTAGATGGCGACCGACGGAAAGGCCTGGGGCAGCAGGAAAAGGATCATCAGCGCCGTTCGCCAGGGCAGCCTGAGCCGGGCCAGGGCATAGCCTGCGGGGATGGAGACGGCGAGCGCCACCACGACCGTCAGGCAGGCGATGCTGATGCTCGTCATGAGCGACGACATGGCGTCCCCCGTCGGGCGGAAGACCACCTCCCAGTAGCGCAGGCCATAGGAGACCGGGAGCTTGAACGGCGCATACCACCGCTCCGCCACCGACCACAGGACCAGATTGGCCAGAGGCCCGAAGAGGATGAAGGCGAAGGCTGCGAGGCCCAGAATCTTGAGAATCGTCGAACCGAAGGTCCAGAAACGGGCACCGGATTCGGACGGAGCCGATCCCTCGGCGAGGGGCAGCGCCGGGGAAGCGTGCGTCTTGACGCTCATGCCTGCACCTCACGCTTCACATTGTGGCGCAGATAGATCCAGGCCACCGTTCCGGCGATGACATAGGAGATGACGCCAAGCGCATTGGCCGTCGCGTAATCGCCATAAGAATTGATGCGGAAGGCCATGTCCACGGTCAGCATGGTCGGTTGCGAGCCGGCAACCATCATCGGCACCGACAGCACGGACAGCATGGTAACGAAGGACAGGACGAGGCCGACGAGAAGGGTCTGCGACACCTGCGGCAGCACGAGTTCGATCAGCACGCGGATCCGGGAGGCCCCGAGATTGCGGCCGGCCTCGATGGTGGCGCGGTCGATGGAGGCCATGGCTCCCGCCAGCATGAGCGTCACGAAGGGCACCTGCTTCCACACGAAGGTGATGATGATCCCGCGCCAGTCGAGAAAGCTCATGGCCTGGAGCGGCTCCATGACCCCAAGCGCCACGAAGGTGTTGTTCATGAGGCCGTTCTTGGCGAGGAAGGTGCGCATGCACTGCGCCGCGACGATGAACGGGATGAAGAGCGGCCAGCGGTAGATGCTGCGCAGGACGGCGACCAGCCAAGGAGTTTCGCCAAGCGTCAGGAGCCCTGCGATCACGATCGAAAACAGGCCCGTCAGCAATGTCGAGACGATGACGATGAAGAGGGTGAACAGAATGTCCGTGGAGTAGAGCTCATAAGCCTTCTGGAAATGCATGAGCGACAATGCGCCGCCAGGCTCCGTGAAGGCCGACACCAGCGAGAACCCGAGAGGATAGAGAAACAATGCTCCGATCATCGCCAGAGCCGGCGCGATGAGCAGAAGTCCGAAGAATGAGGGTCTCGCCATGGTCTCGTACTGTCCCGATCCGATGGGGAAGTCTTGCGGAAGGGCGCGGCGGCCTGGCAACCCAAGCCGCCGCGTCGCGGTCGCACGAAGGTTTAGTTCGCGACCTTCCTCTCATAAGCCTCGAGAATATCGTTGAAGTACGGGCCGATCGGGAACGGCTTGCCGTTCGTCGCAAGCGTGTCCGGCGGGATGTCGGCGAAGAGCTGGTTCCAGACCGCCTGATCGAGCTTGCCCTCGAGATTCTTGGCATCGATTCCGGGATACCAGTTGAACCGCTTCACGATGCCATCAGCCTGCACTTCGGGGCTCGTCGCGAGGGCGATGAACTCGGCGGCCAGTTTCTCCTGCGCCGTCGTGGCCGGAATGGCATAGTACATGGGCTGTCCAGGCATGCCGGGGGAGACGAGCTTCAGACGCATGTTCGGCGGCAGCTTGCCGTCCGCCTTCCAGGTATAGAACATGTCGACCCAGACGGGACCCATGGCGATCTCGCCGCGGTTGAGCATGTCGAGCGTTCCCGCATTGCCGGGCGCGATGACGACGTTCTGGTTGAACTCCTTCAGCTCGCTCATCGCCTTGTCCCACGTCGTCTTGACGGCAGGATCGTAGGGCCCCTTCTCCAGCTTCGTCGCATCGCCGCCGAAGGCTGCGATCCAACCCGTCACGAATGCGACGCCGGACATGCCGCCCTTGATGCCGTTATAGCCGAACTGCTTCGGGTTCTTCTTCACCCAGTCACGCAGCTCGGGGTAGCTGTTGGGCGGGTCCTTGATGAGATCGGGGTTGTAGGCGATGGCCGTCTGCGAATGGAACATCGGCATGACGTAACCCGAGACATCGGCGCCAAGCGCATTGGCCGCCGTGTCGCGCGTCACCAGATTTCCGGTCGGAATCGAGTCACGGTACTTCTTGAGCAGCGTCTCGTTCACCATCGTGCCTGCGGCCTTCTGGTGAATGACGACGACGTCGAAGTCGGAGGGCGCGCCGGCCTTCTTCTGGGCGTCGAGCTTCTCATAGATCTTCTGCGAGCCGCCGTCCCCCGGACCCGTGCCGACGGCAACGACCTTCACGCCGGGATGGCTCTTCTCGAAGAGCGGGCCGAGATAATCCTTGATGTAATCGACCATGTTCTGGTCGCCGGCAGTGGCGACATTGAGCGTTTGCGCGCTCGCCGCACTGCACATGAGCAGGGCTGCGAAACCCGCAGCGACTAGGCCTTTACGCATGTATTCCTCCCTTATTGCTGGTGAGCAGGAAACAGGTGCAACGATGCCAGCGGCAGGCGCAGGCCGACCAGGCGATCGAGCTCGTGGGAGAGATCGTCCGTCACGGTGAAGTGACGGTCGCCGATCGCGACCACGTACCTGTAGTGTCCTCCCGGATACGTTCTCTGCGTGACTTTTCCCGGAAGGACGATCGATCCGTCGATCCGTGCATTGGGATCGACGAGCGAAGCGATATCATCGCGAAAATGCGCGGTGACGCGCCCGATGGGCACATCCCCGCCATAGGAGGTCGTCGTGCCGCCCTCCTGAGTCCTGATCTCGACCCCTGCACCGGCGGGACGAACGTCGAGGTCGAGCGTATTCTCCGCCCCCATGAAGCTCGCCACGAAGGGCGAGTTCGGATGGTCGTAGACCTCCTTCGGCGCTCCGACCTGCGCGATCCGTCCGGCATCCATCACCACGATCCGGTCGGCCATGGTCATGGCCTCCTCCCGGTCGTGCGTGACATGGATCGCCGTGAAGCCGAGGCGGTTTTGGAGGGCCTTGATCTCCGATCGGAGCTGGATGCGCACCTTGGCGTCGAGATTGGACAGAGGCTCGTCGAGCAGCAGGATCTCGGGCTCGATGGCCAGTGCCCTCCCCAGTGCCACGCGCTGGCGCTGCCCGCCGGAGAGATTGGTCACCTTCCGGTCCTCGAGCCCCGGCAGGTTCAGCATCTTCAGCACGGCGGCGACACGGCTGCGGATCTCGTCCTTGGGCACTCCGCGCAGGCGCAGGCCGTAGCCCACATTTCCGAGCACGGTCATGTGCGGCCAGAGAGCATAGGACTGGAACATCATGGCCATGCCGCGCTTCTCGGGCGGCGTGTTCACCACATCGCGGCCGAACAGGCGGATGGCTCCTCCCGACGCCTTCTGGAACCCGGCGATGGTCCGCAAAAGGGTGGTCTTTCCGCAGCCGGACGACCCCAATATGGCGATGAACTCCCCCGGAGCGACGGAGAGACTGATCCCATGCAGCACCCGCTGGCTGCCATAGCTGACCTGAAGATGGTCAACGTCGATCGCGGCCAAGGCAGAGTTGTCCATGGTCCCAACTTCCTCCCTGAATGCGCTTTTCGCGTCTCTTGTTCAGGTAGAAGATCACAGTTGAATGCGAGTGGAAAGAGTAACTTAGAAGAAGCGCGTAAGGGTGACGCGGATCGCCAGCGCCCGTCGAGTGACGGGCCGCCGGACGGCGAGGACCGTCCAGGCGCGCCCCCGGCAGCGGGTGAAGCGCCAACAATGCCGATCGCGTGTTAACGGCGCCCCCGGTTTTCGCTCCGAAGCCCCTCGGGGCGGGATCGTCGCATTTTGCAATTGAAAAGCGGGTGCCGACGCTCCGGACGCATCGGCGATTCAGGGACAGGAACGCAAAAGCCCCGCACGGGCGGGGCTTTTGCGTTCCTGCAACCTTGGCGCTCCCTAGGGGACGGAGAGAGCGCAAATCAGCCAAACCATTGATACGGCTGCGGAAAATCTTATTCCCTGTGCAGCCCAATGTGTAGGTCCAGAGCCGACCTGTTGTCAACAAATGTGACCCGTTACGTATGCTCGGTTGGATGATACCCGCTGCCTGGGACCGATATCCATTTTACACGGATCAGCAGCGGGCAACGGTGAATTCAACCTTACGCTGCACGGACTATCCCCTTCTACGTCTGGACACAGATCCACAGTCAAGCTAATTGCAGAGGATGCCTACTGAAACGGACATACGCCTTAGGAGTTGGCTAGACGCGAACCAGCGCGACCGAGAGCAAATGTGCCGGTCAATTCTTGCGCTGGACCCCCACTATTCGGACGTTAGGCCGCGACACCCATCCGGCGGACCCGACGGCGGCCGTGACATTGAAGCCATTTTCGACGGCGAGTACATCGCTTATGGGGCAGTCGGGTTCCACAATGGCGCCAATGACTCCGATGAGCAAAAGAAACGGATCAGATCCAAGTTCTCTAGTGACCTACGGTCGGCTCTCGCCGCCGAGCCTAATCTGAAGGTGTTCGCCTTCCTGACGAACCTACACTTCACGATGGGCGAGCAGTCCGGAATGAAAGAGGAGGCTCATAAAGCTGGGGTCAAGCATTGCGATATCTTTGATCGGGAACGGCTCCGGATCGAGCTCGATTCACCACCTGGGTTTTTCGTACGATTCCAGCATCTCGGAATTCCACTCTCGGAGGCCGAGCAAGCTAGCTTTCTCTCCCGCTACGGCGATCGAATTCAGGAGGTCGTGTCGACGGGTTTCCAGCGGATAGAGCGGACTCTGAACCGCATACTTTTCCTTCAAGAGGCTGGTAATGTCCTCAACGGAATTTACGTGCGCTTTCAGCTTAAGGAGACCTACCCGGCGGCTGAAATCGGTCATTTCCGAGCTTTTGTGAGCGTGTATCTACGCGCCATTAAGCATGACATTCTGGCCATCTGGTTTGGAGTTTCGGACAAGTCCGATCGGTTTCGTACCGATATCTCAGACGCGTCGAAGGACCTACGAGCAGGGATCGCTCACGGGATTGCTAGGGGACAATGGGAGAGGCATGTCAAGCTGTCCCCGCCGAGTGAAACTGACGCCCAAGCCGCCTCTGAGGAGACCGACGGAGACGCCGATGATGACAGAGACCTCGTCGCCGTCGGCAGCGGCAGCGGAATCGGGATGGACCCCGTTTCAACGATCATCGCTCACTATTCGCACGATGACGTGCTGATTCGTTTCAGGCCTCGGCTCGAACTCCGCGACCTCGACGGCTGCATGTTCATGCCCGTGCTGAACCGATCGCTGGCCGAGAAGGTGCAGGCGATCGAGGTATTCGCAAACGGGTACAAGCTCGCACACATTGGGCCTGAGGACTTTATGATTGATTGCTCCCCCTTTCAGGCGGATGGGTCCGGCGCATTCACACCGGAGGAACTGGCCGATCCGTGGGTCCGGATACGGCCGTCCGACATCTCGTCATCCTTCGAACTGCACTTCACCTCGACTACGCCGCGCCGAATGTTTGGGCATGAAGAGACGCCCGACCCGCAGATTCAGAAGCCAGGGTAGCGGCCCCCCACAAATGGGTGCAACAGAAAGCGTTCCATCGGGTAGGCCGCATACAGTTGTACTACAGTATTGTCGCCCTTCGAGTTTCGAAGGCAGACCATTCGGCTCGAAACAGACCCGTCCGTACGCCCATTGGCTGGACCCGTACGCTTGGGCCCAGACAATGGCTAAGATGTTCGGTTAGAGTTCAACTACCCTCATCGCGTCACCATAAGGCGAGGCGAATGCTTGGACGGATGATGATTCCGGTTTGTTCCTTGCGAATGGATTCAGGAAGCACCGATAGCGGGGTAAACTGTGCCTGGGCTCCCCCTCCCAAGCGTCAATAAACACGATACCAGACAAGAGACTTGAAGCCTCACCCAACGTCATGTCGAATACCGCACTTTGATCGGCTCTGAATTGAGAGAAGGTCCTAGTTGCGAAGGAGCGCGTGAACGTATCGACGCTCCCTCCAAAATTCACGTGCAAGGACAGACCGCTGATCCAAGGATGGATCACGAAGAACAGGAAGAAGGGCTTGTTGCGGGCGAACTGCTTCGCGAACCGAAACGCGTAGTTGGCGTTCTCCTCCGCCAGCAGTTCTGGATCCACTACTCGAGCGGTCATTCGCACCCTGGCTGGCGCTCTCAGTATAAAGCGGATAGCGCCACGTCGGGCCTGACGGTTGGCCTTCAACTCTTCCTTCAGCCCCTGGTAGTCCCTACCCAGCAACTCGAATAGCATTGAGACGGGAACGTCCCAACTCTCATCCGCCTCTACCACCTCTGGCTCGAACTCCGCTGACAGGCGCTCTGTAAGGAGGGACACAAGGTGTTCGTGGAAGCCGAACGCCTTCACGTCGAAGAACACTTCCTCGGGCAAGCGAAGGATTCCATCGAGATCCGAGCCATTTGGATTAAGGATATCGGCACCAGTCACTGGTGCCTGGATATCGAAGTCGTGATTGCCCTCCAAGAGGAAGGCGTAGGCACTTAGCTCACAGAAGGTCCCATAGGTGTTCCTGCTCGTGAGATCCAAGAGCAACTTGCGGATCACCTCATCCGGAGCCCCACGTTCCGAGAGGCGCTCAATGGTCTTCACAATGACGGCATTATGGGGATAGCTGCCCGCGAGATTGAAGGCATCTTTGTTGTCGCACACCTTCTGACCGATGGCCTTATAGGTTTCGTCGGAGATGCCGCGCTTCAGGTCCAGCCGAGTCACGACTGAACTCTCCGCCGCGAGGACATCCAACCACTCAAAGCGCGTGCGAATAAATTTGCCGTTTATCAATGTCGTCACCTTTCAGGCCTCGATCCCTGAAGCGAGTGGCCCAAGCGAGCTATGACCTTCCGCTACGGCCGCGTCAACGTGACTTGGGACGAGCACCACGCGCCCGCTGGAACATCGAGACGCGAGTCGTGTGAACCGCAAAACCGAACGGGCCATTGAGGGGCCATGAGGTCCGTTGGCGCTCCTAGCTGGTAGTGAAGCGATGCCGCCGTTTGTCGAGTTCCTTCAGACACCCCAACTCGGTCATGACACCGCGATCCTAAAATCACTCCCTTGCGAGTAAGCTGCGTGGGCCGGTCCCACGTCTGCCAGGCCATCCTGCGAGCTTCCCTGGGGGTGGTGGGTTTCCCGTAGCCACGGCGGCCGAAGCCAGCAGGATTCGGCGCCCGGCTTGGCGCCAGCGACGAAGACAGTCTGAGGGACGGACGCGAACGGCGGCCGCAAGGCGGCTCCAATCGTCATCTGGAATGGTCATGAAGAAGGCCTGCAAGGCGGCATCCTGAGCGATGTCGAGGCGGCTACCCAGAACCGGGCACCACAGAGCCCCTGCCCTCCGGAGACGGCGCCAATGCCTCGCAGCTTGGGCCGTCTGCCGGTCACATCGGATCCAGACGCTGAGTCCTTCTCCCATTTCCTCGAACCTTGCATACTCTGCGGCGGGGACACGCCCTGCCGCTCGTTCGAGCACGTATCTACGCAGGAGAAGGGTTTCGGGGTCACGCATCACGGCACACGCAGAGGAGCGATGGTATGATCAACCACATCTGCGGCTGGGTCCCTCGGGCGGTCGAATTCGACCTTGGCGGGTTTGCCCTCACGGTCCGCATTGCGCTGCTCGATCGCCTTCAACTCCTCATGCCCGAGCGACCTGAAGCGGCGGAGCTCTGGGACGATATCCGCCACTTCCGCCTGGGCCAGCTCGGCGCGTTGATCGTCATCCAGATACGATCGCACGAATGCCTGCAACTCGGGTGCCAAGCGGCCAAGAGCGGCCGGATCTCCCCGTGCGCCTGAGAGGAGGTCCTGTGCCTCCCGTGTGCTGGCTTTCACCAGCCCGAATGTCTCGGTCTGAGTCTCGGCCGCTGCTCTCTCCTTCTCCCAAACCTGGCGGGCCGCGTCGGAAGGACTGCATCCGTGGAGAGTGACGCCCTGGCGTTGGGCCTCGATCCACAGGCGGTCCTGATCCTTCTGCGACCACTCCCCTGTGAGCTCGGCGCCTCCGCCCCAAGCCTCGCGGGCTTTGGTAAGGATCGCCTGTATTGCCTCGTCGCTCACGGGACCGTGGATCTCCAAGTGATCGCCGGTATCTCTGATCCTCGAAAGCCCGGCCTGTACCCAGCAGCCGTCTGGCGCGGCGGTTGCACTGTATCCATGGTCCTGCCACCACAACGCCAGTGCCTCCGCCTGAGTCTCCGACAGGCGGCCGGGCTGCGGTGCATCGGCTTTTCGCGCGAAAGTGGCCGTGCGCCTCAGGCGCCTAATCTGCCAGCCCCCGGCATCTGCAAGAGCGGCCGCAAGAGCATCGCCCCGACCGCGTTTACCCCACGACTGGATGAGGCCTCGGGTTTTGTCGACTTCGACCCAGCCACCGTCCCTCAACAGGATCCTGGTCGTCTGCTGGTTGGGACTGGAGGGTTTGACCATGTGAATGTCGTCGCGCCATGCCGCGGCGTCGAAGCTATCCGGAGCCGCCTCCGATAGAAGCCGGACCTTGTAGTCGATCTTGCGAGCCAGTTTCAGACCTTGTGCCATCGTCGTTCCCTTCCCTTGCGAACCTGGCTCATTGTCGCTCGATTGGCTGCCGGCCGCATCCCGCTCAGTGGCTGTGTCTCGTCCTCCTGTTTCGTCAGAAATGAGAATAGAGGCGGTCGCTGCTTCAAGGTCTCGTATACCGTCCGTGCCTCCTGGGAATTGGGCTTCAGCTCGGCGCCGATCAGCTCGAACTTCCCTGAGAACCGGAATGGAGAGGTCGGCAAGTCGCGCTCGGACGGCAGCCGCAGAAACGCGGTCGCCGAGCTTGCGGGCGGCTGCGGACAGACTGCGTGTCAGGCTGTGGGCAGCTCCGGAGCGATCGATGAGGACCAGACCGCGATCGCCTCTGGCGAGCCTCAATCCCAGCGGAGCGAGCGCAGCCACGAATGCCGCTCCGTCGTCGCTGGCTCGCCACGCGGCAAGTGCACGGGTACGCACCTCTGCAAGGGGAACAGCAGTGCGCTCCGCCTGATGTCGCTCCTGGGGAGTAATAGCCATAGGGCGGGCCACAGAGAGCAGCCCGGCAGCCTTTATAGCGGCCGCGACGTCGTCTCGGCCCTCGTTCACAAGTGCGTTGTAGACAGCCCGATTGTGCTTGCCCGCAACGAACGGCAGGCTGAATTCATACTCAACGATCCTGCTGACCTTCTCGCGCCTGGCGCGCTCCCACGACAGGTCGACCACGCTGCCGTCAATACGGGCGAGGCTGTAGAGCCGGTGCTCGTGAATCCTTCCCTTCTTTTTGTGCGCCACGATGATCCGTGGTTGGTCCTCCAACCCGAATTCCTTCTCATAGAGCTCCTGCCACCGCTTGAAGAGGGCTGGGGTCTCGTATCCCGGCGGCGGGTCGGTATGAACATGATGGATCGGCCGATCCGTGCGGGCATGGGCCGCTCCCGCAACCATTTCCCGAAGAGCGTCCTTGAGGTTCGGTGAATCAAGATTACGGATGCCGTAGATGACTACCTTCTGGCCGTCCTTCCTGGACAGGAGATGAGCGACGAGGGCCGGACCGCCTGCTCCCCTAGTGGCCCCGGCAAGCACGGCGCTTCTCCTTCATGACGAACGCCTCCAACTCCCTCCGGAGGGTACGCAGATCGGCAAGGATGGTTTCGGCCTCCTCATGGACTGACGAGCCGGTCTCACGCAGGGCTTTTGTGTACTGTACGAGTGCCCCGTTGAGGCGGCTCTGCCAGGCGTGGAGCCTGCTGAGGTCTTCAACGGCGGCTGACGGAATGTAGGGCGGCGTGCTGGGGCGGACGTGTTTCGCGGCGCCCTCAAGATGCGTTACAGCCAGACTGCGGAGCCATGCAGGGATTGAGAGGCCTTCGGCGGTCGCCGCGGCCGAGACAGCTATCGCCAATGGGCCTGACAGGCGCACGAGCGCCTGCTGGTCCATTGCTCGCCGTTCGGTGCCGCGACGCCTGACCATCACCTCATTCCCAGACCGAAGCGGATGAAGTCAGCGAAGGCGTTGCCCGTGATCGTGATATTGTGCGCGGCGCACCACTCCTGGAAGTGACCGAGGCTGATCATAGCCTTCTCGGCCTGAGCGAGCTCTTCGTCGTGCCCGGCCTCAACGTAGACCAACATGGCGAGACGGGCATGCTCGGCTCGCAGGATCGGGAAGATCTCCCCCACAGTCATGGAGGTGCCCGACGGGACGTCCCGCTCCTTCCGGAGATCTCGGGCAAGGACGACGAGAACCTCGTCGATGTCCTTGATCCGCTCAAGGCGGGTTATGTCGGCGACCAAACCGTCGTGCCGATGGATAATGTCTTCCGAATGCCGGTGCCGTTCGTTGAGCAGCCTCGCGAGTTGCTCCATGACCTTCCGGTCTTGGCTGAGAGGAATCTGATTCACAGGTGACTCCATTACCGCGGAGCGAAGCCCTGCTCACGCAGAGCAGCTTGCAGGGTGATTACGGCATCGATGATCAGGCGGGCTTCCTGCTCGTCCGCAGCGAGCTGCCACGCGTCTCCCCAGGAGAAGCGCTTGACCATTTCGGCGAGCGCGTCTGCCTGTTCCTCCGGCAGGATGAGGTGGATGTCGACGCTCTCCATCACCAGCGACCCGCCCTCGGAGCGCGGAGATGCGCGTGGTAGTAGTGAGGCTTGAGGTTCCGGACAGCCGCCGTCTGAACGGAGTCGATCATCTCCCACGCGTCCTTCTCGTTGAGCGTAGGGTTTGTGTGCTCGAGGGCGCCAAGGATGAGACCGCACGCGAGGCGCACAGTCGTCGATCCGGTGAGATGGTCGGGAGTGACGTCACCCCGGGCGACTCCTTCCACCTTCTCGCGGATCTGGTGGTACATGTCGTGATCTTCGTATGCCATGAGGTCTCCATGCTTGGGGTCCACGGGGGCTTGCCCCCTGGCCAGACTGGACGATGGAGCGCATTCCCGAATGAATGCGCGGATATCGGCCACGGCTGGCTTTCTCAGAATTCGGCACCGGCGGGCTTCCCACAAGCCAGGGATTTGTCCGCCGGTTGACGCTTTGGCCCTCAGCCTAGGCAGCTTGTGCCTTGTTGATGGCGCTCCGCGCCGCCTGTCTTGCCGCCTCGCAAGCTGGGTTTTCGACGAGGCTCAGCAGCGCGGTCAGCATGTCCGGAGCAGCATCTCGCACGCGCTTCTCCGCTTCCGCTTTTGCCCTCCGAGCCGCACGCTCCTTGTCGCGCGCCTCCTGTTGCTCCACCTCCCAGCGACGTCCAGTTCTTTGAAGGTGGCTGCGCAACCGTCCCAATTGGATGTTGAGCGATGCCCGGACACGGCGTTTGCTGGGATCGCGGTCCTTAAGAGATCGATTGGTGATGCCGGTTCGCGTTAGAGCACCGTCGGCTGATACGAAGACGATTTCACCATGCCAGATCTGCCGGAACTTGGCGTCCTCCATGGTCAGAACGGTCTGCTCTGTGATCTGAACCTCGTAGTGGCCGTCGTTGGTCGTCATGGAAACACTCCTGTGTTTGAAGGGGGAATACGCCTGGTGGGTTGACCATCCGGCGGGTGGAGGCGGGCCGGTGGCCCACTCTGCGTGTTTCAGCGGCAGGGAGTTGGCAGCAGGAGATCCATGGCTGCCGCAATCGCCAGAGGGTTGTTCTGCTGAGATGCCGGGAGGAGCGAACTGGCCAGGACAGCAGCCCGGATCAGACGATTGGGATCCAGTCCCGGCATCATGGCAGCGGCAATCTCTGCGCCGATCTCCATCTCCGCGAGGTCGGATTCGGAGTAGCCAGCCGTCAGCAACTCTTGACGCAAAGATGCCTCCATCATGCACCCCTCCTGAGCCTCTTTCGGGCGGCCGCCTCACCTGCACGGCACGCGGCGGCCACATTCCTTGCCTTGCCATCGGCAAGGACCCGATAGCCGGTGATGCGGTCGCGGCGGCTGCTGTCCGCAACGACCCAGCAGGCTGAGCCTCTCTCATCCCGCCCCGTGGTGACGTGGATGACGAGGTTAGGAGCGACATGTCCCCAAAGTCCCTTCAAGTCGGGATCTCGTTCCCGTTTCCAAATGATCATGCAATCCCTCCTGGATGCGACGTTGGTCCGATCGAGGCCTGAGTGAACGCCTAGTTATTCAGCAGGTCAGTTCGCCAAGGCCATGTATTCGTCTCGCGGAAAGCTCATGATTGCAACAGGTTTTATTTTCGATTTGACGAAACCGACTTATGGTGAATTCTTGTAGTTCAATATTTTATTGACAAGGACTTAGGCTATTCTGAAGGATTCGCATATGCACTGAATCCTTGCGCAGTTTCATCTGGATCCTTGCGGCAAGGATTCGCGTGAAGGCGTCCGAAGCGGTGCTGCATGCAAAAAGCGCAGCCTAACTATGCGCGTCGGTATTGGCTGAGCCTTCAAAAGAGAGAGCTGGTGCAGCCCAGGCTTGGCACGGTTCTATTACCAAGCGGGAAAGTCAGACAGAGCGTCTGCCATAGGCAGGACTGGCGGAATGGTGAGCGTCAACCATGCGAGTGCGGCATCCGCCAATCCACACCGAGGGTAGGCATAACGTTCAAGGTCCAGAGATCTTTTAATCAGGGAACCTGCATGCCAGCCTCCAGGAATCGATTCTCTGGAGCGACGATGCTTACGACGATTCAACCCCTCTATCAGGCCCTGATCAAGAAGCTCAATAGTGCTACTCGTGACCTCAAGGGCGACGCCACGTCGAAACAGCTCGCCAGCGTGATTATCGCATCTCGCTCGTACTTGGCGACCGCTACGAAGGAGGCGCTGACCTCCAAGGTTCCCGGCAAGAGCTACTTCATGTTCCGCGCTTCAGATCGGAAGAAGGTATCCCGTCCGGTGAACGAGGCGCTGTACTGGGACGATCTTGATGCCGACACCATCGCAAGGATCCTGGATTGCGAGGTCGAAGGCATCACCTCAACGGACATCACGAGAGCCGTCTACACGTGTGCGATGGCATACTGCTGCGCAATGGACCTCTTGAAGACGTCGGATCAGAAAACACCGGGCACCTTCTTTGAGAACCTAATCGGGCACCTTGTGGCAAGGACACTGAACGTCAATCCGGAGCGACAGATCACAGTGCCGACGCTGGATGTGAACGTCACATTGCCAACGGATTTCGTATTCGACCTCGGGCCTGGCAAGAACCGGGTCCATCTTCCCATCAAGACATCCACCAGGGAGCGCGTCGTGCAGGTCTGGGCCCATCAGCGCGTCCTTGACGGGATGCATGGAGTGGCCCGCTTTAAGGGCGTTCTGGTCGCGATGGCGGAGACCAACAAGCAAGAGGATATCTCCGTGGTCGAGGTATGCTTGCCCAACCAATGGATGGCGTACCAGATGTACATCGCGCAGATGTTTCGCGTGTACTATCTCGACCTTCCAGAGAAGTATCTTGCCCTGAAGGACCGCTACCCGTTCATCCAAGTGAAGCCGTTCGGCGAGTTCTTTGGGGAGGTCGACAAGATCGAGCGGAGTGGCGTCGATCCGTGACCTCACTCCGCCGCGAGGAGTGTCGGCTCGCGGCTCTCCTCGTAGCCCTCGGGATAAAGGGGGTATTTTGGAAGCTTCGTTTTTCCCTCCAGCACCCGCCGAACGGCCTCGCCGGCTGCCCGTGCCAACGGCGGAGGGACAGCATTCCCGATCTGGAGCCGCACGTCATATCGGGTTCCATAGAACCTGAACTGATCGGGGAACCCCTGAAGGCGTGCCCCCTCGCGGAGCGTCAGGGAACGATGCTGTTCCGGATGGCCGTACCTGCCGCGGGTGAAGGAGTCGAACCCTGCTGTCAGCGTCGGCGCCTGCCCCTTCCACTCAAGCCGTCCATAGACGTCCGGCCACCCGCCCTTCGACGCATCGACCTCGTTATGGCAGTCCAGCCGCAGGTGCTCCGGAATATCGGCCCATCCGCCGCCTGGCGGGACGTGACGGAAGCGCTCCTCGTTGAGCGGGGTGATTTTGCACTTAATGTGGTTCGGGATCGTCGGATGCTCAGTGTAGTCATCCGGCGGAGGCGGGAGATCGCCAATTGCGTCCCATACGGTTGCGATCCCGTCGGCCTTGGCGAGCACGGGAACCGCCTCCGAAACGTCCCGACGTATCCCGATCATCATGAAGCGGCTGCGCCTCTGCGCCAGGCCGAAATCGGACGCACAGACGAAGAACCGATAGATTCGGTAGGCCGGAAGAGCCTCCTCGATGTACTCGATCAGCTCCCGTCCGCGCTTCTGACCGAAGATCTGTACGTTCTCGAAGATGAACGCTTTGGGACGGAACTCCTGTACAAGGCGGGCATACTCCCGAACCAGATCATTGCGCTCGTCCGCCTTGAGATGGGCACCGCGCTTCTGCTTCGAGAAGCCCTGACAGGGAGGTCCCCCGCTCAGGACGTCGACCTCATCCAGGTTGAATTCCTTGCGTAGATCCTTCAGGCGCTTGCCCTTGAGCTTGCGGGCATCCTCCATCCGGACATGGGCGCCAATGTTCCGACGATAGGTCTCGACCGCCCAAGGGTCGACGTCGAAGGCGAAGCGGACGTCGAATCCAGCTTCGATCAGGCCCAGCGACATCCCTCCAGCCCCGGCGAATGTCTCGATACAGGTGAGTGAACGCTTCAACTTGCTCATTCCAGGCCGCATGTCCGATCAGTCGCGCGAGGACTATATCTGGGCTATCTGAGACGACGGGCACGGTACCGTCAAGGATCGCGAGGCCAAGGTGGACAGGGTCCCACAGGAAACGAGAAGTGCCCTCATGGCACGTATTCGCCATAAGGATACCAAGCCCGAGATGAAGGTGCGGCGACTGGCCCATCGGCTCGGGTTCCGCTTTCGCCTGCACCGTCCTGACCTGCCCGGCAAGCCGGACCTCGTCTTCCCATCCCGAAGGGCCGCCATTCTCGTCCATGGGTGCTTCTGGCACCAGCATGAGGGATGCCGCAAGGCCACCATTCCCCGTACACGTCAGGACTTCTGGGAGGCGAAGCTCGGTCGGAATGTCGAACGCGACCGGGCTACGGAAGCCGCGCTCCGGAAGCTCGGTTGGCGAGTTCTGGTCGTATGGGAGTGCGAGACCTCGGACGAGGAGGCACTCTCGAAGCGGCTGACAGGGTTCCTGGAAGAGCAGCCATCCGAATGACCGGAATAAGGTCGAAGAGCCAGCGCAGTCTCATGACCCACTGACCCTCGATCGTCTGATCCCTGAGCGTCACTCTCCATCCCTCGGCGCAGGAAGGACGGTCGCCGGAACTGCCAACGTCCCGCATTGGCCCCAGACACCGCCCCGTACCGTCCCTGTGGCTCACCATCGTTCTGATCCGGCCTAGCGCGGGAGGTACGGGCAGGTAGTGCCGGGCATGCGGCGGATTGGGATTGATCCGCCAAGCCGGGCGGGGGGCAAGCCCCCCGTAGCCCCGCTACTTGGGACCCTACGGGTCCATGAAAGATTAGAGGGCGTGACGTTTCGGAAACAGATTGATTTTGTTCAGGTTTCCAGTCGCGGGCGACCTTCATGGCCTTCGAGACATGCGAGGAGGAGACTCCGAATTCCTCGGCGATATCGCGAACGCTCATCCCGTCCCGCGACACCAGGTACAAGGCGCGTCGGCCAAGGCTCAGGCGCGCAGCCTCGCTCTCTGAGTGGGACTTCGCTCCCTTCCGCTTCCGATACTCTCGTGACCTCTCGGCGCTCAATGCCCGCTTCCTGTCGCCGCGATCGACGAGGACGTGCAGCCCGAGGGCCTGCATCTCCTGGTCGGTAACCTCCAGCATCTCCACCATTGTCGCAGCGGATGGCGTGTAGCGGGGATCGACCTGTCGACCGTTCCACATGATCCGCTCGCCTGCCTCCGCCCGACGGGCCCTCCGGAGGGCCGAACCCATCACGGCAGCCGTGTATCGTGGATTCCAGCCGGCGGCTTCACGAGCGACGCGGATGATCTCCGCCTCCGCGACGTCGGCGGATACCACCTGGACCAGCATGCAGGTCATCAGGATGCGGATTTCGCTGATTGTGAGCGGCGATTTCACCTGATGGTGAGCGCTCGTTTCATCTGATCGTGAGCAAGTGTTTCGCGCGATCATGAGCGGCAGCTTCGGCCAACAGGTTGCATGGAGTC
>Ga0182741_1000637_pt1 | contig 50781 bp, 41 predicted proteins | sample eDN5th37CBELigOP_FD_128874 | JGI IMG/M metagenome (GOLD analysis project Ga0182741, IMG submission 128874) | Enriched Organic Plus compost microbial communities from Emeryville, California, USA - eDNA 5th pass 37_C BE-Lig OP (version 2) (version 2) ... | reverse complement strand
TCGCTCGGATAGTCGGGCCGCAGCTCGGCGACCATGCGGACAGCGCGCTCACGAAGCTCGCGCGGATACTTACTGGGACGTCCCATGAGACAGATCCTTCCAAGGAATCATGTCTCCGGACACGCCGGGGCGAGTCAACGCGACCACCGGGCAGATCATCGCCGAACACACCATCGACCCCAACCACGACTACCAGCCCAAGAAGCCGTGAAACCCGCCGTCAACGATGACGCGACTCACCAAGCAAGCGTCACCGTCAACCCACCGAACCCACGAAAAAGCCTTGAGTCGCGACTCGTTCGTAAACGATGTCGCGACTCAGGACATGAGCGGAGACGGAGGGATTTGAACCCTCGGTCCCCCGGAGGGGACTCCACCTTAGCAGGGTGGTGCACTAGGCCTGACTATGCGACGTCTCCAGGCATCCGTTCGCCGAAGCCATACAGATGCACTCAGCAATCATAACCCGGACCCGCGCGGGGCAAGAACCGAGGGTGGGTGCGGGAACCAGAGGGTACGACCCGGATGCCGCGCCCGCAACCCCGCTGCCCACACCGCCGCGTGGGCCCAGACTCTGGGCCATGACTGACACGCCTGACCGCCACGAGCAGGTCGCCCCGACCCAGCGTCTCGACGGCTCCTCCACGTATGACCGCGACGCCGCCGCGCCCCGCTACGAGGGCGACGTCGCGCCGGGTCGCGCCGACGATCGCGCCTTCCGCGAAGAGGTCCTCGCCCGTGAGGAGGAGCGCTTCGGCGGGTTCAAGTTCGGCTCCGCGTTCTTCGGCTGGATCGCCGCCATGGGACTCGCGCTCCTGTTGACCGCCCTCATCGCCGCAATAGGCGGCGCCATAGGCGCGGTCGCCCCGGATGCGGCGGAAGACGCCGCGAACGCCGCCACCGACAACATGGGAGTCACGACCATCATCGGCGCGATCGCCCTCGCCCTCGTGCTGTTCATCTCGTACTTCGCCGGCGGCTACGTCGCCGGGCGCATGGCCCGGTTCAGCGGCGTCAAGCAGGGACTCGCGGTGTGGCTGTGGGCGATCGTCATCGCCGTCATCGTCGCCGTCGTCACGGCGATCGGCGGAGCCCAGTGGGACATCCTGGGCGCACTCGGCGGCTTCCCGCGCATCCCGGTGACACCCGAGACCGCGACGACGGCCGGCATCCTCACCGCGATCGGTGCCGCGGTCGTGACGCTTGCCGGCGCGCTCCTCGGGGGTGCGGCCGGCATGCGGTATCACCGCCGAGTCGACCGCGAAGGCCTTGCCGCCGTCTGATCGCGTGAGGCCTAGCGCTGCGGCTGCGAGCAGGTGACCTGCGCGGCCGTCGTGCCGGTGACCGACGGCGGCAGTTCGACTGCGGCATCCGCGGGGGGCGGGGTCGCGGCATCCGTCGGATCCGCCGGCGCGTCGGTCGCGCCGGGGGCGGGCGTGGCGGATGCCTCGGGCGTCGGCTTCGTCGCCTCACCGGCCACTTCGGGGGCACCCGCGGCCGCGCTCGTCGAGCCGGTGAGCACGAGCGGCCTGTTTTCGCGCAGTGCGGCGAAGAGCATGTCGCCCGCGTCGCGAACCGGGAGGACGTCGCTGCGGCCGTCGCCGGGGATGTACCGCGTCGGGTACTGCACGAACACGATGTCGGAGTAGTCGACGTCCTTCACTGCCATCGCGATCTGCACCATGAGCGTCGGGTTCGTGAGCGACCGACTCAGGAGCAGCTGACCCTCAGTCACCTGCTTCATCGCGGTCGTGGCGAGCGAGAACAGCGTCGACGCGTTCGAGAGCACGGACTCGCCCTGCAGCTTGCGCACGAGGGAAGACATGAACTGCTGCTGGTTCGAGATGCGCCCGAGGTCGGAGCCGTCGGCGACCCCGTGCCGCATGCGCAGGAACTGGAGCGCCTGAACGCCCTGAAGAGTGTGCGTGCCGGCGGTGAGTGTCAGCCCCGTGTGAGGGTCGTGCACATCGCCCGTCACGCACACGTCGACGCCGCCGATCGCGTCGGACATGTTGATCACGCCCGTCCAGCGGATCGCGCCGGCGAACTGGATGTCCTCCCCCGTCAGCGCCTCGACGGTCTTCACGGTGCATGCGAGGCCGCCGTACATGTACGACGCGTTGAGCATCTGCGAGCTCATCGCCGAATACTCGCCGCCCTCGGCTCTCGGGCACGCGGGGATCGGCACGAGCATGTCACGCGGGAACGAGACGACCGTCACGCGACGGGGGCTATCCGAGATGTGCAGAAGCATGGTGACGTCGTTGCGCTCGCCGTCGGTGTCGCCGGCCTGGCACGCACCGGAGAGCGCCGCGTTCGCGCCATCGCACGAGTCGGTGCCGACGAGCAGGACGTTCACGCCGCCCTCGATCTCGCCGATCGTGGGTGGCAGCGGCTCATCCCCGTCAAGGTCGACGGCATGGTCCGAGACCGCTCGCGCAGTGTCCCACACGGCGAAGGCTCCCACCCCGACCGCGCTCACGACCGCGACGAGCACGACCACGCCGAGCATCGCCAGAAGCTGCAGGAGCGGGTTGGGTGCCGAGAGCGCGCCATGACGGGCGATCGGATGCCGCGGCCCGCGCCGCGCGAAACCACCCGCCACGTCAGCCGTTGGCCCTCAGGTTGCCCGCGGAGCACGTCTCCTGGTCGGCGCTGAAGCCCGAGATCGACGACGGCAGCTCGACCGGCGCCGCTGGGTCGGCCGTCTCGGTCGCGCCGGGCGTCGGCTCGGTGGGAGCGGGTGTCTCGCCCGGCTGGTCCGAGGGCTGCGGATCCACGACGATCACGCCGCCGCCGCGACTCGGGTCGCCTGTCAGGCTGATCGGCACGTTCGCGTCGATCGCCGCCCACAGCTGCTCGGCTGCCTCGTAGTTCGGCACGACACGGTTCGGGTCGGACGGATCCGCGTTGACCGGATACTGCACGAACACGATGTCTTCGAACGAGACGTTCTTGACCGCGAGCGCGATCTGCATGAGCGTCACAGGGTTGGTGAGCGACTCACTCGGAGTGACGTTGTCGACCGCCGTGGTCGCCAACCTCAGGAGGGTCGGCAGGTCCGACAGCACGTCCTCACTCATGATCTTCTTCGCGAGACGCGACATGTACTGCTGCTGGTTGCTGATGCGGGCGAGGTCGCTGCCGCTCTCGAGACCGTGGCGCGTGCGCAGGAACTGCAGCGCCTCCAGGCCCGAGATCGTTCGCGGACCGGCCGGCCAGTCGATGCCGGTGTAGCGGTCGCGGATGCCGCCGTTGCCGATGCACACCTCCACGCCGCCGATCGCGTTGGTGATCTCGATGACTCCACCCCACGTGACCTTCGCGGCGAACGGGATCGGACGCCCTGCGAGCTGCGAGACCGTCTTCACCACGCACGAGAGGCCGCCGTACATGTAGGCGGAGTTGATCATCTGCTTGCTCATCGCCGACGTCTGCGATCCGTCGGCACGTGTGCACGACGGGATCGGCACCATGAGGTCGCGCGGGAACGACACGACCGTCACGCGGCGCGGCTCGGCCGAGATGTGCACGAGCAGGTTGACGTCGTTGAGCTCGCCGCCTGCGTCGGCGCCGGTGCAGCGGGCGCCGAAGAACTGCGCGTACTCCGGTTCGCACGCATCGGTGCCCGCGATGAAGAGGTCGACTTCGCTCTCGATCGCCCCGATGTCGGGAGGGACGGGACCCTGATCCTCGAGGTCGACCGCTCCCTCGGCGAAGCTCGCCGTGATGTCGTACGCGGCGTACGCGGCGATCCCCGCACCGGCGGCGAGCACCACGGCGACGATGACGCCGATCACCTTCAGGAAGAGGGAGAACGGATGCGGGGACGACAGCTCGCCGTGGCGCGCCACTGTGCGGCGCCCACGTCGTGCGGGCCGGGTCGTCTTGGTCACAAGGGCTCTCTTCCAGCGGAGGGTGTGGGATTCGAACCCACGGGACATCGCTGCCCACTGGTTTTCAAGACCAGCTCCATCGGCCGCTCGGACAACCCTCCTGTCGGGAAGCCGGCTTCGCGGCATCCGTCGATCAGGCGTCGAGTCTAGCCGACAGCGCTGTCGTGCCATTGTTCCAACGGTGTCTGGACAAGCTCTGAAAGACGCGCGTGGTTCGGCACAGCCGATCCGCTCAGCGGCGGCGATGGGAGCGCGCCCACGCTAGAGCTTGCGGAGCACCTCGGCCACTCCGCCGTCGTGCACCGACAGCGTGGTCTCGCCCGCCGCGTCGCGCACTTCCTGCGGGCCCTGCTCCATGGCGACGGCGCGACCGCCGTTTTCGAGTGCCCAGCGGAACATGCCGACGTCGTTGCGGCCATCGCCGATCACGAGCACGTGGGCGGGGTCGATGCCGAGCTCGCGGCGGACGATCTCGAGGCCCGTGCTCTTGTCGACGCCCTTCGGCGCGATGTCGAGCCACGCCGTCCAGCCGATCGCGTAGGAGACCTGGTTCAGTCCGATCCGCTCCACGAGCTCGAGGAAGTCGCGTTCGCGCTTGTCGGGCGAGACGACGACGACGCGGCACACCGGCTGCGCGCCGAGCTCGTCGAAGGGGACGCGGCGGGCGTTCACGAGGTTCCAGTCCTCGAGGTACTCGGTGTAGAGGCGCCGCCCGTCGGGCAGCTCGACCATGTACCGGGCCTCGGGCAGATGCTCGTGCAGGATCGTGAGCACCTCGCGCGCGTCGAACGTCTCGGTGTGGAAGCGCTCGTACTTCAGCTCGTCGGCGTCGATTCGCTTGAGCACGACCGCGCCGTTCGAGCACACGACGTATTCGGGCGCGATCTGCAGCACGCGCAGGATGCCTCGCGTGCCCTCCCAGCTGCGCCCGGTCGCGATCATGACCTCATTGCCGGCCTTGCGCGCATGCTCGACGGCTTCGACGACCCCCGGGCTGAGGGACTCGTCTTCGAGCAGGACGGTGCCGTCGATGTCGAGCACGATGAGCAGCCGCTCGACGACGACCGCCGGGTCCTCGGTGTCGCGCGCGACCCGCTCGACGAGTTTGGCCGCTTTCTTCGGCTTGACGACCCTGACGCTGCCCGTGGGCGGAAGATGAGCTTCTGTCAAGACACAGGCTCCATCACTTCGAGCCCACCCAGGTACGGCCGCAGCACCTCGGGCACGGTGACCGAGCCGTCTTCCCGCTGGTGGGTCTCGAGGAGGGCGACGATCCACCGCGTCGTCGCGAGCGTGCCGTTGAGCGTCGCGACATGCTGCGTCCTGCCGCCGTCCGGGCGGTGACGGATGTCGAGGCGACGCGCCTGGTAAGTCGTGCAGTTCGACGTCGACGTGAGCTCGCGGTAGGCCTGCTGCGTCGGCAGCCACGCCTCGATGTCGTACTTGCGCGCGGCGCTCGAGCCGAGGTCGCCCGCGGCGACGTCGATGACGCGGTACGAGAGGCCGAGGTCCTGCAGCATCCGCTCCTGCTGGGCGAGGAGCCGCAGGTGCTCCTCCTCCGAGTCCTCGAGGGTCGTGTAGACGAACATCTCGAGCTTGTTGAACTGGTGCACGCGGATGATGCCGCGCGTGTCCTTGCCGTACGACCCCGCCTCGCGGCGATAGCACGTCGACCAGCCGGCGTAGCGCTTGGGACCCTTCGAGAGGTCGATGATCTCGCCCATGTGGTAGCCGGCGAGGGGCACCTCGCTCGTGCCGACGAGATAGAGGTCGTCGTCTTCGAGGTGGTAGACCTCGTCGGAGTGCTGCCCGAGGAATCCGGTGCCGCGCATGACCTCGGGCCGCACGAGGGTCGGCGGCGTGAGCGGCGTGAAGCCGGCCTCGAGCGCGCGGTCCAGCGCGAGCATCATGATCGCCAGCTCGAGGCGAGCGCCGATGCCGGTGAGGAAGTAGAAGCGGCTGCCCGACACCTTGGTGCCGCGCTCCATGTCGATCGCGCCGAGGAGCTCCCCGAGCTCGAGGTGGTCGCGCGGCTCGAAGGAGAACGCGGGGACCTCGCCGTGCGTGCGCAGCGTGACGAAGTCCTCCTCGCCGCCCGCCGGCACGCCCTCGATGATGACGTTCTCGATGCGCGCCATCGCCTCGTCGGCGGCCTGCTCGGCGACGGTGACGGCCTGCTGCGCCTCCTTCACCCGGACGCTCAGCTCCTTCGCCTCGGCGGCGAGCGCCGCCTTCTCCTCCTTCGGAGCCTGCGCGACGCGCTTGCCGTGCGCGTTCTGCTGCGCGCGCAGCTCCTCATAGGCGGCGATGGCCTGGCGGCGGGCCCGGTCGGCGGCGAGCGCGGCGTCGACCGTGTCGGGCGACTCCCCCCGGGCCTCCTGCGAGCGCTTGACCAGCTCGGGATTCTCGCGAAGAAGCACTGGATCGATCACCCCACGAGTCTAGTCTGGCGAAGTTCGCGCACGCCGTGGCGGTGCGGTCTTAGGGTTGGAGCCATGACAGCCGCATCCGGGTCTGGGGACGAGCCCCTCCGCGACGATCCGGACAGCCCTGCCGACGTGCCGCAGCGCACGGATGCGCCGGATCCCGAGCGCGCCGCCGCACCCGACGACACGATCCACGAGCCGGAGGACGTCGAGCCCGACAAGCCCGGACGAGAGGGCGAGGCCCGCCGGGTCGGCGAGGAGGGCGAGCCCAGGCCCTTCCCCGCCGAAGACGAGCCGCGCAAACGCGCCGCGCTCGTGTACAACCCGACGAAGGTCGACGCGGATGCCCTGCGCAAGAGCGTCGCGGATCACGCGAAGGCCGCCGGATGGGCCGAGCCGCTCTTCTACGAGACGACGGTCGAAGACCTCGGCGACGACGTGACGCGGCAGGCGCTCGACGAGAAGGTCGACGCGGTGCTCGTCGCGGGCGGCGACGGGACGGTGCGCGCCGTGAGCGAGGCGATGGGCGGGTCGGGGGTTCCGCTGACGATCGTGCCGAGCGGAACGGGGAACCTCCTCGCGCGGAATCTGCGGCTGCCGCTCGACGACCCGGATGCCATGGTGGCGGCGACCTTCGACGGCGACACGCTCGAGATGGATCTCGGCTGGGCGGCCCTGCGCCGGCCCGACGGCGAGACCGCCGAGCACGCGTTCGTGGTCATGGGCGGAATCGGGCTCGACGCGGCGATGATCGCGAACACGAACCCGCAGCTCAAGAAGACGGTCGGATGGGTCGCCTACGTCGACGGTGCCGCACGCTCGCTCGCCAGCGCGAAGCCCTTCCGCGTCGTGTACCAGCTTCCCGGACGCCGACTGCACTCCGCGCGCGTGCAGAGCGTGCTCTTCGCCAACTGCGGGTCGCTCCCCGCCGGCCTCGAGCTGATCCCCGAGGCATCCGTGACCGACGGAGCCCTCGACATCGTCATCTTCCAGCCGAAGGGCGCGTTCGGCTGGCTCTTCGTGTGGCGACGCGTCGCGTGGGACAACAGCGTGCTGCGCCGCTTCCGGGCGGGCCGCAAGGTGCTCGCGATCACGACGCGGGACAACTCCGTGCTGTACACGCGCGGCGAGGGCATCGAGCTCGCGCCGAGCGACGCGCAGCCCGTGCAGCTGGACGGCGATGAGTTCGGCGAGGCGGTGCATGTGCGCACGCGCATCGCGCCGCGCGACCTCATCGTGACGGTGCCGAAAGGGCACGAAGTCGACGGACTCTGATGACGAGGACCGGATCGGTCAGCCCTTGACCGCCCCTCCGAGACCCGCGGAGCGCAAGAAGACGTTCTGGAAGAGAAGGAACATCGCGATCGGGATGAGCGTCGCGATCGCGAGCGCGGCGAGGAAGACGTCGAGCTCGGTCTGGGACTGCACCGCCGGCAGGCGCACCGACAGCGGCTGCACCGCCGGGTCGGGTAGCACGAGCATGGGCCACAGGTAGTCCTTCCACGCGGCGATGATCGCGAAGACCGACACCACTCCGAGGATCGGCTTCGACATCGGAAGCACGATCGACCAGAAGAGCCGGAAGGGCCCGGCGCCGTCGGTCCTCGCCGCCTCGAACACCTCGCGAGGGAGACTGTCGAAGAAGCGCTTCACGAGCAGGATGTTGAACGCGTTCGCGCCCATCGGCAGCCACACCGCGAGGTAGGTGTTGAGCAGGCTCACATCGCCCAGCAGCGGTGGGTTGACGATCGTGAGGTACAGCGGCACGAGCAGCACGATGCCGGGGATGAACAGGGTCGCGAGCACGAGCCCGTTGAGGATCGGGGCGTACTTCGGCCGGAGCACCGACAGGGCGTAGCCGGCCGTCGTCGCGATGAACAGCTGTGTGAGCCACGCCCCCGCCGCGATCACGATCGTGTTGAAGAAGTACTGATCGATGTGGATGTCGTTCCACGCCGTCGACAGGTTCTCCCAGTCGATGCCGTTGGGCCACAGCGCGAACGGCTGCTGCAGCGTGTCCTGCGTGGGAGTGACCGCGGCCTTCGCGAGCCACAGAATCGGGCCGAGCCCCGCGATCACGAGTGTCACGAACAGGAAGACGTGCGTGACGGCGAGACCCGTGCGGGTGCCGGGCCGGCGGCGCTCGGATGCCGAGACGATCGTGCGCTCGCTCATGAGGTGCTCCAGCGGTTCGTCAGCGTGAAGTACAGCCACGACAGGATCGCGAGCACGATGGCCAGCAGCACCGAGACCGCCGTCGCCTCGCCGTAGTCGCCGCCGAGGGAGTTCCGGAACGCCTTGTCGTAGATGTACAGGAGGATCGTCTTCGTCGCCCCGGCCGGCCCGCCGCCCGTGAACAGGAAGGGCTCGAGGAACACCTGTGCGGTCGCGATGATCTGCAGGATGAGCATGATGAAGAGGATTCCGCGCAGCTGCGGCAACGTGACGTGCCACACCTTGCGCCAGATGCCGGCACCGTCGACCTCGGCCGCGTCGTACAGCTCGGGCGGCACCGACAGCAGTGCCGCCAGGTAGATGATGATCGACCCACCGGCCGCCGCCCACGTCGCCTCGAGCACGAGGGAGGGCATCGCCTGCACCGCCGACGAGATCCACGGCTGCGGCGGGATGCCGAACCACGAGAGCGCTGTGTTGAAGACGCCGTTCGGCGAGGAGTCATAGAAGAAGCGCCACAGCAGCACCGCGACCACCGGCGGGATCACGACCGGCAGGTACGCGAGCGCCGAGTAGAGGCCCTTCCCACGCCGCACCTCGCTCATGAGCACCGCCATGAACAGCGGCAGCGGGAACCCGAAGAGCAGCGCGAGCAGCGCGAAGTACAGGGTGTTGATGACCGCGCGACCCAGTTGCGGGTCGCTGAGCACCGCGATGTAGTTGTCGAACCCGACCCACTCGCTCACGATGAGGTTCGTCTTCTGCAGGCTCATGATCACCGACTGCACGATCGGCGACCACGAGAAGAAGAAGAACACGAACACCATCGGCAGCACGAACAGCAGGTTCGCGAGGCCGCCGCCGCGGTACCACGTCAGCGGTGTGCGCCGTGTGCGGAGGCGCGCGGGGGTTGGGGCGGGGGCGACGGATGCCGCGGCCGGCCGTTCCGGAAGGGTCGCAGTCATGCGGGGCTTTCGTTCAGCTTGTGCACGGGTTGGGTCGACCCTTCGACACGCTCAGGGACCGATGTCGGTCGCTGAGCTCGTCGAAGCGTCGCAATGAACGAAGGGGCGGACGCCGGGACCGGGCGCGTCGCGGCATCCGCCCCGCTTCTCACTGGTCGAGGATCGCCTGCGCGTCGGCCTGAGCCTGCGCGAGCAGCGCGTCGATGTCGGCGTTCTCGTCGGTCAGCACGGTCTGCACGACGGTGTCGAGCAGCGCGTAGATCTCCTGCGTCGCCTTCTTCGGCTCGCCGACCGGCGTCTGGTCCCAGATGCTGTCGGTGAACGGCTTCATCTGGTCGCGCGGCACGTTGATGTAGTCCTCGATCCACACGAGCGACTCCTCGTACAGCTCGCGGCTCAGCACGGGGAGCACGGGCGTGCCGACGGCCTGGCCGGACTCGTTGAGCGTCTTCGCGTCCTGCACCGCGGCGTCCTCGTCGAGGAGCTTCTGCATGTAGTACCAGTCGATCCACTCGACCGCCGCGGCCTTGGTGGCATCGTCGACCGTCGGGCTGATCACGGCGATGTCACCGCCGCCGAGAGTGCCGGGGTCGTCGCCCTCGATCGGCACCACCGCGAGCCCGTAGACGTCGGACTCCAGACCGAAGTCGCGCACGAGCGCCGTGTAGACGTCGGAGCCCGACGTGTACATGCCGATGTTGCCCGCGGCGAACTCCTGGTTGATCGTGCCCCAGTCGAGGTCGACCTTCGAGCCGAAAGAGCCATCCTCCCACTTGAGGTCGTGGAGGAACTCGAGCGTCGCCTTGGTGCCCTCGTTGTCGATCGTCGACTCGGCCGAGCCGTCCTCGTTGTCGACCTGGGTGCGACCGCCGCGCGCGACGGTCTGCGCCGTGAGCTGCCAGCCGCCGGTGTTGTTGATCGCCATCTGCGCGTAGCCGGCCTTGCCCGTGGCATCAGTGATCTTCTTCGCGTACTCGCGCACCTCGTCCCACGTGGTGGGCGGCTGGTCGGGGTCGAGCCCGGCCTGCTCGAAGAGGTCGCGGTTGTAGTGCAGGCCCATCGCGTAGGCCTGGCGCGGGAAGCCGTAGATGTTGCCGTCGGAGTCCTTCACCCCGTCGAGGATGATCGGGTTGAACGCGTCCTCGTAGCCGAGCTCCTTGATCTCGGCGGTGACGTCCATGAGCTGACCGTTCTCGAGCAGCGTCTTGGAGTCCGTGAACGGCACCGTGAACACGTCGGGCAGGCTGCCGCCGGCCAGCTGCACGGCGAACGTCGGGCCCTCCCACTCGTACTCGACCCCGATGATGTCGATGTCGGGGTGCTCGTCCTCGAACTGCTTCTCCTGGGCGGCGAACGCCTCGTACGCCGCGGCGTCCGCTCCGGGCGGGAAGGTCGCGACGCGCAGCTCGACCTTGCCGCTCTCGTCGCCTCCTCCGCTGCTGCTCGTCGAGCAGCCCACGAGTGCGCCGACGGTCGCCACCGCGGCGACACCGGCGAGCAGGACCCTTGCTGGTGACTTCATCGTCTTTCCTTTCTTGGTGGCGGATGCCGCGTCACGCTGCCGCGGGACCCTCCGGGGTGTGCGGGGTGCCCGTCGCCGCGTCGGATGCGGCGGCATCCGTGGTCTCGTCGGAGACACGCAGCCACGCTGTGGAGTTGCCCGCGAGCCGACCGCCGTCGAGCGGGCTGCTCGTGAGCAGGAGCTCCGCGCCGACGGGCAACGGCACGGGGCTCTCGCCGGTGTTCACGACGCACGCGAAGTCGCCGCGCCGGAAGGACAAGACGTCGTCGGCGCCGGACGTGCCGGCGGGGACGGCGTCGTGCCACCACTCGAGCGGCACGTCGGGATCGAGGTCGCGGCGCACGCGCAGCGCCTCGCGATACAGGTTCAGCGTCGAGGCGGGGTCCGCCTCCTGCGCCTCGACCGTGAGCACGCGCCACGATTCGGGCTGTGGCAGCCACGTCTCGACGCCGTCGGGACTGAACCCGAAGGGCGCGCGGTCGCCCGACCAGGGCAGGGGCACGCGGCATCCGTCGCGCCCCGGATCGATGCCGCCGGACCGGTGGTGCATCGGGTCCTGGATGAGCTCGATCGGGAGGTCCTCGACCTCGGGCAGGCCGAGCTCGTCGCCCTGGTAGATGTAGAGGCTGCCGGGCAGGGCCGCGACGAGGAGTGCGGCCGCACGGGCACGGTGCAGGCCGAGCTCGGGGTCGGTCGGCACGCCGAAGCGCTTCTTGAGGAAGGCGAACGCGGTGTCCTCTCGCCCGTACCGCGTGACAGGGCGCGTGACGTCGTGGTTGCTGAGCACCCACGTGCTCGGGGCGCCGACCGGGGCGTGCGCCGCGAGCGTCGCGTCGATCGACTCCCGGAACGACTGCGCGCCCCACGGCCGCGCGAGGAAGTCGAAGTTGAACGCGGTGTGCATCTCGTCGGGGCGCAGGTAGTTCGTGAAACGCACGATGTCGGGCAGCCAGATCTCGCCCACGAGCACGCGCGTGCCGGGGTACGAGTCCGCGATCGCGCGCCACGAGCGGTAGACGTCGTGCAGCTCGTCGCGGTCCTCGGTGGGGTGTGAGCCGGGGCCCTGCTTCTGGCCGACCTCGGGCAGATCGGGATCCTTGATCAGCAGGGCCGCCGAGTCGATGCGCACGCCCGCGACGCCGCGGTCGAACCAGAACCGCAGGATCTCCTCGTGCTCGCGCCGCACATCGGGGTGGTTCCAGTTCAGGTCGGGCTGCTCGGGCGTGAACAGGTGCAGGTACCACTCGCCCGGCGTCCCGTCGGGGTTCGTCGTGCGCGTCCACGTCTCGCCCTGGAAGTTCGACACCCACCGCGTCGGCATCTCGTCGCCGTTCGGGCCCTTGCCCGGGTGGAACCAGAACCGCTCGCGCTCCGGACTGCCCGGGCCGGCCGCGAGGGCCGCCTGGAACCACGGATGCTGATCGGAGACGTGATTCGGGACGATGTCGATGATCGTGCGGATGCCGAGCGCCAGCGCGTCCTGGATGAGCGCCTCCGCCTCGGCGAGCGTTCCGAACCGCGGGTCGATGTCACGGTAGTCCTGTACGTCGTACCCGCCGTCGGCCATCGGGCTCGGGTACCACGGGTTGAACCACAGCGCGTCGACGCCGAGCCTCTTCAGGTAGCCGAGCCGCTGCCGCACGCCCGCGAGGTCGCCCGTGCCGTCGCCGTTCCCGTCGGCGAAGCTGCGCACGTACACCTGGTAGATGACGGCGGAGCGCCACCACTGCGGGTCGTCGGTGCTGGGCGCGAGAACGCCGCGGGTTTCAGCTGCCCCGCTCGTGCGGGTCAGGACGTCGCTGTCCACTGAGCTCCTCGTCATCGGGATTCAACGAAAGTTCGGTAGAGATGACGGTAGCCCGTGGACTGCGGTTATGCAAGAGCTTGATGACTCTCTGCAAGATTATGATGATCGGGTGATTGCGGGGTCGTGGCGCACGGTGTCGCCGCTCCGCTCACGCGAATCGCAGCGCGCTGCAAATCACCACCCGGCCGCTGAGCGAGCGCGGCGACCGGGTGGGAGGGGCGGGAGTTCTACTCGGGAACGGGCCCGGTCGAACCGCGCAGCACGAGTTCGGGCTCGAAGAGCAGCTCGTCGCCGGCCTCGGTCGTGCCGGCTACCTGCGACAGGAGCAGCTCGATGACGGTGCGGCCCATCGACTCGATCGGCTGACGCACGGTCGTCAGCGGCGGCTCGGTGCAGCTCATGAGCGCAGAGTCGTCGAACCCGACGATGCTCACGTCCTCCGGAACGCGCAGACCCGCGCGACGGGCAGCGCGCACGGCGCCCAGTGCCAGCGGATCGCTCGCACACACGATTGCGGTCGCGCCGGACGCGAACAGGCGCGAGGCCCCGGCCTGACCCGACTCGAGCGAGTACAGGCCCCGCACGACGAGCTCCTCGTCGAGGGGAGACCCGAGCTTCTCGAGCAGCGGCCGCGCCGCGGCGAGCTTGCGCTGCGACGGGATGTGGTCAGGCGGACCCAGCAGCAGCCCGATGCGGCGGTGCCCGAGCTGATGCAGGTGCTGGATCGCCTGCTCCGCCGCGGCGCCGTCATCGGTCGACACCGTCGCGAAGTCGAGCGAGTCGATGCGCGCGTTCACGAGCACCGTCGGCAGGTTCACCTGGCGCAGCCGCTCGTAATGGGCGTGCGGGGCGTCCGCCTGGCTGTAGTTGCCGCCGAGGAAGACCACGCCCGACACCTGCTGCTGCAAGAGGAGGTCGACGTAGTCGGACTCGGTGATGCCGCCCGCATTCTGCGTGCACAGCAGCGGTGTGTAGCCGTTCTGCGTCAAGCCGCCGCCGATGATCTCGGCGAGCGCGGGAAAGATCGGGTTCTGAAGCTCGGGAAGCACGAGGCCGACGAGCCGCGCGCGCCCTCCGCGGAGCTTCGTGGGACGTTCGTATCCGAGCACGTCCAAGGCCGTGAGGACCGCCTGGCGCGTCGCATCCGAGACACCGGGCTTGTCGTTGAGCACGCGGCTGACGGTCGCTTCGCTGACCCCCACCTTGCGCGCCACTTCGGCGAGACGCTTCGACATGCGCTCAGTGTACGCAAGAACTTGCGTACACGCGCAAGCCCCTGCAAGGGCTCCCCAGGCCGCGAGTGCACGACGTGTCGTCGAGTGCACCGCATGGCGACGTGGCGATCCCGTGCATTGGGCGGCACGTCGTGCACTCGCGGAATGAGCGGATGCCTCGCCGGGTTGCTTTCGGAGATGAGCACTTCCACGCCTGCGCCCCGCCTCGCCCTTTCGGTTCTCGACCTCGTGCCGGTGCGCGCGGGGCAGACGAGCGCGGAGGCGGTCGCGGCATCCGTCGATCTCGTGCAGGCCGCCGATCGCCTCGGATACCGCCGCTACTGGTTCGCCGAACACCACAACATGCCCGCGGTCGCGTCGACGACCCCGCCCGTGCTGGTCGCGGCCGCCGCGGCGCGCACCGAGCGCATCCGCGTCGGGTCGGGTGGCGTCATGCTGCCCAACCACTCGCCGCTTGTCGTGGCTGAGCAGTTCGCGGCACTGGAAGCGCTCGCTCCCGGGCGCATCGACCTCGGCATCGGCCGCGCCCCGGGCAGCGACCCCGTCATCACGCAGCTGCTGCGGCAGAGCGGCACGACGAGCGACGTCGACCGCTTCCCCGACAACGTCGCCGACATCGTGGCACTCGTGTCGAGCGAGGGCGCCACGATCCGGCTGGTGAACTCGTCGAACCACTCGTCGGGCGGCACCTACGGCGTGCACGCGACGCCCGCCGCGACGACCGTTCCCGAGGTGTGGCTGCTCGGATCGAGTGACTACTCCGCGAGGCTCGCCGCTGCCTACGGGCTGCCCTACGTGTTCGCGAACCACTTCTCGGGTGAGGGACTCGAGCGCATTCTCGCGCTGTACCGCTCGGAGTTCCGCCCGAACGAGCGCTACTCCGAGCCGCGCACGTTCCTCACTGCGAACGTCATCGCGGCGCCGACCGCCGACGAGGCGGAGGATCGCGCGCTCCCCCAGCTGCACATGATGGCGCGCCTGCGTACGAACATGCCCCTCGTTCCGCTCGAGACCGTCGAGCAGGCCAAGGCGAACGAGGGCTTCGACGGGCTCGCGCAGTCCGTGATGGCGGCAGCCCGCAGGAAGTGGTTCGTCGGCACGGGCGCCGACGTGGCATCCGCCCTCTCGTCCTTCGCGCAGCAGCACGGCGTCGACGAGGTCATGATCTCGCCGATCGCGGCGTCCTACGACGCGGAGCCCACGGATGCCGCGCCCGGCCGCACACAGACGCTCGAGCTGCTCGCGGCCGAGCTCGACCTCGCCGGCTGAGCCTGCGACGCCGACGCGGACCTAGCGTCCGGAAGTCATACGCAGCTGCAGCATCGCGGCGAAGCGCGCCTCGGGGTCGTCGAGGTCGAGGCGCGAGACCTCGGCCGCCCGGCGAAGCCGGTAGCGGAACGTGTTGGCGTGCACGAACATCGACGCGGCCGCGGCGGGCACGTCGCCGAAATGATCGAGCCACGCCTCGAGGGTGCGCAGCAGGCTCGCACCGTGCTGGGCGTCGTAGTCTCGCAGCACCGCGACGGGCCCGACCGGCTGCTCGCCGCGCGCGCTCACGATGTCGCGCAGCTCGATGAGCAGCGACTCCGTCTGGACGTCGGCGAGGCGAGCGACGCGTCCGGTCGCGTGCCGCTCGCGCAGCACGCGCAGCACGCGGTCCACGATCGTTCGCGACATCGCCACACCCGTGAGCTCGCGCGCCGCGGAACCCACTCCGACGGCGGCGGGCAGACGTGCCCCCACGCGCTCGAGGAAATCCTGCGCGACGCGCGACGCGCGCTCCTCCGCGGCGGGCTCGTCCCCGACCGGGAGGATCCCGTACACGACATCGCCGACGAGCGCCGCCGCCGAGCCGGCGCGGACGGCCGAGAGATGCACCGCGAAGGCATCCGCGAGTCGCTGCCGTTCCCCGAGCAGGAGTTGATCGGATGCCGCGGGCGAGCCCGCCGACGGCACGAGCGCGGCACCGAGCACGACGACCTGCTGACCGGCGAGCCCGAGCCGGCGCAATGCGCCGCGTGCGCTCGCCCCGCCTTCGAGCGCGGTCGCGACGAGCTCCGTCGACAGCCGGCGCTGCACATCGGCGCCGGCGCGGATCCGCAGCAGGTGCAGCGCGACGAGCTTCGCCGAGTCGCGCAGCGCGGCCGTCCGCTCGGGCGTGAGCGGTCCCTCCATCGCGGCCCACACCGAGCCGAGCACCTCATCGCCCGCCCGCACGCCGATCGCGACACGCTGCGTCGTGAGGTCTTCGTCGCCGATCGCGATCGGGTCGACGACGACGGGGTGGTCGTATCGGTAGAGGTCGCGGAAGACGCCGCGCTCGGTCAACACGCGCGCGAAGCGCTCGGGCACACGGCGCCCGATGATCGTCTCGGCGCGCGAGGCATCCGCCTCCTCCTGCCGGCCCGAGAAGGCGAGCACCACCGATGACCGGTCCTCGATCGTGACGGGGGCGTCCAGGAGCGCGGCGATCGCGTTCGCGACGGCGAACAGGTCTCCGGACGGGATCCCGCCGAGCGACTCGTGCTCGGCCTCGCCGATGTCGCCCTCAGCGAGCAGCGACCGCAGCAGGGCGGCGAGCTGGCCCCATGTCGCGCCTCGCGCGAGGCCCAGCAGCACGACTCCGCCGCGGTCGGCGGCGTCGCGCGCGGCATCCGTCAATTCGATTCCGGACCGCACGACGAGCGCGGCTGCTCCGCGCTGCGCGGCGTCGACGACCACCTTCTCGACGTCGTCCGCCGTCACGAGGCCGATGCCCAGAACGAGTGCGTTCTCGGGGTAGACCGGCTCGTCGATGGGGTCGTGGATCACGACTCCGCCGACGTCCACGGATGCCTCGACCGCGCCGTGCAGCGGCTGGAGCAGCGTCACGCCCAGATCGTCGAGGATGCGACCCAGGTCGGATCGTGGCCTCGGGCTCATGGACGGGAGCATAACCCGCCGCTCAGCTCCCCCGGCTGCCACGCGTCGCTCACGCGAACGGTACCCACTCCACGGACGTCGTGAGGTCGTCGAGGATCTCGGGGATCGGCTCGACGCCGAGGCCCGGGTCCTGGGGCACGTCGAGGTGCCCGTCGCGCATGACGAACGGGGGCGTGATGTCGGTCGCATAGAAGCGGTCGCTCGCCGACACATCGCCCGGGAGGGTGAATCCGGGCAGGGATGCGAGCGCGACGTTCGCCGCGCGCCCGATGCCCGACTCGACCATGCCGCCGCACCACACCGGCACGCCGTGCGCCGCCGCGAGGTCGTGGATGCGGCGGGCTTCGAGGTATCCGCCCACGCGACCGGGCTTGATGTTGATGACCTGGGTTGCGCCGAGACGGATCGCGGCGGCCGCGGTCTGGGCGGACGTGATCGTCTCGTCGAGGCAGATGGGCGTCTTCACGACGTTCGCGAGGTCGGCGTGGCCGAGCATGTCCTCCTCTTCGAGCGGCTGCTCGATCAGCAGGAGGTCGAATGCGTCGAGCTTCGCGAGGTGACGAGCGTCGCGCAGCGTGTAGGCGGTGTTGGCGTCGACCTGGAGCAGCACGTCATCGCCGAAGCGCTCGCGCACCGCGCGCACGGGCTCGATGTCCCACCCCGGCTCGATCTTGAGCTTTATTCGCACGTACCCTGCGTCGAGGTAGCCCCCGACCGCGTCGAGCAGCTGCGGGACGGACTCCATGATCCCCACCGACACCCCGCACGGCACGCGATCGTGCACAGCACCGAGCTCGCGCGCGAACGATCGCCCCTCGGCGCGCAGCTCGGCGTCGAGCACCGCCATCTCGAGGGCGCCCTTGGCCATGCGGTGGCCCTTGAACTTCTTGAGCGCCTCACCGACCGCGGGGGCATCCGCGACCCCGGACGCCGCGAGCGCGGGGATGAGGAACCGCTTCATGACGTCGACCGCGCCCTCGGTGTACTCGGGCGAGTAGATCGGGTCGGGCAGGGTCACGCACTCGCCCCAGCCGGTCGCGGCATCCGTCACGGCCTTCACCAACAGGATGTCGCGCGCCGTCTGCGTGCCGAACGACGTGCGGAACGGCGACACGAGCGGCATGGCGACCCGTCTCAACTCGAATCCCTCGATCTTCATCACGACGCTCCTCCCCCCGGTCTCACAATGTATCCCGCACCGCGTTCGAAGCCGACGATGCCCCCGCCCGCCGCGAACTGCGCGGTGAGTCTTTCGCGCACATCGCGTCGCCACGCTCGCGCCCGAACGGGGTCGGTCCGCCGCAGGGCCTCGATATCGGCGGGCACCTCGACGACGAAGACGTCGGATGCCGCGGCGTCCGCGCCCTCGCGCACGCCGGCCGCGGCCGCGGCGACGGCCGGGTCGAGCAGGTCCCACCGCACGAGCAGCCGATCGGTGTCGTCGCCGCCGTTGATCGTGTCGGCCATCGCGCCGTAGAAGTTCGCGAGGTACTCGATCGGCATCGCGTGCAGCTTCACGATGTTGAAGTACGCGTTGCGTGCGACGAGCGGATCGAAGGTCCACTCCACGGCGTCGATCCCCCGCTCGAGCGCCCACGCGCGCTGGTGCAGCTTCATCGCGAAGCCCACGGCGCGTCCGGCGTGCGACGGCGCGACGCCCGCGATGTGACTGTGCAGCGCGTGGCGCTCGGGCGTCGAGTGGAAGCCGACCGCGGCCCCCACGATCTCGTCGCCGTCGAACGCCGCGGCGATGTAGTTGCCGGCCTTGCCGAACGCGCGCAGCAGCTCGGGCGGCACCGGCGGGTTGTCGGGGCTGCGGCCCCAGATCCGCGAGAGCACCGCGATCACCGCGGCCTGCTCTTCGATGCCCGAGACCTCGCGCACCTCGACTCCGGCGCGGACCGCGGCGTCGCGCGCGGTGGTCAGCGCCGACGCGACGGCGTCCGCGGCGAATGCGAGGCCGGTCATGTCGGCACCGTCTCAGATGCGAGGTCGGCGACCATCTCGGCCACGAGCACCGTACGCGGAACGATCTGACTCACGACGACGTGCTCGTGCTCGGCGTGCGCGCCGCCGCCGACGGCGCCGAGGCCGTCGAGCGTGGGCACGCCGATGCCGGCGGTGAAGTTCCCGTCGCTTCCTCCGCCGACGGCGACGCCCGTGAGCGGGTCGAGCGCCAGGCGCGCGGCGATCTCCTTCGCGCGTGTGAAGAGGTCGGCGGATGCCGCGGCCTCGAGCGGCGGACGGTTGACGCCTCCCCGCACCGTGACACGCGCCCCCGGGGTCACGGGCTCACGCGCACGGATCGCCGCGTCGACCCGCTGCTGCTCGGCCGACGTGCGTGCGCGCACATCCACCCAGAACGACGCCCGCGCCGGGACGGTGTTGGTCGTGGAACCGGACCCCGCGACGGTCGGGGTCACCGAGGTGCCGACCGCGGGATTCGCGAGCGCGGCCACCGCGAGCACCTCGTGGGCCAGCTCCACGGTCGCGTTCACGCCCTTCTCGGGCTCGAGGCCGGCGTGGGCGGCGAGCCCGTCCACGACCACCTCGTAGAGCGAGACGCCCTTGCGCTCGAGCTTGAGGGCTCCCCCGACCGCGGAGGCTTCGAGCACGAGCGCGGCGCGCGCCCCGCGGGCGGTGTCTTCGATGAGGACGCGCGAGCTGGGCGACCCGACCTCCTCGTCGCCTGTCACGAGCAGCGTCACACCGTCGCGATCGTCGAGGGACGCGACGGCGTGGAGGGCCATCGCGAGCCCGGTCTTCATGTCGAAGCATCCGGGACCCGTCATGATGTCGCCCGACACCGTGAACGGGATCCGTTCGAGCGTGCCGATCGGCCACACCGTGTCGTGGTGCGCGAGGAGCACGACGCGCACGTCATCACCGAACCCCCAGCGCAGGTGGGTGACGCCGTCGACCACGATGCGCTCCGGCGCGACGCCGAGCAGCTGCTCGCCGAGGGCCGCGACGACATCGGCGGAGCGTGCCACGGCGGCGTGGTCGGCAGACGGCGACTCGCACTCGACGAGCCTGCGGACGGTGTCGACGATCGCATCGGCGACGAGGGGCACGCCGGTCATGCGGGCACTGCGACCTTCTCGGAGTCGGATGCTGCGCCGGGCGCCACCTCGTCGGACACCTTGGGCGTCGCGCGGGCGCCGAAGTGCATGTACTGCTCCCCCGTGGGCAGGGAGTAGAAGGTCACCGTGATCCACGTCTGGGTGCCGGGCGCACGCACGGCGAACTGCGCATCGTCCAGCGCGACCATCGGGTACTCCTCGGTCGGGTTCGGCTCGAGCTCGGCGAGCGGGCCGAGCACCGTCGAGCGCAGTCTCGGCCCGTCCTCGCCCGCGAAGACCTCCATGCGGACGGACGCACGCTCGTAGGTGCCGATGTACGGCGTGAGGTCGACGTCGACCGGCTCGTCGGGGACGACGACGGGCGCCTTCATCTCCACGCCGGCGAGCTCGGCGAAGATCTCGCTGTAGAGCGACTCGTAAAGGTCGCGCGTGTGACCGCCGTTGGTGAGCAGCGTGACGGCGAGCCCGGACTCGCCGTGGATGCGCAGGAACGCCGCCTGGCCGAGGGTGTTGCCGTCATGCCCGTAGAGCCGGTCGCCGTTCCAGTCGAAGCGGATCCAGCCGAGACCCCACGAGTCGCCGAGCACGTGCTTGTCGGGCACCTCCGCCTGGAACGCCTGCATCTGCGCGACGGTGTCTTCCGACAGCAGGCGCGTGCCGTCGGTCGAGACCCCACCCGCCATGTGCAGGCGCGCGAAGGCGAGCACGTCCTCGGCGCGGGCGGTGATGAGGCCTGCGGGGCCCACCGACCGCATGAGACCCCACGCCGGAGTGACGACCTGCTCTCCGTCGACGTCCACGTGCCCGACGGCCGCCCCGTGGAGGATGGCCTCTTCGGGGAGCGTGACGGTGTGCGTGAGGCCGAGCGGCCGGAAGAGCAGCTCCGCCATCGCGGCGTCCCACGTCTTGCCGGTGATCTTCTCGATCACGCGCCCGAGCAGCGAGAAGCCCGAGTTGCAGTACGACCACGTCGCGCCGAGCGGGTGGTTCCTGCCGGCGGTCCTGAGCACCTCGACGTACTTCTCGAGCGCGTCGTCTCCGCGACCGGTGTCGGTGAAGATGTCGCCGTCGATCCCGCTCGTGTGGGTCAGCAGGTGCCAGACGGTGACGCCGTCCGTGATCTCGTCGTCGCTGAGTTCGAGCTCGGGGATGACGTCCTTGACCTTCGTGTCGAGCGACAGCCTGCCGTCCTCGACGAGACGCATGACGACGGTCGCCGTCCACACCTTCGAGATGGACCCGATCTGGAACACCGAGTCCTTCGTCACCGGCGCACCCGTCGAGATGTTCTTGTTGAGCGTTCCGTGGACGGCCGTCACGACCTCGTCGTCGCGGCCGTCGCCCAGCCTGAGGATCCCCAACTGCGCGCCCGGCACCTTGTGCAGCCGGGCGAGCTCCGACAGGCGACGCTGCCAGCGGCCGGCGTCGATCTTCGCGGGGCGGGGGCCGGCGGCATCCGACGCGTACTGCTCGACCCATTCGACGACCCGACGGTTGTAGTCCATGCGGTGGCTCGGTGCGCCGAGGATCGGGAAGATGTGCGAGCCGCCAGGGTAGATCACAAGACGCGTCGGGACTCCGCGCTCGCGCAGCGCGTAGTGCCACTGCTCGGCCTGGCCGAGGGGGCAGCGCACGTCGTCGGCGCCGTGCAGCACGAGCGTCGGCGTCGTGACCTGATCGACCTTCGAGTACGGCGACAGCTCGGCGAGGCGCCCGCGGTCCGCCGGATCCCACGGCATCGCCCCCAGTTCGAGGACGTTCACCAGGTGGGCGTCGTCGCTCGTGCCGCCCATGCTCGTGAGATCGCTCACGACCCCGCCTGCGACCGCCGCCGCGAAGCGGTCGTCGCGGCTCGTGAGATAGCACGTCATGAAGCCGCCGTAGCTGTAGCCGGTCACTGCGAGGCGCTTCGGGTCGGCGATGCCCTCGGCGATGAGGCGGTCGATGGGCTCGAGGAAGTCCTTCGCGTCGGCCTCGCCCCACCGGCCGTTGACGGCGGTGAAGAACTCCTCCCCGTACCCGTCGCTGCCGCGGGGGTTGAGCATGAGCACGGTCCAGCCTCGCGCGACGAGCTCCTGATGGTAGAGGTGCATGTCGTCGACCGCGCCGTTCCAGGCGTTGTGCGGGCCACCGTGGACGTCGACGAGGAGAGGGCCGGGGCCGGATGCGTCGGGATCGCGCAGCAGCCAGCCCTCGACCGTGACGCCGTCGCTGATCTCGAACTCTCGTGACTCGCGCACGAACAGCTCGACGTCGTCGGGGGCCGAGCCGTGGTCGGTCACGACCGTCTCCTTCCCCGACGCGAGGTCGACGCGCACGATCTCCCCGAACGACGACGGCCCGGCGAGGCCGACGACCGCGGTGTCGCCCTGCACGGAGAGCCCCGACACGACGCGTCCCTCTCCGCCGAGCACGAGGCGGGGCTCGCCGCCATCGAGCGGAACGGCGTAGAGGTGCGAGCATCCGCGGTCGCGCACCGCGAAGACGACATCGCCCGACGCAGAAACGTGCGGCAGGCCACCGGGGTACGCGGGTGCACCGGGCATCACGTTGCGGTCGAGCGAGCCCGCGAGTTCGGTCGCCTCACCCGTCGCGATGTCGACCGAGTACAGCCGTGCGATGCCGGACGGATCGTGCGTCCAGCCGACCACGACGAGGCGATCGCCGTCGGGCGCGTAGGCGACCGTGCCCGCATAGCCGTCGGCGAACGCGACGACCTTGGCGGGAGCCGCCGGATCGGCGGGGTCGATCACGTGGACGGCGGAGCGGAAGGCGAGGTCGTCGACGCCCTCGGGTCTCGCGACGTAGGCGATGCGCGAGCCGTCAGGTGCCCACGCGGGGCTCGTCGCATGGGCGTCTGCCGACGTCAGCCGACGTACGTCGTCCGTCGCGAGATCGAGCACGTGCACCTGCATCCGCACGCCGCGCACGAAGCCGGAGCCGTCGGACTGATACTCGACGCCGTCGGCGACGATGGGCGAGGCCGCCCGCTTGGCGCGGTCCTCGTCGGTCTCACCTTCGTTCGCCTCGAGTTCGACGGGAGCGGAGAAGGCGATCTTCGTACCGTCGGGACTCCATACCGCGGCGCCCGCGCCGAGCGGCAGGTGCGTGCGCCGGCTCGCCTCGCCGCCCGCGACGGGGAGCGTCCAGAGCTGGCCATCGCGCTGGAACGCGAGCGTGGAGCCGTCGGGCGAGAAGACCGGCGACGCATCGGCGGTGCCGTGCGTGAGGCGGCGGGGCGCGGCATCCGCCTCGGCGATCCAGAGCGAGCTGACCGGCTTGTCGGCGTCGCCGTCGACGCCGCTCAGCACGTACGCGATGCGCGACCCGTCCGGCGACAGGGCGGGCTGGCCGGGGATGGTGATCGCGAGCAGGTCGTCGATGCGCAGTCTGCGGGTCACGGGGTGCTCCTCATGGTCGGGGCGGTGGGGACGCGGCCGGGGATGGCGGCCAGGAGTCGACGGGTGTACGGGTCCTGCGGGGCGGCGAGCACGTCGGCGGTCGCGCCCTCTTCGACGATGCGCCCGTCGTGCATGACGGCGACACGCGATGCGACGTAGCGCACGACGGCGAGGTTGTGCGAGATGAAGAGCATCGAGAGACCGAGCTCGCTCTGCAGCTCGCGCACGAGGTTGAGGATCGCGCCCTGGATCGACACGTCGAGGGCCGACGTGATCTCGTCCGCGATGAGCACCCGCGGGCGCCCCGCGAGGGCGCGTGCGATCGCGACGCGCTGGCGCTGCCCGCCCGACAGCTGCGACGGATACGCCGCCGCCCGTGCGGGGTCGAGGTGCACCAGCTCGAGCAGCCGCTCGACCTCGTCGCGCCGCGCCGCGCGCTTGATCTCCTTCGGCAGAATCTCGGCGACGCTCTCGCCGACCGTCATGCGCGGATCGAGCGACGAGTACGGGTCCTGGAAGACCATCTGCAGCGGACGCCGTCCTCGGCGCACGTCGATCGCGCGGCCGTCGAGGAGGATGCGCCCCGCGTCGACGGGAACGAGGCCGACCGCGGCCCGCGCGGTCGTCGACTTGCCGGAGCCGGATCCGCCGACGAGCCCGAGCACCTCGCCGTCGGGCACGGTGAGGCTCACACCGTCGACCGCCCTCGTCGCCGAACGGCCCGATCCGTAGCAGACCGTCACATCCTCGAAGCGGAGCTCGCTCATGCGACGACCTCCTCGGTGTCGCGCGCGACCTCGGCGACGGGCGTCGGAAGCGGCTCGCCCGCGTGCCAGCACGCGACGCGGGCGGTGGGTGCGACCGGGACGAGGTCGGGATCGACGGCGCGGCAGTGCGCGTCGGCCAGAGGGCATCGCGGCGCGAACGCGCACCCGGCGGGCACGTGCGCGGGATCCACCGGGCGCCCGGGCACCGTCGCGAGCGGCCTGTCGAGGTCGGTCTGCATGTCGGGCACCGCGGCGAGCAGAGCTCGCGTGTACGGATGCCGGGCCCGCGACAGCTCGGACACCGGGAGGTCCTCGACGATGCGCCCGGCGTACATCACGAGCACGCGATCGCAGATCTCGGCGATGACCGACACGTCGTGGCTGATGAGGAGGATCGCGACGTCGTCGTCGTCGCGGATGGACCTCAAGAGATTCAGCACCTGCTGCTGGACGGTCACATCGAGGGCCGTCGTCGGCTCGTCGGCGATGATGAGCTTCGGGCTGCCCATGAGCCCCATGCCGATCATGGCGCGCTGACGCATGCCGCCCGAGAACTCGTGCGGATACTGGCGCGCGCGGCGCTCGGGGTCGGTGATGCGCACGGCGCCGAGCCGGTCGACCGCGCGGTCGTGCGCCTCCCGTCGACTCATGCCGTGGTGGTGCGTCGCGACCTCGGCGAGCTGACCGCCCATGCGCTTGGTGGGGTTGAAGCTCGTCATCGGATCCTGGAACACCATCGCGAGCGAGTTGCCGAGAAGGCGCCGGTGGTCGGCGGGGTCGCCCTCGAGCAGATCCGCGCCGACGAAGCGCAGCGTGTCGGCGTCGACGACGCCCGGCTCCTCGACGAGCTGCGCGATCGCGAGCGCCGTGAGCGACTTGCCCGACCCGGACTCCCCCACGATGCCGACGACCTCTCCTCGGCGCAGCGAGAAGCTCACTCCCCGCACCGGCTGCACGGGACCCTCCTGGCCGGGGAACGTCACGGTGAGGTCGCGGATAGCGAGGATCTCGTCGGGAGACGCGGGGGCGGATGCCCCGACTGCACGCCGCGGCTGGACCGCGGCGAGTCGTGCGACGATCCCGGTCGACTCGATCCCGAGCGCGCGCGCCGCGGCCTCCCCCACGAGATTGAAGGCGAGTCCCGCGATCACGACGGCGATGCCCGGCGCGAGCGCCGCGAGCGGGTTGAGATAGATGCCCGAGAGCCCCTCCATCATGAGGCGACCCCAGTCGTAGGCGGGCGGCTGGATGCCGAGCCCCAGGAAGGAGAGCCCTGCGAACGACAGCAGGGCCGCACCCGCGCCGATCGTCGCGTTGACGATGAGGGGTTCGCCGATGTTGGGGAGGATGTGCCGGAAGAGCACCCGGAACCGCCCGATGCCGCCCACGCGGGCCGCCGCCACGTAGTCGCGCGATGCGACGCCCGCGACGAGCGTCTGGCACAGGCGGGCGAAGCTCGGCGCGCCGGCGAGTCCGATCGCGAGCGTGGCGCCGAGCCAGCCGGTCCCGAAGATGACCGCGAAGAACAGCGCGAGCAGCAGGCCCGGGAACGCGACCGCGATGCCCACGAACCAGGTGACGGCACGCCCGGCACGCCCGAGCAGCAGCGGCGCGACTCCGAGGACGAGTCCCGCCGTGACGGCGACGAGGGTCGCGACGAGCGCGAGCGACACCGACAGGCGGGTGGCGACGAGCACCCGCAGCAGCAGGTCTCGCCCGAGACCGTCGGTGCCGATCGGATGCTCCGGCGACGGGCCCGCGAGGATGTCGTCGGTGTCGACGACCGCGGCCTGCTCGCCCCACAGGATCGGCGCGAAGACGGCGGTGAGCAGGACGATCGCGAGGAGGATCGCCGCCGCGGCTCCCAGCGGCGTGCGAAGCGTTCGACGGACGGCGCGCATCAGTTCTCCGCCACCGTCGTGCGTGGGTCGAGCATGGCGAGGATCGCGTCGACGATGGTGTTGATGATGAGCACTCCCGCCCCGTAGACGAGCACCGTGGCCTGGGCCATGGGGTAGTCCTTGGTCTGGATCGAGCTCACGATCGTCGAGCCCAGTCCGGGCCACGCGAACACGTTCTCGACGAGGACGGTGCCGACCACGAGCGAGCTGAGCAGCAGGCCCGCGAGCGTGAGCGTGGCCGTCACGGCGTTCGGCAGAGCGTGACTCAGGTAGATGCGCCACGGGGGCAGGCGCTTCGCTCGCGCCGTGCGCACGAAGTCGGCTTCGAGCACCGACAGCATCTCGACGCGCACGATGCGGGCCAGCACCGCCGCCGGCCCGAGAGAGAGCGCTACGACGGGCAGGATGTACGACTCGGGTCCGCTGCGGCCCGCGATCGGCAGCCACCCGAGCGCCACGCCGAAGATCGACACGAGCGCGACGCCGAGCAGGAAGTCCGGGATCGCCGACACGAAGATGCTCCCCGACGCGAAGCCGAGCTCGAGCCGACGGGCCCTCCCACGGCGTGTCGCCACCGCGACGGCGACGCCGATCGGCACGGAGACGATCACGGCGCACACGAATGCGAGCACGGCGAGGCTCGCGGTGGCCGGCAGGCGCTGCGCGATCGTCTGGGCGACCGGGAGACCGGTCTGGATCGACGTCCCCAGGTCGCCCGTGAGCACCCCGCGGAAGTACTCGATGTACTGCACGATGAGCGGATCGTTCAGCCCGAGCGCCCGGCGGCGCGCCTCGACCAGCTCGGCGGACGCGGTCGGCCCGAGCGCGACGCGCACAGGGTCGCCCGGGATGAGATGGATCATGAGGAACGCCGCCGTCATGAGCACCCACAGCGACACGAGCAGCCGCCCCGTCCGCCGGGCGATGAACCGCAGCCAGCGGTGGTCGCCGGCACGGCGCGCCTCCCGAGTGGGCAGGGCGGTTGCTGAAGTCATGGGTGCGTGATCCTTCTCACACCGGTCGCCCGGCGTGGGTCGTCGTACTCTCCGATTCCGACGCGGCTCAGTCGGCCAGCATCCGGATGCTCGTGGGGATGATGGTGTCGATCATCTGGAACTCCGCGCCCTTGCCGAAGGTCTTCACGATGTTGTTCGCGAAAGGCACCAGGTCCGCGGACTGGAACAGCGCGGCCTCGGCATCCGCCCACGTGTCGCAGCCCTCGGTGCCGACCATTCCCATCGCCTCGGCGACACCCGCCTCGTAGTCGGCGTTCCGGATGCCCGCGAAGTTCGTGCCGTCGGGCGCGGCGGGTCCGGAGACGAACCCGACGACCTGGTCGGGGTTGTTGACGTTGAGCGGGATCCACGCGACGTCCCACGCACCGGTGCCGAAGATCGCGTTCGTGAGCGTCGTCGAGTCGTTCTGCGTCGGCGTGGCGTCCACGCCGATCTCCTTCCACTGCTGCGACGCGAGCTCGGCGGCGGACGTGCCGCCGTTGCCCAGGGTGTTGGCGTACAGGAAGGTGAGGGACAGCTTCTGCCCGTCCTTCTCGCGGATGCCGTCGGAGCCCTCGACCCACCCCGCCTCGTCGAGCGCCGCCTTGGCCGCTTCGACGTCGGTCTCGGGCACGTTCCCGCTCACGGAGTCGTAGACGCACGCGGACGGCGGGACGATCGACAGGCGCTTGGCGGGCGCGCCGGCGTCGCCGGTGAGCACCTTCTGCAGCTCGGGCAGGTCGAGCGCCTGGGTGAGCGCCATGCGCACCGCGGGATCGCTCGTCGCGTGCGCCTCGCCCTGGTTGTACCATTGCTCGCCCACGAGCGCCTCAACGCTCTGCGAGAAGAGGCCTGCCCCTTCGAGCCGCTTCGCGTCCGGCCCAACGATCGCGGCAGCGTTGATCTCGCCCGACATCACGAGGTTCGCCGCGGTCGTCTCATTCGGGATGATGCGCGCGACGACCGTGGCGGGAAGCCCCTGCTCGTCGGCGGTCACGCCGCCCGGTCCCCACGCGTACTCCTCATTGAGCTCGTACGTGTAGTGGTCGTTGGGCACGGCCTCGGTCAGCACATACGGACCGGTGCCGAGCGTGCTCGCGGCGAGCTGGTCGCGGTCGTCCATGCCCGCGTCGCACACCATCGGCACGTTCGCGAGGCCCTCCAGCGCGAACGGCGCGGGGGCCGCGAGCTCGACCGTGAGCGTGGCGCCGTCGGCCTCGGCCGAGGCGATGGGCGCGAGGAACGTGCCGAGGAAGGGGCTCTGGTTCTCCGGGTCGCCGATCCACAGCAGGTTCGCGGCGGCCGTCTCAGCGGTGAACTCCGAGCCGTCGGAGCATGTGATGCCGTCGGCGAGCGTCAGGGTCATGGTCGTGCCGTCGATGCTCCAGTCGGTCGCGAGCTGCGACTGCAGCTGCCCGTCCTCGTCGATGCTGAGCAGACTGTCGTACGCGAACTGCGTGAGCTGGAACAGCGCGCTCACCGCCGAAAGCTGCGGGTCGAGCGCACCGGGATCGGCGACCATCGACAGCGTGAACGTGCCGCCGTCGACGTAGTCCGACGACTGACTGTCGCCACCGCCTCCCGAGCCGGAACAGCCGGCGAGTGCGACGGCGACGACTGCGGCCGTGGCGATGACCACGGCGGACCTCGTGTGGGAGTGCATGCGGGTCTCTTTTCTGCTGGAGCGGGGGCGCTGGTGCGGTGGTGTCATCGGGATCAGTCGACGCGGCCGATTGCGCGACCGTAGTGCAGGTACTTGCTGCGTCCGTTTCCGTCGTCGCCGAGGAAGGCGTAGACGACGTGCATCTCCTTCATCATCGGCTCGAGCGCGATCAGCTCCCGCTCACCGAGGCCGACGAGCCGGACGCGCTCGGGCTGCTCGCCCATCTCGAGCAGGATCCCCTTCGGGGTGCTGTCGAGCCAGATGCGACCCTCGTCGTCGACGCTGACGGTCATGTCGAAGGTCGAGTTCGAGTACGCGCCGACGAGCGGCGCGGGGTCGACGTCGACCGGTTCGGCGGGCGGCTTCGGGAAGTCGTGCAGCGTCGCGTCGGCGGCATCCGTCACGATCCGCTTGACGACGTCGTCGAAGAGCGCGATGACGTCGCCGCCGTTCGTGAGAAGCGCCACGGCGAGGCCGGCCTCGGGCACGACACGCAGGAAGGCGGACTGTCCGATGGTGCTGCCGTCGTGGCCGATGACTGTGGGGGTCGCGCTCGACATGATCTCCCAGCCGAGACCCCACGCCTCGCCCATGCCGGTGAGGCGGGGCAGGTCGACCTGCTTCTCCTGCATGGCGGCGACGGATGCCTCGGACAGCACGCGCGCACCGTCGGCGGCGACACCCCCTTCGAGGTGCATGCGGGCGAACGACACGAGGTCGTGCGCCGTCATGGCGAGCATCGAGCCGGCGGGCTCATTCGACTTCGCGAGCGCCCACACGGGGGCGGGCGTCTCGACGCCGCCCTCGCCCTTGCCCACGTGCCCGACGGCGGCGCGGAACAGGATCGCCTCGTAGGCGCTCGGGGCGACGTGCGTGAGACCGAGGGGCGTCACGAGATGTTCTGTGAGGGCCGCCTCGAACGGCTTCTCGCGCAGCACCTCGACGAGGCGCCCGAGCACGACGAATCCGGCGTTGTTGTATGCGAACAGCTCGCCCGGCGAGAACACCTGGGGCAGGTCGGCGAGCGTCGCGACGTACTTCTCGATCGCGTCGTCGCCGCGACCCGTATCCGTGAAGACGTCACCCTCGAATCCGGCGCGGTGGCTGAGCAGCTGGCGCGTGGTGATCTCGGCGGCGGCACCGTCATCGGCGATCCGGAACTCGGGCAGATAGCGCCGGACGGGCGCGTCGAGGTCGAGCAGCCCGTCGTCGACAAGCTGCATGACGAGCGTCGCCGTCCACACCTTCGTGATCGACCCGATCTGGAAGACCGATTCCACGGTCGCCTCGACGCCGGTCGCCGTGCTCAGCACCCCCGCTGCGGCCTCGACGACGGCGCCGTCCTTGAGGACGGCGACGGATGCGCCGGGCACGCCGTGCTCGCGCACGAGGCGGGCGAACTCGGCATCGAGGAACGCGGAGATGTCAGCGAGGGTGTCCATCCCCACACGATAGGTTTCTCGCGGTTGCGTGGTTTCGTCGCGCTCGACAAATCGGATGCCCCGAATCAGTCCGCTTCGACGAAAGCGGTCACGTCGACGAGTGCGCGCTCACAGCCAGCCGATGAACTTCTCGGGCGTGATGACGACCGCGACCGAGTACTCGTCCTCGATGCGGTCGATCTTCCATCCGAGGCGGTCGAGGGCGGCCTGGTACTTCGCGAAGTACGCGTCGCCGAGGCGGTCGATCCACACCCTCGTCGACTCGGGCGAGATGACGGCGGTGCCCTGGATGATGTGCACGTCGTCGCCGACCTCGTCGGTCTCGAGATGGAACAGCACTTTCGGGTCGGCCTGGATGTTGCGGGTCTTCACCGAGTGCGGCTGCACGAACACGAGGATCGTGCCCTCGTGCCAGAAGAACCACACCGGCACGGCGTGCGGGTACCCGTCGCGCCCGTTCGTGCCGAGCCAGCCGATCTCATCCGTCTCGAGCCGCTCCAGCGTGCGGGCGTGGATCTCGTTCGTGGGATCGAGTTCGAGCTTCGTCGGCATCAGACCTCCGGTTCTCCGCTGAGCAGCCCACGGAGCCAGTCGCGGGCCTCGACGAACACGTCGTCGGAATATCGTTCGGGATAGTGGACGACCACCCTGTCGGCGCGCGGGTACGACCCGAGGAACACGACCTTCGGGCTGAAGCGCCGGAGCCCGAGCAGTGCGTCGGCCATGCGCTCGTCCTGGATGTGCCCGTCGGCGTCGATCACGAACCGGTACCGGCCGAGGGCGTCGCCGATGGGGCGGGACGCCAGCAGCGACAGGTTGATGCCCCGCGTCGCGAACTGCTCGAGCATCTCGAGCAGCGCACCCGGCCGGTCTTCGGGCAGCTCCACGATGAGCGATGTCTTGTCGGCCCCCGTCGGCGGGGGCGGCGGAACCGTGCGCCCCACGAGCACGAAGCGGGTCACCGCGTTCGGGTTGTCGCCGATGCTCTCGGCGAGCAGCTCGAGCTCGTGGTGCTCGAGGATCCCGGGCGGGGCGATCGCGGCATCCGCATCGCTCGTCCCGTCGATCAGGCTGACGGCACTCGCGACATTGCTCGCGGCCGGGATGTGCGCGTGGGTGGGCAGGGTCTTGGTGAGCCACTGCAGGCACTGCGCGTAGGCGACCGGATGCGCCGCCACGAGCGACACGTCTTCGAGGCGTGTTCCCGGGCGGCCGACGAGGACGAACTGGACGGGGACCAGATACTCACCCACGATCCGGAGGCCGGGAACGGTCGCGAGCGCGTCCTGCGCCGTCGAGACACCGCCGTCGACCGAGTTCTCGATCGCGATCATCGCGGCGTCGGACGTGCCGTCGATGACGTCGTTGAGCGCTTCGCCCACGTTGCGCACGGGCCGCCAGATCTGGTCTCGGGCCTCGGGAACCTGCGCGAGCGCCGCTTCGGTGAACGTGCCCGCCGGGCCGAGATAGCTGTACGTGCGGCGACGGGGAGCCTCGGGCTGGTCGGTCACGGCGTTCAGCCTAGTCCGGGGCGAAGACACGTCGCTCCGCGTCCGGGTCGATGCGAAACCGACGGGCCTTTCGTCCCGTCCGCAGGATCGGTGCGCAGCGAGCATGGAGTCAGCGGTCGGGACGACGGAGCACGAACGATTCGGCTGAACCCCGTGGGTCACCTCGTCGGTGCGAAGTCACCCGGCCGCTTTCACCGCATGCGGCGAGGGTTCGCGTGCGCGGGCGACGTCGCAAGGGGAGCATCCGCCCGCTCGATCCCTTCCCCATTGACGCATCGACGAAGGAACGTCCATGAACAGCATTCCTCCGGTCCCGCCGGCTGCGCCGGCGCCGGCCCCCGACGCGACGCCGCAGTACTCCGCACCGCAGTACGCCGCGCCATCGTCGCCGCCTCCGCATCAGGGGCTCGCCGCGCCGCCCACTCCCGGCAAGCAGTTCATCGCCGCGTGGCTGCTGTCGTACTTCCTCGGCGTCTTCGGCGTCGACCGCTTCTACCTGGGGAAGGTCGGCACCGGCATCCTGAAGCTGATCACGTTCGGCGGATTCGGCATCTGGTGGCTGATCGACCTCATCCTGATCCTCGCCGGCGCGGCGCGCGACAAGGACGGACGCCCGCTCGACGGATACGACCGGTACAAGAAGGTCGCGTGGATCGTCACCGGTGCGATCGTCGCACTCGGAATCGTCATCAGCGCCATCAACGGTGCCGTCGCCGCGAGCCTCAGCAGCGCCTCGTCGCCCACCGACACCACGCAGATCTCCCGCGAAGAGCCCCTGGCCGAGGAACCGGCCCCCGTGGACGACCGCGAAGCGGTGCCGGGCCTCGTCGGCCTGACCGTCGCGGAAGCCCGTGCCGCGGTGGAGGACGCCGGATTCGTGCTCGCTGTGCCGGACGGCACCGGCGACGACTGGGTCGTCCTGACGCAGACGCTCTCGGAGGGCCGCCAGGCGGACCCCGGCACCGAGATCCTCGTCACCGCGGAGGCGCCGAAGCCCGTGCTGACGCTCGCCCAGGAGAACGCGGTCCGGCGGGCGCAGTCGTACCTCGATCTCACCGGCTTCTCCCGCACCGGCCTCATCGAGCAGCTCGAGTTCGAGGGGTACTCGACGGAGGACGCGACGTTCGCCGTCGACTTCGTGGACGCCGACTGGAACGCCGAAGCGGCCGAGAAGGCCGAGTCCTATCTCGAGCTCACGGCGTTCTCGCGGCAGGGCCTGTACGAGCAGCTGGCCTTCGAAGGCTTCACGCCGGAGCAGATCGAGTTCGCGCTGGCCGCGGTCGGCTACTGAGTCACCCGTCGAGGCGGGAGAGCCGTGTGGCGGTTCTCCCGCCTCGATGCAACCCGGCGACAGAACGCCGCGCCGCGCGGCAGACTAAACGCATGACTCGTGCAGGACAGCCAGCGGAAGCATCCGACCTCATCGACGTCGACGAACTCATCGCCGCGTACTACGACCGCAGACCGGATGCCTCGAACCCGGCCCAGCGCGTCGCGTTCGGCACGAGCGGTCACCGCGGTTCGGCCCTCACGACGAGCTTCAATGAGGACCACATCCTCGCCACGACGCAGGCGATCGTCGAGTACCGGCGCTCGCAGGGGATCACGGGGCCCCTGTTCCTCGGGCGCGACACGCACGGCCTGTCGCTTCCGGCCGAGCGCAGCGCGATCGAGGTGCTCGTCGGCAACGGGGTGGACGTGCGGGTGGACTCGCGCGACTCGTGGGTTCCGACGCCGGCCTTGAGCCACGCGATCCTCACGCACAACCGTGGGCGCGCCGCCGACGATCCGGGGCGGGCGGACGGGATCGTCGTCACGCCGAGCCACAATCCGCCGCGCGACGGCGGCTTCAAGTACAACCCGCCGCACGGCGGGCCGGCCGACGTCGACGCCACGAGCTGGATCGCGCGGCGCGCGAACGAGCTCATCGCGGCAGGACTCGACGGCGTCGTCCGCACGCGTTTCGCCGACCTCGACGCGGACTCGCTCGGCGAGTACGACTTCCGCGACGCATATGTGCGCGACCTCGCGAACGTGATCGACATGGATGCGATCCGCGCGTCGGGCATCCGCGTCGGCGCGGACCCGCTGGGCGGGGCATCCGTCGATTACTGGGCGCTCATCGCGGAGATGTACGGGATCGAGCTGACCGTCGTGAACCCCGACGTCGACCCGACGTGGAAGTTCATGACGCTCGACTGGGACGAGAAGATCCGCATGGACCCGTCGTCGCCCCACGCGATGGCCGCCCTCGTCGCGCGACGCGGCGACTACGACCTGCTCACGGGCAACGACGCCGACGCCGACCGACACGGCATCGTGACGCCCGATGCGGGGCTCATGAACCCCAACCACTACCTCGCGGTCGCTATCGACTACCTGGCGACGCACCGACCGGACTGGCCGACGGATGCCGCGGTCGGCAAGACCCTCGTCTCGTCGATGATCATCGACCGGGTGGTCGCCGCGCTCGGGCGTCGGCTGTTCGAGGTGCCGGTGGGCTTCAAGTGGTTCGTGCCCGGGCTGCTCGACGGGTCGATCGTCTTCGGCGGCGAGGAGTCGGCGGGAGCGTCGTTCCTGCGGCGCGACGGCTCGGTGTGGACGACCGACAAGGACGGGATCATCCTGTGCCTGCTCGCGTCCGAGATCCTCGCCGTCACGGGAAAGACCCCGTCGCAGCGGTACGCCGAGCTCGAGGCGCAGTTCGGGTCGTCGGCGTACCAGCGCGTCGACGCGCCCGCCACTCCGGCGCAGAAGGCGGCCCTCGCCGAGCTCTCGCCCGAGGCGGTCACCGCGACCGAGCTCGCCGGCGAGCCCATCACGGCGAAGCTGTCGCACGCACCCGGCAACGGCGCCGCGATCGGCGGACTCAAGGTCGTGACAGATGACGCGTGGTTCGCCGCGCGCCCCTCCGGCACCGAGGACGTCTACAAGCTCTACGCCGAGTCCCTGCGCGGACCCGAGCACCTCGCGCAGGTGCAGGAGGAGGCGCGCGCCGTCGTATCCGAGGCCCTCGGCGGAGTGTGACGGTCTCTGTCTAGAGGCGGGCCGCCCAGCGGGCGGCCCGGGCCAGGAGCATCCGGTGCTCCCGCGAATCGTACGAGCGCTCGTGGTGACCGAGCGCCGATACGGCGACGCGGGTGGCGCCTGCTTCGCGCACCCACAGCAGCGGATGCCGCACGCCGTCGAGCTCGTGCGCCGCGAGCACGAGGATGTCGGGGGCGTCGATCACGAGGTCGGTGTACCGCTCGTCGTAGAGCGTGAAGTCGTCCGCGGCGGCCGTGATCGGATGGTCGCGGTCCACGATCCGCACGTCGGCGTCGGAGATGTCCGGATGCCACGAGGTCCCGTCCACCCACGCCCCGCCGATCGTCTCGCGCCAGAGCGGCACGTCGCGGAGGGTGAGAAGCGAACTGTGGACCGAGAGAACGCCGATCCCGCGCGCGAGCGCCGAGGCGAGGCCGGATGCCGCATCCGAGGCGATCTCGCCCTCCCCCTCCCCCGGGCCGGCGTTCATCACAAGGAGGTCGGAGCCCCCGAGCGCCGCGAGCGCGGCCTCCGGCTCGCCGAACACCGTGACCGTCCAGCCGTCGTCCGTGAGCGTCTCCGCGACGCGCGCGGATGTCACGGCGAACGCGTGGTGCGGGTCGCTGTAGCGCCCGCCTCCGCTCGCGATGACGGCGGTCGGGTTCGGGGAGTCCGTGGCCATGAGGCCGAACCTACCGGGCAGAACCTCAGCCGCCGAGGTTCACCCAGATTCCCTTCGTCTCGGTGTAGGCGTCGAGCGCGTTCGCGGCCATCTCGCGCCCCCACCCGCTCGCCTTGAAGCCGCCCCACGGGGCCGCCGGGTCGAGCATCGGCATCGAGTTGATGTAGACCTCGCCGGCCCGGATGCCGTGTGCGAGCCGGTGCCCGAGCGCGACGTCCTTCGTCCACACGCACGCGACGAGTCCGTAGTCGGTGTCGTTCGCCTGCGCGACGAGCTCCTCGGGGTCGTCGTACGAGATGACGGGGAGCACCGGTCCGAAGATCTCCTCGCGCGCGATCGTCATGTCGTGCGTGACTCCGCGGAAGAGCGTGGGCTCGAAGAAGAATCCCGCGGCGAGATCGCCGTCCGCGCGCTTTCCGCCGAGCACCACCTCGGCGCCCTGCTCGATGCCGCCCTTCACGTAGCCCTCGACGCGCGCGAGCTGCTCCTCCGACACGAGCGGTCCGAGCTGCGTGTCGGGAGCCAGCCCCGGGCCGAGCTTCATGTTCGACATCGCCGAGCCGAGCTTGTCGGTGAACTCGTCGACGCGGCTCGAGTCGACGTAGAACCGGCTGTACGCGGCGCACGCCTGGCCGCTGTTGAACAGGCCGCCGAGCATGCTGCCGATCACCGCCTGGTCGATGTCGGCGTCCTTCAGCACGATGTTGGGGGCCTTGCCGCCGAGCTCGAGGCTCACGCGCTTGAGGTTTCCGGCCGACGCGCGGACGATCGAGCGCCCGACCTCGGTCGATCCCGTGAACGACACCTTGTCGACCCGCGGGTGGTCGACGAGCGCCTGCCCGACCTCCGGACCGCCCGTGACGAGGTTCACGACTCCCTTCGGCACGCCCGCCTCTTCGACGAGCTCGACGAGGCGCGTGGTCGTGAGCGGCGTCTGCTCGGCGGGCTTGAGCACGACCGTGTTGCCGGTCGCGAGCGCGGGTGCGAGCTTCCAGACCGCGATGGCGAGCGGGAAGTTCCACGGCGTGATGAGCGCGCACACGCCGACCGGCTCGCGCCGCGTGTAGTGCAGGTAGCCGGGCACCGAGATCGAGCTGACGGTGCCGTCGAGCTTCGTCGTCCACCCAGCGAAGTAGCGGAACATGTCCGCCGCGCCGGCCATGCTGCCGCGCGCGAACCCGACGACCTGACCGACGTCGCGGCTCTCGAGCTCGCCGAGCTCATCGGCGTGCTGCTCGATGAGGTCGGCGATGCGCCACAGCAGCTTCCCGCGTGCGGCGGGAGTCATGTCGCGCCATGCGGGGTCGTCGAAGGCGCGTGCGGCCGCGTCGACCGCGGCGTCCACGTCGGATGCGGATGCCTCGACCGCCGTGCCGATGACCGCACCGGTCGACGGGTCGAGCGTCTCGAACGTGCCCGCGCCGGATCCTGTCGTCCACTCTCCGTCGATGTAGAGCTGCCCCGTGAATGCCATGCGATCTCCTGTCGTCGCGTCAGTCGAAGAGGACCATGCCGCGGATGTTGCGGTGCTCCCGCATGTCCACGTAGCCCTGGTTGATGTCTTCGAAGTCGTAGGTGCGGGTCACGAGCTGGTCGAGCTTCAGCTCGCCGTCCATGTACAGATCGAGGAGCCTCGGGATGTCGTAGCGCGGGTTCGCGCTGCCGAACAGGGCGCCCACGAGGCGCTTCTCGTACGCGGTGATCTCGAACATCGAAGCGGTGATCGTCGTGTCGGTCACGTCTGCGAGCGACGTCAGCGCGACGGTGCCTCGCTTTCCGACGAGCGAGAGCGCGTCGCCGACGATCTCGCCCGTCGCGACGTCGACGGTGATGATGGCGGAGTTCGCCATGCGGCCCCACGTGAGCCCGGGCAGCGCCTCCCGCGCCTCGGCGGCGCTCGCGAACGTGTGAGTCGCGCCGAAGGTCCGCGCCTCCTCGCGGTTGAACTCGGAGGGGTCGATCGCGAGGATCTGCTTCGCGCCCGCCATCGCCGCGCCCTGCACGGCGTTCGCGCCCACCCCGCCGATGCCGAGCACGGCGACCGTGTCACCGGGCTTGACGCCGGCCGCGTAGACGGCGGTGGCCCAGCCGGTGGTGACGCCGCATCCGACCAATGCCGCCTTGTCGAGCGGGACGTCGTCGCGGATCTTCACGACCGAGGTCTCGCGCACGACCGTGTACGGCGAGAAGGTGCCGAGCATGCACATGAGCCGCGCGTCGTGGCCGTTCACGTGGTGGCGCGACGTCCCGTCGCGCTGCAGGCCCACCCCGATGCCGGCACCCTCGTCGCACAGGTTCTGGTGACCGGTGGCGCACGACTCGCACTTGCCGCATGCGGGAATGAAGCTCAGCACGACGTGGTCGCCGACTGCGAGGTCGGTGACCCCGGGCCCGACCTTCTCGACGATTCCGGCGCCCTCGTGCCCGCCGATCACGGGGAGCGCGTCGAAGGGCAGCTCGCCCGTGCGCACGTGCTCGTCGGACTGGCAGAGTCCCGTCGCCGCGAGCTTGACGAGCACCTCGCCTTCGCCGGGGTCGTCGAGCTCGAGCTCCTCGATGCGCCAGTCCTGTCCGTACTCCCACAGCACGGCGGCACGCGTCTTCACATCGTCCTCCTCGTCGAGGTCGTCGGGTTGTCGATCTCTCGTGACCATACGGCGGACGTCGGCGCGCGAACCGTGCGGATTTCACCAGGTGGGAGACGTCGTGAGTGAGTGCGCCTCCCCGTCCCGCCCCTTCTGTCGAATCGCCAAGAAGTGCGGCCGCAGGCGGCCATTCCTGGCGGGTCGCCAAGAAGGGGGACGGCGGGTTCGGGCGCGCGAGCGCCCATCGGGGAGAATGGCCGAGGCGATCCGGCGGATGCGGCGCCCACCGACCCCTGAGGAGCGACATGTCCTGGCTCGTGACCGGCGGCGCCGGCTACATCGGCGCACACATCGTGCGCGCTCTCGGCGACGCGGGTCTGTCCCCCGTGGTGATCGACGACCTTTCGAGCGGCCACGAGGAGTTCGTGCCCTCCGACGTGCCGTTCGTGCGCGCATCGATCCTCGATCGCGGGCGGCTCGAGCGCACGTTGCGCGACCACGGCGTCGAGGGCGTCATCCACGTCGCGGGTTTCAAGTACGCGGGGGTGTCGGTGCAGCGTCCGCTCCACACGTACGCGCAGAACGTCGAGGGCACGCGCATCGTGCTCGAGGCGATGGCGGCGGCCGATGTCTCCAACATCGTGTTCTCCTCGAGCGCGGCCGTCTACGGCACGCCCGACGTCGACCTCGTGACCGAGGACACCGCGAAGCGCCCCGCGTCGCCGTACGGCGAGTCGAAGCTCATCGGGGAGTGGCTGCTGCGGGACCAGGCCGTCGCGACGGCGGAGTCGGAGCATCCGCTTCGCCACACGTCGCTGCGCTACTTCAACGTCGTCGGCTCCGCCGACCCCGAGGTCTACGACTCGAGTCCGCACAACCTCTTCCCTCTCGTGTTCGAGGCCCTCCTCGACGGCCGCACGCCGCGCATCAACGGCGACGACTACGCGACGCCCGATGGCACGAACGTCCGTGACTACGTGCATGTGCACGACATCGCCCTTGCACACGTCGTGGCCGCCCAGCGGCTCGCGTCGGGTGACCACATCGAGCCCGCGTACAACCTCGGCTCGGGCGACGGCCTGTCGGTGCGTCAGATCATGGACGCGATGGCCCGCGTCACGGGAATCGACTTCACGCCCGAGATCGGTCCCCGGCGCCCGGGCGACCCCGACCGCATCGTCGCGTCGGGTCAGCTCGCCGCGCGGGACCTCGACTGGCGCATGCGGCACACGGTTGACGAGATGGTGCTCTCGGGGTGGGAGGCCCGCCGCGCCGCCCGCTGATCCCTCACAGTCGGCGCGCGAGGCTCGCGCCCGCGGCGCGCAGCCAGCGCGCGGGTTCGGCGAGCGCGGCATCCGTCGATCCCGCGAGCTCGGTGAGCGACACGGCCGCCGCGAAACCCGAGACATCGGATGCCGCGGCGATCCGCCCCGCGACGAGCGCCGCACGCACGCCGGCCCCCGCCGCGAGCGCTGCCACATGGGCAGGCGCCTTGCCCGAGGCGGACTGCGTGTCGAACGAGCCCTCGCCCGTCACGACGATCGCTGCGCCGGCGAGAGCCGCGGGCAGCCCGACGAGTTCGGCGACCTCGCTCGCACCCGGCACGAGCTGCGCACCCCATGCGAGGAGTGCGAAGCCCGCTCCGCCCGCGGCCCCGGCGCCTGGCGTGAAGGGATCCGCTGGAAGCAGCGCCGCGAGGCGCGCGAGCCCCTCTTCGGCGGACGCGACGTCCCTCGCGTCGAGCCCCTTCTGCGGGCCGAACACCGCAGCCGCACCCCTACGGCCGAGCAGCGGGTTCGTCACATCGGTGAGTACGACCGCTCCGCCCGGCGGCAGGGGCCGGAGTCCGCTCAGGTCCGCCTCCGCGACGGCACCGAGCCCCCGCGCCCCGCGCGCGACGGGCTCGCCCGCGGCATCCGTGAACCGCGCGCCGAGCACCGTCAGCAGTCCCGACCCGCCGTCGGTCGACGCGCTCGACCCGATCCCGAGCACGAGGCGCGTGACCCCGTGGTCGAGCGCCGCCGCGATCGCCTCGCCGAACCCGGTCGTGTCGGCGTCCCACGGCACACGCCGCTCGCCGAGCAGCTCGATTCCCGACGTCGATGCGACCTCCACGACCCCCGCGCCCCACGGCTCATCCGCGGTCGCGGGAAGCAGGAGCCACGCGGCATCCGTGGGAGCTCCGTCGGGCCCCGTCACCGTGACCGGCATGCGGCGAGCGCCGGGCACCGCGGCGGCGAACGCGTCGAGCGTGCCCTCTCCCCCATCGGCGACCGGACGCAGCACGATACGATCGCCCGGTCGCGCGGACGCCCATCCCTGGGCGATCGCGGCCGCGGCATCCGCCGCCGTGATCGAGCCCTTGAAGCCGTCGGGCGCGATCACGATCGTCCGGGCGTCCGGTCCCAGGGTGCTCACCAGGCGATCGCCGCCTCCCACACCCGCACGTAGGCCTCGGCCCCCGACATGAGCTGCTCGCGCAGCAGCGGTCCCTCGGCGCCCGCGGCCAGCACGACGTCGACAGTCCAGTCGGCCTGCAGCCCGTACGTCGCGACGCCGTCGACGTTGATGTCGAAGGTGCGCTGCCCCATCGTGAAGCGGTCGAGCGTCGCGCCGTTGAGTGCGGTGAGCGGATAGACGACCGGATGCTGCGCCGCATCGTCTCGCGCGTATGCCTGGTCGCCCAGCCCGTTCACGTCCGACCCGAACCCGTACGCCGTGATCGCGCCCGGCACGGCGGCCCCGCGGTTGGCGCGCCACTCGTCGAGGAAGCCGGGGCGGCCCTCCTGCGTGTGCGCGGCGTTCGCGTACGAGGCGACGAACCCGCCGACGTTCGCGATGCGCGCGATCATCGAGCGATCCGACCAGGTGTGCGCCGTGATGACTCCGGGGTATCCGCGCTGCTCCGCGAGGTCGAGCACGGCGTCGGCGGTCTTCACGCTCATGTTGTCGATGTGGATCATCATGCCGCGGTCCATCGCCTGGTCGATGAGGTATCGGCCGAGGTCGGTGAGACCGCGGATGTTGCATACCGGGCCCTCGGGATACACGGGCGCGATCGTGCCGGCCGGCAGGCCCGACGAGCCGAGCAGCGCCGCGATCTCGTCGCTGCGCAGCGGCTGCTCGTTATCGTGGGCCTCGGTCTCGCATGGCTCGACCTGCCACCAGTGGCCGGTCGAGACCTTGTTGCCGATGTTCACCGCGGCGCCCTGCGTTCCTGCGTCGAAACGCGTTCCGCCGAACGCGTTGTCGAACTTGTGGACGGGGTGGATCCCGCTGACGCCGTACGACTCGAGCTCATCGAGGCCGGCGTCGATCTGCGCAGTCGTGCACTGCGGCACGCCGCGGATCTCGCGGCATCCGAACAACTCCGAGTTCTCGACCCCGACGATCACGGCGAGCTTGCCCTCGGCGGCGATCCGCCGCACCTCGGCGGGTGTCTTCGCGATGCGGAACCAGCCCTCGCCCGGACCGCCGGACTGCGCGTCGATGTAGTCCTGCATGTCCTTCAGGTACTGCGCTTGAAGCCGGATCTGCTCCCTCTCGTCGCAGCTCGTCACCTTGGCGGGGTAGATCTCGCAGATCACGCGGTTCGCGACGAGCAGCGCGTTGAGGATGCGCTCGCCCGACAGCCACGCGCGCTCGATGCCGCGGAAGTACGCCTGCTCGTGCAGGAGGGTTCGCGGTGTCGGCCAGTCCTTGAACGTCGGCCAGCCGCGGTGGTCCATGAACGGGTCGGTGCCCGCGATGAGGGCGCCGAGGTAACCGCTCACGCCGATCGCCGAGTGCGACAGGCAACCCTTGAGAGCCTCTTCGACGCCGCCCGGATGGAAGGGCGTGCCGCACCGCATCCGTCCGCCGAACCCGACGGCCGCCGTGACGTGCGTGTGCGCATCGATGAAGCCGTTGAGTGTGCCGTCGGGGTTGACCGCCGGCTGCGCGGTGCCGCTCACACCGGTCGCGACGTCGGCGACGGTCGCGCAGCCGGTCGCCGGCACGAGCGTGAACGACCCGTTCGCCGCGACGAGCGCGCCCAGGAACGAGCCGATGCGCTTGCCGTTGAGGGTCGCCGCGATTTGGTACGCACCGCCGTCGCGCGTGACGGTCCAGTCGGCGCGATCGCCGTAGGTCGAGCCGGGCATCACGGTGTTGAGCACGCTGAGGTACAGCACGCTCCCCTTGTGGTCGATGAGCCGGTAGCGCCCGAGGGCCGTCGCCTCGAACCGGATCTTCGCCGCCTGCGCCGCCGAACCCGACGTGCCGTAGCCGAGCGACCCGCGCGTGACGTGGTTCGACGACCCGCCGCCCACCCGCAGCGTGGCGCACACGCCGTCGAGATCGGTCGCGGGGCTCGGGGCCGCCGCCGCGGGTGCGAGCGGCGCCGCGACGAGACCCGCCGCGACGAGCATGCCGATGAGTACGCGTCGGAGCCGGCTGCGGGATCGGGGATTCCTCGGGGGTCGGATGGGCTCTGACACGGGGCTGGGGTTCACCGACTCCTCCTCGACGAGGCTGTGCGAGACGAGCGGATGCTATCGCCAACGGCGCGCGCGAGGAATAGCGTCGGAGGAGGGCCGAGGCATCCGTCCCCTCTCGGCCCGAGTGAGGAGAGAACGTGTCGCACATCACAGTCGCAACCGAGAACTCGATCGACGTCAAGCTCTTCTACACCGACCAGGGCTCCGGTCAGCCGGTCGTGCTCATCCACGGCTACCCGCTCAACGGCGAGTCGTGGGGCAAGCAGCAGGCCGCGCTCCTCGACGCGGGCTACCGCGTGATCGCGTACGACCGGCGCGGGTTCGGGGCGTCGACGAAGGCCGGCTCCGGCTACGACTACGACACCTTCGCGAGCGACCTGAGCGTGCTGATCGAGACGCTGGATCTGACGGATGCCGTGCTCGTCGGCTTCTCGATGGGAACCGGCGAGATCTGCCGGTACCTCTCGACGTACGACAGCGACCGCATCGCGAAGGTCGCGTTCCTCGGGTCGCTGCAGCCGTACCTGCTCAAGACCGACGACAACCCCGACGGCGCCGGCCCGCAGGAGTTCTTCGACGGCTTCTCAGCCGCGGCACGCCAGGACCGCTACGCGTTCGTCGCGGAGTTCTTCAAGGACTTCTACAACCTCGACGACTACCTCGGCTCGCGCATCTCGCAGCAGGCGCTGGATGCGAGCATGCAGGTCGCGAACCACGCGGGCAACGTCGCGATCGCCGCCGCTCCGCTCACGTGGCCGACCGACTTCCGCGCGGACATCCCGAAAGTCGACGTGCCCGCGCTCATCCTGCACGGCACGGCCGACAACATCCTCCCCGTCGAGGTCACGGCGCGCCGGTTCCGCGAGCTGCTGCCCGACGCGACGTACGTCGAGATCGAGGGTGCGCCGCACGGCCTGCTGTGGACCCACGGCGACGAGGTCAACGAGGCGCTGCTCGCGTTCCTCAAGTCCTGACGGCGCCGAGCATCGGCATCAGCAGCGACGGGTCGGGCTCGAGCTCGCGTCGCTCGATGCGGTGCGCAAGCTCGACGACGACGTCGTTGACAGGTGTGCGGATGCCGCGCCGCCGGCCCTCGGCCGCGACGTGCCCGTTGAGGTCGTCGACCTCGGAGTGCCGGCCCTTGCGCCAGTCCTGCAGCACCGTGGTCGTCGCACCGGGGACGACGAATCCGGCGAAGAGCTTGTCGGTCATCGTGTCGACGACCGTCGCGGGGTCGGCAACCTCGTGCGGCTTGAGCCCGAAGATCGGAAGGACCCGGTGGCCGAGGGCCTGCCCGACGGCGAGCGCCTCATTCCCTGCGGCGATCATCACATCGCGGTAGCCGGGCGTGTGAAGCGCGTCGAGCATCGGCAGCCCGAGGATCGCCGACGTCACGAGGAGCGTGCAATTGCTCACGAGCTTCATCCACTTCGCGGACTCGATGTCGTCCATGTAGGCGACCGTGCCGGAGTGCCCGAGCAGCTCGCCGATCTCGGCGGTGCGTTCGGTCGGACCGCCGGGGAGCGCACCGACCGCGTACCAGGAGCGCGAGACGCCCGTGTGGCGGTGCACGATGCCGGGCTCGTCCATCGTCGCGGAGCACTCGATCACGGTGCCGATCGTGCGGTCGGCGCCGACGACCTCCTCGACCACGCGGGCCGTCATGCCGTTCTGCACGCCGGCCATGAGCCCGTCACGCGCGAGGTACGGCTCGACGAGGTGCGCCGCCCAGTGTGAGTCGTACGCCTTCATGAGCATGAGCACCACGTCGAACCGCTCCGTGAGCTCGGCGACCTCGCACAGGTGGATCACGCGGGGCCGTACGTGCAGGTCGCCGTCGGGAGACTCGACCCGCAGGCCGTCGGCGCGCATCTTCTCGACGTGCGCGGGCCACTGCTCGATGAGAAGCGGATCGAGCCCGGCGGCGGTCAGATCGGCCCCGATCGAGGCTCCGTTGGCGCCCGCTCCGAGCACGGCGATGCGCAGGTCGGCCATGCCGTTCCTCCGTTTCCGCCGCGTCGTCGCGGCGTGGCTCATGCTACAGCGACGATGTACACTCATGCGGCACTATGCTGGGCAATTGCGGGTGATTCCGCGAAAATTGTGTGCACTGACGCTGAACAACTCGACGAGGAGACGGCACGATGATCCTTCACATCGCATCCTTCCGCTGGAAGGACGAAGTCACCGACGACGATGTCGCCGGCTTGACGCAGGCGCTCACCGAGATGGCCGCGCAGATCCCCGTGCTGTCGTCCTACGTCTGCGGGCCGAACCTCCATCTGCGGCCGGGCGGCGCCGACTACGGCGTCGCGGCGATCGTGGCGGATACCGCGGCTCTCGAGGCCTACCTCGACCACCCGGCCCACAAGGCCGTCTACGACTCGCATCTCGGCCGGATGATCGCAGAGCGCACGGCCGTGCAGCTGCCGATCGAGGAAGGGCATCTGAGGTGACCGACATGCGCGCGGCCGTCCTTCACTCCGTGGGCGACCTCCGCATCGACGAGAAGCCGGTGCCCGAACCCGGCCCGGGCGAGGTGCTCATCCGCGTCACGGTGTGCGGCGTGTGCGGCAGCGACGCGACGGAGTTCGGACGCGGGCTCGTGCTCGCGGAGCCGCCTGTGACGCTCGGGCACGAGTTCGCGGGAGTCGTCGACGCGCTCGGCGCGGGCGTCGAGGGGCTCGCGGTCGGAGCATCCGTCGTGTGCGGTGCCGGCGTCTCGTGCGGCGAGTGCAAGCCGTGCCGCGAGGGCCGGACCAACCTGTGCCGCAGCTACTCGACGATCGGCTTCCATCACGACGGCGGGCTCGCCGGCTACGTCGTCGCACCGGCGTCGATCGTGCTCGACGTGAGCGACTCGGGCCTCGCATCCGACACCCTCGGGATGGCGCAGCCGATGGCCATCGGCGTGCACGCGACGCGGCGCAGCGGACTGCGCGCCGGCCAGGACGCGGTCATCGTCGGCGTCGGCGGAATCGGCGCCTTCATCACGGTCGCCGCGGTCGCGACGGGCGCGCGCATCCTGGCGGTCGACCGCGACCCCGAGCGTCTCGAGCTCGCGAAGCGCCTCGGCGCATACGCGGGCCTCGAGGCGGGCACGATGTCGATCGCCGACAAGCTCGACGAGCTCGGCATGGACGCGGACGTCTTCTTCGAGGTGAGCGGCTCGGCCCCCGGGCTCGCGTCGGTGCTCGAGGCCGCAAAGCCGGGCTCGACGATCGTGCCCGTCGGCGTGCAGCGCGGCGAGCCGGAACTGCCCCTCGGCAGGTGGACGCTCAGCGAGTACACGATCATCGGGACCGTCGCGCACGTGTTCCGCGACGACTTCCCCGAGGCGATCCGCCTGCTCGCGAGCCGCGACGACTGGTCCGACATCGCCCACGAGGTGCTGCCGCTCGACGACCTCATCGACGGCGCGCTCACCCCCCTGCTGAAGGGCGGCTCGGAGCAGATCAAGACGCTCATCGACCCGTGGGCGACCGCACGGCGCCCGGCAGTGCACCGGGCGGGGGGCTGACGGCGGGCGCTGCTACGCCGAGGTCGTCCATCGCCCGGAGCACGTCGACCGCCGAGGCGGGCGCGTCGGACGGGGTCGCGACCTCGCCTGGGGCGTCGCGCAAACTCTGGTTCTGCTGGCGGCGGCCCACCACGAACCACACGCCCTTCGCCGGCACCGTTCCGCGGTTCGAGTACATGTGCGGGCGGATCGAATCGAACTCGAGCGAGTCGCCCGGGCGCAGAACGTACTCGTCGAACTCGAGGTGCAGCGTGAGCTCACCCTCGATGAGGTACGCGTACTCGATGCCTGCGTGGCGCATGAGCTTTCCCTCGACCGAGCTGCTCGCTCCGGGCTCGTACGTGACGAGGAGCGCGTCTGCGGGCCCGCCGGCGCCGGCGGCGAGACGCTCCCACCGCACGCCGTTCTCCATCTCGATGACGGGGTTGTCCTCGGCGCGCTGCACGTCGGGGAGTGCGGGTCCGCTGTGGCCGATGAGCTGACCGGGTCCGTGACTGGGCGTCGTGATGCCGAGCAGCTCGTCGAGCGAGATGCCCAGGTGGCTCGCGAGTGCGTACAGCGTCGAGACGGAGGGCTGCGTCTTGCCGATCTCGACCTGCGAGATGAGGCTCGCCGAGACGCCGAGCGCCTGCGCGACGCTTCGCAGGCTCAGCCCGCGTTGCAGGCGCGCCTCGCGCAGCCGGGCGCCGAGCATGTCGGGCATGGTGTCCCCCCACCGTTTCGGGTTCTGTAGCCGCCTCGTTCGGCGCCCGTCGTCATTCTAGGACCGCGGCGCCTCGCTCCGTGTCAAGCCAGAGCCGATGGGCGGGTGTCACCACTGATCGCAGCGGGGCATCCGACGCGAATTCACGTGAATCAGGGTCGTTTCCAACGGCACATACCGTTAAGCTGGACTTCACACTCGCGCCTCGGGCGCGACGGTACGCATCACAGGAGGACTCGATGAAGAGCACCGGCTCCACGGGAACCAATGCCGTCGACTGGGAGGAGCGCGTCGACATGGAGCGCCTCCGCGATGCGCGGCTGGCGCGGCTGAAGGAGAAGCTCGCGGCATCCGACCTCGGGGCTCTTCTGGCGTTCGACTTCTCGAACATCCGGTACATGAGCGCGACCCACATCGGCACATGGGCCATGGACAAGCTCATCCGCTTCTCGCTGCTGACGCGCCACACCGACCCGATCGTGTGGGACTTCGGCTCGGCGGCGAAGCACCACGCGCTGTACAACCCGTGGCTCGACGTGACGACGTCCGAGATGGACGCCGATCCGCACGCGCCGCACGAGGGGGCGAAGCGTCCGCGTCTCGAGTCGGGCGCCCGCGCGGGCATCTCGACGCTGCGCGGCGCGTTCCCCCCCGACGCCGAGATCGCCGCCGACCTCGCGCGCAAGATCAAACGCGAGCTCGAGAAGTTCGGCGTCGCGAACGAGCCGCTCGGCGTCGACGTCATCGAGCTGCCCGTGCTCGTGGCGCTGCAGGCCGAAGGCATCGAGGTCGTCGACGGGCAGCAGGTCTTCATGGAGGCCCGGCGCATCAAGACGCCCGACGAGATCCGACTCCTGACCCAGGCGTGCTCGATGGTCGACGCCGCATACGAGGAGCTCTACCGCTACCTGCGCCCGGGGGTTCGTGAGAACGAGGCGGTCGGGCTCGTCGCGAAGACGCTCTACGACCTCGGCTCGGAGTACGTCGAGGGGGTCAACGCGATCTCGGGCGAGCGGTGCTCGCCGCATCCGCATGTCTTCTCCGACCGCGTGATCCGCCCCGGCGACCCGGCCTTCTTCGACATCCTGCACAGCTGGAACGGCTACCGCACGTGCTACTACCGCACGTTCGCGGTGGGTTCGGCGAGTTCGGCGCAGCGCGACGCGTACACGCGCGCCCGCGAGTACATGGACCGCGCGATCGCGCTCGTGAGGCCGGGTGCGACGACGGCCGACATCGTGCAGGTGTGGCCGACCGCACAGGAGTTCGGCTTCCCCGACGAGATGGCCGCGTTCGCGCTGCAATACGGCCACGGCGTCGGCCTGTCGATCTGGGAGAAGCCGATCTTCTCGCGCCTCACATCGCTCGATCACCCCGAGACGATCGAGGAGGGCATGGTGTTCGCGCTCGAGACGTACTGGCCGTCTGCCGACGGCTGGGGCGCCGCGCGCATCGAGGAGGAGGTCGTCGTGACGGCCGACGGCTGCGAGGTCATCACGAAGTTCCCGGCCGAGGAGCTGCTCGTCGCGGGTCCCCGCTACATCGCGGTGAGCGGCCCGCTCAACCTCGAGCGCGACTCGCAGTCGCACAAGAACACCGTGTGGGGGCGAGGCGAAGCGTGACGGATGCGGTGACGGATGAGGTGACGGACGCCGAGCCCGGGGGCCGCGCCGCCCTCGCCTTCCTCGGCCTCGGCACGATGGGCTCCGGCATGGCGGGGCGCCTCGCGGCGGCGGGCCACGACCTGCGCGTGTGGAACCGCTCGCCCGAGGCCGTGCAGCGGCTCGTCGAATCCGGCGCGACGGCGGCGGAGTCGCCCGCGCACGCCCTCGAGGCGGATGTCTCGTTCTCGATGCTCGCGAACGACGAGGCGGTCGAGGCGGTCTTCACCCCAGAGACGATCGCGCGCGCGGAGGGCCGCACGCACGTCATGATGGCCTCGATCAGCCCGGCGATGTCGGACCGGCTGGCGGATGCCTTCGCCGAAGCCGGCGGCCGCTACATCGCGACCCCGGTGCTCGGGCGCCCCGAGATCGCCGCCGCCGGACAGCTCAACATCCTCGCCGCCGGCGATCCCGCGGCGATCGACGACGTCATGCCGTACCTCGAGGCGATGGGAAAGCGCGTGTGGCGCCTTGCCGACAAGCCGTCCGTCGCGAACGCCGTCAAGGCGGCCGTGAACTACGACATCATCCACGCGCTGCAGGCGATCGGCGAGTCGGTGGCGATGACCGAGCGGCTCGGCGTCGACCCGGCGCTGTTCACGGAGCTCCTGTCGAGCACGCTGTTCGGCGGTGTCGTGTACACCGGCTACGGCGGCATCATCGCGCGCCAGGACTACTCTCCCCCGGGCTTCCACATCGCACTCGGGCGCAAGGACCTCGCTCTCGCCCAGCAGGTCGCCGAGGCGACCGGCGTCCGCCCCGCGACGCTGCCGGCACTCATCGACGTGTTCGAGAAGGCGCTCGCCGACTCCGAGCTCAAGGACTACGACTGGAGTGCGATCGCCGAGGTCAGCCGGCGCGACCTGTGAGGCTGTGCGCCGCCGGGGGCGCCGTCTGCCTTGCCCGCGGTCAGAGGAGCGCCGTCCCGCGGTCGACGTAGAGGTTGACCGCCGACACGCCGCGGTTGCGCAGCAGGAACTGCACCGCGTCGACGACGTCGGCCATCGTGGCGAGCTCGCCGCCCGGGGTGTGCTTCTTGTAGCCGTCGAGCACGCCCTCGGGCTTGGTGGCCCAGAAGGGGCTGTCGCCGATGATGCCGGGGTGCACGGCGTTGACGCGGATCGGCGCGAGTTCGAGCGCGAGCGTGTTCACGAGGCCCGTCACGCCGCCGTTGATGCTCGACACGGTGGTCGAGCCCGGGTAGGGCAGGTCCTTCGCGCGACCGCCGAACAGGACGATGCCTGTGTCGACCGTGGGCTCGAGTCGATCGAGCAGCGCGTGGATCGTCTCGGTGTAGCCGACGAGCTTGAGCGTCACGAGGCGCACGGCGCGTTCGATGCTGTAGTCGCGCACGTTGTTCGCGTCGCGCTCGATCGCGGCGAGCACGAGCCCGTCGACGCGGCCGACGGACGAGAGCTGGTGGGCGATCGTCGCGGGTTCGGAGATGTCGAGCGCGATGCCCGTCGCCTCGGGACCGAGCTCCATCGCGATGCGCTTCGTGCGCGTCTCGTCGCGGCCGGTGATGACGACGTTCTCTCCGCGCGCGATCGAGTCTTTCGCGATCTCGAGTCCGATGCCGGAGGTGCCTCCGACGACGACGATGGTCCTGGTGCTCACGCTCGCTCCCTTGCGACGGTACAAGTGGGACTGGACAGCAGTGTCCAGCATTGCTTAACCTGAGTCAAGTTGGACCGGGTCGGCCCGAGCACGGTCTCGCGTGCCGATCGACGGCGACGGCGCGGTGCGATGACGCACCGCCGCACGGCGGCAATCAAGGAGGATGAGCCTCACATGACCGGCACTCCCGCACCGAACCAGCCGATCGTCTTCCGAGACGGAATCGTGCTGACGATGGACGACTCCCACACGGTGCTTCCCGAGGGCGACGTGCTCGTCGTCGACGGCAGGATCGCGGACGTCGGCGTCGACCTGCAGGTGCCCGACGGCACGTTCGAGATCGACGCCAAGCGGGGCATCATCATGCCCGGCATGATCGACACGCATCGCCACATGTGGCAGTCGGCGATGCGCGCGTACGGCGCGGACTGGACCCTCACGCAGTACTTCGTCTGGTACTACCTGGAGCACGGCATGAAGTTCCGGCCGGAGGACGTCGCGGCAGGGAACCTCATCTCGGCCCTCGACGCCGTCGAGGCCGGGGTCACGACGAGCGTCGACTGGTCGCACGGCCTGCGCACACCCGACCACGGCGAGGCCGCGCTCGAAGCGCTCGCCTCCTCCCCCGGCCGTTTCGTGCTCGCGTACGGCAACCTCGCGGGCGCGCCGTGGGAGTGGTCGCAGGACCCCGCGGTCCGCTCGATCATCGAGAAGGCCCGCGACACCCTCTTCGGCGCGCAGATCGCGTTCGACGTGCCCGGCGACGAGAGCTTCCCCGAAGCCCCCGCGTTCGC